>Ga0335075_10018102_pt1 | contig 10450 bp, 10 predicted proteins | sample Lox_Sample_24_FD_206723 | JGI IMG/M metagenome (GOLD analysis project Ga0335075, IMG submission 206723) | Soil microbial communities from Loxahatchee National Wildlife Refuge, Florida, United States - Lox_Sample_2.4 | ecosystem: Environmental > Terrestrial > Soil > Wetlands | place: USA... | reverse complement strand
GGGCAGGTGTCGGCCACGGTGCCGCTCGACTGGCGGGAGTGAGCATGAGCAGCACGCAGCAGCCGACAGCCGCCAGCGGGCCGTGGTGGGCGCTGCTGCCGCCCGCGCAGGCCAGCGTGTCCTGCGGCGGGCACACCCACCGGCTGCGGTGGAGCGAGGGCAGGCTGAGCGCGCTCGACCATCCGGACGCCGAGGGCGAACGCGTCCTCGCCGCCCTCGGCGGCGACCGGTCCGAGTGCCTGGACCTGGTCGAGTCCTGGGGCGCCCTCGGCGATGACCTGGAGGTCCTGGCCGTCGGACCCCGCTCGGCCGCCGACAAGCTGACCCTCGATCCAGCCGAGATCGCGCTGCTGCGAGACGGCGGCATGGGACGGCCACCGGCGCACGGCAGCGCCCTGGGCTACGCACCGCTGCGCGCGGGCGGAGCACTTCCGCGCCTGCTCCGCAGTCGGCTGATGCCACACCAGGGCCGGCGAGCCCGACCAGGCAGGTTCCGTTCCGGAGCCCGGACCTCGCACACGATCCGCGCGTTCCCGCGTCAAGCGGCAGGTAAGCCGGAACGCGACGCCGACCGGCGGGGCGGGCTCCTCGCGGCGCTCGCGCTTGGCGCCGAGTTCCAGTTCCGGCTCAGCGCCACCGTCGCCGCGGCGTGGTCCGACGGCGGCAGCCGCGCCGGCGATGCCGCCGCACGGCGCCCCGCCCTGGTGGCGGCGCTGTCCGGGCGGGTGGCGCCCGCCGCGGCGGCCTGGCTGGGAATCGGCCCAGACCTCGTCGACGCCGTGCCTCACGAAGGCGCGGGCTGGGGCCGGCTGGAGCCGTCCGGCACCGGCGGCGACGGCAGGCTCGGCGTCGCGCTGCCGGTCGGCTGGCTGGCGTCGGTCTGGGCGGCCGGGCTCGCCGTGACCGATCGTCACCTGATCGTCGCGGTCACCGAGGCGGCCTGGCCGGACGCCACCGTGCTCGGCGTGCCCGAACCAGGCGCCGACGCGGTGACACTGAACGTGCGTAACGTGGACGGCAGCTGGGTGCGACAACCGGGAGCAGCACAATGAGCGGGGACGGCCGGAGGTTCGCCGCCGGGGCGCAGCTGCACGACGCCGCGATAGCGGCGCTAGGGGTGGCGGTGGCGGCGCGGGTTCCGGTGCTGCTGTGGGGCGCGCCCGGGACCGGCAAGACCTCGACGATCCGGGCCATGGCGCAGGCGATGGGCTGGCCCTGCGAGACCGTCATCGCGTCCATCCGCGAGCCGTCCGACTTCGCCGGGCTCCCGGTCGTGGTCGGCGACGGCGTCCGCTTCGCGCCTCCCGGCTGGGCCCGCCGGCTGGCCGAGGCAGGTCGCGGGCTGCTGTTCCTCGACGAGCTCAGCACCGCGCCGCCCGCCGTGCAGGCCGCGCTGCTGCGCGTGGTTCTGGAACGGGTCGTCGGCGACCTGGAGCTGCCGGAAGACGTCAGCGTGGTCGCGGCGGCAAACCCCCCGGAACAGGCCGCCGACGGCTGGGACCTGTCGGCGCCGCTGGCCAACCGCCTGTGCCACATCGCCTGGGAGATCGACCCGAGGGCGGTGGCCGACGGGCTGGCCGGGGGCTGGGCGGCCCCGGTGGTGCCGGCGCTGCCGGAGCGGTGGGAAGCCGGGCTCGGCGTGGCCCGCGGGCTCGTGGCGGCGTTCCTGCACGTGCGGCCGGCGCTGGCGTGCGCGCCGCCCGCCGACGCGGCCTCCGCGGGCCGGGGCTGGCCGAGCCCGCGCACCTGGGACATGGCCGCACGCCTGCTGGCGGCGGGCGACGCGGCCGGCGCGGATGGCGAGACGCGTTCGGTGCTGGTGCGCGGATCGGTCGGCGAGGGCGCGGGCGTGGAGTTCCTCGCCTGGCTGGCCGAGATGGACCTGCCCGACCCCGAGGCCGCGCTGGCCGACCCCGGCTCGTTCTCTCTGCCGAAGCGGGGTGACCGTGCCTACGCGGCGGTGACCGCCGTGGCGGCCGTCGTGGCCGCCGACCCCACCCCCGAGCGCTGGGTCGCGGGCTGGCGGGTGCTCGGCAAGGCCGCGTCCGGTGCACCCGACGTGGCCGCGGTGGCCGCCAGGACGCTGGCGAGGTGCCGGCCCGACGGCACGCCGCTGCCGGACGAGGTCCGGCTGTTCGCGCCGGTGCTGCGCGACGCGGGGCTGATCCGCGGGTGACGGCGGAAGCGCCGGGGGCTGGGGAGACCGGCGGGCGGGAGGTGCCCGGGCTGGCAGCCGCCCGGCTGTGGGCGGCCAGCCGTTTCCCCTACCTCGCCACCGGGCTGTTCGGCGCGCACGTGATCGCGGCGACCGGGATCGGCACGGTGGCCGTGGACGAGGGCTGGCGGATGCACGCCGACCCCAAGCTCGCCGCGCAGTGGACCCCGGCGCAGCTCGGCAGCGTGCTCGTCCATCACGTGAGCCATCTGCTGCGCGTACACGGGGAACGCGCGGCACCAGCGGGGGTCACGCCCGAGCGGGGCCCAGCCTGGGTGCGCTGCGCGGACGCCGAGATCAACGACGACCTGATCCCCGCCGGGCTGGACCTGCCGGGGTCGCCGGTCATGCCAGCGGACCTGGGGGCGGACAGCGGCTTGCTGGCCGAGCAGTACTACGCGGCAGTTCCGGGGGACGACCCGTTCCGGTTCCCGAATGAGCCGGCGGGTGGCTGGCTGGACTGCGGCAGCGGCGCGGACGGAATGCCGCGGCCCTGGGATGCGGCGGGCGGCCCGCGGCTGGCGCCGTGGCAGGCGCGGCTGCTCGCGCGGCAGGTGGCGCAGGAGTGCGTGCGGCACGGGCGCGAGGCGGGCAACGTGCCCGCCGGGCTGCTGCGCTGGGCGCAGGAGATCCTGGAACCAGCCGTCGACTGGCGCAAGGCGCTGGCAGCCGAGCTGCGCCGCGCGGTCGCGGACACCGCCGGGGCCGTCGACTACTCCTACCGGCGGCCGTCACGGCGTGCGTCGGTGGCGGGCAGCGTCGTGCTGCCCGCGCTGCGCCGGCCCGTGCCCGAGATCGCGGTCGTCTGCGACACCTCGGGCAGCATGTCCGACGACCTGCTGGCCGCGGCGCTCGCCGAGGTGGAGGGCCTGCTGCGCGCGGTCGGGATGGCCCGCCAGCTCCGGGTGCTCGCCTGCGACACCGCGGTGGGGCCGGTCCGCCGTGTGAGCTCGGCCCGGCAGGTCGAGCTGGTCGGCGGCGGCGGAACCGACATGGGCGCCGGCATCGAGGCGGCGGGCCTGCTGCGGCCACGGCCCTCGATCACGGTCGTGCTCACCGACGGGTTCACGCCCTGGCCGGACGAGCCGCCGCGGGGCATGCGGGTCGTGGTCGGCCTGCTCGGCGACGACGCGCCGGACGCCCCGGACTGGGCCCGGGCGGTACGGGTGCCCGCGTAGTGGCTGGCCGCCTGCTGCCCGTGCTGGGCGGGCTGGCCGGGCTCGCGGGACCGGCCGCGTTCACCGCCGCCTGGGCCGTGTCCTCACTGCTGCAGACCGGGCACGCTGCCACCGAGGTGCAGATCAGCGGGCTGGCCGCGCCGGACGCCCGGGATCCGTGGATCATGACCACCGGCTTTGTGGTGCTTGGCTGCTGCTCGGTGGTGTTCGGCACCGCGCTGCACCGTGAGCTCGGCGGGTCCGGCCAGGAAGGGTGGGGGCGGCGGGAAGGGTGGGTCGGGCGGGCGGGAGGCGGTCCGCGGCTGATCCAGGCGGCTGGGCTGCTCACCGTGGCCGCCGGGCTGCTGCGCCGCGACCGGATGCTGCTCACCGCGCCCGCGCACGAGTCCTGGCACAACCACGCGCACGACGTGGTGAGCGCGCTGATCTACGTCGCGCTGATAGCCGCCCCGCTGCTGCTGGCCCGCAGGTTCCGCGGCGACCCCTGGTGGGGCGGGCTGCGCTGGCCGCTGGTGGGCGCCGGCCTGGCGACGGCGGCGGTGCTCGTCGTGTTCTTCACCGGCGCGTTCGCGTCCTCGGCGGGCCTGCTGCAGCGGATCGGCGTCAGCGTGCCGCTGGCTGCCGTGTGCGCGGTCGCGGCGCGGCTGCTCGCCGTCGGCAGCGAGCCGCAGCCTGGCCCGGAGCGCAGGCGGTGACCTGCCGGTTATCGTGGCGGCATGCCCGATCGCAAGGAGATCATCGAGGTCGCCGGGCGCAGCGTTCCGGTCAGCAACCCGGGCAAGATCTACTTCCCGCGGACCGGGCACACCAAGCTGGACCTGGTCCGGTACTACCTGAGCGTGGCCGACGGCGCGCTGCGCGGCGTGGCTGACCGCCCGATGGTGCTGAAGCGGTACGTCAACGGGGCGGAGGGCGAGGCGTTCTTCCAGAAGCGCGCCCCTTCGTCGCGGCCGGACTGGATCGAGACGGTCGTGCTGAGCTTCCCGTCCGGGCGGACCGCCGAGGAGGTGGTCGTCACCGACGCGGCGGGGCTGGTCTGGGTGGCGAACCTCGGCTGCATCGACCTCAACCCGCACCCGGTCCGCGCCGGCGACCTTGACCATCCCGATGAGCTGCGGGTCGACCTCGACCCGGTGCCCGGGGTGGACTGGGCGCAGATCATCCGGGTGGCGCTGGTCGCCAGGGAGGTGCTCGCGGACGTCGGCCTGACCGGCTGGCCGAAGACCTCGGGATCGCGCGGGATGCACGTCTACGCCAGGATCGAGCCCCGCTGGACGTTCGCCGAGGTGCGCCGCGCCGCGGTCGCCCTGGCGCGGGAGATCGAGCGCCGCGCGCCGCAGGACGCCACCTCCAAGTGGTGGAAGGAGGAGCGGCACGGCGTGTTCGTCGACTACAACCAGAACGCCAAGGACCGCACGGTCGCCTCCGCCTACTCGGTCAGGCCCACGCCCGACGCCCGCGTCTCAGCCCCGCTGGCCTGGGACGAGGTCCCGGACTGCCGGCTGGAAGACTTCACGATCGACACCGTCCCCGGCCGGTACGCGCGCCTCGGCGACCTCGCCGAGGGCATGGACGCCGCGGCCGGCTCGCTGGAGCCGCTGCTCGAGCTCGCGGCGAGGGACGAGGCGGCAGGCCTGCCGGACGCCCCGTGGCCGCCACATTTCGTGAAGCAGGCCGACGAGGAACCCCGGGTGCAGCCGTCGAAGCGCCGCGCGCCGGGCACGCCGGCACGCGAGACGCCCGCGCGCAAGACACCCGCGCGGGAGACGCTCCCGCCGGGCACGCCCGCGCCCACCGGCCGCCGCCGTTCCACCATGCCCCTGATAGAGGTGGCGCGGGCCGCGACCAGGGACGAGGCCATGGCCGGCCTGGAGCGGTGGAAGCAGCGCCACCCCGGGGCCTGGGCCCGGCTGGAGCCGGCCGACGTGCTCGTGGACGCGATGCGCGGGCGCTCCTCGGTGTGGACCCGGATCCGGCTCAACCTGCGCAACGTGCCCGAGGCGGAGCGGCCGCCGCAGGAGCCGCTCGAGGTGGACTACAACCCCTGGGCCGGCCGCGGGCGGCCCGGCCCGGCCTCCTGACCCCGAGCCAGGTCAGGACCGCGCGAGCTTCAGCAGGAACTCCAGCACGCCGTGGTTCTGGGTGGTCACGAAGCCGGTGAAGCTCGGGTTCGGGATGTCCCAGTGTGAGAACAGGACCGGGATCGATCCCTGCACCTCGATCCGGCCCGACGTGCGCTCGGCCGACAGCGGGAACGTCACCGCCCGGGTCTGCCCGTGCAGGGTGAGGTCGGCCGTGGCGGTGTAGGTCTTGACGACGCCGACCGCCGGGAGGGCCCCGAGCGCGATCGGCTTGGTGAGCGTGAGCGTCCCGGTCGGGTACGCGGCCGTGTCCATGATCCGGCCCCGGAACTGCACGTCGCGCTCGCTCTCGTCGCTCTTGATCGTGGCCATCTGCACGGTGAAGCCGGCCGCGGTCACGGTCGTGCCGCTGATCGTGACGTGGCCGGTGATCGAGCTGGTGCGGCCGACCGCGGTGTGGTTCTGGCCGAACAGGACTTCCTTCACCCGGTAGCCGACCACCGAGCCGGTCGTGATCTTCCAGGTCCCGCCCACCGACGTGGCCGCCGACTCACCGGCGGGTGCCGTGGAGCTCGCCCCGGACGAGGGCTTCAGGCTCAGCGGCGCGGGTGCCGGGCCGGAGATGAAGTGGAAATAGACGAAGGTGCCGCCGACGGCGAGCACGACGACCGCCGCCGCGGCGCCGGCCAGCCACCACGCCAGCCGGCGCGGCCGGCTCGAACTGCGCCTCCTGGACCCTGGCATGCCGTCACCTCTCAGCCTGGCCAACCGTTCCGACGATGCTCCACGACGCGTCGCGTTCCGGGCTCCGGAATCGTGACACCCGCTGCTGACCGGATCCTGGGCCGGACCTCTGAGCCGCTGCTGAGCTAGACCTGCGGCAGGACCTCGGCCGCGAGCAGCTCGAGGTGATCAAGGTCGTTCAGGTCGAGCACCTGCAGGTAGATGCGCTCGGCGCCGATCTCCGCGAACTTCCCGATCTTCTCGACGATCTCGCCGGGCGTGCCCACGAGGCCCTCGCCGCTCAGGTCGGGCACGCTCTTGCCGATCGCAGCTGCCCGGCGGTCCAGCTCGGCCTCGGACCGGCCGCAGCAGACCACGTGCGCGGCCGAGTAGATCATCGAGCTCTCGTGCCGCCCGGCGGCCGCGCATTCGGACCGCACCCGGCCGAACGCCGCGCCGGTGTCCCCGAGGCTGGAGAACGGGACGTTGTACTCGTCGGCGAACCTCGCGGCCAGCCGCGGCGTGCGCCGCCTGCCCCCGCCGCCGACGATCAGCGGAGGCCCGGGCCGCTGCACCGGCTTGGGCAGCGCGGGCGAGTCGGCCACGGTGAAGTGCACGCCCTTGAACGAGAACGTGCCGCCATCCGGCACGCCCCACAGGCCGGTGATGATCTCGAGCTGCTCCTCGAACCGGTCGAAGCGCTCGGCCACGGCCGGGAACGGGATGCCGTACGCCGTGTGCTCGGCCTCGTACCAGCCGGCGCCGAGGCCGAGCTCTGCCCGGCCGCCGCTCATGTGGTCCACCTGCGCAACGGTGATCGCGAGCGGCCCAGGGAAACGGAACGTCGCCGGGCTGACCAGGGTGCCCAGCCGGATCCGGGAGGTCTCGCGGGCCAGCGCGGCCAGCGTCGCCCACGCGTCGGTCGGCCCGGGCAGGCCGCTGACGTCGCCCATGCTCAGGTAGTGGTCGGACCGGAAGAACGCGTCGAAGCCGAGGTCCTCGGCCGCCCGTGCCACCCGGAGCAGGGTGTCGTAGGAGGCCCCCTGCTGTGGCTCGGTGAAGATGCGCAGCTTCATGGGTCCCATGTTGGCGTATCTGACCGGCCTGCGCCCGCCGTCTCCGCGAGCAGCGCCCCCGGCGAACCTCAGCCGGCGCGGTCCAGCACGGCCGGCCCGCCAGCGGCGCATGAGTCACCGCAGCGCCGGGCCCGGCCGCCGCAGCGATACCGCCCCGACTGTGTCGGGTTGCAGGCGGACAAACTTGGGGCACTAACTAACCGCACCCTCGCGACGGGGGCATCCGAAAGCTCCGTCTTGTGCGTAACTGGTGGGTTCGCAAGGATTGAGATGAGTTCTGCCTGTCAGTAACTGTCATCCCCTCTGCGATCAGGAGACATCATGACGGCCGAAACTGTGGAGATTCCCGGCTACATCGCTGGCACCTGGGACATCGACCCGGTCCACTCACACGTTGGCTTCGTGGCCAGGCATCTCATGGTCAGCAAGGTCCGCGGGAACTTCGGCAAGTTCGAGGGCCAGATCATCACCGCCGAGGACCCGCTGCAGTCGTCGGCGACCGCGACCATCGACACGACCTCGTTCGACACCGGCAACGACCAGCGCAACAGCGACGTCAAGAGCGAGAACTTCCTCGACGTCGCCAACCACCCCACGATGACCTACCGCTCCAGCCGCATCTGGCAGGACGGCGGTGATCTCTATGTGGAGGGCGACCTCACCATCAAGGGCATCAGCCACCCGGTCGTGCTCATCGTGGAGGTCAACGGGTTCGGCCCGGACCCGTACGGGGGGACCCGCCTGGGGCTGTCCGCGACCGGCGAGATCAACAGGAACGACTACGGCATCAGCTTCAACATGACGCTGCCCACCGGCGGTGTGATGATCAGCGAGAAGATCCAGCTCGAGATCGAGGTCGAGGCCACGCTCAAAGCCGAGTGACTTGAACGGTTAATCCCGGGCCAGTGTGGCCAGGCACTCGACGTGGTGCGTCATCGGGAACGCGTCGAACGCGCGCAGCGCGTCGAGCCGCCACCCGGCCTCGGCGAACAACCCAAGGTCGCGGGCAAGCGTCGCCGGGTCGCAGGACACGTACGCGATCCGGCGAGCCGGGCCGCTTCGGGGCGACAGCAGGTCGATGACCGCCCGGGCGAGTCCGGTCCTCGGCGGGTCGAGCACGACGAGCGAGGCTCCGGACAGCCCTAGGCGGCGCAGCACCGCCGGGGCGTCCCCGCGGTGCACCCGGGCCCACGGCGTCGCCCGGAGGTTATGCCTGGCGTCGCGCACCGCGGCGGCGTCGGACTCGATGCCGATCACCGCACCGGACGGGCCGACGGCGCCGGCCAGCACCCCGGCGAACAGCCCGGCGCCGCAGTACAGGTCGAGTGCGGTCTGCCCCGGCTGCGGGCTTAGCGCGTCCAGCACCGCCGCCGCGAGCGTGTCCGCCGCCCGCGGGTGGACCTGCCAGAACCCGCTCGCGCTGACCCGCCAGTCCCGCCCCGCGGCCTGCTGCCGCAGGTAACCGGTTCCGCGGGTGACCCGGTGGCGCGCCACCACCGTGTCCGCGTCGGCCGGCTCCCCCGGCACGGCCCGGTCGGTGATCACCGCGCGCTGGCCCGAGCCCGGCGCCGCGGCGACCTCGACCCAGGCCACGCCCGGCCAGGCTCGCCGGGTCGCCCCGGCGGCGGTGACCAGCGGATGCGCGATCGGGCACTCGCCGACCTCGATGACGTCGTGCGACCGGTGCCGGTGCAGGCCAGCCACGCCACCCGGCCCGACGGCGTACTTCACCCGGGTCCGCCAGCCCAGGCCGGTCTCGTCGCCGGGCATCGGCTCGACGCTCACATCGCGCTCGATGCCGGCGATCCGCCGCAGCTGCTGGCGGACCACGGCGGCCTTCAGCGATCGCTGGGCCGGCAGGCTGGCGTGCTGCCAGTCGCACCCGCCACAGCCGCCTGGCCGCGCGTGCGGGCACGGCGGCGGCACCCGGTCGGCCGAGGCATCCAGGATCTCCGTTGCGTCGGCCCTGGCCAGCCTGGATGTGGTCTGGGTGATGACCGCCCTGACCCGCTCTCCGGGCAGCGCGTGCCGCACGAAGATGACTGGTCCGATTGCCTGCCTGGCCACGCACCAGCCGCCGTGCGCGGCCTCGCCGACGGTCAACTCGAGCAGGTCGCCTTCTTGCGGCAGATCCGGCGCGGATAGGGTCACAGCACCCATGCTCCCGCGGCGCCGCAGCGGGCGGCAGGCTGGGGTATTACCTGGGCTAGCACCACCGCTTGCCAGGTAATACCGTGATCGGGACCGTTATCGCGGGAAGGAACACCGTGCACATCGTGATCATGGGATGCGGGCGGGTCGGCTCGAGGATCGCTCACACGCTGGAGGACCTGAGTCACACGGTCGCCATGATCGATCAGGATCCCGATGCGTTCCGCAAGCTGTCGGCGGGGTTCAAGGGCAAGAAGATCACCGGAATCGGTTTTGACCGTGATGTCCTGATCGAGGCCGGTATCGAGCAGGCCGACGCCTTCGTGGCGGTCAGCAGCGGCGACAACTCGAACGTGATAGCGGCTCGGGTAGCCAGGGAATCATTCGGTGTCCGGCGCGTGGTGGCCAGGATCTACGACCCGCGCCGGGCCGAGGTGTACCAGCGGCTCGGCATCCCGACCGTGGCCACCGTGCAGTGGACGGTTGACCAGATGCTCCGGAAGGTGCTGCCCGAAGGCGCGCAGCCACTCTGGCGAGATCCAACCGGCGCGGTTGTGCTCGCCGAGGTCGCCTACGACGATCACTGGCTCGGGGAGAAGGTAACCGCGCTGGAGGAGGCGGCCCGGACCAAGATCGCGTTCATCTCCCGGCTCGGCGAGGCCATGCTCCCCAACCCGGGCACCGTGCTTCAGGAAGGCGACGTCCTGCACGTGCTCGCCGACGAAGGCTACCTGGACAGGATCGCCGCCGCGTTCGCCAAGCCGGCCCCGCCGGGGAAGGGAAGCCACTGATGCGAGTCGCCATCGCCGGGGCGGGCTCTGTCGGCCGGTCCATCGCCATGGAGCTGCTCGGCAACGGGCACGAGGTCCTGCTGATCGACAAGGACCCGCGGAAGATCAAGGTCTACAACGTCCCGAACGCGGAATGGCTGCTCGCCGACGCGTGCGAGATCTCCTCGCTGGAGGACGCCTCGCTCGAGCGCTGCAACGCCGTGATCGCCGCAACCGGGGACGACAAGGTCAACCT
>Ga0335075_10018101_pt1 | contig 10450 bp, 7 predicted proteins | sample Lox_Sample_24_FD_206723 | JGI IMG/M metagenome (GOLD analysis project Ga0335075, IMG submission 206723) | Soil microbial communities from Loxahatchee National Wildlife Refuge, Florida, United States - Lox_Sample_2.4 | ecosystem: Environmental > Terrestrial > Soil > Wetlands | place: USA: Florida... | reverse complement strand
GGCAACGCCGACGGCGCCGCGGTCACCACCGTCAAGGCCGAAGCGCGCCGCCTGATGGTTGAGCAGGTCTCCACCCGCCCTGGAGAGAAAATAAGACGCAGCTTCGTGGTCAACGTGCGCACGCCATTCATCACCGCCAACGAAAGCGTCCACTTGAAGCCGCGTGAGATTGGCAGCCTTGACTGGGATGAAAAGCTGACGCTGGAATTCACCGGGACTCACCCCAGCGTGCGTTCGATCGAAATCGATCCGGTCAATGTGCCCACCGTCTACATCGCCGGTGACTCCACCGTTGTCGACCAGGACAAGGAGCCGTGGGCCGCGTGGGGACAGATGCTGCCCGTCTTCTTCAACGACAAGATTGCTATTGCTAACGATGCGGAATCAGGCGAGACCATCCACAGCTTTGTGAGCGAGCGCCGCTTTGACAAGATTATGAGCACCATCCGCAGCGGCGACTACCTGTTCATGCAGTTCGCGCACAACGATCAGAAACCGGGCAACGGATTCGTGCCCATTCCGGAATACCAAAACCTCCTGCGCCGCTACATCTCGTTGACGCGCAGCAAGGGCGCCCATCCGGTCCTCGTGACCTCTATGAACCGGCGCAAATTCAATTCCGATGGTGCCATCGAGCAGACCCTCGCCGGCTATCCCGACGCCATGCGCCAGGTGGCCCGTGATGAAAAGGTTCCGTTGATCGACCTGAACGCCATGAGCAAAACACTCTTTGAGTCCATGGGCCCCGAGGGGACGCTGAAAGCGTTTGTGCACTACCCGGCCAACACCTTCCCCGGTCAGACCGAGGAACTGAAAGACGACACGCACTTCAACTCCTACGGCGCGCTCGAACTGGCGAAGTGCGTCGTTGAATCGATCCGGACGCTGAAGCTGCCTCTCGCGAAAGACATTCGCAAGGATGTGCCTCGCTTCGATCCGGCGCACCCCGATCCTCCGTCGATATGGTCCGTGCCCTACGATCCTTTTCTGTCCACGCAGAAACCCTATGAACGCTAGCTCAGCCCGAGGGAGCCTCGCCATGTGCAGTCTTCGTTCTGTCTTAGGGAATCGCCGCAGCCTTATCCTGCTGCTTGTCTGCCTTCTGCCTTATGCGGGCCATGCCCAGTCGCCGGCAGCCGCTAAAGAGCCGCCCAAATCGTGGATCGACCCCGCGACCGGTCACCGGGTGGTGCGAATCACAGATGAGCCGGGCTCGGCCAGCTTCTACTTCAACGTGAACAGCTACACCCCCGATGGCAAGGAAATGGTGTACACCACGCCAGACGGAATTTCGGTGATCAACCTATCCACCTGGAAGTCGCGCCCGGTTGTGCACGGCAGGGTGCACACCATCGTGGTTGGCCATATGACACCAAGCGTCTTCTATATCAAGCCCGAAGAGCGCGCTCTTTATGTAACCAATGTTGATACTGGAGAGACGCGCAAGCTGGCCACGATTCCTCCACGCGGATCCATCGCCTCGGTCAACGCCGATGAGACGCTCGCTGCCGGCACCTACATCGAAGGCACAGCCGGGAAGGACTACGGTGGCGAACGGCGCCCGGGCCAGCAAGCCCAGGCGCTCCTCCAGCCCCTGAACAAGGGCGAGATGATGCAGCAACGCCTCGCTGCGCATCTCCCTTTAGTGCTCTTCACTATCGATCTCCGCACCGGCGCGATGAAGATCCTGCTGCACAGCACCGACTGGGTCAACCATCTCCTCTTCTCGCCAACCGATCCCGATCTGCTGATGTATTGTCACGAAGGTCCCTGGCAGAAGGTCGACCGCATCTGGACCATCCATACCGACGGCACGCACAACACGCTCATCCACAAGCGAACCATGTTTATGGAGATTGCGGGGCACGAATTCTGGGGCCACGACGGGAAAACCATCTGGTATGACTGGCAGACGCCAAAAGGGGAGGACTTCTGGCTCGCCGGATACAACATCGAAACCGGCAAGCGTACCGCCTATCACATGCAGCGCAATGAGTGGTCCATTCACTTCAACGTTTCCAGCGATGCCACGCTGTTCTGCGGCGACGGCGGCGACCCGGGCCAGGTTGCACATGCGCCGGATGGCGAGTGGATCTATCTTTTCCATCCGGAAATCAAGACCGGCGATGGCATCAACTCGCCTGACTTCACCCAGCCCGGCGTCTTCCACGCCGAGCGGCTGGTGAATATGTCGAAACACAACTACCGTCTGGAGCCGAACGTCAGCTTCACTCCAGACCAGAAATGGGTGATCTTTCGTTCCAACATGTTCGGGCCCACCTACGTGTTTGCCGCCGAAGTCGCCAAGGGCGACGGTGCCGCGAAAGAGGATTGATTGCTTCAGCCGCTGCAGCACTTCGCCACGATCAGCGTAATGTCGTCATGCTGCTCGCCGGGGCTGAAGCGTTGCACGTCTTCGACAATCGCCGCGACACTGGCCTGCGCCGTCAGCTTGCAATGACGCCGCAGCGCCTCGGCCACGCGCTGCTCGCCGAATTCCTCGCCCTTGTCGTTGCAGGCTTCGGTCACGCCGTCCGTATAGAGCGCGAGTGTATCTCCGCACGAAAGCTGGCATTCCACCGTCGGGCCGTCCCAGTCACGGAACAGGCCGAGTACGGTTCCGGTGGAGCGCAGAAGTTCCAGGCTCCCGTCATGGTGCAAGAGCAGCGCGGATAAATGCCCGCAGTTCGCATAGCGCAGCTTCTGCGTCGCGTCATCGTATTGCGCGAAGAACACAGTCGCATACGCGCTGTCCACGGTGTTCTCGAAAAAGAGCCGGTTCGCCGATCGCAGCAAGACCTGGGGTTCTTCACGGGCCAGCGCAAACTGGCTGCGCAGATTAGCCTGCAGATTCGCCATCAACAGGGCGGCTGCGATGCCCTTGCCGGAGATGTCCCCGATCAATAGCCCGACGCGATCCGGCCCCAGGGCAAGGAAGTCGTAATAGTCGCCGCCTACATGGCGGGCCTGGATGCAGACGCCGGCGTAGTCCAGGGTCCGCAATGGCGGAGAGGTCTGCGGAAAGAGCCGCGCCTGCACCCGCTTGGCAATCTCCAGTTCCTGCTCGGTGCGCCGCTCGGCCTCCAAACGCTCGGCAATCGCCCGCCGATGGGCCTCGATTTCCCGGCTCATCTCGTCCGAGCCGAGCAGTTCGAAACAATTCCCGTCGACATCCATAAAGCTCGCGAAAGTTCCACCCCACAGCTGCGGCTGAGGCGGCTGATGAAAGCGAACTCCGCGGCTCCTCCACAGCTCGAACGTGGCGTTGATATCCTCGGCGATGAACGCGATCTGCGTGTGCCTGCCGATCAGCCGATAGTTCTCCGAACCTCGCCGCGGCGCCAGCAGGGCGAGAATGGCGCTGCCATCCGGTGGCGCAATCGCTGCCCAGCGCCCAAACTCGTACCGCCCATCGGCAACCACGTTGAATCCCAGCTTATCCACATAGAACTTCAGGCTGCGATCGTGGTCGCGAACGAAGACATTCGACTTGAAGATACGCAGATAAGGATTTTGCCGATCGATCGTGAACCTCGATGGATCGGCCCCGACCTGCCTCTCCTCACGGCTCACTCGAGAGCTTTGTAACTCCGTATCCAAGTCGATCTCCTTGAGGGAGTTGGAATTTCTGCGCCGCGCGATGAACTCGCAGAGCCGGCAAACTCCTCCCGCATCTCCCTGCAATCACTTCTAGACACCTTAGCCTTCCTCTCCGGTTCAAGCAATGGCCGGTAGCCTGTGCTCAGTCCGGGTCGAGCAGCCGCGGCCCTGGGCCTTCCTCAGCCAGTCTGTCCCACGGATTGCGCAGCGGGCAGACCCCCAGCGAAAGGCATCCGCAGCCGATGCAGCCGTCGAGGTGATCGCGGAACCGGATCAACCTGTTGATCCGGTCATCCAGCTCCGCCCTCCATTTTGCCGATAGCTGCCTCCAATCCTCTGCCGTGGGAGTGCGGCCATCGGGCAGCGCTTTGAGCGCCTCGCGAATCGCGCCCAGCGATATGCCGGTACGCTGCGCGACTTTGATGACTGCCACGCGGCGCAGCACTTCGCGCGCGTAACGCCGCTGGTTTCCCTGGTTGCGCCAGCTCTTGATGAGGCCCTGTGCCTCGTAAAAATGCAATGTGGATATCGCCACGCCGCTGCGCGCAGCAACTTCGCCCACACTGAGCTCCCTCGAGATACGGCCGGGTTCAGTCTTTCTCATCGCTCCCTCTTGACCTCAAGTTAACTTGAGGTTGTACGTTTATGCCAGTGCAATTTTCAAGTCGAGGGATGAAAACGAATGGACCACAACATCAAGGTCGCTCTGATCTACGGCAGCACCCGTCAGGGGCGCTTCTGCGACAAGGTTGCGCAATGGGCAGCGAGTGAGATTGCCGCCAGCGGCAAATTCGCACTGGATGTGATTGATCCGGCAGCGCCGGCCAGGCTGCATGCCTCCGAAATGGAGAACGGGCCGTTGCTCACCGATGATCTCGTCACGCTGCGGAAGCGTCTTGCCGAGGCCGACGCGTTCGTTGTCGTAACCCCCGAGTACAACCATGGATATCCCGCGCCGCTCAAGTCGTTGATCGATTCGGTCGGAGCCGAGTGGCAGGCCAAGCCGGTTGCCTTCGTCTCCTATGGCGGCATTTCCGGTGGCCTGCGCGCGGTCGAGCAGCTGCGCCTGGTTTTCGCCGAATTGCACACCGTGACGATCAGGGACGCGGTGAGCTTTGCCGGCGCCTGGGAACAGTTCGATCAGGCAGGGAAGCTGCTTGAGCCTCAGCGTGCCCGGCGATCGATGGCCGCGCTGCTGGCGCGGCTGCACTGGTGGGCGGTCGCCCTGCGTAGCGCACGCGAGGCCGCGCCTTACACGCCGGCTGCGTAACGCTTTGACGGCGGCGCCTGTTCAATAGCCTGCGAGACTCTCGCGCAGCAGACACAACCATGAGGAGTGATGATGAATGAAGGGATGAACAAAACTGTACAGTTGAATAAACATCTGGTCGAGCAGCTTTACACCGACTGCATCAACAACGGCTGCCTCGAACGGCTCGATGACCTGATCCATCAGGACTTCGTCGGATCCCGGGGAGAAAAGGGGCCGGAGGGATACACGCAAACCATCGCCATGGTGCGAACCGGGTTTCCCGATGTCTACTTTAGAATCGAAGACCTGATCGGCGAGAACGATCGTGTTGTCGCCCGCTGGAGAATGGAGGGCACGCACCTCGGTCCTTTTGCCGGCTTTCCCGCCACCGGCAAGCGGGTCATGCAGACTGCGATTGTCATCTACCGGGTCAAAGATGGAAAGCTCGTACGCGCGTGGCTCCAACGGGACAGCCTCGGGCTACTGCGGCAGATCGGCGCCATAGCTGCCCTGCCGGTCAATCCGCCGAAAGCATAGACTCGGCGCTCCGGCAGCGCGTCGCAAGAAAAAAGCCAAACGAATGATGGTGCGGGCTACTTGGCAGCACTCGCACCTCAAACACAGCGTCCGGATTTTCGGAACCAACTGCCTCCGGATAACGTACGAAGCATCACTGGGGCGGCTTTGCGGGCCCAATCTCGCCGCTCGGAGGCGCCGCGCATGGCAGTGTTCACCGATCAACTGAAACAGGTTCTCCGCCGGCTCGGCCGTGGGCCGATGTTTACGGCAATCACGCTGCTCACACTCGCCATTGGCGTGGGCGCGAACACCGTCATCTTCAGCGTCGTCGAAGGCGTGCTGCTGAAGGCGTTACCCTACCCGCATCCAGAACAGCTGATCGGTGTGTGGCATCGGGCCTCCGGAATTGGCATCGACGAGCTGAATATGGCGCCGTCAATCTACTTCATCGATCGCGAACAGAACACCACCCTGCAGGACATCGGCGTCTACGATGGCGACTCCTTCAACATCACCGGAGCCGGCCAGCCTGAGCACGTTCGCGGACTTGATGTGACGGACGGAACGCTGCCCATTCTTGGCGTGCAACCCGCTGCCGGCCGCCTCTTTACCCGCAAGGACGATTCACCGGCCGCGCCAGCGACGGTGCTCATCTCCTATGGGTATTGGCAGCGCAAATTTGGCGGCTCACCCAGTGTCATCGGCCGCTCCATTACTGCCGACGGCAAACCGCGCGAGATCATCGGCGTTCTACCCAAGGGCTTTCACTTCCTCAGCGAAGCGGATGCCGACATTATTGCGCCCTTTCAGTGGGACCGCAGCAAAACGCATCTTGGCAACTTCAGCCAGCGTGCTCTTGCGCGGCTGAAGCCGGGAGTCACGATGCAGCAGGCCAGCGCGGACATGGCGCGCTTGCTGCCTGTCGTGCTGCGCACCTTCCCTCCGCCAACAGGTTTCAGCACCAGCCTTTTCGAGAAGGCTCGCATCGAACCGAATCTCCGCCCGCTCAAGCGCGATGTAGTCGGCAATGTGGGCAATGTGCTCTGGGTGCTGATGGGCTCCATCGTGATGGTCCTCCTCATTGCCTGCGCCAACGTCGCGAACCTTCTGCTGGTGCGCGTCGAAGGGCGCCGCCAGGAACTGGCGATTCGCTCCGCGCTCGGCGCCGGCTGGCGTGAGATCGCTCGCGAGCTGCTCTTTGAAAGCTTCGTGCTGGGAGTGGCGGGCAGCATGATCGGGCTTGCACTCGCTTATGGGGGCCTTCGCCTCCTGTTGGCGCTGGCGCCCACCGGTCTGCCCCGCATCCACGAAATCGGCATCGACCTTCCGGTGCTGCTCTTTACCCTCGGCCTCGCGCTCTTTACCAGCCTCCTTATCGGTCTTATCCCTGTCTTCAAATACGCTGGCGTCGCCTTGAATCGCGAGCTCCGTGAGGGCGGCCGCTCGCTCAGTCAAAGCCGCGAACGTCATCGCGCCCGCAAGGCTCTCGTCGTTGTCCAGGTAGCGCTGGCCCTCGTTTTGCTCATCTGCTCGGGCCTGATGATCCGCACTTTCCGCGCACTTATGCATGTCTCGCCCGGCTTTACCTCGCCCGAATCGCTGCAGATATTCCGCTTTTACATACCGGAAACGCAGATACCCGATTCGCAACCGGAGCGCATCGTCCACATGCAGCAGGACATTCTCGATAAGCTGGCCGCCATCCCCGGCGTCTCGTCCGTCGCCCTCGACAGCGCTGTTCCCATGGACGGCTACGATTCGAACGATGTGCTGTTTGCCGAGGACCATCTCACCGGAGCCGGCGAACTGCCTCCCATTCGCCGCTTCGAATTCATCTCACCCGGCCTCTTCGCCACGCTTGGTACGCGCATCCTGGCCGGCCGGGATATCACGTGGAGCGATACCTACGACAAGCACAACGTCGCCATCATCTCTGAAAACTTCGCTCGCGAATACTGGCATGACGCCAACAACGCTCTGGGCAAACGCATCCGCGTTGGCACCACCGACAATTGGCGCGAGATTGTCGGTGTCGTTCAGAATGTCCACTATGACGGCGTCGACAAACCGGCTCCCTCCGCCGTCTACTGGCCCCTCATGATGGATCATTTCGAGGGCCAGGACCACAATATCCGTCGCGGCATCGCCTTTGTCATCCGCAGCAGCCGAGCCGGCTCGCAGGCCTTCATGAACGAAGTTCAGCAGCGAGTGTGGTCGGTCGACAACGATGTTCCGCTGGCGAACGTCGCCACCGAGTCCGAGCTCTTCACGAAATCGATGGCCCGCACCTCGTTCACCCTGGTCATGCTCTGCGTCGCCGGATCGATGGCCCTGCTGCTCGGCGTCGTCGGCATCTACGGCGTCATCTCTTACTCGGTGTCGCAGCGAACCCGCGAAATCGGAATTCGCATGGCTCTCGGCGCGCAGCGCGGATCGCTGACAGCCATGTTCGTGCGCCAGGGCCTGATACTGACCGGCATCGGCGCAGTCTGCGGCCTGGCCGTGGCGTTTGTCACCATGCGCTTGATGTCTTCGCTTCTCTTCAATGTAAGCCCTGTCGACCCCATCACGTATGTCGCAATTACAGCTGGGGTGGTAGCTACGGCGTATGTCGCCTGCTATCTGCCCTCGCGCCGTGCAGCTACGGTCGACCCTGTCGACGCGCTGCGGGCGGAATAGTTCGGTGCGCTAATGCGTTTCGCCGGCTCTCTTGCGCGGATGAATGCTCCCGTCAGGGATTCATCCGCGCCAAGCTGGCGTTTGCGCCTTCGCTTCAGGCACCTCTATATCCCTTAGCAATATCTCAAGCGAGGTCCGGGCGTCCTCAAGCGCATACCGGTTGCCCTCAATCCGGCTGATCATCAAGGCGCCCTCGAGCGTCGCGATAAGTGTGTTGGCAATTCTTCGCGGCTCGACATTCTCGCGGATTTCACCGCCCTCGATCCCGTCCATGACGATGCGGCAGAGTCGCGCCTTCCAATCCTTGATTCCGTCGCGGGCCAGGCGGCGGAGCACCGGGTTACCGTCGTCGGCATCAATCGCCGTATTCATGAGCGGACAGCCGCCCGGCACCGTAGAAGGCACTTCAACAAACCGGTGGACAAAATGACTCAGTTTCTCGATCGCGCCGTGAATATTCTCTAGGTTATCGGTGCGCATCTTCATTGAATTCGACAGCGCGTAACGAAAGGCCTCGACAGCCAATTCCTCCTTACTGCCAAAGTGCCGGTATACGCCGCCTTTTTCGAGACCCGTCGCATCCAGAATGTCCTGCATGGAGCAGCCTTCGTACCCGCGCCGATTGAAGATCGGCGCCGCCTCCGCAATAATCCGCTGCCGGGTGAGTTCGCCTTTGCTCATGGATCAGAACCTCGCAGAACAGAATACGCCCCGCAAAAATACCGGGAATCGATTCGGCTCCCTGGTGAATCAGATGCTAAAAGAAACCAATCGGTCTCTTTTAACCTGCACCCAGGAGCCAACTGATTCATGGCCACCGCCACCCTTGCTAGTCCGGCCAGGACCGCGCCCCGCGCCGTCATCAACCCCTGGGTTGTCGCCCTGACCGTAACCCTCGCCACCTTCATGGAGCTGCTGGATACCTCGATTGCCAACGTATCGCTGCCCTACATCGCGGGTGGGCTCGGCCGCTCCTACGACGAGGTGACGTGGATCCTCACCACCTACCTGGTCGCCAACGCCGTCGTTCTGCCCATGTCGGCCTGGCTTTCGCGTGTCTTCGGCCGCAAGAACTACTACATGGCCTGTGTCGCGCTCTTTACCGTCACATCTTTTTTCTGCGGCATCGCACCCAGCCTGGGAATTATGTTGCTCTCCCGCGTGCTGCAAGGCGTAGGCGGCGGGGGACTGGCGCCGGTCGAGCAGGCCATCCTTGTCGATACCTTCCCGCCCGATAAGCGAGCGTCGGCATTTGCTCTCTACACTGTCGCCATCGTCACTGCGCCGGCCATCGGGCCGGTTCTCGGAGGGTGGATCACGGACAACTACAACTGGCGCTGGGTCTTTCTCATCAACATCCCCATCGGCATCCTGTCGCTGTTCCTCACCAGCCGCTTCGTGCATGATCCCGAGGCGTTCCAGGCTGAGCGGGCGACGGTTCGATCCGCGGAGGGCAAACTGCGCATCGACGGCATCGGCATTGCGCTCATCGGGCTGGGCTCCGCAGCGCTTGAGATCCTGCTCGACCGTGGTCAGATCGACGACTGGTTCGGCTCGCGCTTCATCACCTGGATGTTCGTCATCGGCATCATCTGCCTTACCACCGCAGTCTTCTGGGAACTTCGCCACCCCGAACCGGTCATCGACTTTCATCTCCTGCGCGGCCGCAACTTTGCCATTTCCTGCCTCTTTTACTTCGTCTTCGGCTTCGGACTCTTCGGCTCCACAACCATGATCCCGCAGCTCCTGCAATCTTTGTACGGCTACCGCGCCATCGATGCCGGACTTGTCCTCGGCCCCGGAGCCTTCGTCATCACGGTGCTTGCGCCGGTCGGGGCGCAGTTGGTGCAGCGGGGTTTCATCAAGCCGCGCATCCTGCTCTTTGGCGCCATCATGGTGGTCGGCCTTTCCTTCCTCCACTACAGTCACTTCAATCTCGATACGGACTACAATCACTACGCCCTGGCCCGTGCGCTGCAGGGGTTTGGTTACGCCTTCTTCTTTGTGCCCCTGTCGGTCATCTCGTATTCGCAGCTGAAGCCCAACCAGAACAACAAGGCATCGTCGCTCACTAACTTCTTTCGCAACTGGGGCGGCAGCTTCGGCATCGCCTTCATCACTACCATGACCGAGCGCCGGCAGAACTTTCATCAGACCACGATGGGCGCCAACCTGCCGCCGTCGTCGCCTTACCTGCAAACCGCGGTCGAGCGGACCGCGGCCTATCTCGAGGCCCACGGCTTCTCGCACGCCGACGCGCTCAGCGCCAGCTACGCCCGTTATTACGACCAGTTGCAGGCGCAAGCCAAGATGCTTTCATTCATGGACTGCTTCCACATCATCGGTGTCATCACCTTGATTGCCGCGCCGCTGGTTCTGCTCACGAAAAGCTTCAAGATC
>Ga0335075_10018099_pt1 | contig 10451 bp, 6 predicted proteins | sample Lox_Sample_24_FD_206723 | JGI IMG/M metagenome (GOLD analysis project Ga0335075, IMG submission 206723) | Soil microbial communities from Loxahatchee National Wildlife Refuge, Florida, United States - Lox_Sample_2.4 | ecosystem: Environmental > Terrestrial > Soil > Wetlands | place: USA: Florida... | reverse complement strand
GCGGTCGGCAAACTCAAGAAGAAGCTCACCGGACCCATCCTGTGCTTCGTCGGACCGCCGGGCGTCGGCAAGACCTCGCTCGGACAGTCGATCGCGCGCGCGATGGGCCGTAAATTCGTGCGTCTCTCGGTCGGCGGCGTTCGCGACGAGGCCGAGATTCGCGGGCATCGCCGCACGTATATCGGCGCGATGCCGGGAACGATCGTGCGTGCGATTCGCGACGCCGGAACGAAGAATCCGGTGATGATGATCGACGAGATCGACAAGGTCGGCGCCGATTTCCGCGGCGACCCGCAGTCGGCATTGCTCGAGGTGCTCGATCCGGAGCAGAACAACTCCTTCCGCGACCACTATCTCGATCTGCCGTTCGATCTGAGCCAAGTGCTCTTCATCTGCACGGCCAACTCGCTCGACACGATCTCGCCGCCGCTGCGCGATCGCATGGAGATCATTCAGCTCTCGGGCTACACCGAACTCGAGAAGCTTCAGATCGCCAAGCGCTACCTGATCAAGAAACAGCGCAACGCGAACGGACTCAAAGATACGCAGGCGCAGATCAACGACGCCGCGCTGCGCGGGATCATCAACGACTACACGCGCGAGGCCGGCGTGCGCAACCTGGAACGGGAGATCGGTACGGTCTTCCGCAAAGTCGCGCGCAAGATCGCGGAGAATCCGCGCTTCAAGGCACGCGTCAAGACGGAGAACCTCGCCGATTATCTGAGCAGGCCGCGGTTCTTCAACGAGGTTCGCAAACGTGTGGCGTCGGTGGGTGTGGCAACGGGGATGGTGTGGACGCCCGTCGGCGGCGACATCGTCTTCATCGAAGCCTCGTCGATGCCGGGCACGGGTAAACTCGTCCTCACCGGCCAGCTCGGCGACGTGATGAAGGAGAGCGCGCAAGCCGCGATCTCGTTCTTGCGCTCGCGTTCGGGCGAGCTCGGTATCGCCGAGGATTACTTCACCAAGCACGACATCCACGTCCACGTGCCGGCCGGCGCGACGCCGAAGGACGGGCCGTCGGCGGGCATCACGATGGCGACGGCGATCGCGTCGATGCTGAGCGGACTCAAGGTCGATCCCAATCTCGCGATGACGGGTGAGATCACCCTGACCGGTCAGGTGTTGCCGATCGGCGGACTCAAGGAGAAAGTACTCGGCGCAAAGCGCGCCGGAATCTCGAAGATTCTTTTCCCGAAACGCAACGAGATGGATCTCGACGACATTCCGAAGGAAGTCCGCGACACCATGAGCTTCGTTCCCGTCGAAGAGGTCAGCGAAGTGCTGCACCACGCGCTTGGGAAGCGCGTGATCTCACCGGTTCCGCTCGGTGAGGACGGCCGCGCGACCAACGTCGTGCCGCTGCGCCGCCGCAACGGCGTCGCTAAGCGCGCAAAAGAAAGCGGAACGCGGACGCGACGAATTCCTTCGCGCCGCCGGTAACGCAGTCGCCGTGTGCGACGATGAGATTGTCGAAGTCCCACGAGAGGAGCTTGCGCAGTGATTGCCGCGCAAGCTCTTTCTTCACGTACGTCCATCGCGCGTCGGGTGGAACGCCGCGAAAGAGCCGGTAGTTCTGAATGAAGTCGCAGAAGATCACCGTCCGCGAAGACGGATGAAGAAATTCCGTCTCATCGAGGAACGCGTTCCCGCGCATGACGACTTGATCGAGATCGGCGGACCAGTCCGGCGGCGGCTCGTCGCGCAGGATGTCCGGGGGCGCCCAGCAGCGCGCGCCGGGAAAGTGCTGCTTCCACGCGGCGAGCCGCCACGTGTGCAACTTCGTCGGCGAGACGAGGTGCGCGACGGGACCCAGCTTTGCGACCTCGTCCATCGCTTGCGGCGAGACGTCGATCGGTGAATTGATCCAGAGGGATCCATCGCCGAGTCTGACCGCAACCATACGCGTTGGGAGCCGCAGCGGCCACACGACGGTGACCGGCGGCCCGTCCGCGATCCAAACACCGGGGCCAAATGCTCGTAGATGCATGCTCCTCGCTCTTCCCGTCGTACTACGTTTTCCATGACGATTCGTGCGCTTGCGTATGCCGTTATCGCGGCACTGCTGTTTCTTCCGAGTGCGATTGTCGCGGCGACGCCGCCCTTCGGTATGTTAGCGTATCGCGGCATCGGTCCGGCAATCACCGGCGGCCGCGTCCCGGCCGTAGCGGGCAGCGATCTCGATTCGCGCATCTATTACGCGGGTGGTGCTGCCGGCGGCGTCTTCAAGTCGACCGACGGCGGCGCGTCGTGGGTGCCGGTCTTCGATCGCGAACCGGTCGCGCCGATCGGCGCGATCGCCGTCTCGCCGCGCGATCCTAACGATGTTTGGGTGGGGACGGGTGAATCGAATCCGCGCAACACCGTGGAAGAAGGCAACGGGATCTACCACTCCACCGATGGCGGCAAGACGTGGTCGCACGCCGGCCTGGATGGTTCGGCTAGTATCTCGGCGATCTCGATCGATCCGCGCGATCCGCATACCGTGGTCGTTGCGGTGCTCGGACGCATCTTCGCCGACAGCACCACGCGTGGTATGTACGTTACCCACGACAGCGGAAAAACGTGGCAGCGCACGCTCTACGTCGGACCGAGCACCGGTGCATCGGATCTTGCGCGCTCGCCGGATCGTCCGTCGGTGCTCTACGCGGGCATGTACGAGTTCCGCCGTCAGCCTTGGACGATGATCAGCGGCGGTCCGCGCAGCGGCATCTACCGTTCACAGGACGGCGGCATGACGTGGCAACACCTCACCGGCAACGGTCTCCCGGCCGGATTGCTGGGGCGAATCGGTGTCGGAGCGGGCACCGGCGGGCGCGTCTACGCCGACGTGCAGTCGCGCGAGGGCGCCTTGTGGCGATCCGATGACTACGGCGCCCACTGGAAACGCATGCCGCACAACGCGCTCGTCGGCGCGCGGCCATTCTACTTTTCGCGCATCTACGTCGACCCTGCGGATCCCAATCGCGCGATCGCGGTCGGGCTTGACCTCGGCATGACCGCCGACGGCGGTAAGACGTGGAAGCACATCGCGCTCGATGCCGGATGGGATTATCACATCGTGTGGTGGTCGCACGACGGAAGGCGCCTGATCATCGGCTGCGACGAAGGCGTGCTGCTCTCGAGCGACGGCGCGGCGACGATCTGGCAGCCGTACGACCTGCCGGTCGCGCAGCCGTATCGCCTCGGCTTCAATGACGACGTGCCGAATTATGGTATCTGCATCGGCATTCAAGACGACTACAGCTGGTGCGGCCGCGCCTCCACGGACAATGGTATCGGCGTGCTCAATCGCGACTGGGATCAGATCGGACCCGGCGACGGCATGTGGGCGAAGTTCGATCCAAAGGACGACAATCTCGTTTGGAACACGACGACGTCGTCCGATACCGGACAAGTCTATCTTACGAATTTGCGCGCTAACGCGCAGCTCGAAGTCTCGCCCGACGTGGAACAGAACGGCACGATGAACGCCGCCAGCGTGAAGTACCGCTTCAATTGGATCACGCCGATCTCATTCGATGCGGCGGATTGCGCGCTGGTCGGCGGGAACGTCGTCTTCAAGAGCTGTGATCACGGCAACACCTGGACGGTGATCAGCGGCGACCTCACGCGCAATGACAAAGCGCATGAAGGAACGCCGGGCGGTCCGATCAGCGCGGATCAGTCGGGAGCCGAATACTACAACACGCTGCTCGACGTCGAACCTGCGGTGAAGGACTCGAGCCAGATTTGGGCGTCTTCGGATGACGGCCTCGTGCACGTCACGCGCGATAGCGGCGGCACGTGGACGAACGTCACGCCCAAGGGGCTCCCGGAGGGACGGATACCGACGATCGAGCCCGGACATTTCTCCGCGGGCACCGCGTACTTTGCGATGGATCGTCACATGAGCGGCGACGACGCACCGTACATTTATCGCACCGACGACTTCGGGGCGACGTGGACCAAGATCAGTTCGAATCTCCCCGACGACGTATTCGTACGCAGCGTCCGCGAGGATCCGACCAACGAGAATTTGCTCTACGCGGGGACGTCACGCGGTATGTTCGTAAGCTTCGATCGCGGGGCGAGTTGGCAGTCGTTGCGGCTGAATATGCCCGCGGCGCCGGTTTACGATATCGAGATCCAGCCGCAGATGGGTGACTTGCTCGTGGTGACGCATGGGCGCGGCGTCTGGGTGCTCGACGATCTCACGCCGATCCGGCAGCTTGCCGCGGCGCGAGCCACTGCGCTCACGCTCTTCCCGTTGCGCACCGCGTACAAGATGACGTCCAACTCGCCGGTGCATACGTTCGCGTCTCCCTTGCTCCCGGTCAACGAGTTCATCGGCCCCAATCCTCCCTACGGTGCGCTCATCAGCTACTACCTGCAACAGCCGTCGAAAGGCGTGACGATCGACGTGCTCGACGGCAATGGACGCGTCCTCCGCCGTTTACACGACAAGGACGCGCCCGGCAAAGCCGGCATCGATCGTACCAATTGGGACCTGCAAGAGGACGGACCGGTGAAGTGGCATGGAACGTTCAAAGACAATCAGGGGCCTGATGAAGGTCCGGACGTCGTTCCGGGCACGTACACGATCCGTGTCGCCGCGAACGGCCACACGAGCGAGCAGAGCGTCGTGGTCGAAGCGGATCCGCGCGATCCCGGAACGCCCGAGCAAGCGCGAGCGCGTTACGCGTTCTTACGTCAGATCTTCGACGAGTTGAGCGGTGTCGACACGATGCTCAATACGATCGACGCGCGGCTCATGCACGCGACGGCGGTGCAGCGAACGCGGCTGCTCGCGTTTCGTGCGAAACTCACGTACAACCCGCAGAACGTCGAAGATCTTCGCGGACCTGCCGGACTGCGCGAGCATCTGATCGACCTGATCGGCCGAGTCACCGGCACGTCGTTTCAGCCGCCGACGCAGCCCGATCTCGAGTACGCGTCGCAGCTCAAAAGCGAGTACGAGTCGGTGCGCGCCTCATTCCCGAATCCATGAGAGCGCGGCAACGCCGAGCATGACGTAGGCGGTGAAGCCGAAGTAGAGCGTCGCCGGTTCGAAGGTTTTCGCGAAACCGCCGGCGTGCGCCGTGTGTGAGAAATAGACCGCGCTTGCGACGGCGACGCCGAGAAGCTGTCCGGTCGTGCGTGCAGTGGCGAGCGTCCCGGCCGCAATGCCGCGCCGGTCCGCGGGGGCGGAGCCCATGATCGCGCTATTGTTCGGCTGCGTGAACACGGCCGTGCCGCAACCCGTAACGACCAGCGCGACGAGGAATTGCTCCGTGGTGGGTCGCGGTGGGAGGTGTGAGAGTAAGAAGAGGCCGCCCGCGACGACCAACGCGCCCGCGGTCGAAACGTAGCGCACGGGCACGCGATCCGAGAGCGAGCCTGCGCTCGGGGCGAGAATGATGTTGAGTGCCGTGATCGGCGTCAGCAATAAGCCGGCACCGAACGCGCTGCGTCCGAGCGCGGTCTGCACGGCGAGCGGAAGGATGAACACCAGACCGGAGATTGCCGAGAAGTAGACCAGCGCGGCTACCACGGAGACGCCGAAAATTCGAATGCGAAAGAGCGAGAGGTCGAGCGTCGGCGCCGGCACGCGCCGTTCGACCACGATGAATACTCCGAGCGCCAGCAGCGAGAAGGCGATCAAACCGAGCGTCAGCGGCGAGGTCCAGCCCCACAAGTGCGAGCGCGAGAGCGCGAGCGAGAGGCAGAACAGCCCCACGATCGAGAGCGTCGCACCGAGCGGATCGAAGCCGCGGCTCGCGTGCTTCGCGGGCTTCAGCACGAGTGCCGCGCCGCTCAGCGCGATCGCGGAGATCGGAACGTTGATCAGAAAGATCCAGCGCCAGTCGCCGTAGGTGACGATCGCACCCCCGACGATCGGACCGAGCGAGAGCCCCACCGCGACGGCCGCACCGTTGAAGCCGATCGCGCGTCCACGCTCGCTGGCCGGAAAGGTATCGACGATCAAGGCTTGATTCGAGCTGAGCAACATCGCCGCACCGATTGCTTGCACGGCGCGAGAGAGGATCAAGATCGGGAGCGTCGGCGCAAAGGCGCACGTGGCCGAACTCAGACCGAAGATTGCGAACCCCGTCAGGTAGATGCGCTTCTGACCGAACATATCGCCGAGCCGCCCGAACAACACCAGCGTCGACGCCGTCACCAGCATGAACGAGAGAATCACCCACTCGGCATCGTCGAGCGAGCGTCCGTACGCCCGAGCGATCGTCGGTAACGCGACGTTGGCAATCGACGCGTCGAGCGTGCCCATCATGCTGCCGAGCATGATGACGGAGAGCGTGTACCACCGGTACCACTCGTGCGAACGGATCGCCGCCCTCACGCGACCGTGATGCCTTCGCCTTGCACGACCTCGCCGATCACGGCATCGAGCGCGCGCGCGGCTCGTAGCGCGGCGCGCAACTGCGACAGATGCTCCGGCGCAACGCTGATCAAGAGCCCGCCCGACGTCTGCGCATCGGAGAGCGCGACGCGCAGTATCTCGTCGACCGAGGGTGCGAAGGTCGTGAACGCGGCATGCGTACGCGCGTTGTTCTTGGTGCCGCTGGGAACGACGTCGCGGCGGATCAGGTCGAGCGCGCCATCCATGACCGGAACCGCGTTCGCCTCGATGACGAGCGCGACGCCCGAGGCGCGCGCCAGCTCGCCGCCGTGACCGAGCACGCCGAAGCCGGTAATATCCGTAGCGGCATGCGCGTGGGCGGCGAGCACCGCACTCGCGGCGCCGGCGTTGAGCGTCGCCATCCACTCGATTGCCGGGCGTAAATCGTCGTACGAGATCGCATCGCGTTTGGCAGCCGTCGTGAGAATGCCCGTCCCAATCGGTTTGGTGAGTACGAGCGCGTCACCGGCCTTGGCGTTTGCGTTGGTCACGATCTTGCGCGGGTCGACCGTGCCGGTTACGGCCATGCCGTACTTCGGTTCGTCGTCTTTGATGGTGTGGCCGCCTAAAATCGCGACGCCGGCTTCACGCGCAACGCTCGCACCACCCTCGAGAATGTGTCTGAGAATCCCGAGATCGAGTGCTTCCGGAAACGCGACGATGTTGAGCGCAGAGATCGGCGTGCCGCCCATGGCGTAGACGTCGGAGATCGCGTTGGCTGCCGCGACGCGACCAAAATCGAACGGATCGTCGACGATCGGGGTAAAGAAGTCGACGGTCTGCACGATCGCAAGATCGTCGCGCAGCGCGTACACGCCCGCGTCGTCGGCCGTACCGAATCCGACCAGCACCGCGTCGTTGGCGGTCACCGGGAGGCCGTGCAGCACCGATGCGAGCTCGGCCGCGCCGAGTTTGCTTGCGCAGCCTCCGCACGAAGCCAATGAGGTGAGGCGAACGGATGCCGCTGTGTCCATCAAGAAGAACTCCTCCGATGAAAAAGACGCTGCTGCTACTCCCCGGCCCGGTTCCCGTCGCGCAACCCGTCCTCGAAGCGATGGCGTGGCCGATGATCAATCATCGCGGACCCGAGTTCGCCGAATTGCTTGCCCGCCTGGAACGTGGGATGAAACCGGTCTTCGGCACGGGGAGCAACGTCGTCTTCCTCGGCTCTTCTGGGACCGGTGGACTGGAGGCGGCGGTTGCAAGCTGCTTCTCGCCCGGTGACCGCGTGCTCTCGTGTCCGGTCGGGGTCTTCGGAAAGCGCCTCGCCGAGATCGCGCGCGTGCACGGCTGCGAGGTCGAGGTGCTCGAGACGCCGCTCGGTTCGGCGCTGGATCCGGACGCGTTGCGCGCACGCCTGCAGCGCGGCGATGCGAAGACCTTCCGCGGCATTTTGCTGACCCACAACGAGACCTCCACGGGCGTGCAAAACGACATGGCGGCGATCGGCGACGTTACGCGCGAGCTCGACGCGCTGACGATCGTCGACTCGGTGAGCGGACTGGGCGCATCCGCGTTCGAGATGGACGCCTGGGGCTACGACGTGGTCGTAACCGCGTCGCAAAAGGCCTTTGCCGCGCCGCCGGGCGTCGCGGTTGTTGCCGCCGCGCGCGGGTGGCAAGCAATCGAGCGGGCAAACGCCGTCCGTTTCTACTTCGACCTGCGCAAGGCGCGCGAGTTTGCGAGCAAGGGACAGACGCCGTGGACGCCGCCGATCTCCGTCTTCTACGCGCTCGATGTGGCGCTCGAACGTTATCACGCCGTCGGGCTCGAGGCGAATTTCGAACGCCACGCAAACTACGCGCGCGCGGTACGCGCGGCGTTCGAGGCGCTCGGCTGTGCGATCTTCTCGCGTCCGGACGCGCACTCGGTCACCGTCGTCGCCGCGTACCCGCCCGACGGCGTCGATGCGGTGCAGTTCCTCAAGACGCTGCGCGAACGCTACGGCGTGGTGATCTCCGGTGGGCAGGGCGAGCTCACCGGCAAGATCGTACGCTTCGGCACGATGGGGGACGTCGGCGAGAACGATCTCCTCGGCGCGATTGCGGCGGTCGAGCTTGCGCTCGCCGATTGCGGCGCACGAGTCGAACTCGGCAGCGGTGTCGCCGCTGCCGCAAACGTGCTCAGCGAGGCGCGAACCGCAGCCGTATAGCGAAGCGAAGTCGAAATAAAAATGTTAGTCTACGATGCCGTAAAGGTAATCGGAGCCGGCTAACGTCACGAACGCGTAGATCAGGTCGCGTGTCGAATCGGCTGCTAGCGACGTCACGGTCATGCCCGATGGCACCTGGATCTCTTTAAGGAATACTCCGGTCGTGGCGTTGTACACGTCGATAAATGTGCCGCCACTCTCGCCGATATAGAGGTGATTCAGCGATGTATTCACGGCAATGAAGGCGGGCGTGTACGAAAGAGATATGGTCGTCTGAATCGCTTCCGATCCGGTCGTCGTACCGCCGGAGATGATATTGAGACCATCCGTGATCTGGCCGTAGATCATGTTCGCGACGGCGTTGGCGGCGATGACCGTGCCGAAGGCGGTGGAGGTGAGCGCAAACGTGCTCGGGTTCACCTCAAAATTCCCCGCACTATTGTTAACGTAGAACGTACCTGTCGCCGAGTTCACGACGGTCACCCCCATCACGCCGCCGGTACCGATCGGCCCGTCGATGATCTCGGCTGTGTCGGCGTCCACGGCCCACACCGGGTCGCTACCGGAGCCGCATTGAGCAGCCACCCACACGTAGCGGTTGGCGGAGTCGACCCACGTGGCCACTGGACAGTCCGCGAGGCCAACGGTTGCAAGGAGGGTGTCAGTGCTGCCCGAGTACTCCTCCGCGCTTCCGCTGTACAGCGTGGCGAGCCAAAAGTCGTCGGTGCTCGAGTCGACGTTGCCCACTCCGCCGCCTCCGCTAATGGTCGTGACGACGGAATACGCGGATCCGTCCACGACCGTTGTCTGGCTTGCCGAGCTCACGTAGATGCGATTGATCGCCGGATCCACGGCTATGTTACAGCACGAAGCGCCCGCCATCGCCACGAACGGTGCCATTCCGACGGTCACCGTGGCGGCGGTGCAGCTTGCTCCCGTTTGCGCGCAGCCGTTCGTCGTTTGCCCCGCGAACGTCGGTGTGGCGGAGATCGTAGCTGTTGCAGAGCTGTACGCTGCCGGCGGCGTGATCGTGAACGTATTGGGAGCCGACGACGACGTCGACGACGGTATCGTGACGCCCAGGGCTCCGGAGGTTTGCGAAAGCGTGAACGTTGGCGCCCCCGGACCGGCGATGATGTCGTCGTCCGCGTCGAGCGACTCGACGATGAACGTACGCGCCCCCTGCCCGACTAGGTCGTACCCGCCGCTCCCGCTCGCCTGCGCAAACGAATCGTTTGCAGCGATGATCGTCTCGACGGGCACACCGGAAAGAGTCAGGCTTATCGTGTTGGTCTGCCCGGCAACAATCGTAAACGCGATTTCTTGCGCGGCCGAGAGCACGTTTCCGGTTCCACCGGTTTGGTCGTAGGTCGTCAATGTCGCGGTGTAGCTTCCGGGTTGGAGCCCGGAAATGGTCAGCGTGCAAACGACGGAGGCGAGCGAACTCGTGCAGCCGCTGCTACCGATGGTAAGATTTGCCGTCTCGTTGATCTCCGTTGGTCCGGAGATGTCGATCGTCATCGACTGTGTTGCCGGCGAGACGTACTGCGGGCGCACGTTCGTAGCGCTCGTCTTCGCCGGAATCTTGATTACGAACGCTGCGGTACCGCTGCCCTTTGCCGCCTGCGTGGGCATCGAAGGCAATGCTGAGGATCCATGCGAGCCGGCGCAGCCGGCAAACGCCAGCACCAAGGCGAGAATCGGAATAGAGCGGGCGAATGGCATGGCTAAGGCTTTCTTACGGTCGCTCATGGCACGATGGCGACGCCCGCCGGATCACTTAGGTTGGGAAAAGAGCCGGTGAGCGTCTGCTGATTTCCATTCTGGTCGTACGCCGTCACGGTGTTGTTGCTGAAGTTTGTCACGTAGAGGTAGCCGTTGCTCGGGTCGTACGCG
>Ga0335075_10018098_pt1 | contig 10451 bp, 8 predicted proteins | sample Lox_Sample_24_FD_206723 | JGI IMG/M metagenome (GOLD analysis project Ga0335075, IMG submission 206723) | Soil microbial communities from Loxahatchee National Wildlife Refuge, Florida, United States - Lox_Sample_2.4 | ecosystem: Environmental > Terrestrial > Soil > Wetlands | place: USA: Florida... | reverse complement strand
CCCGACATCGGGCGCATCGGGTGGCGGGCTATAGCAGACATAGCCGTCCGGCATCCTGAGCAGCCGCTCGCTGTAGAGGCGCTCGCTTCCCTCCGGCGTTTCCCAGCGGTCGGTGATCAGCCAGTCGATTTCCGGCAGGCCGGTGCTGTGGTTCTGCATCCCGACCCATTTCACCTGCACCGGCGCGGCACGGCGGGCGAGCGCCGTCATGCGCCCCGAGTCCCCATAGCCGCCAAGATCGATGACGATGTCGATCGCGAGGCGCCGGATCTCGCTTGCCAGAACCGCATCGTCCATCCGGCCGACCTCGTGCCATTCCTCGCAGACCGCGCCGAAGCGCCGCGCAATCACGTCGTCGGCCCGGCGCTCGGCCAGCCCGATCAGGGCGAAGCCGGCCGGGTCGAGCATCTCGAAGCCGGCGACCGTCAGCCACCCGACGGGGTGAACCCGCAGCGAACCGGAGAGCAGGCCCACTCTGAGCCGTCGGTCGGGATCGGGCGGAGTCGCAAATGCGCCGCTGTCCGCGGGCGGCTCGCCGCGCGGCAGGCGCTGCGCGTAGGCACGTGCGGCCGCGAGCAGTTCCGCGCCTCCGATTCCGTCCCGATAGGGCAGCGTGTTGCAAAGGGTACGCCAGGGAAGCTCGGCCTCGGGCGCGAGCACGGCGGCCTCTCTCAGCAGCGCCTCACTCTCCTCATGCCTTCCGATCGAGGTGGCGGCCGAGGCGAGGTTGCACATCGGCACGACGGACGGTCCCTGTTCCGCGATCAGCGCGGCGAGCTCTTCATAGGCCTCGGCATGCTGGTAGCGCCGCATCAGCACCGCAGCCAGTGTATTGCGCAGGTCAGGCTGCGTGTTCCCGAGCGCGATCGCCCGCCGGAGCGCCGCATCCGCCTCGCCGAGCCGCCCGGCCTGAACGAGCCTCGTGCCCAGCAGGGCGTGGATCTCGGCATTCTCGGGCGCCAGCAGCGAAGCGGCCGTCAGCGTGTCGATCGCCTCCTCTTCGCGGCCAAGCGCGGCGAGCAGCACCCCGCGGGCGGCGAGCGGCACGATATCGAGCGGATCGAGCGCGCAAGCGAGGTCGAGGCGCGCGAGCTCTGCCTCGCCGTTGCCGGCACAGGACGCAGCCTCGGCGCGATGCAGGGCGTAGGCGAGCGAGCGGGGCGCGACCCGCCCGGCCTCGGCGAAGGCGCCGAGCGCGCCTTCCCACTCCGCATCCGCAACATGAGCGAACCCGAACGCGTCCCACAGCTCCGCGCGATTGGGATAGGCGCGGCAGGCTTCGCGCAGCAACCGGCGCCCGCGCGCCCGTGCGCTCACGCGCGTCGCCTGGCCGAGGAGACGGGCGGCTTCGGCAAGCGCCGCGTCAGCGTCCAGCTTCGTGGCCGGCAGCGTCCCCCGCCGGCTCCCTGGCCACCTCGTCGACGCATCCGGCTGGCGGAAGGAGGCCGGCCGCCGCCGCGAAATGGCGAAGCCCGGGGTCGGTCGGATCAAGTTTCCAGGCGGCGGTCAGAGCCGCGGCCGCATCTTCGTCCCGGCCTCGCGCCGCCGCCGCCTGCGCGAGCATCCGCAGCACGACCGCGTTGGCAACGCCTTCGCGCCGCGCCACCTCGGCGATGCCCTGCGCGGCCTCCCCGTCGCCCCGACCGAGCGCGAGCCGGATCGCCGCCACGCGCAAATCGACGCATCCCGGCGCGCGCGCGATCCCTTCATCAAGCACGATGCGCGCGGCCTCAGCATCGCCGGCGCGGCCGGCAGCCTCGGCGAGGCCGGTGCGGAAGGTGGCATTGTCCGGCTCCGTCGCCACCGCCTCCGCGAGACAGACCCGGGCCCGGGCGATCTCGCCCGCCTCGATCAGCAGGAGTCCGAGCAAAGCCTTTGCCGCAGCATCCGATGGCGCGGCGATCACCGCCTCTGCCGCATCGGCGAGTGCGCCAGCCAGGTCGCCCATGCGCTGACGCAACCCAGCGCGACGCTTGCGCAGAAGCACGTCCCGCGGGGTGACGCCTATCCCCTGATCGAGAATAACGATCGCCCGTTTCAAATCGCCGTCGGCCGCCGCGACGGCACTGCCGAGTTCTACCAGCGCCACGCTCTCGGGCCCCATGCGCGCGAGTGCCGCAATGAGCGGACGGGCCGCCGCCGGCCGCCCGGCCGCCAGCATGCTCCGTGCCGACGCGGCCAGCGTCTCGGGCTCCGGAGAGGCGACTGCCTGCTGCATGTTAGGCTCCTTTCGAGCCGCGCCAATCGGCGGCTCAGGCGATGAGGCCCTGCGCCTGCACCGCCAGTGCCGCGAGACTGGTCGTGGTGCCGCTCGCGGACGCGCTGGTCTTCTCGTTGATCAGGTATTGCTCGATGAGGTTCTGGACGAATTTCGGGTCCTGGAGGTCCTTGACGTTCAGCCGCGCGCTGATCGCCTGCTCCTGCGCCTGAAGCGGCTGATAGGCGATGTCCTCGGAAATGCCGAGCGCTCCGGTCACCACCTCGAACAACGTCGTACTGCTGAGGATCTGGTCGACCGAGGTGATGCTCGAGGCTTCGGAGCGGAAGGCAAGTGCGTTGGAAAGGCCTGGTGTGACCTGATCGAGCGAGGAGAGCCACGTATACTCCGCATAGCCGTTGGTGATCGTCGAGATGACCGACGAATTCTGGATCACGGACAGGCCCTTGTTGGCAAAATCGTAGGTCTCCACGACCGGAAGCCAGCGCGAGTCCGAGATCTGATTGACCAGCGAGCTCGGGTCGTCCGGATTGGAGAGCAGGGTCTGCTTGGCCAGCGCCGTGTAGGATGCCTGGTCCGCAAGGCCGTTGGCGGTGAGCAGAACCGTCATCACCGTCGGATTGCTGAGGAGCTGGGATGGGCTCGTCGCGCTCTGCACCGCCGCCGTGAACGCGTTGATCTCCCGCGCCACCTGAGGCTCCGCCGCGGTCGCCGCGACGTCCTTGGTCTCGTCCTGCTCCGCCTGCAGGAGCGCCGAGACAGGGTTCGTCTCGGTCTCGGTGGTACTGGAGGAGCTGTAGCCGTAGATCTCGTCGAGGAGCGTGGAGGCCGTTCCGCTACTGCTCGAGGACAGCGGGGCGAGCAGCGCCGCGTAGTCGATTCCGCTGCTGATGCTGGTACTCATGCGCCGCGCCTGCGCCGGAAGCCTGCCCTACCGGCCCTGCCCGGAGAGGCCGGCGGCGACGTTCTCGTTGACGGAAATCAGGAAATCGAGGTTGGGGTTCTCGCGGTTCGCTTCCCGCTGCACCGCCAGCCCGATCGAGGCGATCGCTCCGCGTAGCTCTCTCGGCAGCTTGCTCGCCGGGTCGTAGACCAGTGCCAGCACGGTGGTCCATAGAAGCCGGTTATCGGCCAGTGCCCGCACCCGGTCCATCCGTGCGCCCTGCTGCGCGGCGCGCAGGGCGCCGTTGGCGCGGTAGAAGACGTCCGCCTCCTGCGCTCCGCGGCTGCGCACCGCAGACATTGCGCCATAGGCCCTGAGCCCCGCCGTCATGGCAGGCGTGCTCATGAGATCCTCCTTTCGTCCGATGCGGCGGGGCCGCCGGCGGCGGCCGCGGACGTCCCCGCCGGCGCGGTCGGCGCGCGGCCCAGGACCGCGTCCTCGTGGCGCATGATGCGCCGGGCGAGCTTCAACGCCTGGTAGCAATCATCGGCCTCCGCCGCGGCGATCGCTCGATCGAGGATCTCGCGCGCCAGGGCCGAGGTCGTTGCGGCCTTGAACTCCGCGACCAGCGTGCGCGCCGACGCGAGGCCGCGCGTCCGCTCCTCGTCCTCGCCGATATAGGCGGATTGCAGCGCGAAATAGATCCGCCGCGCTGGGCTGTCCGCCGCCGAAGGGGGCATGATCTGCTTGCCGAAGAGAAAGCGCGCCTTTGCCGTCAACTCGATGCGCGACTTGGTGCGGAAGCGGATGGGCGCGCCGTTGACGACCATCACCTCGCCCTGCCTCAGCTCAAGAACCAGTGTCGACATCTAGGCCCTTCCACCCCTTGCCGCCCACCCCTCGAGCCTCCGCAGCACCCAACGCCCCGCCGTTTGAAGGGGTGCGACGGCGGACCTTTTGCCCGCCGCCCTCGGACCCTACGAGGAGAACAGCTTGAGCAGGAGCGACGGTGACTGCTCGGCGATCGTCAGCGAGGACGTCGCCAGCTCCTGCTTGACCTGCAGCGACTGCAGCAGCGCCGATTCTTGGGCCATGTTCGCGTCCACCAGAGAGCCAAGGCCGTCGTTCAGCGCGTCGATCTTGTTGCTGTTGTAGCTGATTTGGTTGGTCACGTAGTCCGCGGTCGATCCGTAGGAATTGAGCTCGGTGGCGACCGTGTTCATCTGGTTCATGAACGTGCCCGTCGTCGTGATCAGGGCCTGGACCGTCGTTGCGGAGCCGAGCTGGGTCGAGGTGAAAACGAGCGAATTGTAGAGAGCAGAGCCGCTGAACGACGCGATCCCGTAAGTCGATCCCTGCTCGTTGCGCACCACTGAGACGGCGCCAAAGGTGCCGTCGCTGCCGGTGATGTTGCCGATCAGCGTAGCCCCGTTGTAGCCGGCATCCTGGATGTAGCTTTTAACCTGGTTGAGGTCGGTGTTGTACTGCTCCTCGTACTGCGAGCGCTGCGAGCCGGTGATGCTGGAGCTCGCCAGGTCCACGAGAACATCGCGCATGCTCGTGAGCGTGTTCGAGACGCTGTTCAGCCCTGAAAGCGTCGTGCTGAGCAGCCCCTGCACGCCGCCGAGCGCCTGGTTCGCAGTGGTCAGCGCCGATACGTCCGAGCGGACGCTCTGAGCCACCGCATAGGCGGCGCCGTTGTCGGTCGCATTCGAGACCGTGTAGCCGGTGGACACCTCGTTCTGGACCATGTCCAGCTGCGCGGTGGTCTGGTTGAGGGACTCGAGCGCGACGGTGGCGCCGACATTGGTGTTGATGGAGGCCAAGAGAGACATGGTTTCTTACCTGTTGCCCTAGAGGTTTGCGGTTTTCCCGCCTTTTGCGGGCATCGCCCGATCCTGGCGCGAATGCCTTAACGGCCGGTGAAGGCCGCCGCCAAGCAGGCGCCCGGCGGCCGAAGCTCTTGTATTGTCAGAGATAATTGACCAGCGAGAGGCTGCCCAGATTGGCGATCACCTGGTAGGAGGCCTGGAGCTGCGTCTGCACCAGCGAGAGGTCCGTCGCTGTGCTCGTCGCGTCGACGTCCTGCACCGCGCTCACCTGCGTCGTCAGCGCGCCCACCGTGTCGGAGAGGTTGGTCGCGGTATCGGTCAGCGCCGTCTGCTCGTTGCCGAGAACTCCGGCGTCCTCGTTCATCGTCGTCACCGCGCCCTGCAGCATGCTCTCCGTGTCCGTGACCAGCGTCTCGAAGCCCGAATCGTCGACCTGCGAGCTTGACAGCGAGGCGATCGTCGCCAGCCCCGTGAGCACGTCGCGCATGTAGGACCCGGTGGTGTACGAACCCGTCGAGGAGACATAGGTGTTGGCCGAGGCGAGCAGCCCGGTGGTGACGAACTCGTTGCTGCCCACCTGCACGCTCGGCAGGTTGGCCTGCAGGCTCGCCGCCGACTGCGAAAGTGCGGCCGAGAAGGGCGAGGTGCCGGTGGCGTTCGACGACCCGCTCGCCAGGATGCTCGCTTCGGTCGTCGCTGCGCCGTTGGTGCCGAGCCCGGCCACGGCCGTGTTGATGGCACTGTAGAACCCCGAGGACAGGATGTCGTCGGCGTCCGGGACCGGCGCGTTGGCGCTGTCCTGCCCGGCGAAAACGTAAGCGCTGCCGTCGGTCGTGTCGAGCAGGTTCGCCACCTCGACGAGCGCCTGCTGGGCCGAGGAGGCGAGGGTGTCGACCGCCTGGGAGTCAGTGCTGTCGAGGGTGTTGAGCTGAGAGGCGAAGCTCGACGCGATCGAGCTGATCTCGCTCACCGCCGTCTGGGTCACCTGCATGTTCCCTTGAACGGCGTTGATGTTGCTCTGCCAGGTGTTCATCTCTGCGATCTCGGGATTGAGGTCGAGCGAGACAGAGGCGCTGGCGCCCAGCCCGGCATAGGTCTGGCTCACCAGGCCGGTCGAGGACTGCTCCGTCAGCGTATCGAGCTCGGCACGGGTGGCGGCTGCGTTGGCCGAGAGCTCCGCGATCACCGAGTAGTTGGATGCGTCGATGCCGGAAACGCCGCCGCTCACTGCGCCCTCTCCTCGTTCAGCTGCTCGGAACCGCAGCGAGCAAGTCCTGCCACATCGACTGCACGGCCGCGATGATGCGGGCGTTCGCGCCATAGCTGTTCTGCAGCGCCACCATCTGCGCCATCTGCTGGTCGATGCTGACGCCGGACGTCGAGGAGAGCTGGTCGGCGAGCGCGCTCTGCGTCGCCTGCGTGGTGGAGAGATCGGTGTTCGCATCGGAACTGTCGTCGGCCTCCTGCCCGACCAGGGCGGTGGCGAAATCCGTCAGCGTGTCCGGGGTGGAGAAGGGCAGCGAAAGGGTGCCGAGGGTGCCGAGGCCGGTCGTGTTGACCGCCGGCTGCGCAACGCCGTCCTGCACGTCGGAGCCAAACGTATAATCGAGAACGCGGGTGATGAGCGTCGTGAAGCCGGCCGGTCCGTCCGCGGGATTGGGCGTGAAAGCGCTGGCGCCGGTCGCGCTGCCGGCGATCGCGTTGGTGCCGTCCTGCACCAGAGAGGGATCAGCGGTGACCGCCGGATTGACCTGGATCTCGGCAGAGAACCCGACATAGCCGGACTGCACCGGGGTGCCGCTGCTGCTCGGCACAGTGCCGGAGCCGTTGGTGAACAGGGTGAGCCCTTGCGCGGCAAAGCGCGTAGCGAGGTTTTCGGAGAATTCGTCCAGCCCGGCCTGGTAGTCGGGCAGGGTCTGGTCGCGCAGCGTGATGTTGGCGCCGAGCGAGCCGCCAGTGAGCTGGTCGGTGACATCGACGCCATCGAGCGTAATCGGCGCAATGCTGCTGGGATAAGTCGATTCGGGCCCGATCGTGTCGGCGGTGACCGAGAGGGCGCTCGCCTCGTTCGTCGGCAGCTCGATGCCGCTGGTCGTGAACACCAGGACGCCGCCGTTGCTCTGCGACACGAAATTCACGCTGAGCAGGCCGGAGAGGGTCTGCTCCTGCTGGGTGAGGTCGTTCTCGAGGTTCGCCGTGCTCTGGCCCTGCTGCTGGGCGGCCACGATCTGCCCGGAGATCGTGCCGATCGCCGAGAGCGTGGAATTGATCGTGCCCACCTCGGAGACGATCGCGTTCTCGGCGTTCTGCCGCGCCGTCGTGTACGTGTCGCTCAGCGCGTTGATGCTGGAGGCGAGCGTGCTTGCCGATTGCACCACGGCCTGCTGCTGGGTCGGGCTCGACGGGTCCGCGGACAGCGTGGAGAAGGCGTCCTCGAGATCGGTCACAAGGCTCCCGAGGTCGGTGCCGGACCCCGGGGTGCCCATCACCGCGTCGATCGCCGAGAGCGCATTGGTCTCTGTCTGCAGCGCCGAGACCGCCGAATTCTGGGCGAACACCGAAGCCTGCAAGGCGGCATCGATGTTCGCCGTCGCCACGCCGGTCAGCACCCCCATCGGCTCGCCGGCGGCGGTGAGGCTCTGCTGGGTGAGCGTCTCCACCGCGTAGCTTGGCGTGCTCGCATTGGCGACGTTCTGCGAGAGCAGCGCGATCTGCTGTTCGACGTTCCAGAGGCCGGTGCTCGCGATGGAGAGTGCTGTGCTCAGGCTCATCGCTGGGTGCCTCGTGGCCCGGGTGCTGCCGCTACTGGATCATGTCGAGCAGGGACTGCATCATCTGGTCCGCGGTGCTGATCGTCTTGGTGTTGGCCGAATAGGCCTCCTGGGCCACGATCAGCTGGCTGAACTCGGTCGAGATATCGACGTTCGATTCCTCGACGGCGCTGGTAACCAGGCTGCCCGAGCCGCCGCTCCCGGCGCTGTTGGTGATCGCATCGCCCGAGGCCTCGGTTGCGGTGTAGGCCTGGCCGTCCTGGGACTGCAAGGCATCCGCCGCGTTGAAGGTCACCACCGGAACCTGGGCGATCGTCTGCGATTCGCCGTTGTTGTAGTTGATGATGACGTCGCCGCTGGAGTTGACGCTGACGCTGGAGAAGGCCCCGGCCGGCACGCCGTTCTGGCTCAGGTTGTTGAGCGTGTAGGAGGTGCCGGCATATTGCGTGAGGCCGTTGGAGGCGCCGTAGTCACCGAGATTGAGCTCGATCGCCTGGTCGCCGTTGCCGAAATTGGCGGTGAAGGAAATGCTTGCGGTGCCGTCCGCCGAATAGGTCGAGGTGCTCAGCGTGCCGGGGTCGGCCGCGTCGACGCTGACGCTGCCGATCGTGCCGTCCGCCACGTCGTTGCCGCTGTCCGACCCGAACACCACCGTGGCGGTGCCGAGGTCCGGGCCGTTGGTCGCGTCGGGCGCGGTGATGTCCACCGTCCAGGTGTTCGTCGCCGTCTGGGTCCAGGTCAGCTCCACGGTCTGCTCGGTGCCGAGCCCGTCATAGACCTCCACCTCGGAGGTGATCGGGGTGGTCGAGGAGGGCGTTGCCGGGAGGTTGGCGGCAAGGTCGACCTCGCTCGTCGGCACCGGCGCGTACGCGGTCTGGCTCACCTGGATCGGAGTCAGCGTGTTCTGATCGACCGCTCCCGTGCTTGGATCGACGGTCCAGCCGTCCAGGTAGTACCCGGCGCTGTTCACCAGATAGCCCTGGGCGTTCAACGAGAAGTCGCCCGCCTGGGTATAATATTGCTGCGGACTGAAGGTGGTCTGGTCATCGGTGGTGCTGGTCGCGTCGCTCACGGCGAAGAAGCCCTGGCCGGAGATCGCGAGATTGAGCGGGTTGGTGGTCTGGGTGATCGTGCCCTGGACGGTGTTGGTGTAGCTCGGGAGCGCGACCACCGTGCTCGAGTCATCCGTTTCCGGCGTGGAGGTGGTGAGGTAGTCGATGAAATTGGTGTCGACGCCCTTGTAGCCGACGGTCTGGCTGTTTGCCACGTTGTTGCTGATGTTCGCGAACTCCGCCGACTCCGCGGCGAGGCCGCTGACGGCTGTGTTCATGGCGCCAAACAAGGACACGGGAACCTCCTGCGGTCGCAGCCTGGCCGAAGCCGGGCGGCCCCGCCGGAGCGTTTTGCTCCCGGACGAGCGCCGCGGCATGCTTCGCAGGAATCGTGCCAACGTCGGGACCCGCTTTTCCCCGCACCGCGCCCCGGCCGGCCGGCGTTTCCGGCCGGGCGCGGCAGTTCCCACCCGGCAAATTCTGCCGGGCCGGGCTCGCCACCGCGCCCTGCGGCGGCATTTGCGCTGGCCCGCCGCTTGCTTCGCTGCCCGCTCGCCCGGGCGGCGATCACGGCGCCCCGCCCGGCAAGGAACCCGCATGCCACCAGACTCGCCAACGCCGGCTTCACCCACCCTGGCCGCGCCCTCGCCCCCGGCGCCCCCGGCGGCGGGGCGCCCCGGCGCGAGCGGCTCCGGCTCTTCCGCGGCGGCGGCCGGCAGCGAAGGCGCCTTCCAGAGCACGCTCGCCGGCGCGCTTCGCTCCTCCCGGCAGGCGGCTCAGCCTATCGCCGCCATCAACCCGGGGACAACCGCCTCGTCCGCCACCCAGGCGACCACTCGAGCTTCCGGATCATCCGCTGCGCCGGCCTCCGCCGCGGCCTCCGGCACCGGCGCGGGCACGGCGGCGGAAGCTGCTCTGCTCGCCGCCGATACGACGGCGCCCGACCCGTCCTCCTCGCCCCCGGCGGGAAGTGACGGGGCAAGCGACGCAGCGAGCTCCGCCGGGTCCGCGGCGCCGACGTCGGGCAAGGACAAAACGGCTGGCGCGGCATCCGCGCGAACCGGCGCGCCGGCTGTGTCACCGGGGACGGCCGCCGCCCTCCTTGCAGTCGCAGCGCAGACGGCAAGCACGCAAGCGACCCCGCCCGGGACCAGCGGCAGCGCGGCCTCGTCCGCCCCGTCGGCGAGCCTTACCCAATCATTTGGCCATCAGGCCGCCAACGCGCCCGCCTCTTCCCCCGCCGGCGCCGCCACCACCACTCCGGCAACCGGCACCGCTTCTTCCAAGGCGGGATCCGGCGCAGCGTCGATCGCCCGCGCGACCGCGACCCCGCCCCTCGCCTCCCTGTCCCAGCTCGCCTCCGTGGCCATGCCGTCCACCAGCACAGGGTCCAGTTCGTCCACCTTCCCATCCGCGGGCGCATCCCTCGCGACGTTCCGGAGTACGTCCCAGCCGGGCACGTCCCAGGGCGCCCCCGCCGCCACGGGGAACGCCCAGGCCGCCGGATCCTCGCCGGCCACGCAGCTCGCCCCGGCCTTCTTCTCGCTCGCCCGCTCCGGCACCTCGAGCGTCCTGACGGTGCGGCTCGAGCCCGCCTCGCTCGGCCAGGTGGAAGTGCAGATCACGCGCCCGCCGGATGGGCCGGCTTCCGTCGAGGTGACGGCGGAACAGCCTCAGACCCTGCTCCTGCTCGTG
>Ga0335075_10018097_pt1 | contig 10451 bp, 6 predicted proteins | sample Lox_Sample_24_FD_206723 | JGI IMG/M metagenome (GOLD analysis project Ga0335075, IMG submission 206723) | Soil microbial communities from Loxahatchee National Wildlife Refuge, Florida, United States - Lox_Sample_2.4 | ecosystem: Environmental > Terrestrial > Soil > Wetlands | place: USA: Florida... | reverse complement strand
CGCACAGCTTCGGCTCCGCGAAGCTCGGCTCTCTGCTTGAGGGCACCGGCTCCGGATGCGTCTGGTTCGACTACAACAACGACGGATTGCCCGATCTCTACGTGCTCAGTGGCCGTCCGCTCGACGATTCGATGCATCCGTATCCGCTCAAGGACAAGCCCAGCCCCCCGCCGCACAACCATCTCTATCGCAACAACGGCGACGGCACATTCACCGATGTGACGGAATCGGCCGGGCTCAATCCCGACCTGTACGGCGTTGCCGTTACCGCAGCCGACTTCGACAACGATGGCTACGAAGATCTGGTGGTGACCGGCTACGGCAAGGTCATCCTCTACCACAACAACGGCAACGGCACGTTCACCGATGTTACGGAGAAAGCCGGTATTAAAGTCGACGGATGGGCGATCAGCTCCACCTGGCTCGACTACGATCGCGACGGCTGCGTTGATCTGTTTGTCGGCCGCTATGTCAGGTTCGATCCCAAATACCGCAACTACTACGCCGCCGATAACTACCCCGGCCCACTGGACTACGAAGGCGAGACCAACAGACTCTTCCACAACAACTGCGATGGAACCTTCACCGATGTCACCGACAAGTCGGGCATCAGCGCGTATGTGGGCCGCACCATGGGCGTCACCGCGGCGGACTTCGATGGCGATGGCTGGCCCGACATCTACGTAGCCAACGACCGCACCGAGAATTTCCTGTTCCATAACAGACACGACGGCACCTTCGACGAGATTGCCGGCGACGCCGGAGTCGCCTACGGCCAGAATGGCGAAGCCACGTCGTCGATGGGACCGGTCTTCGCCGACATCACCGGCAGCGGCCGCCTCGATCTCTGGGTGAGCGACGCGCACTACAACCGTCTGATGAAGAACAACGGTAAGGGCGGATTCGACGATATCGGCATCGTCTCGGGCCTGTCGCAGGCCAACGCGCAGTATGTGAGCTGGGGCACCGGCGTCTACGACTTCGACAACGACGGCCTGCCCGATATCATGGTCTTCCATGGCGGGCTGATCCACATGATCCCGCAGGAGCATTCGGTCTTCCGCGGCCTCGGCGACGGTCGCTTTGAAGACGTCTCCCGCGATGCCGGCGATGTGGTGAATGCCCGCACGGTCGCGCGCGGCGCGTGTTTCGCCGACTACGACAACAGCGGTAAAGTCGGCGCATTCGTCGTCAACCTGAACTCGCGCGGCACGCTCCTGCGCAACGTCTCCACCGGCACAGGCCACTGGATCGAAATCCGCCTGCACGGCGCTAACACGCCCTCCGATCACTCTCGCAGCAATCGCGACGGCATTGGCGCGCGCGTGGAAATCTGGGCCGCGGGCCGCCGGCAGCTGGCCGAGCGCGTGGCGTCTTCCGGCTATCTCTCACAGAACGAGGGGAGGCTGCATTTTGGATTAGGCGCAGCGGCGAAGGTCGACAAGATCGTCATCCACTGGCCGAGCGGGCACGACCAGACGCTGGAAAGTCAGACCGTCGATCGCATCCTCACGATCGAGGAGCCGAAATGAAAGCGCGGCTCGCCCTCGTAGTCCTGTGCGCCGCAGCCGTGTGCCTGCCGGCTCTCTGGCAGCCGAGCGCGACGACGCTCGCGGCCGAGAGCAGCGAGGACTACGCGTCGCCCCTTGAGCTCTTGCTCTCGCCGGATGGCTCGCGTCTCTACGTATTGTGCCAGGGAGCCGGCGAAGTGCGCGTGCTGGATGCGGCAAGCGGCCGCGAACTGGCGTCGATTTCCGTGGGCCGCATGCCGCGCGGCTTCTCTTTCTCATCCGACGGTTCGCGCCTCTTCGTTGTGAACTCCTGGGACGACACGGTCAGCGTCATCGACACGCGCAAAGACGTCGTCACGGATACGTGGAAGGCCGGCTTCGAGCCATCGAATGTTATCGAAGACCGCGCCGGCAAGCAGCTCTTTATCGCCGACCGCATCGGGAACAACGTCACCGTGCTGGATGCCGCAAGCGGCGAAGAGAAAAAGACACTGGAGGGCGGCCGCGGAGCCAGCTATCTTACGCTCTCCGCTGATGGCAGCCGCCTCTACGCGACGCACGTCTATCCCGACCCAACGCCACCCCGCACGCCGCCGAAGTCGGAAATTACCATCATCGACCCGGCACGCGCACAGGTGGTCGATCGCATGGCATTGCCAGACATCGCCGGCGTCTTCCACGTTGCCATCTCCCGCGACGGTCGTCTCGGAGTAGCCGCGGAGCTGCATCCCAAGAACCTGGTCCCCCTCGCGCATGTCGAGCACGGCTGGGCCTTCGTCGATACGCTGACCGTCTTCGGTGCGGATATCGGCCACCCCGTCGAAGTGCCTCTCGACGAACTCGACCGCTACTTTGCATACCCCTTTGGCGTCGCCATCGCTCCCGACAAATCGCGCATCTACATCAGCCACGGCGGCTCCGACTGCATCACGGTCATCGATACCCACAAGTTGCTCGCGTACGTCCACGCGCATCCACAGCCTTTTGCCGAAGACCTCTCGGCGAGCGCGCACTACATCGTTGCGCGCATCGCCGTTGGGAAGAATCCGCGCGGCATTCTGCTCAGCCGCGACGGATCGAAGCTCTTCGTCGCCAACCGCCTCGACGACACCATCAGCGTGATCGACACGAAAGCCGCCCGCGTCACGCAGACCATTCGCTTGCGTTCGCCGCAGAGCGTCTCTGCGCTGCGCCGCGGCGAACAGACGTTCTACACGGCGAAGTACTCCTTCCAGGGGCAATTCGGCTGCTCCAATTGCCACATCGACTCTACCTTCGACGCGCTCACATGGGATCTCGAGCCCGACGGCTTCGGCCGCGACATCGTCGCCAACCGGCTCATCGAAGACCTGCGCGGCACCGAACCGTTCAAATGGAACGGCGCCAATCCCACGCTTGCCGTCGAGTGCGGGCCGCGCACCGAAAAATATTTCTGGCGCTCGCAGACGTTCGACGACCGCACGCTCGCAGATCTGGTCCTCTACATCCGCCACCTTGCGTCGCGCCCCAATCGTTTCCAATCCGGCGATGGCACTCTCACGGCAGCGCAGGAGCGGGGCCGCGTGCTCTTCTATCGAACCGTCGACAAGCTGGGCAAGCCGATCCCCGAAGCGAACCAGTGTGCGTATTGTCACAGCGGCCCGAAGGGCACCAATCAAAAATCGTTTGACGTGGGCACCGGCTCGCGGACCGACAACAGCGCCGTGATCGACACACCGCAGCTCATGAGCGTGGCCCTCATCGGGCCTTACCTTCACGACGGATCGGCCGGTTCGCTCGAAGAGATCTGGACTGTATTCAACCCGCACGACCAGCACGGCCGCACCAACGATCTGACAAAAGACGAACTGAACGACCTGATCGAGTATCTGAAAACGCGATGAAACGAACATCGATTCTCGGGATTCTGTTGTTGGCCGCAGCGGCCTTGTCCGCGCAGACTGCTGCTCATCCGGCAACGAAGTTGCATGCGCTGGCGCGGAAGCAGGAAGCTCCCGCCATGCCGCGCTTCCGCTTCGAGAACTTCACCACGGCAAACGGGCTGCCGGACGACCATGTTTTTTCGGTTCTCGTCGATGGCGATCGCATCTGGGCCGGAACCAACAACGGTCTGGCGCTTTACGAGAACGGCCAATGGAAGACCTACACCACCGCGAACGGGCTGGCCCATCGCGCGGTCCTCTCGCTCGCCCTCGATCACCGTACCGGTGATGTGTGGGCCGGAACCATGGGCGGCCTCAGCCGCATTTCCGGCGGACGCATCGATACGTACACGCAGCTCAACTCCGGCCTCAGCAACGATGTGGTTTACGGAGTCTCTGTCGAGGGCGATAACGTGTGGGTGGCCACGGCGGCTGGCGCCTGCCGGCTCAACACGCGCACCGGTGAGTGGTCGCTCTACAACGAGCGCAACACGCCCATGATCGAGATCTGGGCCTATGGCGTCAGCGCCGCGCCCGACAAGGTCTACTACGCGGTGTGGGGCAGCGGCCTGCTCGAATACAACCAGAAGACCGGCGTCTGGGATATGTACGCCGATCCCGACGGCGAAAACGAAATCGTTCTGCTCAAAGACCAGGGCCTGATTCACGAAATTACGACTTCCGTGAGCTATGTCGACGGCGTGGTCTGGGTGGCCACCTACTTCGGCGACAGCCACTACGACGGCCGCTACTGGCATAACTTTCTCACCAAAGACAGCGGCCTGCCGAGCAATTTCACCAACACGATCAAGGGCGTCGATCGCAACCGCGCCTGGTTCGGCACCGATAAAGGCCTCGCCTATTTCGACGGCACGAACTGGGCTGTCTATCGCCCCGCGCTCGATACCGGCAAGCCGGAGATGACGGTGCGCGACGCGGCCGGTCATGTGACGCAGATTCCTGTCGACACGGCGCCTGCGCACAACTACATCCTCGGCATCGATTTCCAGGGCCCCGATATTTGGGTGGCCACCGCTAAAGGTTTAAGTCATGGAATTTATCTGCACTAAGGAGTTCTGATTATGAACAGCGTTGCTGCTTTACTCTCCGATCTCGCGCACACGCCCATTGCGAGGCGCCCGATTACCAACCACGACGTCCTCAATGAAGCCTTCGCCTATGCAAAGCCCAGCTCGTTCTCGCGCGGCATGCGGATCGACCTGAATGGGTTGACGATCCTGCTCATCTCGGGCACGGCCAGCATCGATGAGCACGGCAAAAGTATCCACATCGGCGACTTTCGCGCGCAGCTCCGGCGCACCTTCGACAACATCAGCGGCCTGCTCGCCAGCGAGGGCGCCACATGGCACGACATTGTGCGGACCAGTTGCTACCTGCGCGACATCGATCGTGACTACGAGGTCTTCAACGACGAGCGGACAAAGTTCTTTGCCGAGCAGGGACTCGATCCGCTGCCCGCCTCGACCGGAATCCAGGCGAAGCTCTGCCGGCCTGAACTGCTGGTGGAGATTGAAGCCATCGCAATGTTCCGGACGGCGAAGCAGGAAGAGTAGCGGCGATGCGGCGCAGGACGATCCTCACGGGAGCGATGGCTGCAGTCTTTCTGACGGCGCTCGTGCCGTTGCACGCGCAGACAGCCGCGCAGATCCCAGGACCAGGTGCGCCGGCTCCCGGTCCGGGCTGCACCTGCGGTGCGCATCCGCGTGGCCCCCAGCCGGATCGAACGGTCGTGCCCTATGCCGGAGAGCCGGAGGACCTGCAGCCCTACGCGAAGTTTTCGCAGCCCTACGACGTCAACTACACCCATCCGAACCTTTACTCCGGCGCGGGCCGCGACATTCCCGATCCGAAAGAGATCACCGAAGTGCGCATCGGCTTTCTCGGTCCGATCGCAAAGCAGGCCGACCAGGTTTTCGGCCTGCGTATGCTGCATGGCGCGCAACTGGCCATCGACGAAGCGAACGCGCGCGGCGGTTACGGCGGCAAGCCCTTCCGGCTAATGGTTCACGACGACTACAACAACTGGCAATTCGGCTCGGAATACGGCGAGCCGCGGCCGACCGACCCTCAAATCTGGGGCGCGACCTCCGACGAAGCCGTGAAGATGATCTACGACGAGCAGGACTGGGCCATCTTCGGCAGCATCAACTCTGAGAGCACCCACATCATCCTGCGCGTGTCTCTGAAAGCCGAGATACCCATCGTCAATTCGGCTTCCACCGATCCCACCATCCCCGAGACCTACATCCCCTGGTTTTTTACCGATCTTCAGGACGACCGGGTGCAGAGTTACACGCTGGCGCGCCGCATCTTCACCGAGCTTGGGCTGAAGCGTCCCGCGCTGCTGCGCGTCAACAATCGCTACGGCCGCTTCGGCGTTCTCAAGTTCCGCGATGCGGCGCGGCGGCTCGGCCATCCCGTTGTGATCGAGCAGAAGTTCATGCCGGGTGATACCGACTTCCGCCGTGCTTTGCGCATCATCCAGGAGTCGCGCGCCGACGCCGTCGTGATCTGGGGCGATCAGACCCAGGCAGCGGAAATCCTGAAGCAGATGCGCGAACTCGGCATGAAGCAGCGCGTCTTCGGCAGCCATCGCACGCTGGGCGATGAACTGATGGCCCAGTCTGGAACTGCATCCGAGAAATTTGAAGCGGTCTTCCCGTACGACCCCACCCGGAACGATCCGCAATGGACGAGCTTCAACCAGCGGTACGCGGCGCAGTATGGCGAGAATCCGGGGCAGTTTGCCTCGCTCGCCTACGATGCCATGAACATCCTGCTCCAGTCGATCTGCCGCGCCGGGCTCAATCGGGCACGCATTCAGGACGCGCTCAACCAGGTGTACGCGTACGACGGCGTGACCGGACCCATGGTCTTCGATCCGCTCAACAAAAACGTCAGACCGATGTTTCTCGGCACCGTTCACGACGGCAAGATTACCTATCGAGTTGCGAAGATGGATGCGGCTGAGCAAAAGGCCGAGGTGCCTCCGGTGCCGGCGCCGGTGCAGCCGTACGCGCGCGTGGGCGAAGACGGCGTCAATTACAACGGTCCTCGTCAGCCCGATGTTCCTCCCGGCGCGATCAGGATTGTGCTGTTCGGTCCGCACGCGGCCGAGGCCGCGCAGAAGGATGCGATACGCTCGGCGCTGGCCGAGCAGCACTGGACCGCTCTGCCCGTGGCCAGCGATCAAAACTGGGGCGCGGCCACCACCCAACTCGTGCACGCGCTCGAAGATGACCATGCGCTGGCCATCGTCGCGCTCGACCGTGACGCAGCGCATCTCGCCGAGCAACTGGCGCTGAAAGCTTTTGTGCCCGTTGTCGCGCTTGCCGACGATCGCTCGCTCACCTCGACCAACGTGCCGTGGATCTTCCGACTACCGCCAGAGACCGATCCCGCCGCTGCCATCCGGCTGCTCGAAGCCGCGGCGCGCGTAAGCGGCAACAATCCTGAGGGGCTGCGCGGCGTGCTGGCGTCGGGATCGGAACTCGCTGGGGTACGCTTTCGATCGACGGGCGAGACTTATTAGCGTTTCAGCGGCAATTCGCGAAGATGGACTGTCCAGGCAGGAGCGCACCCGCAGGCTTGAGACCAACAATCGGCTGCGGCCCCGCAGTTATTCGCTGCGCAGAGCTTTCATGGGATCGGTGCGCGCCGCTTGATGCGCGGGCAGATACGCGGCCGCCAGCGTGACGGTAACCAACAGAAGCGCGACCGCGGCGAAAGTCAGAGGGTCCCAGGGCGCGATGCCGAAGAGCAGCGCGGCCACGAGGCGTGCCAGCGCGAGCGCGGCCGGGATCCCAACCGCAAGGCCGAGCAATGCGAGCCTCGTGGATTCGCCGAGGACCAGACGCTGAACATGCGCCGGCGATGCCCCCATCGTCATGCGCACACCAATCTCGCGCGCGCGGCTCGAGACTGAAAACGACACGACGCCGTAGATGCCCAGCGCGGCGAGCACCAGCGCCACGCCGCCGAATCCGCCAAGCAGCAGCGTGCGAAAGCGCGGCCACGCCAGCGATGCGCTGAGCGCGGCGGGAAAGGCCTCGACCTGCGTAACGGGAAGATTCTTATCGATCGCACGCGTTTCGGTGCGGATCGTCGCCGCGACCGCGGCGGTGCTCAGTCCGCTGCGGACAACGACGTCGCCTCCCCAGAATGGCGCCTGCGCGAATGGCACATACATCAGGGGGCCCGGCGCTCTGGCGAGCGAAACGTCGTGCACGTCAGCCACGACGCCGACGATCTCGCGCGAGACGTCGCCCCGGGGAGGAAAGCCAAACATCATGTGCCGGCCGATGGGGTCCTGATGCGGGAAGTAACGCTCGGCGAGCGCCTGGCTGATCACGGCCACGGGCGGCGTGGACGAAGCGTCGTCGGCAGTGAAGACCCGGCCGCGTACGAGTGAGATGCCCAGAACACGAAAGTAGTCCGGGCTGGCAGCGACGTAGTTCGCCGTGTCCGCGTTGCCCTGCGCGGGCGGCGGATTGCCGGCGATGGAGAAGGGCAGCGTAACCGCGTCGTCGAGAATGGGCAGCGGTGCCGCGAAGGCCGCGTCGCGCATGCCGGGCTGCGCCTGCACGCGCGTGAGCAAATCGGCGGCGAAGGCGGCCCACTGCTCGGGCCTCGCGTACTGGAATCGCGGCAGTGAGATTTGCGCCTTCACAACCTGCTCGGTCGCGAAGCCGGGGCCGACGGAAAGCAGGCGAGCGAAGCTGCGCAGCAGGAGTCCGGCGCCAATCAGAAGAATGGCGGCGAGGGCTACTTCGCCGGCGGCGAGCAGGTTGCGCGCGCGCCGCGACCCGCGAGTTTCTCCGGCGCCCCCGCCGGAACGCAGCGTCGATTGTGGATCGGATTGCGCTGCGAAGAACACAGGCGCGAGACCGAAGGCGAGGCTCGCCGCGAGAGAGAGAACGAGCGTGAATGTGAGGACGGCCGCATCGACGTGGATGCTGCGCAACCGCGGCAAGTTCGCGGGCAGCAGCAGGACGAGAGCGGGCACGCTGCGCCACGCGAGGATCAGTCCGGCAGCGCCGCCAACTAGTCCGAGCAGCGCGCTTTCCGTGAGCAACTGGCGCGCGATGCGGCCGTGGCTTGCGCCCAGGGCGATGCGGACCGCGATTTCCTTCGAGCGTGACGTAGCCTGGGTGAGAAGCAGGTTCGCGATGTTGGCGCAGGCAATTGCGAGTACCAGCGCGACCGCGCAGAGCAACAGCAGCAGCGGCGGCCGCAGATCGCCGACAAGAATCTGCTGCAGCGGCTGCGCTTTGGCGATCCATCCCTGCTCCTCGGACGATGCGCGCTCGGTGCTGACGCTGAAAGCGTCCAGCTCGGCCTGGGTGCGGCGGAGTGAGACGCCGGGCTGCAGGCGCGCGATGACCGGCATCCAGTGGGTTTGCGGCGGGCGCGCGATCCAGTGGCTGAAGAGTGGATCCTGCAGGAGCGGGATCCAGACCTGCTCGGCCTGATCGAAGAAAGGAGTGCGCAGGCTCGCGGGCATGACTCCGACGATGGTGAACGCGCGCTGGTCGAGTTCGATGGGCGTCCCGATAACGGCGGGATCGGCGCCGAAGCGATTGCGCCAGAGGACTTCGCTGAGCACGACAACGGGTGCGGCGCCCTGCGCGCCATCGGCATCGTTGAGCGCGCGGCCGATCAGAGGTGTCGTCGCAAAGACCGAGAAGAAGCCCGGCGTCACGGCGATGGTGCTGGTATCGGCGGGTTCTCCGCGGCCGGTGAGGGTGAGCGCGTGGCCGGCGAGCCCGGTGACGGAGCTGAAGACGGCGTGATGTTGACGGAGATCCAGAAACGAGGACCAGGAAAAGCCGTCCCCGGTAATCTTCGCGGCGGGACGGTCTTCGCCGACGAAAACAAGACGATCGGGCTGGTTGTAGGCGAGCGGCCGCAACAGTACGGCGTGGACGACCGAGAAGATCGCCGCATTGGCGCCGATGCCGAGCGCCAGCGTCAGCACGACCACGGTCGTGAAGACCGGAGCTTTCGCGAGGCGCCGCGTGGCGTAAAGAGCGTCGTGCAGCAGGAGCTCGAAGAAGGGGAGGCCTTCTTCGGCGTGGTAGTTCTCGCGGATTGTCGCAACGGCGCCGAGCTTGAGCGCCGCCTGGCGGTGAGCCTCGGCGGGAGTCATGCCCGTGCGGAGATTGTCTTCGGTCTGGAGAGCGAGGTGCTCGTCGAGTTCTTCGCGGAGGCGCGCGTCATCGCGATGGAGTGTAGCGATCTTGCGAACCCGCGAGAACAGGCGGCGGAGAGCCATCATGCGAGGTCCTCCGCTTTCACCTCGAAGAACCGCGCAACGATGGCCGCGGACTGCTCCCAGTCGCGCTTTTCGGTTTCGAGGAGCTTGCGTCCGGCGCGGGTTAGGCGATAAAAGCGCGCGCGGCGGTTGTTCTCCGAGGGTCCCCACGCGGAGGCGATGGCTCCTTCCTGTTCGAGGCGCAGGAGGACGGGATAGAGGGTCCCCTGATTCACGGCCAGAACATCGCCGCTGATCTGCTCGATGCGGCGGGCGATGCCGTATCCATGCTGCGCGCCGAGCACGTCGAGGGTGCGGAGAACCATGAGGGCCAGCGTCCCCTGCTGTACATCGCGCTTCTGCTTCACCTGGACCTCGCTCGGGCAAACCTTTGGGTTACCAACAGGAGAATGCCACACTTCCATTGGGAAAGCAACAGAGAGCTCTGGCGGAATTCTCGAGGGTCCGTCGAGCGATCCGCGCGCGGCGTCCCGAGAAAGCTATGATCGAGTTCTGATGAGAATTGATCGGATTCTGCTGATTGCTTTGGTCGGATTGGGAGTCGCAACGGGTTACGGACAGGGAACGGCTCCGACGTTTCCCTACAAAGCTGGACCAGGCACGTTGACGCTGCCGGGGCGTGATCCGGCCCAGGGCGGCACGACGGTGATTCCGACGGTGCTGGTGCCGGTGCGCCTCACATTCGGCGCCGCGAAGCCGGCGCCGCTCGATGCCGCGAGCGAC
>Ga0335075_10018096_pt1 | contig 10452 bp, 11 predicted proteins | sample Lox_Sample_24_FD_206723 | JGI IMG/M metagenome (GOLD analysis project Ga0335075, IMG submission 206723) | Soil microbial communities from Loxahatchee National Wildlife Refuge, Florida, United States - Lox_Sample_2.4 | ecosystem: Environmental > Terrestrial > Soil > Wetlands | place: USA... | reverse complement strand
GCCAGACCAGGTAGATGCCGGCGCCGATCTTGCCCGGGCGGGCGCCGCCGTAGCGGCAGGCGGTCGCGTGCCCGCACTCGTGGAACGCGGCCGAGGCGACCGACAGGACGAACACGATCAGCAGGGTTGCCGGGTCCCGCAGCAGCTGGCCGAGCCCGAGGGCAAGCTGGTGCGTGGCGAGGAGCCACCAGTCAACCGCGGCGGCGCTGACGACGACCGCCAGCACGGCAGGCCAGCGGAACAACGGCCGCAGCACCATCGCGATGGCGTTGGCGGCCTGTTCGGGCAGTAGCGTGCCGCGGGCTCGCAGGGCGAGCAGCGGGCTGGCGGTGGGCGGGGCGGCCGGGGCGCCGGGACCGGCGATGAGGCCGAGGGGCAGCAGCTTGGCGGCGATGATGTAGCGGACCTGGTCGGCGCCGAGGGACCGGCCGAGGTCGGCGCTGGCCAGTTGGGCGATGGCGGCGGAACTGCGGGTGCCGTCGATCAGCGCCGCCACGAGGTACAGCAGCCGCGACATCTGGATGACCTGGCCGTCGGGCCGTCGGACGAGGAACGGCGGCGGGCGGTAGCCGGAGTTCTTGAACTCGCCCAGCAGCTCGACCCCGAGGGCCAGCCGGGGCGCCTCGGGACCCGCGACCTCGGGGACCGTGGGCAAGGAAGGCGTCACGGGCAAAGGTTCAGACGCGGCGGACAGAGAGGAAGGCCGCCCGGCGTGGCCGGACGGCCTCTCTCCTGCGCCACCCCGCAGGTATTCGCACATGACCGTGAGCAGCGCGACTCGGGCGCTACAGGATGTTGCCGGACCCGAGGCTGAGGATGTTGTCGAAGCTGCCGTTGAGGGCAGAGACGTTCACGAGGCCGGACTGGGCGGTGTTGCCGTAGCCGACCTGGGTGAAGCTGTTGCCGGGGTGGTAGCTGCCACCGCAGCACAGCGTCTCGCGGTTCGGGAGCAGCTCAGCGCTCTCGAGCTCGAGTTCCTCCATCGTCACGGTTGATGCGGACATTGGAGCCTCCTTGGAGAGTTCCTTTACGGAATCTGCTGTTTGATCTTGTGTACGCCGCTTAGCGTACGTAGTGTACGGTCATAACCGTACAGCACGATCACGGAACGGTCAAGGCCCAGAACTGCGGGTGATCCCCCGGTGCGGCTGCAGATCAGAGCAGGTGAGAGCGCGTTAGGTTGGTGAACATGAGGGCGCACGCGGCGGCCGATGACGGGGGCGGTCACCCCGAAGACCGCCCGGCGGACGCCAGGCCAGCGGAGAACAACAGCGATCTGACCGGACGGCGACCGGCGGACGCCGACGCTCCGGATGACAGGGACGCTCTTCCCGAAGAACGCCCAACGGGCATCGCGGCCGCGCCAGCGCAGCCGGTCAATCCACTGCAGCGGCTGATCGCCGCGCGACTCCAAGAGCGAGGGTGGTCCTACGGCGAGGTCGCCCGCCGCAGCGGGCTGCCCCGGTCCACGGTCTACACCCTCGCCAGCACGCGGAACCTGGCCCGGCCGCCGCGCCCGGCCACCATCAACGGGCTCGCCAAGGGGCTCGACGTCCCCGTCTCGGCCGTCCGCACCGCCGCCGCCGAGTCCACCGGAATGCACTACTACGACGAGCCTAAGGCCGAAACGGGAACCGGCGACCCAGGCGATCCCGAGCGGGAGCTTCTGATCGCCAGCATCGACGAACTGTCCTCCGAGGACCGTCGGCACGTCGCCGCCCTGGTGGAGTCCCTCAGGAACCGCCCCGCCCCGCCAGCCGACCGCTAGCGCCGCCCGTCCCGTCGCTCCCCCGAGCTGTGTGCCAGACGGACCATCTCCCGGTTATCAATCCCGCCAAACCCAAGATCAGGCACAACAAACCCATCAACCCGAAGCATGGTAGTCCCAGGGATCGACGAGGGATTGTCAGTGGAGGGTGTATGACGGTCCAGCAACCAGCTCGGTCACTGCCAGCGATATCACGAACGGCCACGCCTGGAAGTTCACACTGGAACGATAACTTCGATCGTCGAAGTCATCATCAGGTTCTCCGGCCGCCACCGCCCATGCCTGGGCGCTCTTAATTTTGCTCGCCACAGCCCGCGACTGCCTGCTTCCGGTAAACATTCCTATTATTGATCCGCCGTACATGAGCGAGCCGATTCGCTCGCCGCTACGAGTCACGATCAGGAGTCCATTTCCACCTTTAATTTCCGATACATCACGCCAGGGTATAGAATACTCCGATTCGGGTTTGATACCGCCGCGACGATGAAAAAAACGAAACAAACAGCGCTCGCGGACTACTGCCAGCGGATCACCGGCCCAGGGCACCAGGACGCCTGCCGCTAGCCTCCGTGAGCATGAGCTACGACATGTTCGTCCAGGGATTCGACGGCGACGCAGCCCCCATGCCGTCAGCGGCATTCGACGTGTTCATGCCCCACGTCGCCCACTAGCGATAGTCCGTCGCACCCGTCGGTTTGGTTCAGTGCCCACGTGTAGATCCGCATCTCGTCCTTGGCCAGAACAATATCCTAACGATGTAATACCCGTCCGGACCGTTCCGCTATTGGGTAATAGCTACCATGCCCTTCAGGGAAAACAGATTAATTTCAGGCCAGAGCAGCATACGTGCGATGATCGCCGCTCTTGGCTGCTAAATAATCGAAGCCAGTCCGTGACGTTATCCGCCGCTGCGCCGCATTATCTTCAAGCCGAAACGATCCCAGATTCCGGACGTGACGCAGCGAGATAAATCTTCCCGGCACGTATGCCTGATGGCGACTTCTGTGCCGCCAGGCGCCTTCCTCCGCAGCAGCGTTCCTCCCTACCTCCCGCTGACGACTGCTGCTACGCCGGAGATCAGACTCACTAGACCAAATATGCCTAGAAAAATAGTTCCAAGGCAACGGGTTAGCTCGGGAAAGAAACTATCGTAGTCGACCTCGGGGAGCTTTATTGCCTTGCTGAATACCCGTTCGCTCAAAGCCTGGAGGATAAACACATACCTGTACCAGAGAAAAGCTGCAGCAAGGAGCAAGATGCCGATAATCGCAGCTGAGTTTGAACATTTCCTTAGTGCCTGAGATTCGCCGTCCTTCCGGATTGTCGATAGCGGTCCACTAGCGACGTAGGCAAACGAGTGCACTTGAGCGATGAAGCAGAGACACGATCAAGGACGACTCGTCGTCTGTACCCGTGATCTTTCGTCATGCGACGAGAACTGCCAGGCCGTGCTCCGGGCCGCCCCTGGCCCGCATCCGCGCCCACGGCGTCCACGCAGGCCGCAGCAGCGCTGACCAGGAAACGGCAGCATGACAGGCGAGGCCCACGGCGGCCTGGCGGCTTCTCACCCGGAACCGCGGGGATCCCGCCTGTTCCTGAGGCCGTCGAGGATCTCCTGCTGGCCAGGGCCGATGGCGGGCGGGAAGGCCTGGACGGCGCCGCCGGCCGCGATGACCGCCGAGCGCAGCGGCGGAGCTGCCGGATCACGTTGCGGATGGCCAGGCCGGTGCGGTCCTGGGCCTCGCGGGCCACGGCCAGGGCGGTGAACACGATCGTCAGGTGCGCCTCGATCGCGTCCTTCCTGCGGACGGACATCGGCCGGGCCGCCAGGTCCGTCTTGCTCATGCGGAACGACTGCCCCGCGTGCCACAGATCGTGATAACGGCTGATCACCTCGCCCGGGGACATGACGGAGACGGGAAGATTGGTGACGTAGCCCTTGAGCCCGGCCAGTTTCCTCGCCCGGGCGAGAGCCGCCTCGTCCAGGGCGTGCTTCCCGTCCGCGTTCCTGGCGAACCGGGGCGTGCGGGCGGACTTCGCGCCGCTGATGACGTCACGGGCCCGGTTCTCCTGCGCGGTGAGGGTCCGGTTGTCCCGGGCGAACCGCTTCGCGGAGAACGACCAGACCGCCCGCCACGACTTCGGGTGCTCCTTCCGGCCCCAGGACGGCTCGGCCCGCAGGGCCGGGTCGTTCTCCTTGTTCTTTCCCTTCTTCGGGGTGACGGTGTCGATGACCTGCCCGTCGGTGAACGCGTCGCCGTTCCAGCGGAAATGCGACTCCAGGCCGGCCGGGGCCTTGGAGACCCGCGAGCCGACGATGAACCCCGGCCCCGCGTCATCCAGGTCATCGAGGTTGCCGGCCGACAGCATGCCGGCGTCGGCGACCACGACCATGCCCTCGATCTGGTGCCGCTCCTGGAACTGCCGGACCACCGGCACGATGGTGCGCTTCTCGGCCTTGCCCCCCTCGTAGCAGCCGATCTCCAGGGGGAACCCGTTCCGGTCCGCCAGCAGCCCGACCACGACCTGCGGGTCCACCCTGCGTTATTTCGAATAGCCCACCTTGCGCAGGCCATCCTCGTGCTCGGCCTCGAAACACAGCGTCGTCACGTCATACAGCACGAGGGAGACATCGCCGGCGGCCCGGACGTGCGCGAAGCACAGCTCCGCGATCGTGTCGCGGTAGCCGCGGTCCTTGCAGCGGGCCAGGGCGCGGCGCATGGTCTTGCCGGCGGCCGCCGTGCGGCCCAGGCCGGCCAGGACCCGGCCGGTGCCCGGGATCGAGGCCGGCTCCACGACCCGGGCCAGGACCAGGTCCCGGAACACGTCATCGCCCAGTGCCCTGAATCCAAGGTCACCGCAGATGCCGTCCAGGACCTGGAACAGCAGCCGCGAGTCGGTCGACACCACCCGCGCCGGCCCCGCCGCAGGGGCCTTGCCCTCGGGTTCCGCGTCGAACAGCGCCGGCGCGGCCTCCCTCGTCACGAGCCGGGCCCTCGGCACGGCCGGCTCGATGCCCAGGTCGAAGGCGCCCTGGGCCGGATCGGCCAGCATCTCCCGCGCCCGCTCCAGCAAGATCCCCAGCTCGGCCTCGGCGCGCGCGGACCCCACGTGCGCCACGATCCTGCGCCGCCCGCCGTCGTACTCGCCGATCTGCACGGCCGTTGCCCCTGACTCCGTCCGTACCCGCCGAATCCACGCCACGGCACCGAGCCTAGGGGCACCGGTCAGTGCCTGAAAATGGCCTTCACAGAAGTCATCGGCCCAGGTCAGGAACTCGCGCTCTCGGCTAACGAGGTGAGGTGTCCAAACTCAGGTCTTAAGCGCATGCGCGCGCAGGCGCTCCGCGAGCGTTCTGGCGAAGAGGCCCTGCCCTGCGTCTACCACCAAGGCACGGACCTGAGCCCGACATACACGACAGACGATAGTCCGGGGCTCGGCGAGTAGGGCGCCGGCGAAATCGACGTCAACAACTCGGCCGCTCTGAACCTTCTCATTGAGCACTGTGAGATCCGAGCCATCGCTCCAGTGCAGGACCGTAGAACTTGGACAGCGGTCGGACCACCGTTGTCAGGACCCGCCTAAGGCGCGGATGGTATAGGAAACCGGAGTCCTCTGACAAGACGAAACCAACCGCCTCCGCTTCCTCCTAGTCCAGCACCACACCCGCGCTGAGGTAAATCACGTGCCTGCTTTCGATCCGTATCGGGCGGCCCGCCATCATCGAGCTCCAAACATGTCGCCGATAAGGAACTCAGACGCCGACTATTCGAGTCCTTCAATGGTCCAGATGAGTTGGCCATAGGAAAGATGAAGCGCCTCCAGGATAATTTCCAACCGTCTTCGCGAATGCTGGCCAGTTGGGTCAGTGCAGATCCTGGTTCCTTTCATTGGCGATCCCAAATACTCATTCAGCATCACGCCAAAGGACGCGCCGAATTCGAGAATAGCGAAATATCCTTGGTCCAGGTCATCGAATGTCTCCTGGAATTCTATTCTCGCCGCCACTCCAAGCTCGGAAGCCCCTATACTTGTCATCGCAATCGGTTCCGACGGTATCGGCACACCATCCACGGATTGCATAAGACCAGCCCGAAGCTGCTCTTCCGATAGAACCACCTGTCTGAATAGGCTATCTTTCCTATAATCCGTCACCTAGAACCACCTCCGTGATAGTTGCGGGAATCGCCGCCCAGTCGGTTCCGTCAAGCGTGAAGGATCGGACGCCTGGATCACCTTCATACCATACAGCTTCACCTGGCGGCGCCCCGTATCCGTCAGGCCGTGGCGCCACAGGCGTGTAGAACTCGAAGCTTCCTTCACTGGCATTGGCCGGCAAGGAGCCCCGGTATGCCTTGACTCGAGGAGCTCCCGTCCCCAGGTTGTTCTGTGGCGCCTGCCCCCAGAGCTCCCCAGAATCATTAACGTCTTGTGCCAGGTTCCTCGCTTTAGCATAGCCCGCACGGTAGAAGGGACCATACATTCCCTCTCCATCGGCGCCCCCCTCGTCTCCGGAACCCGAGGAGGGAGACTCCGGGACTAGAACAGCAAACCCTGCGGGGCCGAAGGACGCACCGATGAATAGCTTGGAATTAAGAGGGGCGGTGTCGCCTCCGGGGGTGGTCTGGGCCATGAACAGGGGGTTGCAGGCGCCCGTCCCCGCCTCGCGGCAGGCGAGGTTCCATACCCAGTCTCCCGTGTTTATGTTGCCCTTGCTGAGGAGCGACGCGTAGCCTGGGTTTGTGCTCAAGAGGTTGTCAAGCGCCTCGATCATGCTGGTGTAGTACGGGTCGCTCTTCTCGATGACGACGTGTGGGGAGACCTGGACGTAGCTCCCGGTCCCGTCGCTGCCGCCTGCGGGTGTCTTGCCGGAGCCGCTGCCGCTTCCGGACGAGGCCCCGGGGTTGGTGCCGCCGCCGCCGTTCGGGTTGCAGCTGGTCGACGCATCCACGCCGCAGGGGTTGGGCGGGACGCCTCCTCCGCCGGTCTGCATCGCGCCGGACGGGTCCTCGCTGCTCGGCGGTGAGTCACCGGCGTAGGCGTAGGGGTTAAGGTCCTGCGGGTCGGTCGGGTCCAGGAGCGGGTCGGGGCTGGCGAACGAGTCGGTGCCGGAGTTGTACTCCCGGGCGCCGAGATTGGTCAGGCCGGTCGCGCTGTCGGTTGTTCCGTCCTGGAATCCCTGGCCGCCGGGCCACGCCCCGACGGCGGTGCCGACTGGGTTGCCGTAGGGGTCGTAGAAGCGCTCGCTCACGGCGAGGGTCGTGGAGTTGATCGCGAGGGTCTGGGTGCCCTCCTGGTCGCCGGTGACGTAGTACACGCTGCCCGTGCCGGACTCGACAGCCTGGCCGACAGCGTGGGCCGACGGGAGTGACGTCGACGACTACCCTCATCCGTAGCCACGACGCGGATAGCAGTCGGCAGCATGATGGACACGAGCGCCGGCGGTCTGGTTGGGCGCAGGCCTGCAACCCCGCCGGCCGACCGACCGCCGGCGCCGGTTGGGTCACTCCCTAGGCCAGTGGGCGGGGACTCCAAGGTGGCCGGCGAGCGCCTCGTAGCGGTCCTGTCCCAGGACGAGACGGGCGGCCAGGAGGATCGCCTGCGGGTCGGCGTCGGGCGGGCGGAGCACGTAGACGGTGCCGTCGTGCCTGCTATGGGTCACGACGAGCCGCTCGTAGTCGGCCAGCACGATGTTCGCCTCCGCCGCGGCCGGGCGGGCGGCCCGGCGGCGTCGGGCGATCGCCAGGAGCGGCTCGGTCAGGAACGCGGTCGCGATCAGAAGCCCGGCGGCCACCAGGACGATCTCCAGCCATCGCGGCAGGCCGCCTACGGTCAGCATCGGAGCCGACCGGGGATGCCGTCGGCCACTGGTCGGACGGGACGGCACAGCCGATGCCGGCGCTGATGCGTGCGCCGGTGGTTGCGCCGCTGCGGATGGCGCTCCCATGGCCGGCGCTGTCGCCGGTGCCGATGCTGGTGTCCCTGTCGGCGTCGGCTCCGGACGCGATACAGGCGGCGACGCGGACGACGCCCGATGCGAGGCGGGCGACGCCGGGTGCGGGATCGCGAGCACGGCTCCGGCGCGAATCGCGTCCGGGTTGGGGCCGATCTCCTGCCGGTTGGCCGCGTACAGCGCCGGCCAGCCACCGGGAGTGCCGAACGCGGCAGCGATGCCCGACAAGGTGTCGTCGACGCGGACCGTGTAGCGGATCGGGGACCCGCGGGCCGGCAGGACCAGGACCGTGCCGGGGCGGATGAGCCCCGGGTCGGAGCCGATGACTTGCCGGTTGGCCGCGTACACGGCCGGCCAGCCGCCGGAGATGCCGAGCGCGGCAGCGATGCCCGACAGGCTGTCGCCCGGTTGCACGAGATACGTGCCGGTGCCGACCGTACTGGTCATCGTGCCAGCCGTCCTGGTCACGGTCCTGGCCGGCCTGTGCGTCACGTTGCTGGTCAGGGTGACCTGAATAGTGGCGTTGCTGATGTTACTGGTGTTACTGATACTGGTCGCGATGCGGGCGTTCGCCTGGGTGAGGCGGGGGGTCCCAATGGGCCCGGCCGCCGTCATGATGAGCACGAGGATGCCCCAGGCGAGCGCCACGCACGCGGACCAAGTCCGCACGCGCACGGTGCCGTCACTTCCTTCCAAGGATGAGCTGAGCGCTCTGGCCCGGCGCGAGGCGCTCGAGGCCAGCGGGAAGGAAAGCGGAACTAAGCGGGCGACACCTCGGGCAGCGCGCAGCGCCACACAGACGCGGCGGCGGGGCGGCGGGCGAGACGCAGCAGGATCAGGGTCAATAGGGCCAGCAGGGCGGCGCAGGCGGTTCCCTGGGCGCCGCTGCCGCCGTTGGCGGCGCCGCCCAAGGCCGTGGAGCCACCGGCCCCGCCCGCGCCGCCGGGCGCGGAGGCCGGCCGGGGAAGGACGGGGGCCGGCGAGACCGGCCCGCCCGCCGCGCTCGGCGAGTGCGCGAAGGCACCAGTCCCCTGGGCTGGCGAAGCCGTTGCCTTACCGATGGTGGCGTATGCGCGTATGACTTGGCCGGATCGCGGCGCGCTCTGCGGTGCTAGGCCGGGCCCGCTCGAGGAGTTCCGGCCGGACGTCTGCGGCGGAACCACTGAGGTGCCGACCGGGGAGGCTGGGCCGGTCGCCGCCGGCGTGGTGACGACCGTGGTCAGGACTGGAGCGACTGTGCTGGTGACCGGTGCGAGGGTGTGAGCGATCGTGGTCAGGACCGGGGCCACTGCGCCCGTGACCGGGGTCAGCGTGTTGACGATCGGAGTTACCACCGGGGTCACCACGCCGGTAACCGGAGCCAGCGTGTTGACCACGGTCGTGACGATCGGCGTGACTGGCCCGGTGACCGGGGCCAGAGTCTGCACCACTGGGGTCACCAACCGGCTCACCACGCCGGTTACTGGAGCCAGAGTCCTCGTTTCGGTGGTCACCAGCGGTGCCACAACGCTGGTCACGGGGGCCACGGTCTTCACCGCTGTGGTCACGATCGGGGACATCACGCCCGTCACCGGGGCCAGGGTCCGGTCGACAGTGGTCACCACCGGGCTCACCGCCCCGGTAACCCGAGTCACGGTCCCGGCGACGGCGGTCACCACCGGGGTCACCACGCCGGTGACCGGGGCCAGGGTCTTCGTTACGGTGGTCGTCGCCGGGGCCAGAGCGCCAGTCAGGGGGGCCGGGGTCTGCGTCGTAGTGCTCACGACCGGAGCGATTGCTGCGACGAGCGGGGCCAGGGTCTTGGCAACCGTGGTAGCAGCCGGGGCCGCCGCGCTTGCGGCAGGGATCGGGGTCTTCGTCGTCGTGGTTGCGATCGGAGCGACCGCACCGGTCACCGGAGCCGCGATGCTGGTGACCGTGGTCGTGACCAACGCCGCTGGCTGGGTGAGCGGAGCAAGCGTCTGAGCGGTCGTCGCCACGGGGCTGGCGGAGCCGGTCACCGTTGTCGGCGTCCTCGTGGTGGTGGTCGCGACCTGAGGGAGCGCGCCGCTCGCTGACGTCGGCGTCTTAGCGGCGGCGATGGTGGACTTGGCGGTCGCGGCGATGGAGGCCGGGGGTTCCGCGGTCTTAGCTGCCGCAGCGACGGGGACCACCGCGTTGGTGACGGGAGCAGCGGCGGAGGCGGGCGGCGGGGTGGGCGCGGCGGGGGTACCGGGCGCGAGCGCCTTGGCTGCGCTCGACACGGCCTGAGTCACGGGGGCGGCGGGAGCGACCGCAGTTGGAGTCGAGGCGGCCGGGGCGCCCGAACTCGATCCCGCCGAGGAGGGCTGGGCGGGCGCGCTGGCTGCCTGGTTGGCGTCGGTCGAGGTGGCGGTCGGGGTCGCGGGCGAACCGGAGGCACCTGGGGTAGCCGACGGGGCGGACGACGATGGGGCCGACGACGGGGTTGAGCCGGCGGCCGAGGTGACCGGTGATGCGGCGGAACCGACCGTCGACGAGCTTCCCGAGAGGGTGGACGTCAGGGTCGCCTTGAGGGGAGAAAGGGCTGCGGTCGACGCGTGGGCCGGCCGTGAGAACAGCAGCATGACCACGAAGATGCCGGCCGTCGCGAGGGCAGCGTTCACCGCTACGAGAGCGATGCGACGCGCTGTTGGCTGCATGAGCAGCTCCCACTCGACGACAGACCTGGCCGCTCGGCTACCCTCCGGCGGCGGAGCAAACCTCGCACACA
>Ga0335075_10018095_pt1 | contig 10452 bp, 9 predicted proteins | sample Lox_Sample_24_FD_206723 | JGI IMG/M metagenome (GOLD analysis project Ga0335075, IMG submission 206723) | Soil microbial communities from Loxahatchee National Wildlife Refuge, Florida, United States - Lox_Sample_2.4 | ecosystem: Environmental > Terrestrial > Soil > Wetlands | place: USA: Florida... | reverse complement strand
CCGCAAGCTCTATCTGCAAGAGTCGCAACGACATGGACACTCCCGCCCGCGAGAGACCGCAGCTCCCGCCGGCGGTGATGATAGACCAGGCCCGCTTTTCTTGTCTGAGTATAGAGTCGCTTGACAGCCGCGGACCTCGCCGATATCTATGGCCGCTGGCACAGCCGAGGAGACCCGCGACGATGTCAGTGCATTGGGGCACCGGTTCCGGCCTCGCGCGCGGTCGCGCCGGGCCGCGGCAGAGTTACACGGCGGCGCTCGTGGTGCTCGCGGGCGTGTTCTTCATCTGGGGATTCGCGACCGTCCTCAACGACACCCTGGTGCCGCACTTCAAGTCGGCATTCGGTCTCGATTATGCGCAGTCGTTGCTCGTGCAGCTCGCCTTCTATCTCGGCTACCTCATCATGGGGCTGCCGGCGGCCAAGGTGCTCGAGCGCACCGGCTACAAACTGGCCGTGGTACTGGGGCTGCTCGGCATGGCGGTGAGCGCCGCGATTTTCGTGCCGGCCGCGATGCTGGAATCGTACGAGATGTTCCTGGTGGCGCTGTTCCTGCTCGCCTCGTCGATCACGTTGCTGCAGGTCGCGGCCAACCCGTACGTGGCGGTGATCGGCTCGCCGCAGACCTCTTCCAGCCGGCTCAATCTGGTGCAGGCGTTCAACTCCCTCGGCACGACGCTGGCGCCGCTCTTCGGCGCTTACCTCATTTTCGGCCGCAGCCCTTCCGGCACCGCGCGGGGCGTGCTCACCCTCACGGCGCAGCAGCGCGCCGCCGACATCCACGCGGTGGAGCTGCCCTATATCCTGATCGCCGTCGTGCTGCTCGCGCTCGCGCTGCTCGTCTTCAGGGTGCGCCTGCCCGATCTCGGCCGGGAGACACGCCGCGCCGCACGGGCCGAGCGGGCGAGGCACAGCCTCTGGCGGCATCGCAATCTCGTCTTCGGCGTCCCGGCCATCGTCCTTTACATGATCTGTGAGATCGGCATCGGTTCGACGCTCGTCAACTTCATCTCCCGACCGGAGATCGGCGGCATGACCCACGAGCAGGCCGGGAAATACACCGTGCTCTACTGGGGAGGCGCCATGACCGGCCGCTTCGTCGGCGCGTGGCTGCTGCGTTGGATCACGCCCGAGCGGCTGCTCGCGGCCGTCAGCATCGGCGCGCTGGCGCTCGCCGGCGTTGCCATCACCTCGGGCGGGCACCTCGCCATGTGGTGTCTGATCGCTGTCGGGCTCTGCCATTCCATCATGTTCCCCACCATCTTCACCCTCGGCATCCGTGGACTCGGACCGCTGACGGAAGAAGGATCGGGACTGCTCATCATGGCGATCGCGGGCGGTGCGCTCGCGGAGCTGCAGGGCAAGCTCGCCGACCACATCGGGCTGCAGCTCTCCTATCTGCTGCCGTGGGGCTGTTACCTCTTCATCCTGTTTTACGCGGCCTGGGGCTGCCGCCCGACCGGCGCCCTGCACGATGAGCAGCTCGTGAGCTGACCGCCCGGGCCCCGGTGGTGTCGAGCAACGCCAGATGGACCAGCTCCGTCATCGCTTCGCGCGCCGCCGCGGACTCGCCCGCTGCCACAGCCTCATACACGCGCTCATGGTCGGGGAGGGGATCGCGGGGCAGGGGGCGTTTGCGCTGCTTGAAGATGGTCGTCCAGGTGACGGCGGCGGCCACGCCACTGGTCAGGGAGGCGAGAAAAGGGTTGCCGGATGCCTCGAGGAGCGCCGTGTGAAAGTCGCGATCCGCCTGCCGGCCGGCATCGACCGCGAGCGAGCTGGTCGCCATGCGATCGAGCGAATCGCGCATGACCTTCAGCTGCTCGGGCGTGCGTCGCTGCGCCGCCAGCGCCGCCGCCGCCGGCTCCACCAGCGTGCGCAGCTCGAACAGTCCGCTCAACAGCCGCTCATCGGGCGTGCCGGTGAAAATCCACGAAATGACGTCCGGGTCGAGCAGATGCCAGTGGCGCGGCTCGCTCACGCGGGTGCCGAGCTTCGGTCGCGATTCGATCAGGCCCTTGGCGGCGAGGATGCGTACCGCCTCACGATACGCCGTGCGCGAGACCTGCAGGCGCTCGCTGGCCTCGATCTCCCCGTTGAGGATCCGGCCGGGCGCGATGCGGCCGGAGACGATCCGCACGCCGATGTCGCGAGCGATCATGCCATGCAGGCGCAGCGCCCGGTGGTGTCCGGCGCTGTTCGGTGCTGTCAGGCGCCTCGCTCGCATCGATCGCTGCTCTCTCGACATCAACGGCCGGCCGAAACCATAGCGCGCCGATCTAGTGGTGATGTCCGCCGTGCCCGTGCACGTGGCCGTGGGACAGCTCTTCCTCGGTCGCGGGCCGCACCTCCTCGATCTGGATGTCGAAATTGAGATGCTTGCCGGCGAGCGGATGGTTGCCATCGAGCGTCACCATGTCGCCGGCGACGCGTGTCACCGTAATCGCGCGCGGCCCTTGCTCGGTCTGCGCCCGCAGATGCATCCCCGGCTGAACGTCTTTGATGCCGTGCAGCGCGCGGCGCGGCACGCTCTGGACCAGGCGTTGGTCGTACTCGCCATAGCCTTCCGCCGGCGCGACTCTCACGCTCACCTTGTCGCCGGCGTTCCGTCCGGTGAGCTCCCGCTCCAGGCCCGGCACGATGTTGCCGTGGCCGTGCAGATAGGCGAGCGGCTCGCCGGCGGCGGAGCTGTCGATCACCGCGCCGTCGTCGTCCTTGAGGGTGTAGTGGATGGTTACGACGCTGTCGCGGGTGATCGTCATCGGGAGCTCCGGGAGTAGCGGGAATTGCCAGTCTATACCAGCACTCCGCCGCTCACACTGCTGCAGAGCAGAAGCATGTACCATAGCCTTGGGAGCGACCCTGGAGTTTCCTCGTGCTGAGCGAGAATCCGACGACCGCCCAGAAGACCGCGCGTTACGTGCTCATCGGCGCGCTGGTGCTGGCCGGCGCCTGGATGCTGCGGCATTTCATCCCGGCGCTCTGTTGGGCGGTGGTGCTCGCGATCGCGACCTCATCGGTGTATGACCGCTGGCTCGCCAGGTTCGGCGGCCGGCGGCGCGATGTCTGGGCCGCGCTCACCTTCACCGTCATCGTCGGCACGGTGCTGGTCGTGCCGCTCGTCTATGGAGGGGTGGTGGCCGGACGCGAGGCGATCTCCCTGGTGCGCGAGTTTGCCGCTTCCGCCGGCAGCGGACCACCGCCGCTACCCTCATGGCTGGCGCAGATGCCGTGGCTCAGCCACTGGGTGAGTGAGCTCTGGCTCGAGTATCTCGGGCCCGGCGGCGGTGGCGCGGGCGGGCATGTGCGCGCGAACCCGGTGCTCATCGAATGGACACGGATCGTGGGCATGCAGGTCGCACGGCGCATCGTCACGCTGGCGTTCACGGTCCTGACTCTTTTCTTCGTCTACCTCAACCGCGAGCGCCTCAGCATCCAGACGCCGAAAATGTTCCGGCGCATCTTCGGGTCGTCGGTCGACCGGCTGCTGCGGCGCGTGGTGAGCGCGATTCGCGCAGCGGTGGACGGCATCGTCTTCGTCGCCGTCGGCGAGGGCGCGATCATGTGCGGGGTGTACGCGCTGGCCCACGCGCCACATCCGATCCTCTCCGGCGTCATCACCGGCGTGTTTGCGACCATCCCGTTCGCCGCGCCCGTCGTCTTCGGCACGGTCGCGGTCGTGTTGGTGGTGCGCGGCTCGATCGCGGGCGCGATCGTCGTCGGGGTAGCGGGCACCCTCGTTCTCTTCATTGCCGATCATTTCGTCCGTCCGGTCATCATCGGCGAGGGCGCGAAGCTGCCGTTCCTCTGGGCGCTGCTCGCCATCCTGGGGGGGGTCGAGTCCTTCGGACTGGTCGGCATCTTCATCGGACCGGCATTGATGGCGGCACTGTTATCGCTCTGGCGCGGCTGGGTGGAGGAGCTGCGGGACGACTGACCCTGAGACCGCGTTCGACCTCGCGATCCGAGGGCGGTCTCGGAGTCGCTTACTCGTGTGCGTTCGGACGTCCGCGCAGGATGGCGCCCGGATGCTCATCGAGGTAATCCGCAAGCGAGCGCACGGCGCGCGCGGCGTCAGCCAGCTCATCGAGCGCCTGCCGCAGGTTGCCGCTCGGCGCCGCGGGGCTCGTGCCGAGCGCGAGCCTCGCGGCCGCGGCGGTCGCATCCAACTGCCGGGCGGCCGTTCGCAGGCTCGCGCTCGTGAGCCGCAGCTCACGCAGCGTTGGTGCCACCTGTGGGCCGGCCTGTCGAGAGATCCGCTCGAGCGCCGCGAGCGTCGCATCGAGGTGGGTGAGGCTGTCGCGCAGTTGTGGCGAGGCGGTCAGCGAGCGCAGCTGACCGGTGATGGTGCGCAGGTTATCGGCGATCTGCGTGAGCGGCAGCGAGCTGATCTCGGCCGGCAGCCGCTCGAGCCCGGCAACCCGGGCGGCGGGAATCCGCGCGTACCGCCCCGAAGTCTCGAGGCGTGCCCGGCGCGCGCCCGGCACGACCTCGAGGTCCACCTGCTCGCCTCCTATCAGCGGGATCGCGCGCGCGAGGCTGGCGCGCAATCCCTCCGCGATCAGCTTCGAGAGAGTCGCGTCCATGATGGGCTTCCAATCGCCGTCGGGCGGCGCGGGCGCGGTGAGGTGGAAGCGAGTCGGGTCGAGGGCGAGCAGCACCGGCGTCGAGATTCGCCCGGTGCGAGGATCGACCGACAGCCCGACGCTCGTGACTTCTCCGACCCGAAAGCCGCGCAGCATGACCGGCGCGTGTGTCTTGAGCTGCCCCACGGCGCCGTCGAAGCTGACCAGGTACGGCAGGGAGACGGCGAGCGTCTCGTGCGGCCCCCCCTCGGTGCCGATGAAGCGTCGCGCCGGGCGGCCCGGCCCGGGCACCATGACGATCGTCGGGCCGGCGATCAGTGCCCGGAGCGATGAGACATCCGACAGGCTCGGATGCGCACCCTCGAGGATGAAGCGCGTGCCGGTGTTGATTTTCGGTGCGAGCTGGCGGTCGATCTCGAGATGGACGATCACGTGCCAGTCATCGCTCGCCAGCGCGACGCGGGTGACCCCGCCGACCTTCAAGCCGTGGTACATCACCCGGGTGTCGCCCGCCTGCATGCCTGCCGCGTCGTTGTAGATGACGGTCACATCGATGCCGCGGGAGCTGAGGGAGCGCAGCAGCAGCCAGAGCACGATGCCCACCGCGGCGATCGGCACCGCCCAGATCCAACCCGGCCACCAGCTGCGGCGGGCGATCGCCACCGTTCGTCTGCGCTCTTTTACACGGCGGCCGTCGTCGCTCATGGGGGCTTGCAACCCGTGCGCGGCTGCGGTGCGATGGCTGCATCCCACATGAGCCGCGGATCGAACGCGTGTGAAGCCAACATCGTGAGCACCACCACCAGCAGGAAGGGTGGGGCGCCGTTGGCGGCGTTGGTGCTCACGATGCCATCGAATTGCATGAGCGGCAGGAACACGGCGATGGTGAAGATATCGACACAGGACCAGCGCCCGATCTCATCGATCATGCGACAGAGGCGGGTCTTCAGCACGAGCCGGCGCCGGCTCCCCTGCCAGATGGAGATGAGAAACCAGCTGAGCCCGGCGAGCTTGAGGATGGGGATGGCGATACTGGTGAAGAAGATGAGCACTCCGAGCGGCCAGAGGTGGGCCTGGAAGAGCTCCTCGATGCCATCGACGATCCGGTGCGGCACGAGCACGCCGAACTGCCGGTCGGTGCTCATCGGATAGAGGTTGGCGGGAAAGAACAGCGCCAATGCCGCGATCACCAACGCGGTGGTACGCAACATCGAATCGGGCTTGCGCGATCGCAGCGTCAAACCACAGCGCGGACAGAACGTGCCCTCGGCGGTGGCGGGTCGCACGAGGTCGCACAACCGGCAGGCGATGGCGGGCTCATCCTCGGGCGGCGCGTCCTCGCCGTCCGGCGACAGGGCGCGCCACACCGCGCGCGTATCGAGCGTGGCGCGCGAGAGCATGCAGAGAAAGGCGCCGAAGATGAGGCAGATGCCGCCCCAGCCGATCGACACCGGCATGACGGCCGCGATGCGGCTGTAGCCGACGGCGCTGCCGATGAGAAACACATCCGGCATGGCCCATTGGTCGAGGTGCAGCGACCAGCGGAACGCGGCTCCCAACCAGTGCGGCCGCCGTCCCAATTGCAGCAGACCGAGCACGACGGACAGCAGTCCGAAGCGCACGAAGGGCAGGATCACGGCGAACGCCGCCACCAGCATGGCGAGGAGCACCCACTGGTGCTGCCACAAGGTGACGACACCCGTGCCGAGCCGGCTGGCGCGCGACATGCCGAGCACGGAGACGTGCATCAGCGGCGCCAGGTTGGCCGGAAACAGCAGCACGAAGGTGGCCGAGGCGCACGCGAGCGCGGCGTTGATGCTGCGTCCGTTGGTGCGCTCGAGGCGGTTGTCGCAGGTCGGACAGATCGCGATCGCTCCCCAGGGCAGCCGGGGGATGTCCTGAAGCGTTCCGCAATCGGTGCAGGCGATGGTCATGGGGGCCGCCTGGACTATAACGGCAGCTTGGGGAGATCCGTTCCACCGGCGCTCACGGCCGCGTCAAGGCTCGAGTGCCGCAGCGCCTGGACCGCGCTCTCGGCATCGCCGCATCGGAATCAGTCGAAGGCGAGATAGATGCTGTAGCTCGCAATGAGCACGATGAGCGCGGCCGATACGATCAGTTCCGCGCGCACGCTCTTCGCGAGGTGCGTCTTCGCGTCATCGATCAAGGCCGCGGTGCGGATGAAGCGCACGGTTGCGAGCACGATGAGCCCGATGCCGCCGCCGATGAACGCCAGCCCCTCATAGCGCCCGAGCGATCCCGAGAGCCGCTCGAGTCGCGCGCTGTTTGCGAGGCCCGCGGTGCGCGCCAGAGTGAGCACGAAGAGATTGAATTTCTCGATGACGAACCCGAGGGCGATCACCGCGATGCCGGTGCGCACCCAGGCGAGAAAAGTACGCTCGTTCGCGGCGTGATCGCTGAAGCTCTGGATCATCGGATCTGCGGCGCCAAGACCCCTGCCCTCAGGCCGGAGAGGAAGCACCGCTCCCGTGATGGTGATATAGTTGCTTCCCCCACTCCGGGGAATCTCCGTCACTTGTGGCGGGGAGGATGTCAAATAAAGCCGCCGTCTTCAACAGTCATGACGCATACCGACGAGCCGGCCACGACGGGGCCGAAGCCGAAGAAATCCGTCGCGCTTTCCGGCGTCGTGGCCGGCAATACGGCCCTTTGCACGGTCGGTCGCACCGGCAACGATCTGCACTACCGCGGTTACGATATCCTGGAGATCGCCAGCAGCTGCGAGTTCGAGGAGATCGCCCACCTCCTCATCCACGAGAAGCTCCCGACGCGCGGTGAGCTCGCCGCCTACAAGAGCAGGCTGAAGGCGCTTCGCGGCCTGCCCGCGAGCGTGCGCACCGTTCTCGATGCGCTGCCCGCCGCCACGCATCCGATGGACGTGTTGCGTACCGGCGTCTCCGCGCTCGGCTGCACGCTGCCGGAGAAGGACGATCACAGCGCCGCCGGCGCCCGCGACATCGCCGATCGGCTCATCGCCTCGCTCGGCTCCATGTTGGCGTACTGGTACCACGTGAGCCACAACGGCCACGCGCCCCTGGTCGAGACCGAGGACGATTCGATCGGTGGGCATTTCCTCCACCTGCTGCACCGCAGACCGCCGTCGGCCTCGTGGGTGCGCGCCATGCATACCTCGCTCAACCTCTACGCCGAGCACGAATTCAACGCCTCGACGTTCACGGCGCGCGTGATCGCGGGCACCGGCGCCGATCTCTATTCCTGCATCACGGGGGCGATCGGCGCGCTGCGGGGGCCGAAGCACGGCGGCGCCAACGAGGTGGCGTTCGAGATCCAGAAGCGCTACCACAGCCCCGAGACCGCAGAGGCCGACATCCGCGCACGCGTTGCCAACAAGGAGGTCATCATCGGCTTCGGCCACCCGGTATACACCGTGTCGGATCCCCGCAATCAGGTGATCAAGGAGGTCGCACGGAGCCTGTCGCAGGAGGCGGGCGAGATGAGGATGTTCGCCATCGCCGAGCGCATCGAGTCGGTGATGATGGATGCCAAGAGACTGTTCCCCAACCTCGACTGGTACTCCGCCGTCTCCTATCACATGATGGGTGTGCCGACGGCGATGTTCACGCCGCTTTTCGTCATCGCGCGCACCGCCGGCTGGGCGGCGCACGCCATGGAGCAGCGGGCCGACGGCAAGATCATCCGCCCGACCGCGAACTACGTCGGGCCCGAGCCGCTGCGCTTCGTGCCGATCGACCAGCGGTCCTGATACCGACGCGAGAGTCCATGTCCTCATCCCACGCCGGCGCCCGACCCGCCCCGGACCGGGTGCTCACCGATATCGCCGATTACGTGCTCGGCCCCGACCGCATGAGCGAGCTCGCCTACGAGACCGCGCGCTTCTGCCTCATCGATACGCTCGGCTGCGGTCTCGAGGCGCTCGAGTACCCCGCCTGCGCCAAGCTTCTCGGCCCCATCGTCCCCGGCACGGTGGTTCCGCACGGCGCCCGCGTGCCGGGCACGCAGTTTCAGCTCGATCCGGTGCAGGCGGCTTTCGACATCGGGGCGATGATCCGCTGGCTCGACTTCAACGATACCTTTCTCGCCGCCGAGTGGGGCCATCCTTCCGACAACCTCGGCGGCATTCTCGCCACCGCCGACTGGCTGTCCCGCCAGGCGCTCGCTGCCGGGAGGAAGCCGCTTCTCATGAAGGACGTGCTCACGGCCATGATCCGCGCGCACGAGATCCAGGGGGTGATCGCGCTCGAGAACAGCTTCAACCGGGTCGGTTTGGATCACGTCGTGCTGGTGAAGGTGGCCTCGACGGCGGTGGTGGGGCGCCTGCTCGGGCTCTCGCGCGAGCAGATCGTCAACGCGCTGTCGCTCGCCTGGGTGGACGGGCAGAGCTTGCGCACGTACCGCCATGCGCCCAACACCGGCTCGCGCAAGAGCTGGGCGGCCGGCGATGCGACCAGCCGCGCGGTGCGCCTCGCGCTCATCGCCCGCACGGGCGAGATGGGCTACCCGTCGGTGCTGACGGCAAAGACCTGGGGGTTCTACGATGTGCTCTTCAAGGGGCGGCCGTTCAAGTTCCAGCGCGGCTACGGCTCCTACGTCATGGAGAACGTGCTCTTCAAGATCTCCTACCCGGCGGAGTTTCACTCGCAGACCGCGGTGGAGGGAGCGATGCAGCTACACGAGCGCCTGCGCTCGATGGGCCGAAGCGCCGGGGACATCGAGCACATCAGAGTGCGCACCCACGAGGCGTGCATCCGCATCATCGACAAGCAGGGTCCGCTCGCCAACCCGGCGGACCGCGATCACTGCATCCAGTACATGATGGCGGTGCCGCTCATCTTCGGGCGCCTCACGGCCGCCGATTACGAGGACGAGGTCGCCGGCGATCCGCGCATCGATGCGTTGCGCGCGCGGATCGAATGCGTCGAGGATCCGCAGTTCACGCGCGACTATCTCGATCCCGAGAAGCGCTCGATCGCGAACGCGGTCACCGTGACACTCAAGGACGGCCGCACGCTCGATGAGGTCGTGGTGGAGTATCCGATCGGACATCGACGTCGCCGGGAGGAGGGCATCCCGCTTCTGGTGGCGAAGTTCCGCCGCAATCTCGCGCGCCGCTTTCCGGAGAAGCGGCAGCAGGCGATCGCGGAGCTGTCACTCGATCGTGCGCGACTCGAGGCGACGCCGGTCAACGAGTACGTGGACTCCTTTGTCATCTGAGCCGCGAGCGTTCTCATGAGCATTTATCTCGTCGGACAGAACGTGCCGAACCAGCCCGCCGGCGAGCGCTTCGCGGCGCTCGTGCGCCGCGGCGGCATCCTGCGGCTGCCGGGAGCGCACAATGGGCTCGCGGCGCTGCAGGCGAAGCGGCACGGGTTCGAGGCGCTCTACCTCTCCGGCGCCGCGGTCAGCGCCTCGATGGGGCTGCCGGATCTCGGCATCATCACGGTCGAGGATGTCTGCTTCTTCATCCGCCAGGTAAGCCGCGCCTCGGGCCTGCCGGTGTTGGTGGACGGTGACACCGGATACGGCGAGGCGCTCAACGTCATGAACATGGTGCGCGCCTTCGAGGATGCGGGCGCCGCCGCGGTGCACATCGAGGATCAGCTGCTGCCGAAGAAATGCGGCCACCTGAACGACAAGAAGCTGGCCTCGCCCGAGGACATGGCGGCCAAGATCGCCGCCGCCGCGCGCGCGCGCCGACACCTCTACATCATCGCGCGCACCGACGCCGCCGCGAGCGAGGGGGTGGACGGCGCCGTGGCGCGTGCCCAGCGCTATCTCGATGCGGGCGCCGACGCCATCTTCCCGGAGGCGCTCACCACGGCCGAGATGTTCCGCGAGTTCGCGCAGCGCGTGAATGCACCGCTTCT
>Ga0335075_10018094_pt1 | contig 10454 bp, 9 predicted proteins | sample Lox_Sample_24_FD_206723 | JGI IMG/M metagenome (GOLD analysis project Ga0335075, IMG submission 206723) | Soil microbial communities from Loxahatchee National Wildlife Refuge, Florida, United States - Lox_Sample_2.4 | ecosystem: Environmental > Terrestrial > Soil > Wetlands | place: USA: Florida... | reverse complement strand
TTCGCGCCGCCGAGCCGGTCGTAAAGAAAGATTCCCGCAGCGATGTAGGGACGTTCCCAAACACGCTTGGTGAGCGGAAACAAAAACGGCAACGGCTTGACCAAATGAGGCGCCAACGTGGTCAGCGTTAGTTCGCGCTCGTAGAGCGCCTCCCGCACCAGCCCGAACTCCAGCTGCTCGAGGTAGCGCAGCCCGCCGTGGAACATCTTCGACGAGCGGCTCGACGTGCCCGAGGCCAGATCGCGCGCCTCCACCAGCGCCACCTTGAGCCCGCGCGTGGCGGCGTCCAGCGCGCACCCGGAGCCCACCACACCGCCGCCGATGACCACCACGTCGAACTGCTCGGTGCCAAGCCGCTCCCAGGCCACCTCGCGCTGCTGCGGTCCGAGCACGGAACCCGGCCAGGTCTGCTCGGTCGGCGCATGGATCGGGTCACTCACGGCAAAAGACTCCTCAATGGGGGGCTCCCGTCAGTTACTCGTCGGTAGGTCTGCTCCCCAGGCTAGTTCGTCAGGCGCCGTTGAGTCGCGTTCAGTCCAGATCGTCGTGCGCCATCAGCCGCCGGGCCGCCTCGGTGATCGACCCGGACAACGACGGGTAAACGGCAAGCGTCTGCGCCAACTCGTTGACGGTGATGCGGTTTTGCACGGCCACGGCGATCGGCAGGATCAGCTCGGATGCGATCGGCGCCACCACCACACCACCGATCACCACGCCGGTCGACCGCCGGCAGAACACCTTGACGAAACCTTGCCGCAGCCCCGACATCTTTGCTCGCGCGTTGGTCCGCAACGGCAGCATGATGGTCCTGGCGGGCACCGAGCCGTCGTCGATCATCGACTGCGGCACGCCGACCGCGGCGATCTCGGGCCGGGTGAACACCGTCGCCGCGACGGTGCGCAGCCGGATGGGGCTCACACCCTCGCCCAGCGCGTGATACATCGCGATGCGGCCCTGCATCGCGGCCACCGATGCCAGCAATAGCAGACCCGTGCAGTCTCCTGCGGCGTAAATGCCGGGCACCGACGTCCGCGAAACCCGGTCCACTCTCAGGTAGTCGCCGCGCCCCAGCTCGATGCCAACCCGTTCCAATCCCAGGCCGCTGGTGTTGGGCACCGACCCAATGGTCATCAGGGCGTGGCTGCCCTCGACGGTGCGGCCGTCGGTCATCGTCACCAGGACCCCCGCCTCGGTGCGGGTAACCGACTCTGCCCGGGCGTTTTTGAACAGTTGCACGCCGCGTTCGGCGAAGGACTCCTCTAACACCAGCGCGGCGTCGGCATCCTCATACGGCAGCACCCGGTCTCGGCTGGCCGCTACCGTCACCGGAACGCCGAGTTCGGTGTAGGCGTTGACGAACTCGGCGCCGGTCACCCCGGAGCCCACCACGATCAGGTGGTCCGGCAACGCCTCCAAGTCGTAAAGCTGCCGCCAGGTCAGGATGCGTTCGCCGTCGGGCTGGGCCGACGGCAGGATCCGCGGGCTGGCGCCGGTGGCGATGAGCACAACGTCGGCATCGTGCTCGCTGGTGGTTCCGTCGGGAGCCGTCGTCTTGATGCGGTGACGGGCCAAACCGGGTGTGGAGTCGCACAGCTCGCCGCGGCCGTCGACCACGTGCACACCCACGCTGAGCAGCTGGCCCTTGATATCGGCCGACTGCTCCGCGGCGAGCGTCTTCACCCTCGTGTGAATTTGCGGCAACGAGATCTTGGCGTCGTCGATGTCGATGTCGAAGCCCAGCCGCGGTGCTCGGCGCAGCTCCGTGCGCAGCCCGGTGGACGCGATGAACGTCTTGGACGGCACGCAGTCATCCAGAACGGCCGCTCCGCCGACGCCTTCGGAGTCGATCACGGTCACGTGGGTGGTGTCCGGGTGTGAGGTGGCGGCCACCAGTGCGGCTTCATAACCGGCCGGGCCGCCACCGATGATCACGATGCGGGTCACCACAGCCCTTAACCTATCCGGAAAACTCCGCGAAACGCTCGGATGAATACCGCCCGCGCGTGTGCCGTTTAAGCTTTTCCCGTGCCGCTCTATGCCGCCTACGGGTCGAACATGCATCCCGAGCAGATGCTGAAGCGCGCACCGCACTCGCCGATGGCCGGAACCGGCTGGCTGCCGGGGTGGCGGCTGACGTTCGGCGGCGAGGACATCGGCTGGGAAGGCGCCCTGGCCACCATCGTCGAGGATCCACTTGCGAAGGTGTTTGTCGTCCTCTACGACATGACACCGGCGGACGAGAAGAACCTTGACCGCTGGGAGGGCTCGGAGCTCGGCGTGCACAAGAAAATCCGCTGCCGGGTGGAGCGCCTCTCCTCTGACACCACCACCGATCCCGTGTTGGCGTGGCTGTACGTGCTGGACGCGTGGGAGGGCGGCCTACCGTCGGCGCGGTACCTGGGCGTGATGGCCGATGCCGCTGAAATCGCCGGGGCGCCTAACGATTACGTACACGACCTGCGGACCAGGCCGGCCCGCAACATCGGCCCGGGGACTTCTTGACCCTTCCCCGAACGTGCGTGTTTGCGCACCGACACGCCGTTGCATCCGGCATTCTGTGCACCCTCATCACAGAGTCAGGCGGCTCGTGCACGCTGCAACTGAGACCGGACGCGGCCAACGAGTTCCCAGGGGCGATATCTGACATCTTCCGCAACGATGGATACGATCGCCCAGCCCAGCTCTTGGAGTGCCGAATAACGACGCCGGTCGCGAAAGAAGGCGTCGGCGCCGCTGTGCCAGGCAACGCCGTCATATTCGGCGGCGACCAGATATTCGCGCCAAGCGAAGTCGAGTCGCCAGGTCCGACCGCCCACATCGACGACCTCGTACTGCAGGACCGGCTCAGGCAACCCGCCGTCGATCATGACCAATCTGGCCTCGCTCTCCATCGGAGACTCCGCCTGCGGTGTGGCCAATGGAAGCAACCCACGCAGGGCGGCGATCCCACGCCGGCCGGACTGGCCTGCGGCCGCTCCACGCAGGTCGTCGGCACCGCAGGTGCCAGTACGCAGTGCGGCGTCCAGCGTTGCCAGTGCCCGCGGCCTTGACAAATTGCGCGCCACCTCGACCGCCGTCCACGCAGCCGTGGTGATCGGCCGCCCGGCAATCAGGACCAGCGGTGCCCCTTCGCGCCGGTGCACGACGAGGCCGTCGCCGGACCGAAGTTGCCGGCCCGGCGGATTCAGCACGTGCAGATCCGCTGTTTGTTCGGTGTCGAACCCGTGCACGGCGGCGGCGGTGCCCAGGCATGCGGCAACCGTCGTCCCAGTAACCAAATCCAAGCCGCGCAGCTGCAATCTGCGGTCGACATCGCCGCGTCCGTAAACGCCATACCAAATCTTGTGCAGTCCATCATTTTTCAGTTCGGCTTCCAACCGGCGACGCGTGAGGAATGTCAATGCCTGGGCAGAGGTGACCACTCCACCCTGAGTGTCGAGCAACCGGCTGAGCTCAAGATTCATGCGCGCCATCGTTGAGACGTGACGGGGTACCCACAAATCACCCTGTGTGCATCGCGGCGAGCGTGCGCTGTTGCACAAGATTTACGGCGTGTCGGCGTACGGACACGCACGCTCGCGCAAAGAAAGGGCCTAGCCCAGCTGGACCACGGCCGACTGCTCGATGATGTTCACCATCACGCGCAGCCCGATCGCCAGGGCTCGTTCGTCGAGATCGAACGTCGGCTGGTGCAGGTCCAGCTGTGGTCCCTCGCCCGACCACACACCCAATCGCGCCATCGCACCGGGAACCTCCTCCAAATACCAGGAGAAATCCTCACCGCCGCCGGACTGCCGGGTATCGGCCAGCACGTCGGGGCCGACGGCTTCGATCGCGTGCATGAGGACGCGTGTCGAGAAGTCCTCGTTGACCACCGGCGGTACCCCGCGCCGGTATTGCAGCGTGTGTTCGATCGCCAGCGGCGACAACAGGCCTGCCACGGCCTCGCGGATGAGCCCCTCGAGGGCCACCCATGTCTGACGGCTGGCGGTGCGCACAGTGCCGGCCAGCGTCCCGATTTGCGGAATGGCGTTGGGGGCCACGCCGGCATTGACCGCGCCCCACACCAACACGGTGCCGTTGCGCGGGTCGATGCGGCGCGACAACACCCCGGGCAGCCCGGTGATCAGGGTCCCGAGCCCGTAGACCAGGTCAGCGGTCAGGTGTGGCCGCGAGGTATGCCCGCCGGGCGAGTACAGCGTGATCTCGATCTGATCCGCAGCCGAGGTGATCGGGCCTTGTCTGACCGCGACCTTGCCAACCTCGAGCCGCGGATCGCAGTGCAACGCGAAGATCCGCGACACCCCGGTCAGCGCTCCGGCGGCGATGGCGTCGATCGCCCCGCCGGGCATCAACTCCTCGGCAGCCTGGAAGATCAGCCGCACCCCGACCGGCAGCTCGGGCACCGACGCCAGTGCCAGCGCGGTGCCCAGCAGGATCGCGGTGTGCGCATCGTGCCCGCAGGCGTGCGCGACATTGGGCATCGTCGACGTGTACGGCGCGCCGGTCAGCTCGGCCATGGGCAGCGCATCCATGTCGGCCCGCAGCGCGATTCTCGGCTCATGGTCCGGGCCGAAATCACAGGTCAGCCCGGTACCGCCGGGCAGCACCTTCGGGTTCAGCCCCACGTCGGCCAACCGCTCCGCGACGAACTGCGTGGTGGCGTACTCCTGCCGGCCCAGCTCCGGATAGCGGTGGATGTGCCGGCGCCATTCGACCAGGTCCTGGTGGTGTGCGGCCAGCCACGACTCGGCGGTGTCGACCAGACTCATGCGTCGGCCCTGCTGTGTCTGCGCTGCTGCGCGGTCACCACCCGGTCGCGTTCACCGGGGGTCTCGGCGAGATGGACGATCGTGCGCGCCAGCATGATCGCGCCCTCGACGACCGCGCGATCGGCACTGGGGCCGGCGGCGGCCGCGGCAAAAGCACGCTGATGAACCGTGGCGCCGCCGGCGTCGACGCCGATCACCGGATGGATACCGGGCAGCTGCTGCGTCACGTTGCCCATATCGGTGCTGCCCATCGGCAGCCGTGCCTCGACCTCGGGCGCCACCGGCTCACGCCCCAGCCGGCGCATCTCTTGACGGCAAACGTCGGCCAGCCATTGGTCGGGTTTGAGCTCAGCGTATGCCGGTGCGGGAGTGTTGATTTCGTATTCGCAGCCAGCGGCCAGTGCGCCTGCGGCAAAGCACGCAAACATCCTGCCCTCCAGTTCTCGCAGCGAATCCGATTCGAGCGCCCGCATCGCATACTGCAATGTCGCGTGGCCGGGGATCACGTTGACGGCCTGTCCGCCGTTGGTGACGATCCCGTGCACCAGCTGCCCCGGCGCCAGTTGCTGCCGCAGCACCCCGACGGCAACCTGCGCAACGGTCACAGCGTCGGCGGCGTTGATGCCCAGGTACGGCGCAACGGCCGCATGCGATTCCTTGCCACGGTAGTCCACGATCACCTCGGACAATGCCAGCGAGCGGGCCGCAGCGATGTCGGTCGGCCCCGGATGCACCATCACCGCCACTGCGACATCGTCGAACGTCCCGGCCCGCAACAGCAGTGCCTTACCACCGCCGGCCTCCTCGGCAGGAGTTCCCAGCAGCGCCACAGTCAGGCCCAGGTCGTCGGCCACCTCGGCCAGCGCCAGCGCTGCCCCGACCGCCGCGGCCGCGATGATGTTGTGGCCGCAGGCGTGCCCGATTTCGGGAAGCGCGTCGTACTCCGCACAGATCCCGACAACCAGCGGTCCGCTGCCGAAGTCGGCGCGAAAGGCGGTGTCCAACCCACCGGCACGTGCGGTGATCTCGAAACCCCGTTCGGCGACCAGCGCTTGCGCCTTCGCGCAGCTGCGATGCTCGGCGAATGCCAGCTCAGGCTCGGCGTGGATCGCGTGCGACAACTCGACAAGGTCGGCACCGCGACGCCGCACCACGTCCTCGACGTTGGCCAGGGCGGAAGCTGCGGGCATTCTCGCAGTATCTCACCGAAGAGAACCGGCTTGAGGGTCTGAGGCCTACACCAGTCCCGCGACGAATCCCGCCGCCTGGCCCGGGTAGGGCGGTGACTCATAGTCGCTGTGCGCATCCCGATCGCGACCGCCGACGACGCAGACCGGATCACCGGGGCTGCACAGGTCGATCGCACGGCCGGCGAACGCACCCGTTGACGAAAGGGGCGTGTTGAAGCGGTTGCCGGGATTGCCGAACACCGCAACGGCCCTGATCTTGCCGGCCAGACCGGGATCCAGCGCGGGAGCCGATCCGAGGTTGCCGATGCGCTGGCCCACCGGCGGCACCCCCGCCAGCATCGAGACCGAGGCGGCGCCCTGCGAGAAGCCACCGAGCACCAGCCGCGTCGCCGGGCACTGGTCGGCCATCGCGGCGATGTGATCGCGTGCGTCGTTGGCGGCGTCGGCGGTGGTCAGAAAGTTATAGCTGGCCGGATAGTTCACCGCATACGAGTCAACGCTGCGCGAGCCGAGGGCAGGCTGCAGCGCGGCGAAGAGGGCATCCCCTACCCGCCCCAGGCCGGGTGGCTCGGCGGTACCGCGGGCGAAGATGAGTTGGACATCCGGACAGTCGGCTCGTGCCGTCGGTGCCGAAACGCTTGCGACGGTAACCACCAATAGCGCAACAGCAACGGCCAGGCCGGCAACCGGCCTCCCACGAAGACACATACGGCAGATCTTCACATATACCGGCGCCGACCGTCGCGGCGCTAAGCTCGCCGACTGTGGCCGAATCCCTGCCCACTCCCGCCGAACTCGCGCAGCGGGCGGCGCAAGCCATCGGCGAGCGCACCGGGATCGACCAGCACGATGTCGCCGTCATTCTGGGGTCCGGATGGGCGCCTGCGGTCGCCGCGCTGGGATCACCAACCGTCACACTGCCGCAGGCTGAGCTGCCCGGTTTCGCGCCGCCACGCGCGGTTGGGCATGCCGGTGAGCTCATGTCGGTGCCCGTCGGCGAGCACCGGGTGTTGGTGCTGGTCGGTCGGGTGCACGCCTATGAAGGGCACGACCTGGCCCACGTGGTGCACGCGGTGCGGGCCGCCTGCGCGGCGGGGGCGCGCATCGTCGTGCTCACCAACGCAGCCGGCGGACTGCGCTCGGACATGCAGATCGGCCAACCGGTGCTGATCAGTGACCACCTCAACCTGACCGCGCGTTCGCCGCTGGTGGGCGCGCAGTTCGTGGACCTGACCGACGCGTATGCGGCGCGGCTGCGGGAGCTCGCCCGCCAGACGGATCCGGCGCTGACCGAAGGCGTCTACGCGGGCCTGCCCGGGCCGCATTACGAGACGCCGGCCGAGATCCGGATGCTGCGCGTGCTGGGCGCCGACCTGGTGGGGATGTCGACGGTGCACGAAACCATCGCGGCCCGTGCGGCCGGCGCCGAGGTGCTCGGCATATCCCTGGTGACAAACCTGGCTGCCGGTATCACCGGTGCGCCATTGAGCCATGCCGACGTGGTTGCCACCGGGGACGCATCCGCGGGCCGGATGGGCGCTCTGCTCGCCGACGTCATCGCCCGGTTCTAGACGACATGACGCCCGAGCAGTGGATCGCGCACGACCCGGACCCCAAGACGGCCGCCGAGCTCGCCGCGTGTAGTCCCGACGAGCGCGCGGCGCGCTTCGCCCGACCGCTCAGTTTCGGCACCGCGGGACTGCGCGGCCCGGTGCGCGCAGGCCCCGACGCGATGAACGTGGCGGTGGTGTCGCGGGCCACCTGGGCGGTGGCGCAGGTCCTGCGGGATCGCGGCCTGGCCGGTTCGCTGGTGGTCGTCGGGCGTGACGCTCGGCACGGCTCGGCGGTTTTCGCCACCGTGGCGGCTGAAGTGCTTGCCGCCGCAGGCTTTTCGGTGATGCTGCTGGCGGGGACGATGCCCACGCCGGTGGTCGCGTTCGCGGTGCGACACACCGGCGCCGCCGCCGGCATACAAATCACGGCATCGCACAATCCGCGGACCGACAACGGCTACAAGGTGTACGTCGAAGGCGGCATCCAGATCGTCCCCCCCGCCGATCACCAGATCGAAACCGCCATGGCCGCCGCCCCTCCCGCCGACCAGATCCGCCGCAAACCCGTCGAGCCCGCCGGCACCGACCTGATCGCACGCTATGTCGAGCGGGCGGCTGGGCTGCGGCGCGCCGCCGGATCGGTGCGGGTGGCCCTGACACCGCTGCACGGGGTGGGCGGCGCGGTTGCCGTCGAGACGCTGCATCGCGCCGGCTTTGAGAAGGTGCACACCGTCGGTGCCCAATTCGCACCCGACCCCGACTTCCCGACCGTCGCGTTTCCCAACCCCGAGGAGCCCGGCGCTACCGACGCGCTACTCGCCCTGGCCGCCGACACCCACGCCGACGTCGCGATCGCGCTGGACCCCGACGCCGACCGGTGCGCGGTCGGCGTACCGACCGCATCGGGATGGCGGATGCTCTCCGGCGACGAAACGGGTTGGCTACTCGGCGATTACATCTTGTCGCACGAATACTCCCGGGCAGCACCCGCACCACCGGTGGTAGCCAGCTCCGTGGTGTCGTCCCGGATGCTGGCCGCCATCGCCGCGCACTACGGTGCGATCCACGTCGAGACCCTCACCGGCTTCAAATGGTTGGCGCGCGCCGACGCGAACCAACCCGGCACCCTGGTGTACGCCTACGAGGAGGCGATCGGGCACTGCGTCGACCCCGCCGCCGTGCGTGACAAAGACGGCATCAGCGCCGCGGTGCTGGTGTGCGATCTGGTGGCCTCGCTCAACGAGCAGGGCCGTTCGGTGTCCGACCGGCTCGACGAGCTCGCGCTGCGCCACGGCGTACACGAGGTTGCGGCGGTGTCGCGTCGAGTTGCCAACCCCGACGAGGCTGTCAGCGTGTTGCGGCGGCTGCGGGCAGCTCCCCCGCAACGGCTGGCCGGCTTCCCGGCGACCATGAACGACATCACCGACGCGCTGATTTTTACCGGCGGTGACGACGAGGCGTCGGCCCGGGTGGTGGTACGGCCCTCCGGAACCGAACCGAAACTCAAGTGCTACTTGGAGATTCGCTGTTCAGTGGCCGACGGCCTACCGCTTGCCCGGCACCGGGCGGGCGCGTTGCGCGACGAACTGGTGGCCGCGGTGCAGAGCTGGTGAGCTAGCGGGGACCGTACTGCCGATCGCCCGCGTCTCCGAGACCGGGAACGATATAAGCGATCTCGTTGAGCCCGTCGTCGACCGCCACAGTGAACAGGCGCGCATCCGGCGCTGCTTTCTCAAGCACCGCAATGCCTTCCGGCGCGGCCACCACACACAACACCGTGATCGCTGTCGCCCCGCGGCGCTGCAGCAGACCGATGGTGTGTTTCAGCGACCCGCCGGTGGCCAGCATGGGGTCCAGCACCATCACCGGCAGCGTCGTCAGGTCGTCGGGCAGCGACTCCAGATACCCGCTCGCCTGGTGGGTTTCCTCGTCGCGGGCGACGCCGACGAACCCCGCCCTGGCCTCCGGTAGCAGCGCAAGTGCCTGGTCGACCATGCCCAGTCCGGCACGCAGCACGGGCACCAGCAGCGGCGGGTTGGCCAGCCGCACACCGAGGGTCTCGGCCAGTGGGGTGCGGATCGGGAACGTCTCGCGGCCCGCGTCCCTGGTCGCTTCGTAAACCAGCATCGCCGTCAAATCACGCAATGCGGCCCGAAACCCGGCGGTATCGGTGCATTCGTCGCGCAGCGTGGTCAGCAGGGCGGCGGCCAGCGGGTGGTCAATGACGCGCACATCCATGGAGTTGCAGCGTATATAACAATCCGACCTCTTTTGTTTAAAGGCCCGTTGACACGCTTGCGTCTGTCCCGTCAATCCCGCAAACCCACTCATATACTCCCGGGATGCTGCGCGAAATTCGAAGTCCGAGAAGGCTGATCGGCTGGGCATACCGCGCCCTCGGAACGGCCGGCGCGGTAACCCTGACGGGGCTGGCGGCCATCCCGTTGACCCCTCACGTGGGCCTCGCCGCCGCCGCGCTGCCCCGCCCCGCGCACGTGGTCATCGTGGTGGAAGAGAACCGTTCTGAGGGCCACATCATCGGCAGCCCGCAGAACCCGTTCATCAATGCCCTGGCCGCCCATGGCGCCAACATGGCTCAGTCCTTCGCCGAAACGCACCCCAGCGAGCCGAATTACCTGGCGCTGTTCGCCGGCAACACGCTCGGTGTGACCAAGGACCAGTGCCCCGTCAGCGGCGGCAACACCCCCAACCTGGCGTCCGAGCTGCTGGCCGCCGGCTACACCTTCGTCGGCTTCTCCGAAGGCCTTCCCGCCGTCGGCTCGCCGGTCTGCAGCGCGGGTAAGTACGCCCGCAAGCACGTGCCCTGGGCCAACTTCAGCAATGTGCCCGCGGCGAACTCGCTGCCCTTCTCCGCCTTCCCGGCGGGCAACTACGCCAACCTGCCGACCGTCTCGTTCGTCATCCCCAACAACGACGAC
>Ga0335075_10018092_pt1 | contig 10454 bp, 8 predicted proteins | sample Lox_Sample_24_FD_206723 | JGI IMG/M metagenome (GOLD analysis project Ga0335075, IMG submission 206723) | Soil microbial communities from Loxahatchee National Wildlife Refuge, Florida, United States - Lox_Sample_2.4 | ecosystem: Environmental > Terrestrial > Soil > Wetlands | place: USA: Florida... | reverse complement strand
TGGTGCCGCTCGTGCATCTGGACGTTGGATATTCGGATTATCAGGCGAAGGTTTCCGCGATTCAGAGCCGGATCCTCGACGAGGCGATGGATCTTGCTGCGGAGCATTCCGGCTTCTGCTTCAGCACCGACGGCGAGTGGAATATCGAACAGTTTCTGGATTCACGAACGCCCGCCGAGAGGCTGCGGTTGTTGCAGGCCATCCGGAGCCGTCGGATTTTTGTGCCGGCACAGTACGCGAATGTGCTGACCGGCTTTCCCACCGCGGAAGCGCTGATTCGGTCGCTCTATCCGAGCGCGGACTTCAGCCGCGTACACCACACACCGTTCAACTATGCCAACATCACCGACGTGCCGTCGTATAGCTGGTCATATGCGTCCATTCTGGCTGCGGCGGGAATCAGGGACTTTGCCGCCGCAGCCAATAACGATCGCGCTCCGGTGCTGCTCCAGGGGCACCTGAACGAGAATTCGCCGTTCTGGTGGGTAGGACCTGACGGCGGCAAAGTCCTTTTCTGGTACTCGCGGCATTACGAACAGATGGAATTCCTGTTCGGCTTGCCTCCGATGATGGAGACGGGTGAAGAACTTCTGCCTGTGTTCCTCCAGATGTACCAGCACCCGACCTATCGGGCGAATCAGGTAATTGTTTACGGGACGCAGGTGGAGAACACCGATCTTTTTCCGCAGCAGGCCACGCTGGCAGGCGAGTGGGACGCACGCTTCGCCTACCCAAAAATTCAGTATTCCGGTTTTCACCGCGCGCTCGAATCGATTGCACAGCAGTTTGGTCCCAATATCCCGACGGTGCGGGGCGACGGCGGACCGTATTGGGAAGACGGAATTGCTTCCGATGCGTCCTGCGCGGCCCTCGAGCGCGCGAATGAGTCCCGCGCGCCCAGCGCGGAAAAGCTGGCTGCGATTTCGTCCCTGGTGAATCCGCGAATCGCAGTGGACCGGGATGAACTGGACCGCATGTGGGACAACATCGTGCTGATGGACGAGCACACGTGGACCTCGTGGAACAGCGTCTCCGATCCGAACAGCAGCGAGGCCGTTGATCAGCTGCGAGTGAAGCATGCGCGCGCCGCCGCCGCAGCTGAGCTTCGCGACGACCTTGTACGCCGCAGCATGGCCAGCATTGTCGATTCTATTGACGCGGGCGTCGGCAGCGTCGTGGTCTTCAATCCACTGAACTGGACCCGCGATGGAAGAGTCACGCTCGATCTTGATAAGGGCACGGAGATTGTGGATCGCGTCACGGGAAAAGTTGTTCCTTACGACGTGGTGCGGGAAGGAGGCGACTCGAGTCGCGTTGAGTTCATGGCGACCCAGGTTCCCGCGGTCGGATATAAGGTCTATTCTGTGCAGGCCGCCACTGCAGCCGCGACCGCACCGGCGGCCACTTCTTCGACCGTTCTGGAGAGCGCGTATTACCGCGTCGAACTCGATCCGGCATCCGGAGCGATTCGTAGTGTCTACGACAAACAGTTGAGGCATGAGCTGGTCGATCAGCACAGCCCTTGGCGGTTTGGTCAATATCTGTATGTCAGCGGCGGCGACCGGGATCCCAACAGCATTCTGCAGTACCGGGCCGTTTCGCCGCGCCCGGAGCTGCAGATTCATCCTGCCGGGAGCGGCCGCCTCGTCTCGGTCCAGCGAACCTCGTGGGGCTGGTTGGCCACGCTGGAGAGCTCCGATATGAACACGCCCGCGATTCGCACGCAGATCCTGCTTTTCGACCATCAGAAGAAGATCGAACTGATCGAGAACATCGACAAAAAGCCGGAACTGAAAAAGGAAGCAGTGTATTTCGCGTTTCCATTTGCCATGAATCATCCTCAGTTCCAGTATGAGATTCAAAATGGCGTAGTCGACCCGGCAAAGGACATGTATCCGGGCGCGGGCCACGAGTGGTTTTCGGTGCAGCACTGGGTGTCGGTCCAGCAGGACGGAATCTCAGCGGCGGTGATGCCGCTGGATGCTTCACTGGTCACGCTGGGCGACATCAATCGAGGCGCATGGCCAACGGAATTCGGCCAGCGCCCGGGAGCGATCTTCTCCTATGTGATGAACAACTATTGGCACACGAATTACCGTGCCGAGCAGGGCGGCCAATTCCGCTTCCGGTATATCATCACCAGCGCCGCGCAGACGGAGCCCGCGGCTCTGAGCCGCATGGGATGGGAGGAGGTCACGCCGCTGGAAAAGGATGAGGTCCAGTCGCAGGACAAGGCTCTGAGTTCGCCGCGGCCGCTCGACGGAGAGCAGGGCAGCTTTCTTCGCGTGCAAGATCCGGACCTGCTGCTGGAGACCTGGAAACCCGCGGAAGACGGCAACGGCACCATCCTGCGCTTCCTCGACCTCGGCGGCGCCGCGCGAATGGTGACCGTGAGCACGCCGCTGCTGACCATCGACAAGGTGGTGCAAACCGATGCCGTCGAACGCAATGAAGGAGCATTGGACGTGGACAGCCCGCACTCGTTCCATTTCCAGGTTCGTCCTCATCAGATTGTGACAGTGCGCCTGATCGGCGCTCAGGTGTTGCAGGCGCCGGTGGAATAGCCGCCAGCGCCACAAGCTGCTCTCTCCTGCCCGGGAGACAATATGTATAACTACACCACCTTCCCGACGTTGGGGGGAGTGAATTACGAGCTTCCTGAACCATCCGGGAATCGTGAACGAAGCGGTTGGGGGCTGGTCGACAACGCTGGTGTTCACCGCGCAAACCGGTAATCCCTTCTCGCTGTACTCCGATAACTCGACTGCGAACGGGTTAGGCAGCGCCCCGCCTCTGGTGAAAGTGAATCCATTGAATGGTGGAGGTAGTCCGTCCACCAGCAGCGGGTTGCCGGCGGGCTATACCTGTCCCGCCCGCGTGGGCACGCCGCAGCAGTGGTATAACCCCTGCGCCTTCGCCAATCCGCGCCTTGGCAGCGACATTGTTGCGCCGGGCACCACGCCCACAGTCAGCCAAATCGTCGGGCCCGTCACCGATCCCGCCACCGTGCTGCAATTCGCCGGCGGTCTGCTTCTCTCGAATTACGGACCGGGCATGCACCAGATCAATATGTCGGTCTTTAAGAACCTCACCACGTGGCATGAACAGTCGCTGCAGTTCCGCGCGGACATCTTCAACCTGCTCAACACGCCCTGGTTCGCGGTGCCGTCGTACGGCAACGATGGCGCCTGTGGCGGCCAGATCACCAGCACGCGGCAAACCGGGAATTTTACGCCCGATGCGCGTTTCATCCAGTTCGCAATGACGTATAAGTTCTGAGCTGGCTCTTCCGGAGCGCGGCCGGCGATCGCCGCGTTCCGCATGCCGCACCTGCTGCCGGGGCCGCAGAGGGAGGGAAAAATCCGGCCCAGTTACGCCGGCAATCTGCAACAGGGTTTCGAATGGATTTCGTGAATTCAGATGAGAGATCACTGGAACTGCGCGAGCCGTTCTTTCAGTCGAAGCTGCACGGCAGGCCATTCTTCCCGAATGATCGAAAAATAAACCGTGTTGCGGATATAGCCCGTCCAGGTCAGCCGATCTCGCCGCAGCACGCCCTCCCGCACTGCCCCCAGCTTCGCCACTGCAGCCTGGCTCCTCTGGTTGCGAGTGTCCACCCGGAACTGAACGCGCTCTGCCCCGCTGCCGAATGCGTGCTGCAGCATCAGAAGTTTGGCCTCGGGGTTCACCGGTCCACTGCGCGCCTCCGGGTGCAAAAACGTCGAACCAATTTCCACACCTCCCTGGTTGGCCAGGGATACGTAATACGACGACATCCCAACGACTCGCTCATCGCGCCGGCGGCGGATCGCGTAGGCCAGTCGAGCATTCGCAGGTGCGCCGCAGGCCCCCCGCCAGTACTCGTCAAAGTCTTTGCCGGACGCATTCTCCGGCATGATCGCCCACGTTTCCGCGTCGCAGTCCACGGCCGCCCGAACCTCTTCCTTCAGGCTTTCCACCAACGGTTCCAGTTGGACAAACCTGCCGGTCAGCTCCTCGAAAATCAATTCCATTCTCTCGCTCCAGGCAATCAGTTTTGTGGCACCAGACGGATGGCTGCACCGCTGCCGGCCGCAAGGTGAAGCGTCAATATATCGCTCCTGCTGACGGTCTTGCTCTCGATGGAGACATGTTTGGGATTCGGGAACGATTACGTCGGAGAGTTGTACCAGTGTCATGACCGTGTCTCGATGGGATGGATTTTCACATCTCAGAGGCTTGCCGACTGGCAGGCTCCGCTCGCTACTGCGAGGGTGCTACATGGTATTGGAGCGCGACTGCGCTTGAAAGAGAGTCGGACAAGTTGCCACGGCTGTCAAGGGCTTATTCGGCATAAATATGCAGACGGACAATGACGGATGATACGGATTTGTTCCTACGCCATTATGTCGCGAGTTTTAGAGCAGAGATGCCGCGCCCTGAATGACAAAACTGAGTAGTAGCAGTCCGAGCCCTACTAGCTGCCATTTGCGACGTTGGATGTTTCTGGCCTTGATATGATTGTTTGCTTCTGTCACCGAGGGGCTTCCAAAAACCGCGCCTTGCAACGGCTGAAAAGCATAGCTGTTGAAGAACAAAATTGCTGTGCCTGCGGCTCCAAAAATCGCAGCAGACAAGCCGACGCTCTGCACCAAAGTCATTCTTCGATCCCCGCTTCCTGCATTTTAGGCAGACAAGCCCGGCAGAATTGCTCGCGAGACACATTTGCAGCTATCCTCGGCTCCCGGCCATGTCCACTTTCCGTCCACAAACAAGCCTTTGCTGATTTCATATCGCTTCCCATTAGCTGCCCGATGCGCGGCATCCTGTCGAATCTCCGCATCTGTAGAGTGGAATGGATTCTTCATGCATGGCGCGTTTGCGTAAATCCATGTTGCGTGAGTGATTCCAAGGGAGGCTCGGCGCTCTCGCTCCATGACAACGTTGGCTTTGGCGTGCAACGAGCCCGCAATGTCAGCAGCCCGTTCCTTAGATATTCCCTCAATCCTCATCAGTTCGGTAGCTAGCAGATGCAGCCCTCCGCTTGTCGACAGCGAGCGTAATGCGAGTTCATAAATCTTTCGACGGTGCCGCCTTCCCACATCATCAATCGAATCGACATTTCTTCGTAAGCTCGCCTTGACGTTTTTGCTCAGCGTTGAAGAATCGGACTTGATTTCCGCTCGCTTCGTAGATGGCTGGAATAAGCGTTGAAGCCAAGACATGCGTTCCTCCGTGAAGTGTTCCATACCCGAAACGATAGATGTCCCAGGGGAGTCACGGATGGTCGATGGCAGGGTCTCGTGGTGGGTGCGAGACCGGCGCTTGGGCTACATCGAAAGTCGCATTTGCATTGATGAGGTATCCATTTTGCATCTTCACTCTCACGTTGCATTCAATCGCGGTCAAACGATGTTCCCAACCTTGTGTGAACGTCCCGTGATCTGAAAAATAGAAATGACACGACTGTCCATTGCCATTTGGATTGAGCAGAGTTGCTGGTTTTCCATCCCCAAGGTATACGGCGTCTGAAAAGAATACGGGGCCGTCGCCATCTATCGGGACGCCCGTAAAACCAAGGAGCGGCTTGCCAAGGTCACCATTTGAAAATGAGACGAGCGTATCTCCTTTGGCATTGGCTTGTACCCATACGATAGCGGCGTCACACTTGAGTTTCTTTATTGTCCAGAGGAAGCCGTCCGAACCGAGTGTCAGATGCGCCGATTTCGCCCGTTTCATCAGTGCGAAATAATCCTTGGTGTTCATCATGCCGCTAGCCGCGCCTGTTTGAACGCTGTCGCTTTGAGCGATATCACCCTTGCTGCATGTGCCCTTAAAAACCCATGATTGGCCACGGGCGGCATGTGCTGGAATTGTGAAGTCCATGCCCGCTAGCAAAACGATACTCAGAATCGCCGCTCGATAGATCATCCTGACGGACTTCATGGCGCGAGTATAAGGGATGCTCTGTGCCAATCCGCTATATTCCTACGTTATCGGGGCATGACCGAACTTCCTTATGCACCCCGATCTTGGCGACGAGGGCTCCGCGCCCATCCCGCGACTGAAAGCCGGGGTAGGGGGCGCATGGCGCATCATGCTTTGAGTCTCGGATCGCAGCGCAAATCGCTCCAAACAGCGGCAGCAGAAACCGCCTTTTGGATAGCTATTAGATAAATCGACGGAAACGCCCATGCGCTATGGGGGTTAGACTGAGCAATATCTTACTGATTATAAAGGCTTGGTAGCGCCATCGGGGATCGAACCCGAACTCTCCGCCTTGAGAGGGCGGCGTGTTAACCAATTACACCATGGCGCCGTGTGGCCGAGCCCGGGGCGCAACCGCCCGGCTCAAACTGGCTCCGCAGGCACGCGGGCCATCTCCAATATACCAGCACCCGCCACGCAGGGGGCGCGGAACTGGCCGCCAACCCCGGACCATTTCTCCCCTCGTACACTGTTGCCATGAGAATCTGGCTGGCGGCCATCGGGTCGCGTCCGCACCGCGACTTTGACAGCCTGGCCCGCACGTATCTTGACCGGGCCGCCGCGCTGCTGCCAGGCGGGACCGGTAAGCACGTCCCGAAAGCTCTTGCGCGCTCCGGATCCGCCGCTGCCGCGCGGACCGCGATCGAAGCCCCCGTTTTCCGGACCGAGGAAGCCTTGTGGCAAGCCGTGCAGCGCGAACGCGCGCGCACTTCGCCGCTCCTCGTTCTCCTGGACGAGCGCGGCAAACAGATGGACTCCGAGGCCTTTGCAGCATGGCTGGGTCGGGAACTGGACGGTGGGCGCCAGCTGCTGGTGCTGGCCGTGGGTCCGCCGGATGGATGGGGGGCACTGCGGCCGGTGGCCGCTGATCCGCGCTCGGACACCCTGCTCCTCTCGCTCGGTCCCATCACCCTGGCCCACGAGCTGGCGCGCGTCGTCCTCTGCGAGCAGATCTATCGTGCCCTCACCATCCTCAGGGGCCACCCGTACCATAGAGCAGGAAACAGGGAGGGGAAGTGACCGAAGCTGGCGCCCAGACGCGAAAGGGATTGATCCTGATCAACACAGGTCCAGGCAAGGGCAAAACCACCGCCGCCATGGGAACGGCGCTGCGCGCGGTCGGCAACGGCATGCGCGTCCTCATGCTCCAGTTTCTCAAGGGCTCCTGGCACTACGGCGAGCTCGACGCGGCGAAGGCCTTTGGCGAGAACTTCGTCATGCGCCAGATGGGCCGCGGCTTTGTGAAAATCGGCGCCGCCGAAACCGATCCCGAAGATGTCCGCCTGGTTCACGCCGCGTGGGACGAAGCCCGCGAAGCGATCCTTTCCGGCGAGTGGGATCTCGTCGTCCTCGACGAAATCAACTACGCCATCAGCTACGGCCTGCTTGACCCCGCGCCGGTGGTCCAGACCCTCCAGGCGCGGCCCCAGATGCTGCACGTCATCCTCACCGGGCGCAACGCGCATCCTTCATTGGTCGAGATTGCCGACACCGTCACCGAAATGCGTCAGGTGAAACATGCGTACGAGCACGGCATCCTGGCGCAGCGCGGAATCGAGTACTGAGAGGACCACGGATGAGCATCCGCACCGTCAGCACGCGCGAAGTCTATCGCAACCCATGGCTGCGCCTGCGCGAGGACCAGATCGAGCGCACCGGCGGCAAGCCCGGCATCTACGGCGTCGTGGAGAAGGATGACTGCGCCGTGATTCTGCCCATTGAGGGCGACACCATCTATCTCGTCGAACAGTTCCGCTATACCATCCAGCAGCGCGCCCTCGAGCTGCCCCAGGGCGGATGGGAGACCGCCGACGTCGATCCCGAGGAGCTGGCCCGCGGCGAGCTGCGCGAGGAAACCGGCCTGGTCGCGGAATCCATGACCCATCTGGGCGCCATGTGGATCGCCTACGGCTTCGCCCGCCAGAAGCAGCACGTCTTCCTCGCCGCCGGTCTCCACATGCAGACCCCTGACCCCGATCCGGAGGAGCACGACCTGGTCCTGCGCACTGCCACCATCGCCGAGTTCGAGCAGATGCTGCTCGACGGCCGCATTCAGGACGGCTGCACCATCGCGGCATGGGGCCTCTACCGGCTCTGGAAACAGCGCCAAACAAGCTGACCCCGCTCACCGGCAGCGGGGTCGCCTGTTGATTCGGAGCGGGTCCGGCGCTTAAAAGTTGAACGCCGTCTCCACGAAGATGATGCGGTTCCCCGCCGACGAATGCCCGAAGAATCCGCCCGCCAGCGTCTGCGATCTGCCAAAGAACTGCCCCGGCTCCAGCGCGCCGGTTGTAGTCACGCGCGGATTCAGGCTGCCATTGGGCGTCCCTAGGTTGACGTTGTTCAGGACGTTGGTTCCCCACGCCGAGAACGTCAGGCTGTACTTGCGGTTCACCGTCTGATCCAGCCGCCCCGGTCCGCCGCGGCTGCCCGTCAGCCCACCCCCATTCAGCCCGCCCGGCCCGTGGTGATATCCTCCGCCCGTGCTCTCTTCGCCCTTGATCTTCGGCCCGATCCCGATGACTTTCGACAGCCGCATATTCAGCGCTACATTCGACGGTCCGGTGCCCACGCCATACGGAATGATCTTCTCGCTGGTGCCAATCGGGTCGGTGTCCAGACATCCAAACTGAGCGGTGTCCACCGCTCCCGCCTCGCTGCAGTTCGCTGCGTACGTCGGTCTCGCATTGAACTGATTGTCCCCCGTCAGATCCGTGCCGATCGTCACGTTATAGGGAGAGCCGGAATTGGCAACCAGCATCGGCGATGCCGAGATCTTCCACGGCAGATTGAAATTGCCCAGCAGCATGAAGCGGTTGGCGACATCGAAGCTGGTGCGGCCATAATCCAGTCCCGGGTCGCTGGAAACGGAGGGCAGGGAACCGATCCCGCTCGTGTCGCCCAGAGCGTGACTCCACGTATAGCTGGAGAAAAACATCGCCGCCTTGTAGTTGGCCCGAACCGTCACCATCACCTGGTGCTCCCGGTAGAACCCTCCCGACTGGTACTGCAGATCGTCGAGCGAAGGTTCGGTGGGCGTCGTTGACGGATAGATGTCTTTCTGCGCGTCCACCAGCGGGAACTGCCCGTCCGTGGCTGCGGTTACGTTGTCCGTGAAGTACTGGTGGATACCCTGCGAGTAAATGTAGGTGACGTTGCCCGTCATCCTCTTCGATAACTGCTGGTCCACTCCCGCCGCCGCCTCCATATCCAGCGCGGCGTGGAAGTGCGGCGCAATCGTGTAGTACGAGGGCGCCCCAAAGCCGGAACTGCCGCTCCCGCTGCTGTTGCTGGTGATTGGGTTCGTCGTGTTCTGGTAGAAGGATATCGGAGCGCTGCTGGTAGCCGTCTGGATGTACTGCTTCTCATTCACGTTGTTGTCGTGAATGGTCTGGATCACGTAAGGCACCTGCCCGCCGAAGCCGTTGGGCACCGTGAACCGGTTAAAGAACCACCCGTAACCGGCCCGGATCACCGTATTCGCCGGCTTGCTGCTGTGGCGATGCCCCAGCGCGTATGCCAGCATCACGCGCGGCGCCCAGTCGTCCTTGTCGCTGATGAAGTTCTGCGTCTCCCAGCGCAGCCCGTAGCTGAACGTCATCCTGGAATTCGCTTTCCAGTCGTCCTGGTAAAACAGCGCCGCGTCGAAAGGAACGGCCTGCGCGGCTCCATTCTTCACGTACGTGTAGCTGTACTCGAAGGGCGCGCAGCTCGACGGCGCGGGGCCCGTATCGCCCGCCGGCTCCACGCAGTTGTTGAACTGGTCCAGGCTCGTAAAGGTGTAGGATCCGTTGCTGCCCGCATCCGTGTAATTCCAGTCGTCATAGGCGCGCAGATGAACGCCGAACGTCAGCGAGTGCGCGCCCAGCACCCCCGAAAAGTAATTCTGCAGCTCGAAATTGTTCTCGTGATCCTGGTCCGACTGCGCGGTATTCCCGCCCGCCTGGAAGTACTGCGGCACTCCGTACGAGGGAAGTGACGAGATCGCTGCATCGCTGCCGTAATCGCGGTTGTACTGGAACCGGATATCGTCCACCAGATTCTTGTTGATCACCACGCTGTCTGAAATCTGCAGCGTGTTGTGCACGTCGCTCGCATTCGTCGCCTGCGATGGCAGCACGTACGCGCTGTCTCCCAGCGAGTTCGTGCTCCCGTATTTTCCCCAGTCATAGCGAATCGTGAGCGTATTCGCCTTCCCCAGCTGGATATCCACGCGCGGGCTGAAGTCCATCCAGTAGTCCGGATACCCGTATGCCTCGTTCAGAACCGTATCCGTCACCGCTCCGCTCGGGCTCACGGCTACCGATGCCGGATTCACCGCCTGCAGAATGTTCTCGTTCTCCTGCCGCATCCCCACGCCGCTCAGGAAGTACGACGCGTTCTTCCCGATCGGGCCGCTCAGCGATCCGTGCATGAACCACGTGTAGTACGACGGCTCCTGCTGGTTCACCAGCAGCGGGTTCTGCGAGTTGAATCCCGAGTAGTTG
>Ga0335075_10018091_pt1 | contig 10455 bp, 6 predicted proteins | sample Lox_Sample_24_FD_206723 | JGI IMG/M metagenome (GOLD analysis project Ga0335075, IMG submission 206723) | Soil microbial communities from Loxahatchee National Wildlife Refuge, Florida, United States - Lox_Sample_2.4 | ecosystem: Environmental > Terrestrial > Soil > Wetlands | place: USA: Florida... | reverse complement strand
GTTCGTCGAGTACAGCTTCACCGGCACGTCGTAGCAGTAGTTGAGCAGAGCTACATTAAAAAGCACGCCGAAGGAAACCATGGCGCCGAGCGTCGTGGTGCGGCGGAAAAGCAACAGCAGACCGCCGGTAGCTTCCGCGGCGCCCGCGAATATGGTGTACGCGGTGGATGCTCCCATAAACGACCAAAGCACGCCCATGGGTGAAAATTCTCCGTACGGCTCGATGAGGCGGCCGAAACGCGCAGGTTGGAACTGCAGCGGAAACACTTTGGCGAAACCGTAGGCGAACAGCGTGAAGGCGAGCGTGTAACGGACCAGGAGGCGAAGCCAGCCATCGAGCGCGCGATAGTCGCGGCGAGGGCGGTCGAGAACGGTCCAGAGCAACGTGGCAGCCGCTGCAATGACGACGAAAAGCAGGTTCAGGATGTAATCGAGCGTGGTGTCGCCGCTGCCGGTCGGGAAGTAAGTTGCGGCGCGGCCCGTAACGCCAAACACGTGGATCGCAACCCAGGGCACGATGGCATGCCAGAGTTTCGCGTAGGGCGTGAATACAAACTCGCCGCCGGGAAACGCCGAGAAAATGCTGACGCGGCCGGAGTCGGGCATCGCATACAAAAGCCAATAGCAACACGCGAATCGGAACGCGACGCGATGAAGAAAGGACCAGGAAGAAACGGTTTCGGTTCGCTCCGGCGCCATCCGGACAGCAACATCCGCCATGGGCGGTCATTTTAACGCAGATCGAGACGGGACTGTTATAGGACCACCAGCTAAAGTTTTCCGGCATCGACGCGATATGAGACATTTGGCGGCGCTGTTTGATCCGCAAATCAAATTCGAAGGAAGATAACGATGAATCTGGGGAAAAAACTTGGGGCGTGCTTTGGCGCGATGGCGCTGCTTTGCTTGACAATGGGCGCCAGCGGTTGGATGTATGTCTCGCGGTTGGGCGACAAACTTAACGACGCGATCACCTCCACCGCTCGTCAGATAGAGCTTTCGGGCCAGCTCAGGGGCCACGTATTTGCATTCCGTTTACAGGAACGGGGATTGCTGCTGTTCTCGCATATTCACTCGACGCCGCAGGTGGAATCGTGCCATAAGTCGTACACGCAGGCGATGGCGGCCGCTGCCAACGATATCCGCGAAATGCGTCCGCTGCTGATTCTCGAGCGTGGGCGTCAACTCATGGACGCCGCCGAGAGCGGAATGAACGAATACCGGACGCAGCAGGCGCACGTCTGGGAGTTGCTAGAGCAAGGAAAACTCGACGACGCCACGAAATGGGACAAGGATTATCTGGTGGCGGCGGGCGGGAAAGTAATTGGCGCCCTGGACGAGTTCGATAAGCTGCAGCATAGTCTGAACGAGCAGGCGACTCGGGACGGGCAGGCGATGCAATCGACGGCGAGGCTGGTTGTCGCGCTGGGCCTGCTGTTGTGCATACCGGTGGGACTGGTCGTTGCGGTGGTCATCGTGCGCACCGTTCGCGACATCAAACACAGTGCGGAAGAGCTGCGGGTGACGGCCGACCAGGTTTCGAGCGCCGCCGCGCAGATTGCAAGCTCCAGCCAGTCGCTGGCGCAGTCCGCGTCCGAGCAGGCGGCCTCGCTCGAGCAATCGTCCGCGTCGAGTGAAGAAATTAATTCGATCGCGCGGCAAAACCGGGACCACTCGCGGGCGGCGGCGCAAAATGTCGAACAATCGCGGCAGAGTTTCATGGAGTCGAATCGGTCGCTGGACGAAACCGTCAAAGCCATGGGCGAACTTCAGGCCGCCAGCGACAGGATCTCGAAAATCATCAAAGTGATCGACGAGATCGCGTTCCAGACCAACATTCTGGCGTTGAACGCGGCCGTGGAAGCGGCGCGCGCGGGAGAAGCGGGCATGGGTTTCGCGGTAGTCGCGGACGAGGTACGGAATCTGGCCCATCGCTGCGCCGACGCGGCGAAAGAGACAGCCGCTTTGATCGAGGATTCGATTCAGAAATCGAACCAGAGCAAGCTCAAGGTGGACGCCGTGAACGTGACCATCCACGCGGTGGCCGGACAGGTGGATTCCATCAAGCGCCTGGTGGATGAAATGGACGGCAGCAGCCAGGAGCAGGCTAGCGGAATCGAACAGTTATCGAAAGCAATCGCGCACATGGGTCAGACAACGCAGACGACAGCCGCGAGCGCCGAGGAAAGCGCCTCGGCGGCAGAACAACTGAGCGCGCAATCGGAGGCGCTGCGAGGCGTGGTGCAAAAGCTGACCGCCCTGGTGTCGTAATCGACCGCCTCCGAATTTTCGTGGGGCAGACTCACTGGTCTCTGGCCAACACCCCCGGCGGCCACGCCCGCCATTACGGCACGCCCGAACAGCCGGACCAGGGGGTCCGGCGCAGACGGGGGCGTCTGCCCCACAAAAGCCGGACCCCATTTTGGTTTGCGGGTAGGCTGCTTCCGCGGCAGGATGGCGCCGAATCAGGCCTCGTGCGCGACCAGATCTTCGCGGCAACCCATCTGCCGCAAACAACGATCGATCCACTGCGCCGTCAGTTTCTCCTGCACGCCGTTCTGCGAGAGCCGCGTTCGCAAGTTACCGAAGTCTACGCGGTCCAGCGCCTGGTCCTGGTTGAAACACGAGAAAACTACCGTCTCCTCGTGCGTTTTCGGATCGCGGTGCAACTGTAAACACTGCGCGCAGATCTCCTTCATCATGCACTGCATCGGCGAGTTGATGCTCGCAATGGCTTTGTGTTCCGGATGCAGGTAGGGCTGCAGAACGCCATGCCGCGCGCGACCTACGGCTCGCATCATTCCATCCGAGCCGATCACGATCAGCCGGTCTACTTCGTTCAGCGCAATCTCGGTTTCGCCCAGATCGCCGCGCCCATACGCCACCATGGCGTCCACAATATTGCCGACGAATGTCTTGTCGTGCGGACGAGTCGGCTCGAACCCGGGCCCCTCATCGCAGCACCAGATCACGATGTCAGCCGCGCGCTCGATGTCTTCCACCTTGTAGCGGTCGATCATCTTCTTATAGCCGGCAAAATAGACCACGCGCGATCCGTTGGCGCGCAGACTTTGGCCGATGGAAAACAGAACGGCATTGCCTAATCCGCCGCCGGCCAGCAGCACCGTTTCCTGCGGCGGAGTCTCGGTGGGAGTGCCGGTCGGGCCCATCAGAATCACGGGCTCTCCGGGCTTCAGCAGCGCGCACAGATCGGACGAGCCGCCCATTTCGAGCACGATGGTCGACAGCAGGCCGCGCTCGCGGTCCACGGAGGCACCCGTCAGCGCCAAGCCTTCCATCGCGAGTCGAGCCCCGTCGGCCCTGGGCGCGAACGTTTCGTAATTCTGCAAGCGATAGAACTGGCCCGGCTGGAAGGCGCGGGCCGCCATGGGCGCGCGCACCACAACTTCCACAATCGTGGGAGTGAGTCGAATCACGTCCTCCACACGTGCGCGGAGTTCGTCGTTCAACCGCGCCACAAGCACTGAAGCTCCGGGCTGAGTTGGCGCCGATCGGGCAAGAACGCGCGAGACAACCGGATATCCCTGTTTGGCGCCGCCCATGGCCTTCACAACGTTGCCTGAAAACGAGGGATGCAGGTCGCCGAAAAAGCTCATCGCTTTTCCATCCGGCCGCAGCGACATCAAAACGTGAACGGCCGCGGGTTTGGCGAGCTTCTCCGGTTTGACGGGATGCCCCTCTTCGTCGAACGCCTGGAAATGCCGCCCGTCCAGGTGAACGTTGAAGGGATCTTCCCGCGCCAAAACTGTGTTCGGCTGCGTGCCGGCCGCCACCAGAATGCTGCGCGCCGCCAGTTTCGCCGGCCCATTCGGAGATTTGAAATTCAACGCCGTGGCGTGTCCGTAGAGGTCCACGTCCACCGCTTCGGGCGTCAGCTCTTCGGCGAAACGTACGCCTTCTTCCAGGGCTTTCGCTACTTCCTCGTGATTGAGCGTGTAACTCGGCGAATCGATCATGCGGCGGCGATACGCAATGGTGGCGCCACCCCAGGAGTTCAACAGATCGATGATGCGCGGCGCACGTCCTTCTCGAGCCGCAGCCGCTTTCTCAGCCCGAATCGCGAGAGCGTGCGCGATGAACTCTTCGGCGATCTCGGTTTCCTCCGCCGTCCAGTTGGCCCGCACGGCCGCTTCGCCTCTTTCGGCGGCCAGCTTTTCATATCGCGACACGAACCGTTCGACTTGAACCGGATAATAGGCGAGCGATTCGGTGGCGGTATCGATGGCGGTCAAACCGCCGCCGATCACGACGATCGGCAAGCGGATCTGAAGATTCGCGATGGAATCGCTTTTCGCGGCGCCGGTGAGTTGCAGCGCCATCAGAAAATCCGAGGCTTGGCGGACTCCGCGCGCCAGGCCGTTCTTCATAGGAATTACGGTGGGACGGCCCGCTCCGGCGCACAGCGCTATGTGATCGAAGCCCAGATCGTCGAATGCGCTTTCGATGGTCACGGTTCCGCCGAAACGAACCCCGCCAAACATGCTGAACTCGGCGCGGCGCTCCAGCAGCAGACGGATGATCTTCAGGAAGTTCTTGTTCCAGCGAACCGTGATGCCGTATTCCGCGACTCCGCCGAAACCCGCCATTACGCGATCGTCGAGGGATTCGTAAATGTCGTGTACGTCGCGGATAGGGCGGAACGGCTTGCGTACGCCGTTTGCATCCACGCCCGAAAGCGCCGCCGGAAGCGGTTCGATTTTCAATCCATCGATTCCGACCACCGTGTGCCCGTCGTTCATCAGATGGTGCGCCAGCGTGAATCCCGCGGGTCCCAGGCCGACCACCAGGACTTTGTATCCGGATGCCGCCAACGGCATGGGCCGCGTGAGATTGAGCGGATTCCATCGCGTGAGCAGGCTGTAAATCTCGAACCCCCACGGCAGGTCCAGAACATCTTTCAGCGTGCGCGTTTCAATCTGGGGAATATCGACCGGGTCCTGTTTCTGGTAAATGCAGGACTTCATGCAGTCGTTGCAGATGCGATGGCCCGTGGCCGCGCACATGGCATTGTCGATGGTGACGATCGCCAAGCCGCCGATGCTGTACCCGCGCTGCTTTACCAGGTTCAGCTCCGAGATCTTTTCTTCGAGCGGACATCCTGCCAGCGTGACGCCGAACACGCTGGATTTGAACATTCCGTTCTTTTCTTTGAGCCCCGTGGAGCAGCTATCTTTGCCCTGGTTGTGGCACTTGATGCAGTATGCGGCCTGGTCGAGCGCGCCCGTGAGGTCCGTGCCTGGATCGGTCAGCTCGAAACCGGTGCGATTGCGCCAATGGCTGGGATGCAGACGCAAGGCCGGAACGCTGTCGACCTGAGTGGACTCGACCGGGACCAGATGCATCATGTCGAGCTTGTGCGGGATCTTGAACAGAACGCCGTGGCGATGCCGGTCGTGGCCCTCCGCCGTCAGAGTTGCCCAGGCCGCATAGCGCATGGCGACATCGATTTCGGGCGCGTGATCGGCTTCCGCGGCCAGCCATCGCGAAACGTGCTCGGCGAATGCCAACTCGGTCAGAGGCTCCCCGAAGAGGCGGTCCAGTTCGGCGCCCAGCGCATCGCCGTCGAAGGTTTCGGCCTGCTCTTTCGGAATCTTGGGCACGGCCTTGCGCTGCACGAAATTTCGTTTGATGGCGTAGATCGGCGCCAGGCGATTGTGTTCTTTTTCGAGCGCCCGCACTTCTTCGGCGATGCCGAACAGCTCGCCGATGAAGTCTTCCAGGTGCGGCGCAACGTCGACAATCAGGTCGGATTGGTCTTTGTGCGCAAGTGCGGCGGGATTTTTACGAGCGTTGACCAGGCGTTCGTGTAAGGCCGCATCGTTCGCGTTGAGATGGCCGAGAAAGACCTCGTCCAGACGGACCAAGCCTGCGCGGTCATACAAGTCCTCGAATGTAAAACCGAAGCCTAAAGAAAGATGACTGGAGTGCAAGGATTTGCCGTGTCTACTCAATTGTACCAATTCAGATGGGATTTCCCGCGCAAGCGATTCAGCCGAAATGGCGGCCACGCTGGCACGCTTTCCCGGCTACACTGGGATTCCGGTGATCGCGAAACCCGTCCTCATGTTGCTGTCGATTGCAGGACTTCCATCCATGGCACAGCCTCTCACGCCACAAAATGCCGAGCGTTTCGCCAATCTGGCGTTGGCGTGCGTGCACCGGGAATATCCGAATAAGATTGCGCACGTGCTCAATTCAGATGCCGACGTGAAGCCGCCCCGAGAACTGACGCCTGCGTTCTACGGGTGTTTCGACTGGCATTCCTCAGTGCACGGGCATTGGCTTCTGGCGCGGCTCGCCCGGACGTTCCCCGATGCCGCTTTCACCGCCCAGGCGAAAACCGCGCTGGGGATTAGCCTTACGGCGGCGAACCTGAAACGCGAGACCGAGTACGCCAGCGGCGATGGGCGCGAAGGTTTCGAACGCGCTTATGGGCTCGCTTGGCTGATGCAACTTGGCACGGAGTTGCACGAATGGAATGCGCCCGAGGCGCAGCAATGGGCGGCGAATCTGAAGCCGCTTGAAGAGGTCGCCATTATCCGGGTGTCGAACTGGCTCAACAAGCTGACGAATCCTGTGCGAAGCGGCGAGCACAGCAACACGGCGTTTGCTCTCGGGTTGATGCTCGATTACGCCCGCGTGACGAAGCGTGGGGATTTCGCGGAGAAGTTGGAGGCGAGTATCCGGCGTTTCTACCTTTCCGACCAGGGGTGTCCGTTGAGCTACGAGCCATCCGGCGAAGATTTCCTGTCGCCTTGCCTCGCGGAGGCGGACGTCGTGCGTCGTGTGATGCAAGGCAACGAATACGCCGATTGGTTGAGCCGCTTTCTTCCCGCTTCTATCGAGGGGATGCATCCCGCGATCGTGCTCGACCCCAGCGACGGCAAACTCGCGCATCTGGACGGCTTGAATCTGAGTCGCGCGTGGATGCTGGAGGGCATTGCATCGGCGTTGCCGGCGGACGACCCTCGCGTGAAGACGTTTCGAGCTTCCGCCCGGCAGCACGCCGAAGCCGGATTGAAGTCGGTAACAGGCGAGCACTATGCCGGCGGTCACTGGTTGGGAAGCTTCGCCGTATATCTGTTGACGCAGCGCGGGATGAAATGAGCTCTCAGCTTTCCGCAATCAAGCTTTCAGCTCCTTTGACGACGCTACCGCGTCCGGCCTAGTGAAGCCAGCCCCGAATCGACCGTAATAATCTCGCCCGTGATCGACGGGGCCGTGCACAGGAACAGCACCGCCGAGGCGACATCTTCCACCGTGGCGATGCGCTGCAAGGGCGAAACCGCTGTCGCCTGCTCGAACATGGTGGCGGGCCAGTTCGCGAAACGCGTGTGCACAGCGCCGGGAGCCACGGCGTTCACCCGGATATCGGGCGCGAGCGCACGGGCCAGCGATTTGGTCATGGTGACCATGCCCGCTTTCGACGCGGCATAGGCCATGGAACTGCCAAACCCCGTTTGCGCCGCCACTGATGCGATATTTACGATTGCCGAACCGGGTCGACGCTTCAGCAGCGGGGCCGCGGCGCGCACGCAGTAAAACATGCCGCGCAGGTTGACGTTGAAGGTGCGATCCCAAATTTCGTCCGTGAGGGAGTCCAGTTGGGCATGCGGAATCACGGTGCTCCAGCCGGCGTTGTTCACCAGGAAGTCGAGTCCGGCGAAATCCTGTTCCACTTGCGAGATCATGCGTCGGACGTCCGCTTCATCGGCGACGTCGGCTTGAATTGCAGTGGCGATTCCACCTGCCTCGCGGATTTCGGAGACGGCTTCCTCGGCGGCGTCGCGTGAATGGGCGTAATTCACCGCGACTTTGGCTCCACATTGGGCGAAAAGCAAAGCAGTGGCGCGGCCCATGCCCGTACCGGCGCCGGTAACCAGGGCGACGCGCCCGTCGAGATTGTTTATCACGATCTGGCGACTATTATAGTCGGTCGCTGGCGAGATTTAACCGGCCGATGCGGCTTCGTTCTTGCGGTGCAAATCCTCAGCCAGGATGATCGCCTCTGCGAGATCCTTCATGGGACGCCGCAGACGCCGGCTCTCATTGCGCAACCGCAGGTAAGCCTCTTCCTCGGTAAGACCATGGCGATGCTGCAGGAGTCCCTTGGCGCGTTCCACCACTTTCCGCGTTTCCAACTGACGCTTGGCTTCCTGGGCCTCTTCCATGAGCCGCGCGTTCTGCTCGGCCAAAATGGACTTTGCAACCGCGATTCCCATTTGTTCGCCGATGAACGAAAGCATCGCGATCTCTTCGGGAGTGTGAACGTGCTGTTGGCGATGGTGCACGTTGACCACGCCCACCGTTTCACCGCCGCTCACCAGCGGGACAGACGCGAAAGCTTCGTAGGTATCTTCAATCAGGCCTTGGAAGTATTTGAAACGGGCATCGGACGCGGCATTCGACGACAGCGTTACCGCCGAGCGGTGCTCGGCCACCCACCCGGTTACGCCTTCGCCCATCTTCATGCGAAGTTTGCCCAGGTCGGCGGCGTGCGGCACCTGAGAAGCGCGCAAAACCATCTCCTCACCCTCATGGAGGTACACCAGGCAGGCATCGCAGGATGTGACCTGTACGGTTAGTCCGACAATCTGACCCAGCATTTCGTCGAGCGACAGCTCGGAGCTTACGATGTTGCTAACCCTATGTAAAATAGCGACTTGCGTAGTGGGAGGTTCAGCGGGAAATGTCGTGGCCATGATTAAGCGTAGACTTAGCCGCGCGGCGCGTCCAATCGAAATTTCTAATCAGAGGTATACCTCGCTAAGTCGCTGATAGCTTTGGGGCCGGCGTTGTCAAGCCGGTGATCGGAACATTCGTAATCCAAAAAACGGGAAACGAGGGCCTCCCAGCGGTTGTCACTTAATTGAAAAGAGGCCAACGTGTCACAGCAACAACTGGAACAAGCGACCCCGATGTCGCTGCAGGAATTGAAGGAGTTGAGCGCCGCGGCAGGACCCTGCATCACCATCGTCATGCCCTTACATCGCGAAGATGCGCGCCAAATCCAGGTGACGCTTAAAAAAGCGCTGGAAAAGGTTTCCGAGACGCTGAAGCAACGAAACGTGGATCGCAAGCTGCAGACAAAATTATCGGAACCCATGCGAGCGCTGGGGGACACCATTGAAGCCCAGACAGGTGAAGCCCAGCCAGGGCAGGCCAGCCTCATCGTCCTGCGTTCCCCCGATATCTTCCGGTATTACCTCGTGCCGCAAAGCCTTGAAGAATATGTGGAAGTGGCCGACCATTTCTGTCTGCTGCCTCTGATCCCGATTCTGCGGGAGAGCCGCCCATTTTACATCCTGGCGCTCAGCCAGAAGCATATACGTCTGCTGCGCTGTACCAACACAACCTCGGAAGAGGTGGAGTTGCCGCCGACGGTTCCCAAAAATCTGGACGACTTCATTAACAACGACAAGCCCGATCACGTGCTCGACAATTCTTCCGCGGGCGGCCCGGGTACGGGCTCCATGGGCCGCGTGTTGTTCGGAACCGGAACCGACAAAGAGCGGGCGGACCAATACCTGCTTCATTTCTACAAAGCCGTGGATCGAGGCGTTGGCGAGTTGCTCAGGAACGATTCCGCGCCGCTGGTGATTGCCGGGGTCGAATACGAGCTGGCGTTGTATCGCAGCGAAAGCACGTTTCCGCGACTGGTGGAAGATGGCATCCACGGCGCGCCTGACGGTTTGAAAGGCGGGGAATTGCATAAGCGCGCTTTCGAACCGATCGAAGCGTACTGGCGGAAGGACACCGAAGCCGCTCTGGCCATGTACGAACAGTTCGGAGGGTCGAGCCGCGCGTCGTCGAGCTTGAAAGAAATCGTGCAGGGCGCATACGACGGACGAGTGCTGCACCTCTTCGTCGCGCAGGATGCGCGCCACGCGGGCAACTTCGACGAGATGACGCATCGCGTCCGGATGCACAACGAAGAGCGGCCCGGAGACGAAGACCTGATTAACGCCGCGGCCGTCGAAACCATCAAACACGCCGGGAATGTCTTCGTTCTCTCGCGCAATCAGGTGCCGCACGGCAGCCAAATGGCGGCGGTGATGCGCTATTGATGGTATTTGAGCGAGATTAGCCCGTTTCCGCCAGTCGCCGTCGAAAGTCCGTTGATGTACCAGAGCTGGAATCGGCTGACGTTCCTGCACTGGCGCTATCCGGTGGAGACGATCCGATCGCTGGTTCCCGAGGGGCTGACCGTCGACGAGTACGACGGTTCGGCGTGGATTGGTCTGGTTCCGTTTCGGGTCGACGGCCTGCGCCTGCCCGCGATGCGTCCCATCCCATGGATTTCGTCGTTTCCCGAAACGAACGTGCGCACCTACGTGCGCGATGTCAATGGCGATCGCGGCGTTTGGTTCCTATCGCTGGATGCGGATCGGCTCGCGGCGGTGGTCGGCGCTCGCACGGGATTTCGTTTGCCCT
>Ga0335075_10018090_pt1 | contig 10455 bp, 8 predicted proteins | sample Lox_Sample_24_FD_206723 | JGI IMG/M metagenome (GOLD analysis project Ga0335075, IMG submission 206723) | Soil microbial communities from Loxahatchee National Wildlife Refuge, Florida, United States - Lox_Sample_2.4 | ecosystem: Environmental > Terrestrial > Soil > Wetlands | place: USA: Florida... | reverse complement strand
GCTGCCGGTGCTTGCGCCAGTCTCGTTACACAGCTTGCGCAGCTCTTCGCGAACATCTTCGGACGTCTGGTACTCGAAACCAGACAGATTCAACATGTTGCCCAGGACGCGCAGAACCTTCCAACCGGGACGTGACTCGCCAACCGGCTGCGCCGCGCCCTGCTGACTCTGCCACAGCCCTTCCATGTTGACGTAGGTGCCGGACGTCTCGGCAAACGTGCCTATCGGCAGGATGATGTGCGCTACTTTCTTCAACTGGTCGGACACGAACGGTGTCATTGCGACGACGAGCTCCGCCTTCCCAAGCGCTCGCGTGGTCTCGGGGTCCTGCGTGTCAGCCCATGGCTCGACACCACCAAACAAGAGATAGGCCTTCAAAGGCTGCTGGAGCATCTGGGTGGCGGACAAACCCGACGCCGCGGAAGGTTTCCCACCCGCCTCGCGATGAGGCACCGCACCGGCGAGATAAGCACCCGCCGCATTGCCCCCCTCGGCGATCACGCCGAAGCTGGCGCCGGTAATCGAAGCCAACGCCGAAGCAAGCGCGCGCAGGTCAGCAAACGCCGGATGGCGAACGGCCAGCGCGCCGAGCCAGATCGCCCGCTGCTCGCCCGTGGCCAGTGCGGTGGCAACCGCACGATGGGAGTCACCGATCTGTGCGCCGCGCACGGTCCCAGCAACATGATCAGGCACGGCTTTGCCGGCGGCCTGCGCTGCAGCGGCAACGATCGCGGCAAGCTCGGCAACCTGTCTGGACGGTGGGGATGCGATGTAGGACGCGATCGGGAATTTGTAGTCGAAGCGCGTCGGATTGAGCATCGCGACCTTGGTTCCCTTGCGTGCGGCCTTGCGGACGCGATGGGCGAGAACCGGCACCTCGCGCCGGAGGTTGGATCCGACAATGAGCAATGAGCTCAAGTTGTCGATCGAGGCGATACTCATACCGAGATTCGGGTAGACAGGGTCCGCATTCTGGTCGCGCACATCGCGCTGGCGCAGGCGGTGATCGATATTGTTCGAGCCCAGGCCGCGAGCAATGCGGGCCGCGAGATACAGCTCCTCGAGTGTGCTCGAAGCGCTGGTCAACACCCCGAGCGCGGAGGCGCGCGGCTTCAGGCCCTCAGCCACCTGCTCGAGCGCACTTTCCCAGCTCGTCTCGACCCACTCATCGCCCTTGCGAACCAGCGGACGCTGCAGCCGATCGGCGCTGTAGACGCCCTCATAGCTGAAACGGTCCCGGTCCGCGATCCAGATCTCATTGATCGCTTCGTTCTCGCGCGGAATGACGCGCATCAACTTACCACGCAGCACGTGGCCATACAGGTTCGTCCCAACACCGTCATGGGGCGAGACGAGAGGATGCGAAATCATTTCCCAGGCGCGCGCGCTGAAGCGGTACGGCTTCGAGACGAGGGCGCCGACCGGGCACAGATCGATCACGTTGCCCGACATCTCGTGGTGCACCGTGGTCTCGATGTAGCTGCGCACCTTCATGTTCTCGCCGCGGCCGATCATGCCGAGCTCCTGGATGCCGGCGATCTCTTCCGTGAACCGGATGCAGCGCGTGCATTGAATGCAGCGAGTCATATCGGTCGCGATCAGCGGGCCCAGGTTCTCGTCCTGCACCGAGCGCTTGCGCTCCTGGAAGCGCGAGATGTCACGACCGAAACCCACCGCGAGGTCCTGCAGCTCACACTCGCCGCCCTGGTCACAGATCGGGCAGTCGAGCGGGTGATTGATGAGGAGGAACTCCATCACGGCCCGCTGCGCACCGATGGCACGCGGGGACTTCGTGAAGATCTTCATACCCTCGGCAACGGGTGTCGCACACGCCGGCAGAGGCTTCGGCGCCTTCTCTACATCGACCAGGCACATGCGGCAGTTGGCCGCGACCGACAGCTTCTCGTGATAACAGAAGCGCGGCACATAAGCGCCGCTGCGATCGGTGGCGCGGATGATCATCTCACCCTTGTGCGCCTTGACGGGCTTGCCGTCGACCTCGATGTTGACGAGCTCGTCCGTCATGCCGCTTTCGCTCCCAACTGATCGCTCACCATGCTGCGGCCACCGTGATCGATCATGTATTCGAACTCGTGCTTGTAGTGCTTGAGGAAGCTCTGCACGGGCCACGCGGCCGCATCGCCGAGTGCGCAGGCCTTCGATGCGATTGGCGACATCGAGCAACAGGCCCAACTCCTCGCGCCGCGCCTCTCCGACCAACATGCGTTTCAGCAGGCGATTCATCCAGCCCGTGCCCTCACGGCACGGAGTGCACTGTCCGCAGGACTCCGCCATGTAAAAGCGCGAGATGCGCTCGAGCACACGCACCATGCAGGTGGTCTCGTCCATGACAATGACCGCCGCCGACCCGATCGCCGAGCCCGCGGCCCTGAGCGAGTCGTAATCCATGTTGAGCTTGATCATGACGTCGCCCGGCACGACCGGAACGGACGAGCCGCCCGGAATCACGGCCTTCAGCTTACGACCGCCTTTCATGCCGCCGGCGTACTCCAACAGATCCTTGAACGGCACACCCAGCGGCAACTCGAAGTTGCCGGCCTTCGAGACGTGCCCGGAGACCGAGAAGATCACGGTGCCGCCGGAGTTCGCAGGCCCGAGGTCCGCGAACCACTTCGGGCCCTTGCGCAGAATCGTCGGTACGGAGGCAAAGCTTTGCGTGTTGTTGATCGTGGTCGGAGCGCCGTAGAGGCCGAAGTTCGCCGGAAACGGCGGCTTGAAGCGCGGCTTGCCGGGCTTACCTTCGAGCGAGTCCAGCAGCGCCGTCTCCTCCCCACAGATATAGGCGCCGGCGCCGTGGAAGGTGTAGATGTCGAAATCAACACCGCTGCCCATGATGTTCTTGCCCAGCAGCCCCGCGTCGTAGGCCTCCTGGAGGGCAGCCTCGAAGCGCGGAATCGGCTCGCCGAGGAACTCGCCACGCATGTAGTTGTAGGCAACGGTCGAGTTGGTGGCGTAGCCGCCGATCGCGAGACCTTCGATCAAGGCGTGCGGGTTATAACGGAGGATGTCGCGATCGTGGCAGGTGCCGGGCTCGCTTTCGTCCGAATTGCACACCAGGTACTTCTGGATCGGCGAGTTGCGCGGCATGAAGCTCCACTTCGTACCGGTCGGGAAGCCCGCGCCGCCGCGGCCACGCAGGCCGGAGGCCTTGAGCGCATCGATGATCGATTCGCGCGTCGGCTTCTCGCGCAGGGTCTTTTCCCAGACCTCGTAGCCGCCGATCGTGCGGTACGTCTGCAGAGTCCAGGGCTTGTCGAGCTTCATGGACTCGAACAGCACCAGGTTCATCTTGTCGTCGTAGTTACCCATCGTGCGTTACTTGAGCTCATCCAGCAGCTTGTCGAGCTTCTCGGGTGTGAGCCATTCGTGGAACACGTGATCGATCATCGCCATCGGCGCGCCCGTGCAGGCCGCGAGGCACTCCTCTTCACGCTTGAGGAAGATCCGGCCGTCAGGGGTGCTCTGGTTGAGCTTGATGCCGAGCTTCTTTTCGGCATGCGCAACCAATTCCTCACCGCCATTCAACATGCAGGAGATGTTCGTGCAGATGCTCACGTGGTGGCGGCCGCAGGGATGCGTCTCGAACATGGAGTAGAACGTGGCCACCTCGTACACCTGGATCGGCGGCAGCTTCAGATACTCCGCGACGGCGTCCATGAGGTCGGCGGTCAGATACCCGTTGTTCTGCTCCTGCGCGGCGCGCAGTGCGGAGATGCACGCGGAGCGCTGCCGTCCCGGCGGAAACTTCGCGACCCAGTGGTCGATTTCCTGGCGGGTATGCTCGGACAGCAACTTCAGCTTGCTGTTGTCGGTGCCGACTGTGCGACTGGTGCCAGTGCCGTCGGCGGAAGCGTTTGTGTCTGTGCTCAACGGTCGATTTCCCCGAACACGATGTCCTGCGTACCGATCACGGCTACGACGTCCGCCAACATGTGGCCCTTCGACATTTCCTCGAGCGCGGCCAGGTGCGGGAAGCCGGGCGCACGGCACTTGAGCCGGTACGGCTTGTTAGCCCCGTCCGAGACGAGATAGATGCCGAACTCGCCTTTCGGCGCTTCGACGGCGGCGTAGACTTCGCCTTCCGGCACGTGGAAGCCTTCGGTGTACAGCTTGAAGTGATGGATGAGGGATTCCATGTCCTCCTTCATCCGCTCGCGGCTCGGCGGGCGCACCTTGCGGTCGTCGATCATCACCGGGCCCGGATGCTGCGCGAGCCAGTCAGCGGCCTGGCGGATGATGCGGTTCGCTTGCCGCATCTCCTCCACGCGCACCAGGTAACGGTCATAACAGTCGCCGTTCACACCGACCGGGATGTCGAAGTCCATCCGGTCATACACCTCGTACGGCTGCTTCTTGCGCAGATCCCAGGCGATGCCCGAGCCGCGCAACATGGGGCCGGAGAAGCCGAGCTGCATGGCCCGCTCCGGTGAAACCACACCGATATTGACGGTGCGCTGCTTCCAGATGCGGTTGTCGGTCAGCAGGGTCTCGTAATCATCGATCGCGGCCGGAAAGCGATCGGTGAAAGCGCGGATGAAATCGAGCATCGAGCCCGAGCGTGCCTCGTTCAGCCGCGCGACCTCTTTCTGCGAGCGCCACTTCGAGACCTGGTACTTCGGCATGGTGTCGGGCAGATCGCGATACACACCGCCCGGCCGGTAGTAGGTCGCGTGCATACGCGTACCGGATACCGCCTCGTACAGGTCCATCAACTCCTCGCGCTCCTTGAAGCACAGGAGGAATACCGTCATCGCGCCGATATCGAGACCGTGCGCACCGAGCCACATGAGATGGTTCAGGACGCGTGTGATCTCATCGAACATGACACGGATGTACTGCGCGCGCTCCGGCGGCTTGATGCCGAGGAGTTGCTCGATCGCGAGCACGTAGGCGTGCTCGTTGCACATCATCGATACGTAGTCGAGCCGGTCCATGTAGCCGATCGACTGGTTGAACGGCTTCGATTCGGCCAGCTTCTCCGTGGCGCGATGCAGTAGACCGATGTGCGGGTCCGCTTTCTGAATGACCTCGCCATCGAGCTCGAGCACCAGCCGCAACACGCCGTGGGCCGCCGGATGCTGCGGACCGAAGTTCATCGTGTAATTGCGGATCTCGGTCAGGGCCGGCCCGCTTGCCACACCGGAGTTGTCGATGTTGTCGGTAGCCATCAGCGTGGTAACTGCGCTTCGTTGAGAGCGGGGTCGTAGCGATGGTCGTGTCGAATCACTTTCGGCACGAGCACGCGCGGCACGATGCTGACGGGCTGGTAGACCACCCGCTTCTTCTCGGTGTCGTATTTGACCTCGACGTTGCCGATGAGCGGGAAGTCCTTGCGGAACGGGTGTCCGATGAAGCCGTAGTCGGTCAGGAGGCGCCGCAGGTCGGGGTGTCCACGGAACAAAATCCCGAACAGGTCGAAAGCCTCACGCTCGAACCAGTTCGCGCCCGCCCAGACATCCACCACCGAGTCCACCACCGGCTCCTGGGTGTCAGGACACCGCACGCGCAACCGCAGCCGCTGGTTGTTTGTGATCGACAGCAGGTTGTAGGCCACGGCAAAGCGGCCCGGCATGTTGGGATCGGGCTTGTCCGTGCGCGCCACGCGACCACGGCTGAAGCCCGAGCGCGTGGCGCTCTGCGTCTGCCACTCGTCGCGCCCGTAGTGGAGGTAATCGACGCCCGCGAGATCCATGAGCATTTCAAACTTGAAATCCGGCGCGTCCCGCAGGGTGCGGCATACCGTCAATAGATTCGCCGCGTCGACTTCGTACGCCACCTCTTCCGCCAGTGACGGCACGCGACGCACAGAGTCTTTGAGCTCCGCATCGACTTTGAGCGCCAGGGCATCCATCCGCTCTTTCAAGGTCACGGGTCGTTTACCTCGCGATCGTGCTGGTGCGCTCGATCTTCTTCTGCAACTGAATGATGCCGTAGACAAGCGCTTCGGCCGTCGGCGGACAGCCGGGGACATATACATCGACGGGCACTACGCGATCGCATCCGCGGACCACCGCGTAGGAATAGTGGTAGTAGCCGCCGCCGTTCGCGCACGAGCCCATCGAGATCACCCAGCGCGGCTCAGGCATCTGGTCGTAAACCTTGCGCAGCGCGGGCGCCATCTTGTTCACCAGGGTGCCGGCGACGATCATCACGTCCGACTGCCGCGGGCTCGGACGAAACACCACGCCGAATCGATCGAGGTCATAGCGGGAGGCGCCCGCGTGCATCATCTCGACGGCGCAACAAGCGAGTCCGAACGTCATGGGCCAGAGCGAGCCGGTGCGCGCCCAGTTCATGAGCCCGTCGATCTGCGTCGTGACAAAGCCCCGCTGCGCGAAATTCTCCGCAGCCGCGGCCGACGACTCGGTCGTCTTCGTCGGTGCGACGCCGCGCTCTTCTAATCCCATTCGAGGGCTCCTTTCTTCCACTCGTAGATAAAGCCCACGACAAGAACGCCGAGGAAGATGGCCATGGCCCACAAACCGAACAGCCCGAGCTTGCCGAGCGCTACCGCCCAGGGAAACAGGAAGGCGATCTCGAGATCGAACACAATGAAGAGAATAGCCACCAGGTAGTAACGCACGTCGAACTTCATGCGGCTGTCCTCGAAGGCCTCGAAGCCGCACTCGTACGGTGAGAGTTTCGCGGGATCGTTGTGCTCCCGGGCTGAAAGTCGACCGAGGCCGCTACCCAACACCAGCAGCAGCGTCGCCAGGCCCGTGGCAACCACCAGAAAAATCAGAATCGGCAGGTAATTCAACAGCATCGTCAGCCGCCCTTTAGACAGCACGCAAGTATCGCACGCAAGCAAAGGGGACAGATCAGTGATGACCTGCCCCCTGGGTCTATTGGCTGAAAGTCGCCCGGAGGGCGCTTTCAGCGGACATTACTTCGAGGGCCGCCGGCAAAAAGCGTGGTTTTTGCCAGCTGCGCCTCCGAACTTTCCGGTGCCGCGGCAAAGCGTGGTTTTGCCAGCTGCGCCTCTGAGCTTCGGGTGCCACCAGTTCCGTATTGTAGCAGCGCGCGAAAACTAATTGGTGCCGACGGCGAGATTCGAACTCGCACACCTTACGGCGCTAGCCCCTCAAGCTAGTGTGTCTACCAATTCCACCACGTCGGCAACAAACAAAAAATCTTAATCTTTCCTGGCAGCGCGCTTACTTCGGCGCGGCGCCGTCCGGTGTGCCACTGCTCGGCGGCGGCGCTGTCGGCGCCGGTTGCGCGGGCGTGGAAGCCGGAGCCGCGGGAGCAGGTGCTGCCGGCTGTGTCGCAGTCGGGGGCGGAGCCGCCGTTGCACTGCTTGCCGGTGCAGCCGTCAGCCCGGGCTTGTTGGCCCCGGCTTTCTCGCCAGCCACATCGAGAATGGACTTCTGCTGCGATGAGGCACCAACGGCGTGCGTGCCCATGTAGGTGAGCAGCAGACTGTTGATCATGAAGATCGCCGCAAAGATTGCAGTCGCACGTGACAACGCCGTGCTCGCGCCGCGCGCGCCGAACACTGTCCCCGATGCGCCCGCGCCAAAGCCCGCTCCCGCCTCAGCGCCTTTGCCGCGCTGAAGCAGCACGAGGCCGATGATGGCCAGGGACGAGAACACCTGCACTATTGTGAGTATTACGCGCAACATAGTTTTTAAAGGCTCACCTGGCCGCTGCCAGGATGGCCAGAAATTCATCCGCCTTGAGTGAGGCGCCACCGATCAGGCCGCCGTCGACATCGGGCATCGCAAACAGCTCGGCCGCATTGCCGGCCTTGACGCTGCCGCCGTACAGGATCCGGGTGTCGGCCGCGATTCTAGCATCCCGGGCCGCAATCCGGGCACGGATGAAGGCGTGCACCTCCTGCGCCTGCTGGGGAGTCGCATTGCGCCCGGTGCCGATGGCCCAGACCGGCTCATACGCCACGACGCCATGCCCCAGGACTTCCGGTCCGCAAAGCTCCAGCACCACGTCGAGCTGCCGTGTGATCACTTCTTCCGTACGACTCGCCTCACGATCGGCCAACTGCTCGCCCAGGCACAGAATGGGAATCAGTCCCTTCGAATGCGCCATCGCGAACTTCCGCGCCACGAGCTGATCGCTCTCGCGATAAATCAGCCGGCGTTCCGAGTGTCCGACGATCACATACTTACAACCGACATCCTTCAGCATTCCCGCCGAGACTTCGCCCGTGAAGGCGCCGTGGGCGTCCGCGCAGGTGTCCTGCGCGCCAAGGGAGATCGGCGTATCCCGCAACATCCGCCCGACTTCCTGCAGATACACGAACGGCGGGCAGACGATGCAGTCGGCGGCCGCGCTGGCGGGATACCCGCCAACGATCTCCTCGATGAGCCGCGCGTTCTCGCCGCGCGACCCGTGCATTTTCCAATTTCCCGCGACTATGGGACGGCGCATGGAACAGACCTCTTGCCAGGCATGTGCGCCGTAGCCGGCAAAAACCACGCTTTTTGACGGCGGCCGACGAAGTAATGTCCGCTGAAATTGCCCAAGGCAATTTCGGCCAATGAATCAACGGCGCGCGATGATAGCGGCGCTATCACCTTGGTGCAATCGGCGCATTTGCCGACAAGGGGGGTCCTGCCAGAGCCCAATCGCCGACACCCGGGAGCGCGGCAGGCGCGCGCACCGGTTCGGTCAGCCGGTGGCTGCTGCTTTCACAACTTCCGCCAGCTCTGTCGCAGCCGAGCGCGTGGCCTCTTCGTTGCGGCCCTCCACCATCACCCGGATCACGGGCTCAGTGCCCGAGGCGCGCAATACGACGCGACCGTCGCCCGCCATGCGCTTCTCGATGCCGCGCACCGCATCCTGCACGGCTGGAACGGACGAGGGATCGAAGCGCTTCGCGACCTTCACATTGAGAAGCACTTGGGGGAACTTCAACATTCCCGAGGCGAGCTCTGCCAGCGACAGGCCCGTCTTTTTCATGACCGCCAGCACCTGCAGAGCGCTGACGAGCCCGTCGCCGGTGGTCGTCTTGTCCAGGCACAGGATGTGCCCAGAAGTCTCGCCACCGAGAATGCCGCCTGTATCGCGCAACAAACCCAGAACATAACGGTCGCCGACCGCGGCACGCTGAAAGTCGATGCGGCTCTCACGTAAGGCCACCTCGAGGCCGAGGTTGCTCATGACAGTCCCAACGACCGGTCCACGCAGCGTACCGGCTTGCTGGTGGGCGCGGGCGATGATGTACAACAACTGGTCGCCGTCGACGAGCCGGCCCAAGTGATCAACCATCACGAGGCGGTCGCCGTCGCCATCGAGCGCGAGCCCGACATTCGCGCGGACGCCGGGAACCGTCAGCTGCAGAAGATCAGGGGCCGTCGAGCCGCAGCCGTCGTTGATGTTGCGACCGTTGGGCGAGCAGCCGATCGGAACGATTTCCGCGCCGAGGTCGGCGAGCACCCGCGGGGCCACTTTGTAGGCGGCGCCGTTCGCGCAGTCGATGACGATCTTCAGTCCGCTCAAGTCCACGCCCGGCGGCAGCGTCGAGGCACAGAACTCCTGGTAGTGCGTGCGTGACTTGTCGACGCGCGTAGCGCGACCGAGGCTGCGTGAGGTCCGAGTCACCGGTGGCTGCGCCAGCTCGTACTCGATACGATCTTCGAGCTCGTCCGACAGCTTCGCGCCGGTGGCGTCGAAGAACTTGATGCCGTTGTCGTCGTAAGGATTATGCGAGGCGCTGATGACGACGCCGAAATCACACTCGAACCGGCGCGTCATGTAGGCAATGCCCGGCGTGGGTAGCGGGCCGATCAGCATGGCGTTTACGCCCGCGGCGACAAAGCCAGCCTCCAACGCCGACTCGAACATATAACCCGACACACGGGTATCTTTACCGATCAGAACCGTACCGCCCTCGGGAGTCAGCACGCGCGCGACGGCGCTCGCGAGATTCAGTGCGAAGTCGACCGTCATGGGAAGCTCGCCTACGCGGCCTCGCACGCCATCGGTTCCAAAAAACTTGCGACCCATTCAACTCCCCTCGACAGCAACAGCAGCAACAACTCTCAACGCGTCCACCGTGGCGGCGACATCGTGCGCCCGGATGATCCGGGCGCCGCTCATAGCCGCAATCACGGCCAGCGCGACACTTCCATAAACCCGCTCCCCGGCGGCCCGGCCGGTCAGTGTGCCCACAATCGACTTGCGTGACAAACCGACCAACACCGGCCATCCGTCCGCGACGAGCTCCCGCAGGTGGCGCAGCAGCTCGAGATTGTGCTCCAGCCTCTTGCCGAAGCCGAACCCCGGATCGATCGCGATCCGCTCGGGCGCTATCCCAGCGGCGCGGCAAGCTTGCGCCCGGGCGCTGAGGAACGCCTTGACCTCCTTCACGACATCAACATAACTGGGAGCCCGCTGCATGGTGCGGGGGTCCCCCTGCATGTGCATCAGACACACGGCACAGCCGCTCGCGGCGGCGGCCGCGAGCGCCCC
>Ga0335075_10018089_pt1 | contig 10455 bp, 7 predicted proteins | sample Lox_Sample_24_FD_206723 | JGI IMG/M metagenome (GOLD analysis project Ga0335075, IMG submission 206723) | Soil microbial communities from Loxahatchee National Wildlife Refuge, Florida, United States - Lox_Sample_2.4 | ecosystem: Environmental > Terrestrial > Soil > Wetlands | place: USA: Florida... | reverse complement strand
CTCAACCCGATCGAGACGCACTTCCGAGCACTCCGCCGGTGGGCGTTCACTCGGACGAACTACCAGGACTGGGGCGAGGTCGAGCGAGTCCTACGGGCTTCGATCCGTCGACTCAATCAGGTCCATTGCGTGACCAACTCACGACCCGCACCCCGCTGGTGGACGCGGCACTAGCGGGGCCGGCGCTCGGAACGCACGAAAGCGTCCCAGCCAAGTCGAAAGCGTCTCAAAAATTGGGATAGGTCCCAAAGCCGTATAGCACGGCGTTGAATCTTTCCCCCGCGGGACGGCCGCCGCGAATCGGAACCTGCTCGGCGTGTTCAAAACCCGCCGTGCTTTTTGGGGTCGACCTTGCATTCTGGACGATGCCGGGCGCGGACGACCAGCCTCACCACGCTGGGGAGGTCCACATCACGTTCAAGACGTGAACTACCTTCGGGTTCGGGAATGACTCAGCCGTACCGACTGCCGGCGGGCTAAGCATGCCGAACGGACCGACCCTCCTGTCCGACGGAGTTGTCCGGTTAACCCTTGAGCAAACTCGACCCGCCGAGCCCGATCGGGATTGGCCGCCCGAGTATCGCTACGGCATCTTCCTCGAGGGCACTTCCGTTCGGGTGGGCGAGATCCGCTTGCGGGTCGGCCGCCACCAGGAGATGCTGCAGGGCGGGAATCTCGGCTACGAGGTCGCGGAGCCGCACCGGGGACACCACCTGGCGGAGCGGGCGTGCCGGCTCGTGGCCGAGGTCGCGCGGTACCACAATCTCGACCCGCTCATCATCACCTGCGACCCCACCAACATCGCCTCCCGACGTACGTGCGAGAGGCTGGGGGCCACGCTGCTCGGGGTCTTCGACGTCCCCCCCGAGCATCCGATGTACTCCGAGGGTTGGCGACAGAGGTGCCGGTACGAGTGGCACCCGGGACGGAGCCCTTCTCCGAGCTAGTGCCGTTACCGGAAACCGAGTGTCACCTTCGGAGAAGGTCGACCGAAAGTGGCGTCCTGGGAGGGCCTTCGCCCGTTAGGATTCAAGGGCCGTCCGCGCGAGAGGGTTCTGATTCACGATCCCGAGAGGGGTTTCGAATCAAAGCCGCATATCACGGCTTTGGGGCGGGATTGGGCTCCCAATGGGGATGACGACTCGCCGGGCGCGATTTCCCTTCAACCGCGATTGCCCGTTCCCAGCAAACGAGTGGCCCAGGGGGGGCTATCCCTCTCTGCTTTGTTCAGCGGGTGGGCCGGGCCCGATCACGGCTTCAGGATTATCATGAATCCCTCGGACGGGCATGTGGCTCCTCTCCACTCGCAAATACTCCGCGGCGCCCACGAGGATGAGCGCCGATGCCGCAAGCGCGATGTACCAGCCGATCGAGGGGGCCCAGCTGTGCCAGTAGCCGCTCAGGTTTTCCCCTCCCATGAGGGAAGACTGAGGGCCGGGCGTCGACCACGAGGAGCCAGGCGCCCATCCCCCGTACCCGTCTGGGTAGGCCATTTGCCAACCGCAGGGCAGTGAGCCCCCGGTCGACGCACTCGCGGGCGGCGCTTCGAAGGGCGCCGACACGACGACCGAGTCCGAGCAAATCGCGGCGGGCTGCGCTACAACCACGAGCACGGGTGCCGCAAGCGCCACGATCGCGGCGAGAACAACCAACGCCGAGACCCATCGGCGAGGGACTCGATGTCGGCCTCGTCGAACCGCGAAAGCGGCGCTGACACCGAGTAGTCCCCCCGTGACGAGGAGGATGAGGATCACCAGATAGAGAGTCCCGGTGTGAAATAGCTGAATCGAAGAGTAGGAGATTCCCGCCGAAGCTGTGCCTTCAACGCCCGAATCCCAGACCTGAACCCATGTTGGATAGAACGTCTCACCATACGTTTCGCAACAACCACCGAGGCTGCTGGCATACCACGGCAAATCGATCGTGGATAGGAGCAGCGCCGCTCCCGCAGCAATCAACAGGGGGGCATCCAAAACCTTCCTAGAGAGTCCCCCAGTCATCAGGATGCGAAGCGAGTCGGGGCCGAATAATCCTATGGGGATACGGCTCGGAACGGGTTAGACGAAGCGTAGAACCGGCGAAGCGGCTCAATGCGACCTCAGGAGTTTCTCCCAGAGCCCTCCGCCGAGCTCGTGTCCTTTGAGCTACTCCGGTACCACGTCCACCGTCACGTTGGCCTCTCTCCGGAACCTTTGTATGAGGCTCTCCGCAGGCGACGGCACTACCAATGTCACAGCGCCATCGCTGCTGACGGCCTCCCATCGCGGTCCAGCTGCTGTCTGTCCAAGTGTCGGTCAGGGGGAGGCGAGGATGACCGGGACATGACGGCTCGGGGAACGCAATCGGAGACTCGACAGTATCGTTGAGGAATGCCGTGTAGTTTAGGGGACCTTCGGTCGCGATACCAGAAATCCTACCTACGTCCCGTGAGTGGCGGTGGATGAAGCATGCGACCAAACGTGTCGGCGAGCGCTGGGTCATCTAAGGCACCGAGGCCGGGCCGCGAGGTGCCGGGCGCCGCGCCTCTGCTGGTCACCGGCGCCGGGACCTCGGGTCTCTCGAGCGCAATGACGCCCTCGACTGGTGCATCCAATCGATCCCGTCCACACGAAGCAGTACGCCCCGCGCCAGCGGAGGGTGGAGTCCCCCATCGAACCACGCTGTCGTGGTCGGGAAGCCCAACGTGACCCCGCCCGCGGAGTCTGACGCTGCGAATCGCGGGTCGATTGCCCCGACCCCGCCTCCCGCCGGAGCGCCTACCGGGCTGGCCACCCCTCAGGTCCAAGCACTGAGGAACCATTTCGGGTTCAACGAGGTTCCCGAGCTGACGGTCAGTCCCTGGCGTCGGCTTCTCTCCTACTTTTGGGGGCCGATACCCTGGATGATCGAGGTGGCCGTGGTTCTGGCCGCCCTTCTACAGCACTGGGACGATTTTGCGATCATCCTGACGCTTCTCCTCGTGAACGCCACCATCGGCTTCTGGGAAGAACACCAGGCCGGTGACGCGGTGGCGGCGCTGAAGGCCCGTCTCGCCCCGCAGGCCCGGGTGCTTCGGGACGGGCAATGGACGACCCTCCCCGCGCGCGAACTCGTGCCCGGCGACATCGTCCGCTTGCGGATGGGGGACATCGTACCCGCCGACATCCGGCTCTGGGGCGACGCGTCCCTCGAGCTCGACCAGTCCGCGCTCACGGGGGAGTCCCTCCCGGTCACGCGCGAGGGCGGAGGTGCCGCGTACGCGGGGTCGATCGTTCGCCGCGGGGAAGGGACCGCGGAAGTGACCCTGATCGGAGCCCGGTCGTTCCTCGGGCGCACCACGCAGCTCGTGGCTCAGGCGAAGACCGTGAGCCACCTCCAGAAGGCGATCCTCCGGATCGGGGACACGCTGATCGCGATCGCCGTCGCCCTCGCGATCGTGGTCGAGGCGGTCTCCCTGGTTCGCGGCGTGGCGTTGCTCACATCACTGCAGTTCGCGCTCGTTCTGACGATTGCGGCGATTCCCGTCGCGATGCCGACGGTGCTGTCGGTCACGATGGCCGTCGGCGCGCGGGAGCTCGCTCGCGACAAGGCGATCGTTACGCACCTCGAGTCGGTCGAGGAGCTCGCCGGGACGGATGTGCTGTGTTCGGACAAGACCGGGACCCTCACCCAGAACCGGCTGGTCGCGGGCGACCCCGTCCCGCTAGGCGCCGCCACTCCCGAAGAGGTGCTGCTCGCGAGCGTGCTCGCCTCCCGGGTGGAGGACCACGACCCGATCGACGACGCGATCCTGGCGGCCAAGGGCGCCGGGGGGCTGGGAACGGGGTTCGGCAGGACGCAGTTCTCGCCGTTCGACCCGGTTCGGAAGCGAACCGAGGCGACCCTAGTGGGTCCGGACGGGCGAACGGTGCGGGTGAGCAAGGGAGCTCCCCAGGCGATCCTCGCGCTGACCGGGGACTCCCCGGAGACCCGCCAGGCGGTCGAACGGGTGAGCACCGGGATCGCGGCGCACGGGTACCGGGCGCTGGGGGTCGCTCGGGCCGACGGGGAAGGCGCGTGGGTCTACCTCGGCATCCTTCCGCTCTTCGACCCGCTCCGACCCGATTCCGCCGACGTGGTCGCCTCGCTCCAGTCCCTCGGGGTCCAGGTCAAGATGGTCACGGGAGACCAGGCCGCCATCGCCCGCGAGACCGCCCACCAGCTGGGCCTGGAGGACACGGTCCTCGTCCCGGAAGAGTTCGACGCGAACGCTCCGGGGAGCGGGAGCCTCGGGCAGCAGCTCGAACGCACCAGCGTCTTCGCGCAGGTGTTCCCCGAACACAAGTACCGGATCGTGGACGAGCTGCAGCGGCGCGGTCACATCGTCGGTATGACCGGGGATGGGGTCAACGACGCGCCGGCGCTGAAGAAGGCGGACGCGGGCATCGCGGTCTCCGGCGCGACCGACGCCGCCCGGGCCGCGGCCGACGTCGTGCTGACCGCGCCGGGGCTGGGCGTGATCCTCACCGCGATCCAACTGGCGCGGCAGACGTTCTCGCGCATGACCGCCTACGCCATCTACCGGATCGAGGAGACGATCCGGCTCCTCCTGTTCATCGGGGTGACGATCCTCGCGCTCGGATTCTTCCCCGTCACCGCGATCATGATCGTCCTGATCGCGATCCTCAACGACTGCGCGATCCTCGCCATCGCCTACGATCGGACCCCGATCTCCCCGCGGCCCGTGCGGTGGCAGATGGGTCGCGTCCTCCGGGTCGCCGCGGCGATCGGCGTGCTGGGGGTGACCTCCACGTTCCTGCTCCTCGGGCTCTCGATCGGGGTCCTCCACATTTCCGGCAGCTCGCTCCAGACGCTCCTCTACCTGAAGCTCTCCGTCACCGGTCAGTTCGTCATCTTCGTGACGCGCACGGAAGGACCGTTCTGGAAGTCGCGTCCGTCCACCGCCCTGATCATGAGCGTGGTGAGCGCCCAGCTGGTCGCCTCCACGTTCGCCCTCAGTGGATGGTTCCTCACTCCGATCCCGCCGCTCTGGGTCGCGGCGATCTGGGGGTACGCCGCGGCCGAGGTGACCCTGGTCGACCTCGTCAAGCAGGCGGTCTTCCGCCGGGAGCATCGCCGGGAGGCCGCCGGCGGGGCACCGCAGCCCCCCTCGTCCCGGGAGCCGCTCCTCCCCTGGCGGTGGTTCTTCCATCCCCGCCATCGCCACCTCGATCCGTGAGCCGGGGCCCGGTTGGCCCCGGCGGGGGAACTCAGGGCCCGGAGCCGGAGCGCCCGCGGGGGCCTACGCCGGGGTCGCGGCGAACACGCAACCCCGGCTGGCGTGCTTGGTCGGGTCCGGTTTCGAGACTTCCCACCGTTGGCCGAGGCGCGTCTCGAGCACGGTCCGCATGAGCTGGGCACATCACCCGCCCGATCTCGGGCGAGTCGGCGGTGCACGCGAAGCATCCCGTCACCTGCAGGGTGAGGGGCCGCTCGCGCAGGACCTTGAGGTGGCCCATCGTGTGGGCCTCGTAGTACGCGCTCAGCGACTTCCCGACCGCCTCGGGAGTGTCCCCCTCGACGTCCGCCGCGATCTGGCGGCCGAGCTGACGCGCGATCGTCTCGATGAGGTCGGGGAGCTCGAGGCGGAACTCGCGGACCCCGGTCGCGCGCATGCCGAGCTTCGCGATCTCCTTCAGCCGCTGGAACGGTTCGGACTCGCGTCCCTGCACCACCGAGATGACGGCGGCGGTCGGGTTCTCGAGGTCGACGAACCGGGCCTCGGCCCGCTGCGCCGGCACCCACAGACGACGATGGTAGTCGCGCGCCAGCTGGACGAACATCGGCGCCGACGACCAGAGCGCGACCTGCTCCTCGCCGGACCGGCCGAACCCCTCCTCTCCGGAGACGTAGACGAGGGCGCCGACGCGGTCAATGACGACCGACCGGTTCATCACCGGACCCGCGGAGTGCCGCAGCTCCGCGAACGACGCGAGATGCTTCGCGTCGACGAGGTTCTGGGGAACGACCTCGGTGACGATGCGGACCTTGACCCCGCGGGCCTGGGCATCCCGGAGCGCGCGGTCCGTGCCGATGTCGATGACTCGGGGTAACGAGGCGCCGCTCGCGGTCAGGAGGACCTTCTGCTCCGCCGTTCCGAGCCGCTTCAAGAGGAAGCGGTGGATCGTCTCGCGTCCTTCGAGGACCGCGAACTTTCTCGGGTCGCGCTCGTCGAACTCGGTGCGCGCGTCCTCCCAGTCGGTGAGGATCTTGCTCCGGTCCTGCTCGAGGCGGCGGACGTGCTCGGAAGCGCGCTGGATCCAGCGGTCCAGCAACTCGTCCGGCGAGAGCGCCGCGAAGCGCATCGGCCGGCCGCCGGTTGCCACCAACAACCCGTCCGCGGATAGGAGCTTGATGAGCCGATACGCCTCGACCCGACTCACCGCCGACAGGCGCGCGAGCTCGCTCGCGGTCTGCGGGCCGGCGCGACAGGCGGCCAGATAGACGCGGGCGCCCTTCTCGGGCACGCCGTGCTGGCCCAGAAGTTCCCGTAGGTCGGAACCCGGCCGCCCCACGGTCTGACGAGCCGCCGATGGGTTAAAACCCTGCGCGGAGCGGGGCCGGCCCCGTCAGAGCGCGGCCTGGAAGTCCTCGATCGTGAGAGAGTACGGCGCCTCGGCGCCGCCCGGCCGACCTTTGAGGATCTCGCGCGCCAGAAGCCAGTACACGGTCGCGAGCGCGACGCGCCCCTTGTTGTTCGCGGGGATGACGAGGTCGACGTTGCGGGTCTCGTTGTTCACGTCGCACAGTCCCACGACCGGTATGCCGATGGAGACCGCCTCGCTCAGTGCCTGCTGGTCCGTCGCCGGGTCCGTCACGAGCAGCACCTTCGGTTCGAAGTACTCAGCGAGGTTCGGGTTGGTGAGGCAGCCGGGCACGAACCGTTCGGCGAACGACACGGCACCGGTCGCCTTGGCGAAGACGCGCACGGGCTTCTGCCCGTACTGGCGCTGCGATACGACCAGGATCCGGTCGGCGGGGTACCGGTTCAGGAACTGCGCGGCGAATCGAATGCGGCGGTCGGTCTCGCGAACGTCGAGGACGTGGAGTCCGTCGAACCGGACCTTGTAGACGAATCGGCGCATGCTCGCCGACTTCTGCTGGGTACCGATGTGGACGCCGGAGGTGAGGTACGTCTCTTCGGGGATCAGAAGCTCGCCCGGACGGATGTCCTGCCCGTCCGTGTCGGCGACCCGCTCCTCCGCGACGACCTCGTCTTCGGCCATTCGACTACCCTTCTAGGGCGCGGCGGAGCCGCAGGAGTTCATTTAGCTTTGCCACCCGCTCCCCGTAGACCACCCCGCACTTGAGGGCCTTCGCTCCGGTTCCGAGCGCGACGTGGGCGAGCCACCCCTCGGGAACCTCGCCGGACCGGTGGGAGGTGACGGTCGCGAGCCCGTGCGACCGACAAAAGTCGACGGTCGCGGCGGTATCGGTCAGCGTACCGACCTGATTGACCTTCACCAGCACGGCGTTGGACGACCCTCGGGCGGCCCCCTCCCGGACCCGACCCACGTCCGTCGTGTAGATGTCGTCCCCGACGACGAGCGCCTTCGCCCCCACGGCGCGGTTGATCGCGGCGAAGTCGTCGAACGCCTCCTCGTCGAACGGGTCCTCGAGAAAGCGGACCCCGTAGCGGTCGACCAGCTCCGCGACGAAGGCGAGCTGCGACGCCGCGTCCCGCGTCCGGTCCCGATAGTGATAAAGTCCGTCGCGGAAGAACTCGCTCGCCGCCAGGTCGAGCCCGGGGTGGACGGAAACGTGCAGCTCGTCCCTCGCTCGGGCGCAGGCGTCGGTCAGCACGCCGAGCGCCTCCTCGCTCGCGAGCGGCGCGACCCACCCCCCCTCGTCGCCGCGTCCGAGCGCCAAGGTCGGAAGTCGGCGGTGCAGCTCCTCTCCGATCAGTGCGTGGACACGGAGGGCCGCCGCGATCGACCGGCGAGGGTCGGGGTCCTCGGCGTATGCGATGAACTCCTGGAACTCCGGTCCGCCGATCGCGTGCACCCCCCCGTTCATGCAGTTGCCGACGATCGCGGGGAACGCGCGCCCGTCGATCCCCGGCCGAGCGAGAACTTGCCAGAGAGCGCGATGTGTCTCCTCGCCCCACGCGATCGCGGCCGCCACCGAGACCGCGGTCGCAGTGTTGCCGCCGATGCGAGAAAAGTCCGGGGTCCCGTCGACCTCGTGCAGCGCGCGGTCCACCGCGGGCTGGTCGCCCGCGTCCACTCCGATCATCGCCGGGACGACCCGGGAGCGGGCGGTCTCGAGCGCCTCGGGCACGCCGCCCGGCGGGAAGGCCCGGACCTCGTGGGTCCCCGTGCTTGCCCCGCTGGGAGCCCCCGCACGCCCCCTCGCTCCGGACTCGAGGGTGACGCTCGCCTCGACCGTCGCCCGTCCCCGGCTGTCGAGGAGCGAGTCCACCTCGAGGCGTCGGATCCGACTCACGGGCCCTCCACGAACTCGACGAGCACGCCGCCGAACGCCGAGGGGTGGGCGAAGCCGACCCGCCGTCCGCGGGCCCCGGGGCGTCCGTGCTCGTCCACGAGCCGGCCCCCTCGATCGCGGACCTCGGCCAGCGCCCGGTCGACGCTCGGCACCGAGAACGCCAGATGATGCACGCCGGGCCCTCGGGTCTCGAGGAAGCGAGCGACCGGAGAGGCGGCGTCGAGGGGCTCGAGGAGCTCTACGTGGGTCTCGCCTACCGACACGAACGCGACCCGGACCCGGTTCGACGGGACCTCTTCCGCGGGAGCGGACGGTGCGCCCACGAGCGGACGCCAGCGTTCGATCGCCTCGTCCAGCCGTGGCACTGCGATCCCCACGTGGTCGAGCTTCATGGCCCCACCCTCTCAGAACGCCCGCGAAGCCGGTTGCTCGCCGAAGAGCCGTCGCCACACGTCCGAGATCTCCCCCAGGGTCGCTCCCGCAACGACCGCCGCCAGCACTTCCGGGAGGACGTTCTCGCCCGCGGTGGTTGCCCGCTCCAGGGAGGCGAGCGCCGCGTCGCACTTCGCGGCGTCGCGGCGCGCACGCCAGGCACGGACCCCTCGGACCTGCCGACGCTCCTCGGCCGGCGTGATCCGTTGCACGGCGACCCCGCGCCCTCCGGTCTCCGGAAAGAGGGTGAATCCCGAGTTGCCCTCCGCGTACTGGTTCACTCCGACCACGACCTCCCGGTGCTGCTCGCGCTCGCGGGCCGTCCGGTACGCCTCGCGGGCGATCTCGCCCGCCACGAACCCCCGCTCGATCGCCCGGAGCGCCCCCCCCATCTCCTCGATCCGGTGGAGGTACTCCCGCGCCTCGCGCTCGATGCGGTCGGTGAGGTACTCGACCTCGTACGCCCCGCCGAGCGGGTCGACCGTGTTGGGTACCCCGGACTCCTCGGCGAGGATCTGCTGGGTGCGCAGCGCGAGTCGGGCGGACGCTTCGGTGGGCAGGCCGAGCGCCTCGTCCAGGGCGTTCGTGTGGAGGGACTGCGTCCCGCCGAGCACGGCGGCGAGCGCCTCGAGGGTCGTCCGGACCACGTTCAGTTCCGGTTGCTGGGCGGTGAGGCTCGAGCCGGCGGTCTGCGTGTGGAAGCGGAGCTGCTTCGAGCGGGCGTTGCGCGCGCCGAACGTATCGGCGACGATCGTTGCCCACAGTCGTCGGGCGGCCCGGAACTTCGCGATCTCTTCGAGGAAGTTCCGGTCCGAGGAGAAGAAGAACGAGAGGCGGGGAAGGAATTCGTCAAGGTCGAGGCCGCGCTCCTGGACCGCGCGGACGTAGGCGACCGCGTTCGCGAGGGTGAACGCGACCTCCTGGACCGCGGTCGCTCCCGCTTCGCGCATGTGGTAGCCCGAGACCGAGATGTAGTTCCACTGCGGCATCTCGCGGGTGGCGAACTCGATCAAGTCGACCGCGAGTCGCAGCGACGCGGCGGCGGGATAGATGTACGTCCCTCGCGCGACGTACTCCTTCAAGATGTCGTTCTGCACCGTGCCCCCGAGCCGAGCGCGCGGAACCCCGTTCTCCTCGGCGACCGCGACCAGGAGCGCGGTCAGTATCGGGGCGGTCGCGTTGATCGTCATCGAGACGGTCGCGCGGTCCAGCGGGAGGCCGCGGAACAGGGTCCGCATGTCGCCGAGGGATGCGACCGGCACGCCGCAGCGCCCGACCTCCCCGGCCGCGCGTTCGTGGTCGGAGTCGTAGCCGTTCTGGGTCGGGAGGTCGAAGGCGACCGACAGTCCCGTCTGGCCCCCCTCGAGGAGAAAGCGGAAGCGCCGGTTGGTCGCGGCGGCGCTCCCGAAGCCGGAATACTGGCGGAAGGTCCAGAGACGGCCGCGGTACATCGTCGGTTGGATCCCCCGGGTGTACGGATACGCGCCGGGAAACCCCACCTTTTCCAGAAATTCCGTGTCCGGATCCTGCGGGGGGCCGACGAGGAGCGGCAGGTGGCCC
>Ga0335075_10018087_pt1 | contig 10457 bp, 6 predicted proteins | sample Lox_Sample_24_FD_206723 | JGI IMG/M metagenome (GOLD analysis project Ga0335075, IMG submission 206723) | Soil microbial communities from Loxahatchee National Wildlife Refuge, Florida, United States - Lox_Sample_2.4 | ecosystem: Environmental > Terrestrial > Soil > Wetlands | place: USA: Florida... | reverse complement strand
CCCGGTCTCGACCTCGGCTTCGGGCTTGCGGTCGCGGCCACCCGACACCGGCAGCAGCAATGCCGGCTGGCGGCGATCGCTGCTCGCTTTACCACCGCGTCTGGCGGCGGCCGGCGGCGCCGCGGGTGCAGTCCGCCCCGCACTCGTTCCCGCGTCCTCGCGCGCCAAGCTGCGCTTCAACGCGTCCATCAGATTAATGACCTTGGGTGGCTCTTCGACCTCTTCGGCTGTCGCTGTCACCTCGCCTTTGAGTTTGCTTTGAACGAGCTCGCGCAGCGCATCCTGATAATGGTCGTGAAAGCTCGACGGCTCAAACGCCCCGGCCTTGCGCTCGATGATCGTGGCGGCCAGCGCGACCAGTTCGGGATCGACCTTGCCCTCCTCGTTGTCGCCAAAATCTTCGGCGCGGACCTCGTCGCTGGCGCGCAAAGTCGACATGACCAGACCCGCGCCGCGCGGCTCGATCAAGACCTGCCGCTCCCGGTTGGCGAGCACGATGCGGCCGAGCCCGACCTTGTTCGCGCGCGACATCGCCTCCCCGATCACCCGGAACGTCTCGCCCGCGATCTCGCCGTCGGGATAGACGTAATAAGGCGTATCGAGATAGAGCGGGTCGACCTCGTCGCGGCTGACAAAGCGATCGAGCTCGATGATTTTCGATGACTCGATTTTCAGGTCCTTCAACTCGTCGTCGGTAATCGTCACATAGCGGTCGCGATCGAATTCGAAGCCCTTTACAATCTGGTCGCGGCTCAGCTCCTCGCCGGTCTTGCTGTCGACCAGCCGCTGCGAAACCCGGTTTCCAGTCTCTGAATTGAGCTGATTGAGGCGAATTCGCTTTGCCTCGGTTGTTGCCGGGGTCAAATAGACCGGGCAGGTGACGAGAGAAAGACGCAGAAACCCGCTCCAACTCGCGCGCGGCATTGTCCGTCTCCTATGCAGCGGCTCGAGATATCCACATTATGTGGGGATGCGCAACCGAGACGGCGAGCGTTGACACGGTACGGGATTTTGACGGGCGATCGGCGGCGATGGCACTCAGCGAATATCAGCGCAAACGCGATTTTACCAGGACGCCGGAGCCGGCGGGTGCGGCCGTGCGCGCGGCAACGCCGCCGAGGCTTTCTTTTGTGATCCAGAAACACGCGGCGCGGCGATTGCACTACGATTTCCGGCTCGAACTCGACGGCGTCCTGAAGAGTTGGGCGGTGCCAAAAGGTCCGAGCACCGATCCCGCCGAAAAACGGCTTGCGGTTCATGTCGAGGATCATCCGCTCGAATATGGCGGGTTTGAGGGGGTGATCCCGGAAGGAAATTATGGTGCCGGACCGTCGATGATCTGGGACCGCGGCAGCTGGACGCCGCTCGACCCCGATCCGCGCGCCGCCTATCAAAAGGGTGCGCTCAAATTCGAGCTCGATGGTCAGAAGCTGCATGGCAAATGGGCGCTAGTGCGGATGGGCGGGAGCCATGCCGGGCGCAACCGGGAAAACTGGCTGCTGATCAAGGAGCGTGACGCCGACGCCGTGCCCGGCAGCGGCGCTGCGATCGTCACGCAGAACCCGCAAAGCGCCGCGACCGGCCGCACGATCGAGGAGATCGCAGCCGAGCGCGATCGCATCTGGGGACCACATGGAGAGGAACCTCCGGTCGCGGCGCGCCGGGAGGACGCGCTTCTCGATCCCTCGCGCATCCAGGGAGCCCGGAAGGCGCGAATGCCGGCCGAACCGCGGCCGTTGCTGGCTTGTGCCGCCGCCGATGCCCCCGATGGGCCCGATTGGCTGCACGAGATCAAATATGACGGCTATCGCCTGCTGGCGCAGATCCATGCCGGAGAAGTGCGGCTGTTGACCCGCAACGGGCTCGACTGGACCGCAAAGTTCCCGGTCCTCGCCGCCCGCCTTGCCGAGCTGCCGGTGAGGGCGGCGCTGATCGACGGCGAGCTCGTCGCTCTCGAAGCCGATGGTACCTCGAATTTCAGCCATTTGCAGGATGCGATCGCCAATGAGCGGACCGAAAAGCTGATCTTCTATGCTTTCGATCTGCTCTATCTCGACGGCTGGGATTTGCGGGGTGCGACACTCGAAGAACGCAAGGCGGCGCTGGCAGCGTTGCTGCCCACCGATGCGGACGGCATTTTGCGCTTCAGCGATCATCAGACCGGACGCGGCCCCGAATTCTTCCGCCATGCCTGCGGCTATCACCTCGAAGGCATCGTCGCGAAACGCCGCGACAGCCTCTATCGGGCCGGCCGCCACGACAGCTGGCTCAAGATCAAATGCGCCAACCGCGAGGAATTTGTCGTGATCGGGTTTAGCGACCCGGCTGGCGGCCGGCACGGGCTCGGCGCCTTGCTGCTCGGCTACTACGACCCTGAGGGCGAATTGCGCTACGCCGGTCGGGTCGGTACCGGGTTCAGCGACGCGCAGCTGACGGAATTACGCGCGCGGCTCGACCGGATCCCGCAAACGAACCGCCCCGTCAAGAGTTTGCCAAAGGGCGCGGTCGTCAAGGGTGTCCATTGGGTCAAGCCCGAACTCGTCGCTGAAATCCGCTATGCCGGGTGGACCGCCGACGATGTGCTGCGCCACGCGGCGTTTCTCGGAATGCGCGAAGACAAGAGTGCAACAGAGGTGGTTCGCGACATGCCGTCATCGACCCCGCCGTCCGAGCCCGACAAACCCGGCCAAACACCCGCGCGGAAATCCACCCGGAAACCCGAGGCTCTGTCGGCGCCGGTCACGATCGCCCGCGACGGCAGCACCGTCTTCGAAGGGGTGCGGCTGACCCATGCCGAACGCGTCCTCTACCCGGCCGAGGGGCTGACCAAGCTCGACATCGCCCGCTATTACGCCGAGGTTTGCAAATGGGCATTGCCGCATCTGGCCCATCGCATACTGAGCCTGGTGCGCGCACCCAATGGCCAGGGCGGGGAGCTGTTTTATCAAAAACACGCCGGTGCCGCGGTGCCGGAGGCGGTCAAGCGCATCGAGGTCGATGGCGAGGTTCAGCTGGCGATCGAGGATCTCGCCGGGCTGTTGTCGCTGGTGCAGATCGGCGTGCTCGAAATCCATCCCTGGGGTTCGACGGTCGACAAGCTCGAACAGCCCGACCGGATCACCTTTGATCTCGATCCGGATGAGGGGCTGGCCTGGCAGCGGGTGACCGAGGCGGCGCTCGACACCCGCGACATGCTGGCCGGTCTCGGCCTGCAAAGTTTTGTCAAGACGACCGGAGGAAAGGGGCTGCATGTCGTGGTGCCGGTGGCGTCACGGCTCGGCTGGGACGAGATCAAGGCGTTCACCAAGGCGATCGTCGAAGAGATGGCGCAACGCCACCCCGACCGCTACACCGCCAATCAGCTGAAGCGGATGCGCCGCGGCCGCATCTACCTCGATTACCTGCGCAACGGGCGCGGGGCGACTGCGGTCGGCGCCTATTCGACCCGGGCGCGACCGGGGGCCACGGTTTCGACCCCGCTGTTCTGGGACGAGGTCGAAGCCGGCATCCGCCCCGAGGGATTTACCGTCGCCACCCTGCCCGCCCGGCTTGCCGCGCTCAACTCGGATCCGTGGGCCGAAATCGGCAAATTGCATCAAACGATCAGCACGGCCGCCCGCAAGAGATACGGGCTTTAAAGGTACGTAATCGGGCAATCGACCATTGTGGCGATAAAGCTCGCGATTGCGTTCAGACCCGAACCGCCCCACCCTGCCTAGCGGACCTCATCAGGCATCTGCAAAGGCTTTGTGGTTTGAGCATCAACCAAGCCACAAGCGCTGAAACGAAGACCACCCGACCGATGAGGAAGAACAGAAGCAGGTTGACCAGCGATCCCGATCCTGCCCTCAAGCTAGCCTGTCTTTCTTGTCGTCGCGTTGCGCCAGCCGAATCCCTCACGCGGCGATGCCTTTGCCGTCATAGAGCGAGGCGATGGCTGCGCCATAGATCTCGCGGACGGCATGGCGCTTGACCTTGAGCGTCGGGGTCATCTGCCCGTTGGCGATCGTGAACGGTTCGTTCGCAATCACAAAGCGGCGCACCCGCTCAACCGGTGCCAAGCTGCGGTTGACGCGCGTCACCACCGCCCCGACCGCCTTTGCAAGGCGCGGGTCGGCGGCGAGGGTGGCGAGATCCGCGGCGGCATCATGCCCGGCGGCAAAGCTGGCGATGAATTCGGCGTCGGGGACCAGGACGGCGACCAGGTAGGGCCGGCGGTCGCCAAAAACCATCGCCTGCGTGATCTCCGGTTCCATCGTCAAATAACCCTCGACGCGCGCCGGCGAGATCATCTCGCCGCCCGAATTCTTGATGAAGTCGCGCTTGCGGTCGGTCACTTCGATATAGCCATCCTCGTCGATCCGGCCGACATCGCCGGTATGCAGCCAGCCATCGACGAGTGCCTGAGCCGTCGCCTGCGGGTCGTTCCAATAGCCCTTCATGACATTGTCGCCGGCCACCAGGATTTCGCCGTCCTCGGCGATGCGGACCGAAACACCGTCGAGCGGCGGGCCGACCGTGTCGATCTTGATCCGCGTCGGCGTGTTGCAGGCAATGACCGGGGCCGCTTCGGTCTGGCCATAGCCCTGCAGCAGCCGGACACCGAGGGCGAGGAAAAAGCTGCCGATTTCGGGGTTCAGCGCCGCCCCGCCCGAGACCATGGCCTTGAGCCGGCCGCCAAAGCGGCGACGCAGATCATGGCGCACCATCCGCTCCAGCAACGGGTCGAGAAGCCGCTCGGCGACATTGGGGGATACGTGTGCGGCGCGTTTGCGGCCGACCTCGACCGCCTTGCCAAACATGGTGCGAGCGATTTTCCCTTTGCGTTCGACGCCAAGAGTGATGCGGCGGTGCATCGTCTCGTAGAGCCGCGGCACTGCGGTCATGATCGTCGGCCGCGCTTCGAGCAGGTTGGCGGACAGCGTCTCCGCCCCTTCGGCAAAATAGATCTGCGCCCCGATCGACACCGGGAACATCATCCCGGCCGTGTGTTCGTAGGAGTGGGACAAGGGCAGAAAGCTCAAAAACACTTCGTCGCCGAGCCCCAGCATTTCGAGCACGCGAAAGGCGCCGCGGCAATTGGCGAGGATGTTGCGATGGGTCGTCATCACCCCCTTGGGGATGCCGCCCGTCCCGGAGGTAAAGATCAGACAGGCGATATCGTCCGGGGCGAGTTCGGCAAAGCCCGCCGCGATGTCCGGGGGCGCCTCATCGCCGTGGCTCAGCACCTCGTCCCACGACACGAGGTCGACAGCGCTGGCCTGCCCGGCGGCAGGCTCGATCGTGATGACATTGCCGACGGTTTCGGACTGATTTGCCGCGGCGAGCACGCGCGCCGACAGCGGCGGACGCGAGACGATCACGGCGCGCGCACCGCTCGTCGCAAAGACGTGGCGATGATCCTCGACCGTGTTGGTGACATAGGCCGGCACCGTGATCGCCCCGGCGCTCATGATCGCGAAGTCGGCGATGACCCATTCCGGGCGGTTCTCGGCGACCAGCGCCACCCGGTCGCCGCGAGCAATGCCAAGCGCGGTCAAGCCGCGCGCGAGCCGCCGCACATCGCGCGCCGCCGCGGCCCAGCTGACCGGCTGGTATCGGCCGCCGCGCTTAGCCCACAAAAACGGCAGGTCGCCGAGCCGCTCGGCTTGTTCAAAGAACATCGCCGGCAAGCTGCGGCAATTATCGTAATCCATTCTGCATCCGATCCTCCCCGCCGCGATTTCTACTTGTTCGCGATCGAAATGGGGAGACCGCGATCGCCCTCAAGCTTCGATAAATTGACAAGGCAGGCGGCCGACCTTGCCGGCTTTCTCCAGATGCAGCAGATCGCCGGTTCGATTGATTACCTGCGCCGTGAATTGAGCGGAGAGACCTCGGCATCGACCGACCGATTGAGGCCGTCGCGTGTCAGGCGGCCCTCCGCGGTTCAAGCGTGTCGCAGAACTCGGCAAGGGCCGACGCGAGCCGGCGACTGGCTGCGTTCGCCTCCGGCGCTGCGACGAGCGCCACCGCGGTATCGGTGATCGGCAAAAAGCCATCTGCTATTTCCAGCACCGCATGTTCGGGAAGAATGGCCATCTCGGGCAGGATGCCGACGCCAAGCCCGGCGGCGACAGCGGCCTGGATGCCAGCAAGGCTGGGGCTTGTATAGGCGACGTGCCAGGCCCGGCCCGCCATTTCAAGTGTATGGATCGCACGATCGCGATAAAGACATCCTTGCTCGAACACCGCGAGCGGTAATGGATCGCGACGGAGATCAACCGGCCGCCGCCGACTGCTAACCCAGCGCAACCGCTCGCGCCAAGCCGCTACGCCACCCGTCTCTGCTGCATCACGCTTCAACAGCGCCAGATCGATCTCACCGCGTTCGAGCGCGCGCCGCATCCGATGGCTCTTCGCACAGCGCACCGACAGACGTAGGTTGACATGCGAGCGGGCGAACTCCGACAGCATCTCGGTCAGGGAGCAGGTGGCAAAATCCTCCGGCAGGCCGACGCGGATCACGCCGTCACCGGCCGGGCGTGACACCACGTCGCGTGCCTCCTCGGCCAGCGCAAGAATCCGCCGCGCATAAGAAAGCAGCCGCTCACCCTCTTCGGTCATTCGCACGCGCTTGCCATCCCGGTGTAGCAACGCACGGCCAAAATTATCCTCAAGGCGGCGGATTTGCTGACTCACGGTCGATTGGGTGCGGTGAACGCGCTCGCCGGCGCGGGTGAAACCACCGGCCTCGACGACGGACACAAAGCTGCGCAGCAGATCAAGGTCGAGCATTCAATGCCCATAAAAGTTTCAAATGATAATCATTCTAACATTTAATTTTTAAATGGCAACTCCCGACCTAAATCGCCCCTGTCGATCCTCGGAGATTCTGATGCGTCCTGCTCTTGCCGTAGCCGCTTCGCGCGCCGATTGCCGGCCTCTGCATGACATTTATCGCTATCTTGGCCGAACTCCCGGTCGTTTGGCGGTCAGCCTGTGATCGGAGCATCCTTAAGCACTTCCCGCCGCGACCGCACACGAAGCTGTGCGGCGCCACCATCCGATCGAGATTCAAGCCGGACCTGTGACGATGACCGGCGCGCTGCAATCGCCCGCCGCTCTGGTTTGCCCTCTGGCCGGTTCCCTCTGGCCGGTTCCCTCTGGCCGGTTCCCTCTGGCCGGGTTGCTGTCTGATCGTAGCCGCAGACAGCTTCCCCGTCGCCCCCAAATAAAAGCGAGGCAGTTTCAGTCTGAGCCAATGCTTCCCCATTTGCCGCCGATGCTCGTAGCGAGGCGAACGCGACGCAACTGACTGGCGTATCGAGATGGTAATCGCATGAATGACGTTAGCACCCGGACGGCGCGCATCTTGGTCGTTGAAGATGACCGCGCGATGCGACGTATGGTCGTCGATTATCTCGAAGACCACAACATGCGGGGCGTTACCGCGTCCGGACGCCTGGAGTTAGCGCGCAGTTTTGCTGAAGGTGAGCCGGATTTGGTCGTTCTCGACCTGCGGCTTGACCAGGAAGACGGGCTCGACCTGCTGCGCGAAATCAGGACGCGCTCAGAGGTTCCGGTCATCATCACCACCGGCGATCGGCGCGACGAGATCGACCGGGTGGTCGGGCTTGAACTCGGGGCCGATGACTATGTCACCAAACCGTTCAGCCTCCGCGAACTTCTCGCGCGCATTCGGGCGGTTCTGCGGCGGCAGGAGGTCGCCCGCGCCGCCCCGCAGCGCGATCCGGAGCGGCGTCAAAGCAAATTCGGCGGCTGGCGGCTGGATTGGCGTCGGCGGCGTCTTTTCGATCCTGGCGGGGGTCAAGTCGCGCTGACCAAGGGAGAATATGCTCTGCTGACCGCCTTTCTCGAGGCGCCCCAGCGGCCGCTGAGCCGTGAGCAGCTATTGCAAGCGACCCGGGTGCACGAAGACGTTTTCGACCGCAGCATCGACGTTCAGATCCTGCGATTGCGGCGCAAACTGGAGCCCGATCCGACGACGCCGCAGATTATTCAGACCGAACGCGGCGTCGGCTATGTGTTTGCTCTGCCAGTCGAGACGCTCTGACCTCTGGCGCTACAATCGTAACCTTCTTTCGCAAAGCCGAAACGACGCGGTAGCGCGCAATCAGCACAATCTGCCGCTGTGTAGAAGCTGTGGGAGAGGTTGATGCGCTTCAAAAACCGCTGGCTTGGCAAGCTGACTGCCGCGGTCTGGACGAAGATGCACCGCGAATACGAGGTCCGGCGGATGCGACGATCCTGGGCGACGATCGACAATCAAACGCTGAGGGACATCGGAATTTCTCGCCTCGAGATCGAGTTTGCCGGGGACATCCGATATTGGCGGGCCCGGTACCGCGCTGACGACGCGTCACGTCCAGCCGGCCGGCTGAATTCCCGGCTGCCCGCCGGCACGTTCATCAGCCGCGCTTCTTGAGGGATGCCCGATACCGATACATCGAAGACCGTGCTCGGCAGCAGGCCAGCCGGTAGGCGCTCGTATCGCTGGCGCGCCGGGAGATTCCTGGCCGTGCTGCTGGTCGTCGCCACCACCGCCGGAGCCGCAACCCGGGTGCCGCCATTTTCTGGCGCGCAACTTGGCGCCGAAGAAGAGCCGATAACCCCGATACCGCAGCCGCCCGCCGTCAATCCGCTGCGGCTGGCTCTTGGGCAACGCCTGTTTGCGGATCCCCGCCTGTCGCGCGACGGGTCGCGTTCCTGCCTGTCGTGCCACGACACAAGAACCAATGGCGCAGACTCCAATCGACGCGACAGGGCTCTCGACGGGTCGGAGCTGCCGTTCAATACCCTCACCGTCTTCAATGCGGCGCTCAGTTTCCGCCTCGACTGGGAGGGCAACTTTCGCACCCTCGAAGCGCAGGCCGAGACTGCACTGCAAAGCCCTCAGGGCCTGGGAGCAAGCATTGATGACATTCTCAAAAAGCTGAATGGCAATGTCCGGATCAGGCGCCAATTCGTCGCGGCCTATGGGCGCAATCCCGACCGTGCGAGTCTGTTGGACGCGATTGCCACCTACGAGCGGTCGTTGGTGACTCCCGGAAGCCGGTTTGACCGCTGGCTCGAGGGCGATACGGCAGCGCTCTCAACCGAGGAACAGAACGGCTATCGGCTGTTCAAATCGCTCGGCTGCGTCTCCTGCCATCAGGGCGTCAATGTCGGCGGCAACCTGTTCGAGCGGCACGGCATTTTCCACCCGCTCGCCTCGCCGAGACCGGAAATCCTGCGGGTGCCGAGTCTGCGCAATGTCGCGACCACCGCACCTTATTTTCATGATGGCAGCGCGCCGACCCTGCAAGACGCGGTACGCAAGATGGCTTTCGCTCAGCTCGATCAGACATTGTCCGACCAGCAGATCGACATGATCGTGACCTTTCTGAAAACACTGACGGGCACCTATCGCGGTGTTGCGGTGGTCGCCCCGCGGCCATGAAGCTGATGCCGGCCGCAGCAGCCGTGCCGGTCCTGCTGGTGCTGCTGACCTGGCTGTCCTTCCGTGCCATCGACCCGGCTGCGGAGCGGTATGACCGCGCGCTCAAAGCGCTCGACCGTTTTACGATGACCGAAATTGCACTGCAGCGCGATGTCCTCGGCGCGCGTGCCGGGATGCTGCGCAACTACGATCCGCTGGTGCAGCATGTCAACGCCCTGCGCCAATCCCTCGGCCGCTTGCGCGACAACGCGTCAGGGGATGTGGAAGAAATAACGGCCATCGACCGGTTTGCCGCTGCGGCCGATCGCCAGGAGGATCTGACCGAGCAATTCAAGACCGCCAATGCTCTGCTGCAGAACTCTTTCGCCTATTTCCAACTGCTCAGCGCCCGACTTGCCGCATCCGATCGTAGCGGCCGGCTGGCGTCGGCCGTCAGCGCGCTCGCCGCAGCCATGCTGCATCTGACGCTTGACACCTCGCCGGCGGCCGCTCAGCAGGTTGCGGTTCGGTTAGACTCGCTCGCCGCGTTGCCCGTGGCTTCCGCTGACGCCGCCTCGCTTCAAGCGCTGCGGGCGCATGGGGAGTTGCTTCACGACCTGCTTCCGACGACTGACGGCCTGCTCAGGGCGCTGCTCGCTGCCCCGAGCAACGGTCAGCTAAAAGCGCTGCGCACAATGATCCTCACTCGGCAAGCCGCGTCGAGGGCAACCGCACGAGAATTCCGCCTCTTCTTGTATGTGATCTCGCTCGTGCTGCTCGGAGTTCTCGTTCATCTCGGACTGCGGCTGCGCGCGCGGGCCCTCGCATTGCAGCGGCGTGCCGCGTTTGAGCATGTGATCGCCGGCATCTCGACGCGCCTGATCGACGCTCAGCCGCATGAGATCGAACGGGAAATCGATCGGGCGCTGGCGGAACTGGCAGACTTTCTCGGCTCGGACCGCGCATACCTCCTGGTTTCAGGCAACATAACCCGACTGCATCACTGGTGCAGAAAGGGAACAGTCTTTCCTCCAAA
>Ga0335075_10018086_pt1 | contig 10457 bp, 4 predicted proteins | sample Lox_Sample_24_FD_206723 | JGI IMG/M metagenome (GOLD analysis project Ga0335075, IMG submission 206723) | Soil microbial communities from Loxahatchee National Wildlife Refuge, Florida, United States - Lox_Sample_2.4 | ecosystem: Environmental > Terrestrial > Soil > Wetlands | place: USA: Florida... | reverse complement strand
GGGAGGGTGCGGCATAGATGTCGGTTTTTGGTTGGGCGGTAAGGGTGAAGGTGGGTGGGAGGTAGGATGGATTGGGGTTGCCGGGCGAGTTGATGAAGGAGAAGGTTGACATTATAGTTGGAGCGCTGGTCTTTCGGGAATATGGAAGAGTTGAATGCATTTGACGTCCGTGGATTAGCGTCGGGAGGGATTAGATGCCTTGTTGGACGTGTCGATTAAGGAGCAGCTGAGAATTGGATAAGCTACGGCATCATTAGGGTTTAGAGGACCGTTGTACAAAATTTACAGTACCAGTAAGATGGGATTGCCAAAACTTTATGAAATAATTGAATTCAAAGATTTTCTTTGTAAAAGCCAGAAGGAAAACCAATTAGTTAAAGAGAACGTTTGATGGGAGAACGAATATGAATACATCTGAACTGGGATCAGTTGTACTACATTGAAAGCAAATTTGGATGTTAAATTGGAAACTCTGAAAGAACCTAAAGAGAGCATTCCAATTATTCGGCCTAATAGACTCATTTGAGCGTTATCTCACCTCTTGATACTAATATCTTTGGTGCAACTCTTAGTTATCCCATCGCTCTAGAACGATGAGTTAGAGCTACCAACCAATGCAGCCAAGAAGCTACAATTGAGTCAAATTCTGTCCAAAAACATGCCAGTGGAGCAAAGCATGACTCTGGGGCAGACTTTATCATAAGAAGTCGCAAGAGAATGCACAGAAGCTCAATGCGGCCAACCGGGCTCTGGAAACGCGGCTTGCCCTGCATGCAGTTCGTGCGGTGGGTGCGAGACGAGCGTAGTTCTCCGTACAAAATATTTGCTTGATGGAAGTCTGATAGAATTGGGAAGTTGGAGTTTCCAGAAATATTCCTCATCGCATAGATTAATAGCAACGGCTGCGGTGCCAGCACATCCCACTTTCCGTTTCTGCGGCCGGCTTATCCAAATAGGATAATTCGTATCGCCCAGCGACAACAGCTCTCGCACACTTCCTAGGCCACTTCAGCCTTTTCTCTCCTCGAGCGGTGCCCGTGGCATTTTCTGTCTCAATGCAATTGGTAGTGGACGATGTTCGCCCATTGCAAGAATCCGGTATGGAGAGTCGATGACTTTTCGCGTTGTTTTCAGTTGGAGTATGGACAAAATACCCCTTCATCATGCATTGGAGCTTTTCTAACTATCTTCTAGCTACCTAGAAACATTGTTTCCGGTAATGACATGCGCGGTATCGCTCCTTTACTTGTGCGTCCAAGTCTCCTTTGCCATTCGGCGCTCGGGCTACGATGAAGGATACAAGGCGCTTAACGGCTTTCACCACGCATTCGATATCGCGGTGCCATTTGAACGGCATGGTCGATCGCCATCGCTGGACGAGCATGAAGCTGCGCAAGAAGAGGACGAGGAGGACGAAGACGATCGCAATGAATACCTAGCCCTGCATACTGTGGCGACGCATGAACCTGTCATTGACATCGATAAACCGCGAGGCGAAGTATGGCTGGTTTTAATCGAAGAAGCAGCTGTCCTCGGCGAAGTCGGAATCCATCTGGCAATTCTGATCACGCGGTCATGGGGAAAGAGAGGGAACATGGCAGCAATTGCTGAGCTTTGCACTTGGGCGTATGTCGCGGTTCTGGCATCTGTGCGGTTACTTTTGTCCAGCTCTTCGAGGTACTCCTTCTGGAAGTTGTGGTACCATACTGCGTTTATCTACTGCTTCATGTGGGCCTTCAACACCCTGATCGTTCGATCCGCGATCATCCATCCCAGATCCCAACTCGCTCAGAGTTTTACGATTGCCGACTTCGCCACCTCATCTCTGCTTGTCGTTATCGCCTTGACATCGCGAAAGGGCAACAGGGCAGTGAAACTCGAATATGAAGGAAATCTTGAACCTTCACACGAGCAGACGGCGAGTGTACTATCTTTGGCCAGCTTCTCCTGGGTTGATGCGATTGTGTGGAAAGGTTATAAGAAGAGTTTAGAACTTGCAGATGTCTGGAACCTTCCTCCTCGCGACAACGCTGCTTCTGTTCTTGCAAACTATCGACAAGTCAAGAAGACTTCCGTCTTGGCGTTCCATCTGCTAAAATATTTTAAGCGCAACCTGCTGATTCAGGCCTCCTGGGCTGCATTCTCAGGCTTCTTGACCTTTGCGCCGACGCTGTTACTCAAAGCCATTCTCGAATACGTCGAGAATCCCATGTCGACTCCGCGGAATACCGCATGGTTCTACGTCATACTTCTTTTCGTTTCTGGCTGCGCTGCTGCTTTGGCTGATGGTCAAGCGCTGTGGATTGGTCGCAAAACCTGCATTCGCTTACGTGCAATCGTCATCGGAGAGATCTACGCGAAAGCGCTCCGTCGCAAAGCCTCAGCGACAACTGACAAAGTTTTGGGCGCGGATAAACCATCCCAAAATGCGAGGCCTGGGTTTCTCAGACGTCTCACGACTTTCTGGACGAAGAAGCAGCAGCAACCAACGACTGAACCTAAATCGGAAGCACAAGTCAGTTCCGGAACGATCATCAATCTTATGGCCGTCGATTCGTTTAAAGTCGCCGAAATCTGCGCCTACCTCCACTTCCTGTGGGCGAGCACTCCGGTGCAAATTGTCGTAGCAATTGTGCTTCTGTACCAGATCATGGGCTATAGCTCCATCGTCGGCATTGGCGTGATGATCTTCCTTCTTCCAATTAACATGTACATTGCAAAACAATTCTCCAAGACTCGGAAGCAAATACTGGCGGCCACTGATGCGCGGATTCACGCGACAAACGAGGTGTTGAGCAACATTCGCATCATCAAATTCTTTGCTTGGGAGCAACGCTTCATGGCTCTAGTTGAGGAGAAGCGAACTTCTGAGCTTCTCTACTTGAGACGCCGCTACATGGTATGGGCTTTTGCGGCGACTCTCTGGTCAGGGTCCCCGGTGCTCATCACGTTCCTTTCCTTCCTCTTCTACACCAACGTTGAAAAAAAGGATTTAATACCTTCCATTGCTTTTACCGCACTCTCTTTATTCCAGATTCTACGAATTCCGCTTGACCAACTCGCTGATATGGTTGCTCACGTCCAAGAATCCAAAGTCTCCGTCGACCGAGTGGAAGAATTTTTGAATGAACCGGAGACAGAAAAGTACCGACTGCTTAAGCACCAAGAAGTTGACGAGGATGGGAATCCACGTGTTGGATTCGAGAATGCTACATTCTCTTGGGGCAGAAAGGATGGTTCGGATGACGAAGCTTTCAAGCTTATGGGTCTTGACATCGACTTTAAGCTCGACCGGCTCAACATTATTTCTGGGCCTACAGGTAGCGGTAAAACTTCGATCTTGATGGCACTTCTTGGCGAAATGTCTTTACTCGATGGTCATGTTTATCTCCCTGGAGGACGAAGTCGCGAGGATCTCAAGCCGAATCTTGAGACTGGTCTGACGGAGTCCGTTGCCTTCTGCGCTCAACAAGCTTGGCTGGCAAATGCCACCATCAAAGAAAACATTCTCTTCGCAAGTCCGTTCGATTCCAAGAGGTATAAGGATGTACTTGTCGCGTGTTCGCTGCAAAGGGACCTTGAGATTCTGGATAATGGTGATCAAACGCTCGTCGGCGAGAAAGGCGTCACTCTTTCTGGAGGACAGAAGCAACGGATGTCATTGGCCCGAGCGCTGTATAGCCGTGCCCGATACATACTGCTAGATGATGTCTTGAGCGCCGTTGATTCTCATACCGCCAAGTGGATTTTCGATCAAGCTTTGCTCGGCCCGCTTATGCACAACCGAACCTGTATACTAGTCACCCACAACATCGCTCTCTGCTTGCCACACTCAGAGTATGCCGTTGTGCTGGACAATGGCCGTGTCGTCGCTCAAGGATCGCCAGGCGAGGTTATCGACTCCGGCAAGCTAAGTGAAGACCTCTCCAAATCGAGACCACAATCACAAGGACCTTCTAGGGTTGCTTCAAGAGTGCCTTCTGATGTTGGTGGAGAAGAGGCTATGGGCGAAGCGCACTTGAAGCAAGCGAATAGGCATATTAACGGCGACACCAGCAACGCCAAGGGGACTGTAAGAGGCACCAACTCGACACCAAATAACGAGTACACAGAGACCAAGGCTGTGGGTCGTGTAAAGCTAAGCACCATTCTACTCTATCTGAAAGCCATGGGCCCCTGGTGGTACTGGATCCTTGCAGCCTTGATGTTCGCTGCTCAACAGATTTCCTCCGTCGCTACGAATGTGTGGATCAGGCAGTGGGCCAATGCATATGCGGAAAAATCGGTCTTAACACTGAGTGACCGTCATACTCCGCCTTTGACACACGTGAGCAGCATCAGCGGTTTAGGTACTTGTCTCACCAGCGGCACTTGCAATTGGGGTTTGCCAATATTCTCACGTCCGACTCAAACCTGGTCAAACGTCAACATGAATATTTTCTCCAACGAAGACGTCAATTCCAGCTATTATCTCGGCGTGTACGCAGTTCTCGGACTGGTCTTCATGTTGATAACCCTTCTCCGAGAAATCATTCTGTTCACTGGTTCCCTCGCAGCTTCCAAGCGCATCCACAATCAGCTTATGGAAAGGGTTGCACGAGCAAAATTTCGATTCTTTGATTCGACACCACTCGGACAAATTATGAACCGTTTCTCAAAAGACGTCGAATCCGTCGACCAAGAGATTGCGCCTGTCGCAGTGGGGGTCGTACATTGCCTTGCCTCCATCCTTACAATTGTCGTTCTCATTTCTGTGATCACACCGGGCTTTCTGATCGCCGGCACCTTCATCAGCATTCTCTACTTCCTTATCGGCAAGTTTTACATCAACTCTTCCCGCGATCTGAAACGTCTCGAGTCTGTACAGAGAAGTCCGCTCTACCAGCAATTTGGGGAAACGATCTCTGGAATGACGACAATCCGCGCCTATGGCGACGAACGTCGCTTCATACGTGAGAATCTGGCCAAAGTCAACACGCACAACAGACCCTTCATCTTCCTTTGGGCAGCCAACCGCTGGCTCGCCTTCAGAGTTGATATTGTGGGCGCCATGGTTGCATTCTTCGCTGGCGTATTCGTCGTACTCAGCGTCGGTCGTATCGATGCCGGAGCTGCTGGTCTCGCAATGACATACGCCGTCACCTTCACGGAGAATGTGCTATGGTTCGTGCGGCTGTACGCATCGAATGAGCAGAACATGAACTCGATAGAGCGTATCAAAGAGTACTTGGATGTGGAGCAGGAAGCTCCGCCGATCGCGGAGAATAGACCACCTGGCAATTGGCCCAGTCATGGTGCCGTCGAGTTTATTAATTACAGTACGAGGTACAGAAAGGACTTTGATCTGGTCCTGAAGAAGATCTCATTCAAGGTACTTCCTGGTGAGAAAGTTGGAGTTGTTGGGAGAACAGGTGCTGGAAAGAGCTCGCTGGCCTTATCGCTATTTCGAGCTTTGGAGGCGGAGGAGGGAAAGATCATTGTCGATGATGTTGATATCGGATTAATTGGGTTACAGGACTTGAGAGAGAACATTGTCATGGTACCGCAAGGTAGGCTGATGGGCTTTTCTTGTCAGTGAAATGAGCTAACAAATATCCTAGATCCGACCCTCTTTTCCGGCACAATCCGCAGTAACCTCGATCCCTTCAATCTCTTCACTGACGAGGAAATCTTCACTACCCTTCGGCGCGTCCAACTCATTGGCCCACAAAGTCAATCATCAACACCACCTCAGCCCGAGACTCCCGCACGAGCCAAAACCCTGCTGACCGACTCTCCTCAATTGCAAAATGACCTGGATCGCGCTGAAACTCACTCACCAGCCTCCGACATTCTCCAAGAAAATAAAAACATCTTCTTCAACCTCAACAGTCCAGTGTCCGAAAGCGGGTCTAATCTCTCGCAAGGCCAACGCCAACTGCTCTGTCTCGCACGCGCGCTCTTGAAGAATCCTAAAGTCCTTCTTATGGACGAAGCTACCGCGTCCATTGATTACGCGACGGACGCAAAGATTCAGGGGACAATTCGCGAGATCAAGAATACCACAATTACGATCGCTCATCGTCTTCAGACAATCATCGACTATGACAAGGTCTTGATCTTGGATAAAGGCGAAGTCATAGAGTACGGTGGACCGTGGGAGCTCATCCAGAAAGAGAAGGGGTTTTTTAAGGGAATGTGCGACATGACAGGTGAAAGAGAAACTTTGAGGGATTTAGCAAGAAAAGCTTGGGAAGGTAAGAGGCTTGTTGATGATAGCTGATTTTGTGATGGGGTTGTGTAGAAGCATGGTTAGAGTATTGGTTCTCTACATGAGCGCTTCGAAGCATAGAAGTAGATGTAGAACTGCATTCTTGTTGCAGTATGATAGTAGACTAAAATACAACTCAAAATTCCGAGACACATTTATCCTCGTTGTCATGAACGTCAGAATTCTAGGAGCGATATCACTTTTAGAACAGCACACCTCTAACCATTTACACTGAACAACAAAATGTTTATCGGGATGCACTCACTCTCGAATGGTTCGTTTTGCGGCGGACAAGCATTATGTTTGGAATCACCATTGGTAACCTATAAAAGCTTGATCAAATTAAAGCGTACCAGAGAGCACCATAAAGCGGTCGAAGTGCCTCGTGTGGATGCACAACCAATCCTGATTTGCAGGGCCCAGTCCTATAATTTTCTAAAGTCATTTCCAAGAAACTACATGGCGAACGCGGGTACTGAGTCCCAGCAGCAATGAATGATGATGATGGGCACACGGTTATCAACAGACAGTGGAGATTGGTGAAGATTATATGTTAAAGTCAGCGAGGCGCATATTGTTGCCCATTGGCCGCTATACATTTCCTGGAATTGAAGCGATGGCTGAAAAGGAACTTGTCTAGAGTTGTAATAAGTGTGCAATGTTGTCGTCCTAGGATAAATGGGCTTTGGAACCTAGATTTATACATGTTGTCAATATTCCATTAGAGATTACGCAACGGATTTCATTGATGAAGCTTAACACGGACATGTTACCTGAATTATGAAGACCGTAAACATTATTGCACAGTTCGTTCTACCACTATACTGAAGCGCCTTCGCTATGCAGATGACAAGCAAAAACCCCAAAAGCTCATTCTGGGTATCAAAAATATACATGTGTCCATGAAGAAGTCAGATGCAGGAAATCCAAACTTTTGCTCCTCAGACGCCGCTATGCCATCCGGGGCTTTGGTGTCTGACAGCAATTACATGTGAGTTCAATCTGAGTCCAGCTCGATCGCGTCGTCAGCACTGGTGCCCGTGCCTGTGGCATGATTCGACATTGCAATAATCTTAACCTCATCCTCCTCCTCAGTGTCCTCATCAGCCTCATCCCCAGTCTCCTCTTCCGCCTCCATCATCTCCTCATTCTGTTCTTCATAAGCATCCTCACCTTCTTCGTCATCAATCTCCTCATCCTCATATTCAGCCAGGAGCGCGAACCGATTGCCATGACCATACCCATTGCCATTGGCATTTTCAGCCCTGTTTGCTGCAACCAAAGCAACCGCAGCCGCCGCATCCTCCCGCTGCATTCGCGCCTCATCTTTTTGCCTTGATGTCACAGTCTCCTCTCTCGACCTTCTCGCGGCATCCGGCGTCCACCTGCCAAAATCCTCCCTCACGACGAACTTGCTCTGCCTCGAATGATACTTTGGTAAAGACTGCAGATGCGTGCGTCGGAGCTGACTGCCCGCACCCGTATTTGCTGAACCCGTGGTGCCGCTCATTGAGCCGTCTGGGCCTTGTCCTCGCTGCAGCTGGTCACGCGTCCGTCGATACCAGGATTCGCTCTCTTCAAACTCCCGGACGACCCGCTGAATGTTGTTGTGAGATTCGTCAGACAACGAGCGAAGGTGGTGCATCTGGGCTTCGCTCGCCCTCTTTTTGCTTTCTGGTGGACTGTCGGGCTCACGCGCCGTCTGGCCGGTCTGGTTGGCCTCATCTCCCGTCTCGCGCTTGCGTTTGGCCATCTCGCGCCGGAGAGATTGCTTGCTTGGAGCATAGATGCCATGGGACTTGAACAAATAATATGTGTTTTTGAAGCTGGAGATTTTCCCATCTGGACGGGGAGGACCGCGGATCAAATCAATGATAGGAATACCAGTGGCATCGGACGCGCTAAGCGCGGATGCCGCTGTGGAATGTGCTGGACTTGCGGCCCTTGCCGTCTGGCTGATCCTATGATCGGCGTTACTCAGGCCTGTTGCTACTTCGGTTGAAGGTTGAGTCCGAGCGCGACGATTTAGGAGGATGGATTCGCGCTGTCTCGGGTGGCGTGACGGAGTGTCTGGGAGCAGGCTGGTGGTCGAAACATCTTGAGGAGGGTTGTTGGAGATGCTGCCAGTTTGTTTCAGGCTTAATGATTGGAGAGGTTGAGCTGCTTCCGCTTCCACTTGCTTTGTGCTTGTCTCGAGGGCTCTGTTGACTTGCGTTAGATTCGTACTGGCTTGGGGTGATTCGCTGACGTCTCGCGAGTCAACCTTCTCGGCAGTAGGAGTTTGCGACATCCGCTTGATGGTCTCCTTCGCTCTCGCACGGTAAAGTTGACCTCGACGTCGCAAGCGCATGCTGCGCACATTCTGGAACCAGCGATGCCAGTAGCGAACGGCAAGTGAGTGTTGGCGAAATTCATCCGCCTGTCGTCTATCCTGCTCATCCTCAAAATCTAGCATCTCTTGTTTGATCAAGTTGCGAGTGACGTGGTAGATATAGGTGGGCAGGATTCCCCATGATGGGTCGAGAGCCGTCTGCCTTCCGAGATACTCTTGGACCTCGTCTTTACGAATCGGTTCTGCGATCTTGAACGCTTCCTTCCTCTCAAGTCTCCTCTTGTCAGACCGGATTTTCTCCATCCTCTCCTCAGCATGTCTCTGTTCGATCCGTTCTTTCTCGGCGGCAGCCTGCTCTGCGGCGGCTTTTTCAGCGGCGGCCTTCTCTACAGCATTACGCTCCATCCACTCTCGGTGGTACTTCTCCCTTGACGCTTTTTCGGCCTCTGCATCTTGTCTAGCTTTTTCAGCCGAAGTCATTTGTGCGTATAAAATTGCCGCTTGAAGCTCTTCGTTGGAGATTGCAGGTGTCGATGTCTGTGCAGGTGGAAATCCCTGCTGCTGTGGACTCCAGCCTCCAGCTTGTGAATAGCCCACGTTGAGTATTAGCTGCTGTGGAGGCAAACTTTCAGCTTGTGGGTGGGCCACATCTTGCATTGACTGCTCCCGTTGCGGAGCCGCTGGAGCTGCTAGATAACCGAAGATGTTGTCTGGTTGCATTTGATACTTTGACTGCGACTGCGCAGACCCTGGCGCTCCCAGGTGAACGAACACATGACTGTTCGCAGACCGCTGTTGCGGAGGCGCTGGTGATGGTTTCTCTACACGATCAAATAGCGAGACCTTTCCAGGTCGATCTTCATCTTGTTCAGAAGGTGTAGCGACCTGCTGCGGCGGGAAGGGTTGCTGCTGCAGGAAGGGTTGTTGCTGCAGGACTGATTGCGGCTGTTGTAGAAGGGAATTGCCCGCTAGAGCTGACGATGGCTTCTCGTGGTTGAAGATTGTGCGCTCTGCGGGTTGCTCTTCAGATTGCCCACCCGGTCCAGACGCGTTCTGTTGGGGCTGGAAACTCCGTGCTTCCGCCGCTAAGGAATGTTCTATGCCGTCAACGATCTTGGGCTTTCCGAGTCGCGGTTCAGAATGTCCAGACGGTGCATCAGCCTGCTGTTGCGGGGAGGTTTCCAGGAGAGGTATCTGCTGTGGCGGGAGAGATTGCTGCTGTTGCGGAGGGCTTTCCGGGAGAGGTATCTGCTGGGGCAGAGGAGATTGTTGCTCAGGCGGTGGAGCGAGCTGCTGGGCTTGGTTGCCCTGGTTGGGCGTGGATACGTCCTGTCCATTAACCATTGTGTGATTGGTGGTTTCTGCACCGAGTGCAGCGGTTGTTGAGGTAACTGATGGCGTGCCGGTGACGAAGCTTTGCAAAGACTGTGGGACGTTGAATGGTGTTGGCGCAGCTTGAGCAGGCGGTGTAATGGTGAACGAAAAGGCTGGAGTGGACGCGGCGAGCAGCGGCGTCGTAAGTGTATTAACAGAACTTTCCGTCACGTTGTGTATTGTCGAGGCTTCGATAGCAGTCGCTGGTATTGGAGAGGTGGTCCGTGCGCTGGCAAACGGCTGATGGGGAGGTATTGGCTTCTCCGTTGTCCATGTCCCTATTGTATTCATTGGCGTGGAGGGCGTGAATGGGCTTGCGGAAGGGTTCAGCATTGATGAGAATAATGGCGCTGACTCGGGCCTAGGGGGTCCATCGAATCTGTGTTCATCTTCATCGTCCGAATGGCCACTGACGAATAAACTCGATTCCCGCTGATCTACTTCATGCTCATGATCACTTATGATCATGCCTGCCTGGATTGCAGCCTTAGCAGACATGCC
>Ga0335075_10018084_pt1 | contig 10458 bp, 9 predicted proteins | sample Lox_Sample_24_FD_206723 | JGI IMG/M metagenome (GOLD analysis project Ga0335075, IMG submission 206723) | Soil microbial communities from Loxahatchee National Wildlife Refuge, Florida, United States - Lox_Sample_2.4 | ecosystem: Environmental > Terrestrial > Soil > Wetlands | place: USA: Florida... | reverse complement strand
TGGCGCAGCTTTTGGACAGATCAAGCTCGCCGAAGTAAAATACACGCGTCTTCCTTTCTGTTTCCCAGTTCAAGTCAATACAACCGTCATGCCCTGCCAGAGATCCTCTCCACCACAGGCGCAAGCTCTAGTTACAATGGCCGGCCCCTAGTACTCCATGAGGACCTTGGCGAGATCGACTCAGTCTGGACATACTGTGAGCCATACTCGAACTGTCCCTGGTTCCACGAATTGACCAAAGATCTCAACATTAAGGTCTACGTTATAGGATCTAGGGTCGGTGGGATCTCGAGTGTGTACGAGTTTGTCAAGCAAGGTGTCATTGGTGTCATGATCGAGGGAGGCATATTCTATCCGGTACTTTTCAACTCAACGATCAATCCACTTGTTTAGAGCTGACTATTACCGACATTAGGTGAAACCTTGCGAAATATGGATCACATCCCAGACATGCTAGATGATAGCTATACCCTACTTGAGTCCAAACACGGCTATAAGGGCGGAAAGGCTCCAACAGATTGCCACACCTGAGCTCTCAGCTACTTTGGTGAAACAACGAATCAACTCTGCATCTACAGCAAATACCGCCGCCTACCAGCTACGAGATCTCATAATACACGAAAGGTACAAAGAAGCATGACACAGAAATCGAAGAGCTCAAATTTGAAGTCAAGCTCTGCCGGGAGTTGGGCGTGGACATCGAAATGTTCGAGAACTACAAAATAAGGGGCTGAACTACTTTCATCAAGCAACGATATGCCCCCGTTTTCGCAAGCCAAGCCGTATTCCGTTCGATAAAATACCTCATGCGTCCTCAAACACCTATCCAGCAGCCAAATGTCTAGTGAGATACCTGCACTCGCATGATCTCCTGCGAAGAATCAATTAGATAGATCTCCCTATCATCCGCCACACCGGCCTTGAAAGACATGTCACGATTGAAAGATCGATGGCTACACCTATATAGCACAGAGCCAGGTCTGGGCAAGGCGAGAGTAGGATTCTTCTACAGTTAAATGAGTTGGTTCCAGACAATCCTCCTGAAAATCAAATATCTATCTCCATGAAGGGGTCCGTTATGTTCTTCCAGGTTTTTCAGAGGCTATTCCTGTCCATTCTATCCTGGAGTTTCACTTCCCAACCAGCTCTCGTCTCAGGACCACAGTCAGCCTCTGCATCATCCTGTGAGCCCAAGCTCTTCTCGTGGCAATGTATGTGTAACGAATGATCACAAAGCATTGACGACGAGTACTCGGCTCAGTAGATATACGGCACGATAATTCTGGCGATCACTAGAGGAGAGGCAGGAACACGCTGATTCCCGTCCTGGCGTAGGGGCCGGCCAATCAACAATCTTGCAGAAATGGCATAGTCTAATCTCGAGCGGTAGGAGCTGTGTAGACTGTAGCACCCGGGACGTGTAAGTTAGGCCTGTTCCGTTCCAATATGATCTTCCATTACTCGATTCTCGACGATACGTTGAGGTGGGCGCGAGAATGAAAATGCGTGGACTTGAGGGCGGACTTTTTGGCTCTACCACGTCGCGACGTATCCCATAAGGGAAGTCCGAAGCCCGTGGGAAGCAGTAACAGCGATTGTGACCTTCCCCTATCGGCAAGGCTGAGTAATGATCTAATGTCTCACCTTCTTCTGCCTGCATGGCTGCACGACAAGCTCAATCAGCCAATGAGCCATCCTTGACTCCTTGGCTCGCTAGGTCTACCAATGAGGCCTCTTTGTATTCTTGGCATCTTTTGCGACTCAAAGATTCCGCAGGCCATTGCGTGGCAGGTATCCTTGACTGTTCACAATTCTTTGCCAGTCTTTTCATGGCATTGGTTGTGCTCTCTTTGCTCCGCAACCTATTCATACCCCTATATTTGGATTCTCTAGCCTGAGCCTAGGACGAACATAGCGATGGCCGAGACTGCGAAAACGAGGCACTGCCCTAGTCTCACACCAAGAATCTGCGGCTTGTAGGCCGCGTGGCGTGCTTCAACTCGGCTAACCAAATCAATCTTCTCAGCATAATCAACGTATGCTCGAGGAGTAGCCCTAGGAGAGATTCTAGCGAAGGCTCGCCTCGTAGACCATTCATTCCGCGATAATGAAGGTCAACGTACTCGGTCTCAATCCTGTCAATTCGATAGCTCTGGTCATCTTTTCAGTTTCGCCCCTACTGGGAGGCTTCATGATACTCTTTCGACAAATTGTAACACTGACAAAGAAGAATCTACGCCTCGAGGTTTCTCGCCATGTCTTCAGCACCCTCTTTCGGGCACTTCTGCTACCTGTTGCATTCGTTATCTTCCTGAGCTGTGCTCAGAATTTGTTCATTACGCAGTCTTCATACGGGGTCGGAGTCGCGAAGCCGGTGCTTTCACTGCTCGACGCAATGGACTCTCGTGGTGTGCCCTCGAAGCTAGTGATGGTGAATAGCAACTTTATTGGGGGCGATATTGACCATGTCATCCAATCAGTGGCGCGTCTGATCACTGGTGCCGGCAAGGAAGTCGTGATTCTATCAGAGGAATCTCAGTTGTTGACCACATGTCGTGAAACAATCCGTCAGATCAGCGACTGCTATGCGGCGGCCGTGTTCCACTCCTCGCCCAGTGAGGGACCTGGTGGTACTTGGAACTATACTATGCGCGTCGATGCAGGCCGTGGAAAGAAGATAGATGTTCATTCGTCATCGAACGACGTTCAACTGTATCCAATTCCCCTTCAGCATGCTATCGATTGGATCATCGCGTCGCTCAATGAATCTGTCAGCCAAGACAAACTACCTGGAACGGTGTTACAATACCCATACACCGATGAGACGGAATCCCAGAGAAAAGATGGTGTTCGCACACGGTTCCAGAACACCATTCGCTCTGCTTTAGCAGCCGCTTTCTTCCTTAGTCAAGTTGGCGTGATCTACCATCTCGTTGGATTCATGTGTTATGAACGTGAGCGCGGCATTTCGCAACTCCTAGAAGCCATGATGCCAAATCGAAGGAGGTGGCAGCCGCGGTTTGCTCGGCTACTATCATACCACCTTTCGTTCGTCATCATCTACCTCCCTGGCTGGATCATCATTGCACTTGTCCTCCGATACCTCGTGTTTGTTCACACCAACACTTTCATATTGCTGGGCTTCTACATCCTGTCGGGCTTAGCATTGACTTCTCTGGCTATCTTCGGAGCAGCATTTTTCCGGCGCACCCAGCTCTCGGCAATTACTGTCACAGGCGTCTCACTCATCCTGGCAATTCTGGGAATGGTCTTCGAAGGCAGTGGCAACTGGGCCGTGGGTCTCCTGAGCCTGTTTTCCCCACCAATCCCCATCATCAATTTCATGGACGAATTAACCTATTGGGAGATTGTACAGCGCTCAATTGATCTATATCAAGGTACTCCGGGCCGGAGAGCGAGGTTCCCCGGGCTTATTTACTGGTATTGCTTGGTTCTGCAGATTTTAATTTTCCCACTGCTCGCTATCTTCGTCGAAAAATGCCGTTATTCTACCAGCTCTGGCCACCGATCCATCACTAGGACAGGAAAGACTAGTACATACCCAATCCGGCTGACAAGCTTCTCCAAGGTGTATCAACCTCGCTGGTACTATCGCCTTCTGCCCGCGGTGTTTCGCCGCAGTAAACCACCCGTGACGGCGGTGAAGGAATTGACCTCGAACATCGGTCGTGGCCAGATTACCGTGCTCTTAGGCCCCAACGGAAGCGGAAAGACAACCACGCTTCGATGTATTGCTGGCATCGAAAAACCAACAGGTGGGTCCGTTGAGATTGACGGCGCTGGCGGTCTAGGTGTCTGTCCCCAAGAGGTATGTTGAGCCAAAATCCCCTGTCTCCATTCAACACGATTGGACTTCAAGTCTAACCGTATGTGCTTAGAACGTGTTTTGGGACTTGTTGACAGTCGAGGAACACGTACGAATCCTGAATGCCCTTAAGAGGGTAGTGGGCGAGGACCCAATGCATACGTTGCATGACCTGATCCGCTCGTGCGATCTCGAGGAAAAGACAAATGCCCTTGCCAAAACCCTCAGCGCTGGGCAAAAACGAAAGCTTCAATTGGCGATGATGTTCACTGCAGGCAGCCAGATATGCTGCGTCGATGAAGTGTCCAGTGGTCTTGATCCGCAATCCCGTCGGAAGATATGGGAAATATTGCTAGCCAAACGTGGCGAGCGCACGATTGTCTTGACGACGCACTTCCTCGACGAGGTTGATTACCTTGCCGACCACGTCATTGTCATTTCTCAAGGATCTATTCGAGCCGAAGGGTCAGCTGTCAGCTTGAAGCAAAGATGGGGCGGAGGTTATAGTGCCAAAGTACCCGACCATCACCAACGCGGCCAACCTGAGTCAAGCAATACGCCGGACACAGTGTCTCAGCAAGAGACCATTTCGGTTGACCGCTCCTCTGCTGTTATCCAGGTCGTGGATGGGCTGGAAGCGAGGGCCATTACGAATTATCGAATCACTGGGCCGACCATCGAGAACGTCTTCTTCAACGTGTTAGGGGAGCCACTTCCTTCCGGTGATGTCACCACGGATAACGAGTTAGATCTTCGAGGAGGAAAGACAGTGGGATTACTCCGATTCGTAGGAATCCTATTGGCCAAGCGTCTTATCATCTTGCGTCGCAACTTGGTGCCTCATCTTCTAGCGATTATCATTGCACCTATCGTTGCCGGAGCTGCTTCGGTTTTTCTAAACAATTACAACGGCCTTTTTTGTGGCTCGAATCTCCCTTTGACGAACCCAACAATATATACGCCTTCAAGCCTACATGATTTGGATTTCGTGCTTGGGCCGTCAAGCCAGATCTCCTCCTCCGTCCTACAGCGAGTTGCTACGTTCATTGGAGGCGGAGCTGCAGTGGACCTTTCTTCTTTTACGCAGTCCCTACACTTGGTAGAGAGCATCGAAGAGTTCAATCAGTACATCGGCAAACACCAGGGCAACGTTACTCCCGGCGGCGTATTCCTAGGCTCCGATGGCTCCTCACCGACGTTCGCATACCAAGCCAATGGGCCCATGTATCACTCAATATTCGCCCAAAATGTATTGGATATTCTGACAACCAATGTGTCCACGACCGCCTTATTCTCAGAATTCAATTCAATCAATCAGGTGTGTCTTTCCGTGCCGATCTATCAGCTACCTACTAATGTTTGGAATAGCCCGAAATTGACAAATCATTGCAGTTTTTGTTGTAAGTGCCTTCCGGTTGCTATGCCGGAGCGTAACTGACTTTGCAGGTATTTCGGTCTCGCGATGACAACCTACGCGGCGGTCTTTGCTCTTTATCCTACAACAGAGCGTCAACAGAACATCAGAGCCTTGCATTACTCGAACGGGCTTCGAGCTCTACCATTATGGATCGCTTACACAATGTTTGACTTTTGCTTCGTCCTGATCACAAGCGTCATCACCATCGTCATCTTGAGCGTGGTTTTCCACGCCTGGTTTGCATTGGGCTACCTGTTCGTCGTCCTCATGCTGTTCGGGCTTACATCTCTCTTAACCTCGTATGTGGTGTCCCTGTTCGCAAAGTCTCAGCTGGCTGCTTTCGCATTTTCCGCAGGGGGGCAAGCGATTATGTTCGCGATCTATATCGTCACATACCTCTCAATCCTTACGAATGCCTCCTCGACAAGTATCGATTCGAGCGTTAACCTGGCTCACTATCTGCTGGCGATTGTAATGCCTCCTGCCAGTCTTGGTCGAGCTCTGCTTGTCGCATTGAACACCTTCTCGATAAGCTGTGACGGATCTACTCTTGTCTCATACCCTGGAAACATTAACTCATATGGAGGTCCAATCTTATATCTCCTATGTCAATCCTTCATCCTCTTCAACTTTCTAGTTTGGTGGGACTCTGGTTCAAGACTCAAAGGAGTCCAAAAGCGAGCCCACTTGCAGCATCATGAAGAGGCAGAGCTGGCTGACACCGACATCGTGTCTGAAGTCCACCGAGTCACTAATTCCGAGGATACGCTACGAGTCCTCCATGCTTCAAAAGTGTTTGATCGAAGGCGTGTCGTTGACGACGTCACGTTCGGTGTAGCTCAAAACGAAGTATTTGCCTTGTTGGGTCCCAATGGAGCCGGCAAAACCACTCTGATGGGCTTGATTCGCGGGGAACTAAATCTCTCGGAGAGTCGGGGCGACGTTCTAGTGGGAGGGACTTCTCTGAGCAAGAACCTTGCCTCAATTAGATCTCGCTTGGGCTTCTGTCCGCAATTTGATGCTATCGATGGAATGACTGTCACGGAACATCTTCAGCTATATGCCAGGATCAAAGGAGTTCGCAATACTGGCACCAACGTGCAACACATTCTCCAGCTGATGGGACTGGTTCCATTTGCCAATCGGCTGGGTGCGGAATTATCCAGTGGCTATAAGAGGAGGCTAAGTCTTGGTATTGCATTGATAGGTGAGAATAGCAAGACATATTTCGTACCACGCCAAGAGGGAAACTGATCCAGTAAAATAGGAAACCCGGAGGTGCTGCTATTGGACGAGCCATCACCAGGTCTTGATGCTGTGGCGAAGCGGGCCATTTGGCAGGCAATAAAAGCTGCAAGCCGCGGAAGGTCAATCGTCCTAACAGTGAGTGCAGCCTGTCAAAGAGCTCATATAACACGAATTAGCTAAAATTTCGCGCCCCTCCAGACCCATTCCATGGAAGAAGCCGAAGCCTTGGCCGACCGAGCCGGAATCATGGACCGGCGCATGCTCGCCGTCGGCACCATCGCCCACCTCCGCCAGCGCTACGGCGACTCGTACACCATCCACCTCGTCAGCCGCACCGCCCCTCACACCTCTGACGAGGAAATGGAACGCCTCCGTAGATGGGTGGTGGGCAATTTCGCCGACGCTATGCTGGAAGACAAGAGCCTACATGGGCAGTTGAAGTTCAGCGTTCCCGCAGGTAAGACCACGAACCGCCTGCCTGGCATCTTGGCACAGTTCAAGCAGCAGCTGGGGCCGTCGAGTCAGGAAATGGGCATCATTGGGCCAACTGGATCGGAAAGTATTGATGACGATGACGACAACGATGACGAGATCAGCCCCGTTGTGGTCTCGAACAGGGGAGGCAGACCGGGCAGCCGCAGCCGCGGCGGAGCCGTCAGGACGATCTTCGCCGCGCTCGAGGCTAATCGCGACTTCCTGGATCTGGAATCCTACTCTGTGGCACCGAGTGCGCTCGAAGAGGTCTTCTTCAATGTGGTGGGGAGTCATAGCTCCACGGAGGAGCAGCCCCGTGGAAGGAGGCGGTGGTGGTGGCGGTGGAGGACGTAAAGCATTATCTCCCATTTCCCAGGGGCTAAGTTTTTGGCATGATGATCCATGATGTTGTTGCTAATGATCAGTACTAATGATATTTGACTTCTAATGTGGAATTTGGGGTTGGGGAATATGTACGAAGACATCGGTTGGAAGATGGGTTAGGCCACACATATGGAGCCCTGACGGTTTGCATTCCAAGATGCTTCAACATGGATTGACTGCTATGTTGAATGAACAGATAATTCACGAGTCACGAAATTGCCGGCACCGTATTTCCAAAGCACGACACTCCTCCGTTGGTAAAAGGTGTGATCAAAAGTCTCTGGAGATTACTAATTACTAGTTCGCGTGTCAAACAGATCCTCCACATGACAGCCATCCTACCCGTTTACCACCCAGACCCCCTTCCTTCACACCTCCCGCCCCTCCGCAAACCACCTCCCAAACCATCTCACCGCCTGATCCTGCGCCTGCCCCTCTTGCTCCGCCCCCCTCTCACTCCCCGGATCCCCTCTAACCGCGAACCCGTGCTTCGCTCCGGCATAAACCACCACCTCGCTGTGCACATGCCCCTTCTTCTTCTCCAGGATTTGTCGACTTTCCTCAACCATCTTCGGCCCCATCACGATATCCTTATCCCCGATTGCAAGACTGAACGGCAGACTGATCTTCTCAATGTCGCTAGGGAAGTCTAGCCCACTTGGATGCGCCGTAAAGACGGAGTTGACGAGTGTGCGGGTGCTATCTGGTGAGGTGGTAGTACCGTGGGCGAGGGCGATGGCGTGTTTTCCGCCCCAACAGTAGCCGGCTACGCCGATGGGGATGGAGTTGTCGGTGTTGGCACGCAACTCGGTTAGGAAGGAGGTCATTTTGGGCCAGACGACGGAGAATCGATTGGCGTAGAGGAAGGGGATGAATGTGGAGGCGGCGCGGAGACCGTAGTAGCTGTTTTGGAATTAGCATGTATGATGAGAGGAGATGGAGAGGAGATGAAGAGGAGGGCGAGGTTGTCGCAGACGTACGGCTTCTGGAGATTGGCGAGTAGACCTGTGTTGGATAGTTTTGGAAAGACGTCCAGGAGCCATAAGGGTGCTTCTCGCCCTGTGTTTCTACTTTCAGTGACGTTCCGGGGCTATCCAAGGAATTGAATGGTTGTTTCAGATGCATACCATCCATGAAGTCGGGTACAAGGACTTGGAAGCCGCCTTTCCTAGCAATGTCGTCGGCCATGACTCTGTTATTGACGAATGTCCATCCGAAGGCATCAGTTATTATGACGATGATGGATTTGGGTTCTGACGGATTGGATTGGTGGGCAACGTAGGTGTTGCGGCCATAGAGCACGGTTGTACTGCCTTTAGGGGTGCGTTCGTGGACCGTACCAGTGAAGCAGTCCGGACAAGACATTGTTGGCTGAGTGTTTCGACAAAGTGTATGAGGCAAGGAACAGGAACATATGCGAATGCCTTTTCAGAGATGTCGAGTATGGCTCCAGAAAATCACAAGTCATATACCCTCATCGGTCTGCGGAGATCTTCTAATCGCCGTGTGCTCGGCCTTGAAGGTGATACCACAGCGCTGCCGAATCTCCGACAAGGTATAGTTTGGCCATTGAGGATTTTGTTGGCACTACACCTAACCTCGGCCAGGAAAGATTTACACACACACATCGTGCAGCAATCAGGTCAGCCAATTGCCAGGGTCCGTCTTGGCATCGCGGCGAGCAACCAATAGTGACGCTGGTGTTCGGCGCTACCTAAACCTTCTCGCAGTTGCTTGCTCAAAGCGGTAATCCACCGTCCTGTTGTCCTCTGAGGCCCTTCGGCAGTGTAGTGGCAGTGACCGTAAATTTTTCATGCTAGGTTGGCCAAATATTGCTCTTTACATGAGAAGTTGCCGGAAATAACTCATGCCGGCCCCTTTCTCGGCTTTTGCGAGCATGCCTAACGTGTGCCGCCGTAAGTTTCGGTCCTGGGAACTTTCCGCATGCCGCGTACCTTGCAGCGAGTCCCTGGATGTCTCGTTCTTGGTCTTATCTGTGCGCCATAGCAAACGCTATGCTACCTTTGTCTTGTGCCTAGACTTGTTTCTGTTGTGCGCAGCAGACAGGTGTACATAGAATTGGTTGTGGAGGGACTGCTTGCTATCTATTCTACCCGGGGTAGCGAGGTGAGGCTTACAGATATAAGGAAACCCTATCGGCCGAGTACCTGTCTCGTACGATATAGCTGATCCTTGCCGGGCTGGGCCGGATATTGCGAATCAAGCACTGTACATCGCCAACTGTTAGTCGCAGGGTCCGTGGCCACTGAGATTTCTCAGGTGTCTCCAGCGAATACGACACTCGTCCCAGGGCTGGAAGCCAACTGACTCGAGATATTGGCAAGTATCTTGGACGCATTGCGAAGCTTTCCATTCTGCTATTCGGGTATAGTCAACCGAATTTGGATCTGGCAATGCCAACAAAGACACTTGAAATGAGTTGAAGAATAGCACACGGCCGGTCAACTTCTTGTCATCTTCGAGAAAGTATCGGCAGTAGCGACAGATCCGATGAAAGTTCTGATAGAGTCGTTGGAAGTGCTCCGTATCGGTGCTGGTATATAATGCTGACATCCCAGTGTAGATGCGTAAAGATCGAAGGAGGTTGATGATTTGCAGCTCTAGCACATCATGGTAAAGCGCGGCGACAGTGGTGGAGAAGTCCAAGAAAGTGATTGGCTCCGCAAGCAAGCTTTCATTGCGACGGCTTCCCAAAAGGCTGGATGGGATGGCCAACGTTACCGTTTTCCACTGCTCGATGGTTGTCCAGATGGCCAGTAACCTCTTGTGGATCTGGGAGGTTTCCTGGTCGTCAGCTTTAGTTCGGTCTAGTTCTTCGAAGATTGGTGGAATCATGTACGCGTGATTGAGGAAAGAGCGCAGTGGATCGTTGTGAAGTTCATCGGCATTGCGACTCTGAATCCAAGAGGACGAGCTGAGAAAGTTTGCGCGTCGTTCAGCCAACCGAAAAGGGAACTATATTGGTCAGACAGGTTTTGCTATGGCAATGGATACCTTACATCAAAAACTTGATAGTCATAGAATAGGTTGCGGTAGAGTTTCCAACTTGAGCGTCCCATACTACCACACTCGACGAGCGCAGTCATGC
>Ga0335075_10018083_pt1 | contig 10458 bp, 7 predicted proteins | sample Lox_Sample_24_FD_206723 | JGI IMG/M metagenome (GOLD analysis project Ga0335075, IMG submission 206723) | Soil microbial communities from Loxahatchee National Wildlife Refuge, Florida, United States - Lox_Sample_2.4 | ecosystem: Environmental > Terrestrial > Soil > Wetlands | place: USA: Florida... | reverse complement strand
CTCGCCGCCGCCGCCTGCTCGACGAGGGCCGCGTTCTGCTGGGTCATCGTCTCCATCTGCATGACCGTATGGCTCGCATGCTCGATCCCGGTCGACTGATCCCGGCTCGCGATCGCGATCTGCGCGACGATCTGCGTCGCCTGGCCGATGGCGGCGACGATCTCCGCGAGCGAGCGGCCGGACTCCTCCACGAGACGGCTGCCCTCGCCGACTCTCGCGACGCTGTCCTGGATGAGCGCCTTGATCTCCTTCGCCGCCGTCGCGCTGCGGCCGGCCAGGTTGCGCACTTCGCTCGCGACCACGGCGAATCCGCGCCCCTGCTCGCCCGCGCGCGCAGCTTCCACCGCCGCATTGAGTGCGAGCAGATTGGTCTGAAAGGCGATCGCGTCGATTACGCCGATGATGTCGGCGATCTTGCGCGCCGCGCCGTTGATCCCGCCCATTGCCGCAACGGCCGCGCCGACGACCGAGCCGCCGCGCTCCGCACGATCGCTGGCCGCGGTCACGAGCTCGTTGGCGCGCGCGACGTTCTGGGCGGTCTGCTTGACCGATCCCGCCATCGTCTCCATCAGGGCCGCCGCACGCTTGAGGTTGGAAGCCTGCTCCTCGGCGTGGTGTGCGAGATCGACGTTGCCGCTGCCGATCTGCTCGGCGCCTGTTTGTACCTCGCCGGTCACGTCTTTGATCCGACCGACGAGCGCGGCCACGACGTCGATTAGGGCGTTCACGCCCTGTGAGAGTGTAGCGAGCTCGCCGGTGCTGCCCTCGAGGGATAGACGCCGCGTGAGATCTCCCTCGGTGGCAGCCGCGACGACGGCGTGAGTCTCCTGCACCGCGCGGCGCAGCCGCTCCGAGAAGTGCACCTGCTCGGTCACGTCGGTCGCGTACTGGACGATCTTGAAGGGATTGCCCTCGGCATCGAGGATCGGGTTGTAGCTCCCCTGGATCCAGATGGTTCGGCCGCCCTTCGCCACGCGCTGGTAGCGGCCGGCGTCGTACTCCCCGCGAGCAAGGCGCGTCCACAGCATGTGCTGCTCGCCGCTCTGCTGCGAGCCGGGCTCGACGAGCATGCCGTGATGGCGCCCGCGCAGCTCCTCGAGCGAGTAGCCCGTCATCGTGAGGAAGTTTTGATTGGCCGAGAGAATCGTGCCGCTCAGATCGAGCTCGAGGACCGCCTGAGCCTTGCTGATCGCGGCGAGCTGGCCGAGTCCATCGGAGAGCTTCATCATCTGCTCGGTGATGTCGACCGTGTGCTTGACCACCTTGTACGGCCGGCCCGTGAGGCCGAGGATCGGGTAGTAGGTCGCCTGGACCCACACGACCCGCCCCTGCTTGCCCATGCGCTTGTACCGCGCCGCCTGGGCCTCGCCGCGCCGCAGCCGCTCCCAGAACTCCCGGTACGCAGCCGTGAGCGCGTACTGCGGATCGACGAACATCCTGTGGTGCGCGTGGCGCAGCTCCTCGCGCGAATAGCCCGACGCCTGCATGAAATTGGCGTTCGCGCGCCGGACGTTGCCCTGCATGTCGAACTCGATGATCGGCAGCATCCGGTCCATGGCGACGACCTGCCGACGCATATCCGCGCAGTGCATCACGCCCTGCCAGAGGCCGAGCAGCCAGCGACCGGGAAGTGCAATGGGATTCGAAGGCATGAACTGAAATCTCTCGAGATTCGGCTCGCGGCGGACCATTCCGCGCACGTCAATTTCCCGAAGCGGCTCGACACCCGATCTTCGGCTCGACATATATCGGCGCTCACGGGGGGCGCTTGATGCGACGCCGGTCGCATTCTCGCCAAGCTCGACTGCGCGGTAGACTCGGAGTGTCGATTGGTTCTCGGAGGGTAGCCATGCCGCTCGCGCCCGCAGCCCGTCTCGAACGACTGGGCGACCGATATCGCAAGGCATACGCTCGGCACGATCCGCGGCTCGCGCCGATCGCCCGCCGAGTACGCTTCACCGAGAACAACGTCGAGATGGCCTTCCCCGACGGCACCTGGGATACGGTGACGCGCGAGCTCGGCCCCGCGCTCACGATCTCGGATCCGGTCACCGGCAACGTCGGCCTGTACACGACGATCTTGCAGAACGACACGCCCGGATTTCTCGCCGTGCGCTTGAGGGTCGCGCGAGGCCGGATCATCGAGATCGAGCAAATGGTGTCGACCCGGCGCAATCTTTCCGGCCCGCCGACGCCCATCGGCGAGATCCAGGGGTTCACTCACGACCCGGACCTCGCGAAGCCGCTGCGAGCTGCGGAGCGCCTGCCGCGAGCGGGGCTGATCGCGGTCGCGGACGGCTACTTCTCGACGCTCGAGAACAACACGGGGGAAATCCGCGGTGCCGCCCGCTTCGCGGCGGATGCCATCCGCAAGGAGAACGGGCTCGAGTTCACCGGCATCGAGGCGGCATTCCGCCTCGGCTACTACCGCTTCAACGCGCGGGTGCGCGACCGGGATCACTTCCTCGTCGATGAGGCCCGCGGCCTCGTGATGAGCCGCGCGTTCATCGACCACAAAGGGAAGCTCGATGAGTACACGCTCACCGACGGCACTCCGCGGCGCTCGCCCTTCCGGGAGCCGCAGACCTGGGCGCTGCTCGAGCTGTTCAAGATCAAGCGCGGCCTCATCACGAGCGTCGAGGCGACGTTCACCGCGGCGCCCTACTACATGCGCTCGCCGTGGACCGCCGCGCGCGAATTGTAAGGGCCCGCGGAGCGCGCCGCGCCACAGCGCGGACTTTCTCTGGCTCGCCCTCGGCGTGCTGCTCCTGATCGCGAGCGGCATCGGCTGGCGCCATCCATGGCCGGCCGACGAGCCTGGCTTCGTGCAGGTCGCGCGCGAGATGGCGCGGCACGGCCACTGGCTGTTCCCGACCCTGGGCGGTGAGCTCTACGACGACAAGCCGCCCCTTTACTTCTGGCTGCTCTGCGCCCTGTATCGCGCCACCGGCTCGATCCGCTGGACGTTCCTCGTTCCGTCGCTCGTGTCGGCCCTCGGCGTCGTGTGGCTCGTATACGACCTCGCTCGCAGACTGTGCGGCCGCCGCGAGGCGCTCGCCTGCGCCGCGCTGCTGCTGTGTACCGTGCAGCTCATCGTGCAGACGCGCAGCGCCCAGATCGACGCGACGCTCTGTCTGCTCACGACGTTCTCGCTCTACGGCCTGCTGCGCCATCTGCTGCTCGGCCCGGCGTGGAGGTGGTACTTCGCGAGCGGATTTGCCGCCGGACTCGGCGTCATCACCAAGGGCGTGGGGTTTCTACCGCTGCTCGCCCTGCTGCCTTATGCGTATCTGCGCGCGCGCGGCTTCGAGCCTCTGCCGCGGATGCGCGGCGGATGGCGCTGGACCTTGGCGGGGCTCGCCCTCGCGGCCGGGATCGCGGTGTGGATCGCTCCGATGCTCGCGACGGTGGCCGCCAGCGGCGATCCGACGCTCGAAGCCTACCGCCACGGCATCCTCTTGCGCGAGACGGCCGTACGGTATTTCCATCCCTGGCAGCACGTGCAGCCGTGGTACTTCTTCCTGTTGGAGGTGATCCCCCCGCTGTGGGTGCCGCTCAGCGCGCTGCTGCCCTGGCTCGTACCCCGCTTCGGCCGCGCCTGGCGGGAGCGCGACGCGCGAGTGTGGCTGCCGCTCGGGTGGGCGATGCTGGTGCTCCTCTTCTTCTCGCTGACTCCCGGCAAGCGCGGCCTGTACATTTTTCCGGCGCTCCCCGCGGTTGCGCTCGCCGCCGCGCCCGGTCTGGACGAGCTCATCTCGCGCCGCGGTGTGCAAAGGCTCGGCATGGCCCTCGCCGCGATTCTCATTCTGGCGACGGGCGCTTTCACCGCCGGCTATGCGCTCGGTCTCGGCTGGTTCGTCCGCACGGTGCACTCCGGAGGCCTCGAATCCTGGCTGCGCATCGCGAGCGTGCCTGCAGCGTGTCTCATCGCCGCGATCGCCGCATCGGCGTGGCGGCCCATTCTCGCGTGGCCGGGTGTGCTCGTCGGCGCGGCGCTCGCCTTCTCGTGGGCGATCGAGCCTCGCATGGATCCGCAACGCTCCGGTCAAGCCTTCATGCAGCGAGCGCTCGCCGAAGTCGCACCGGGCGCCGACCTGGGCCTGGTGGCCTACAAGTACCAGTTTCTGCTTTATCTCGACCGGCCGGTCGTCGACTTCGGTCACCGTCGCTGGCTCGACCCGCTGAGCGAGGAGCACGACGCCGCACGCTGGCTCAACCTGGCGCCGCGCCACGTACTGCTCGTGCCGCGCTCGCATCTCGCGCCCTGCTTCGAGCACGCGCCGCGCCGGCTCGTCGGCTCCTCGGCGGGCGAGCGGTGGCTGCTCGTGCGGCCGCCGGCATCGCCCGCTTGCGCCGCGCTCGGTGATCCGCGGCGAGTGCTGCGTTACACGCCGCCTCCCGCCCTGCGGTGAGGCGAGGAACGGGTCTTGCCGAGGGCTCGTCCTAGGCGGTCTTGGTATAGTACCGCCCCGGGGATCTCCCCCGGTTCCCATCTCGCAGTCAAGGACTGTCATGACCGACGCCAAGATCATCTACACGCTCACCGACGAGGCGCCGGCACTCGCGACATACTCGCTCCTGCCCATCGTGCAGGCATTCACGCAGAGCGCATCGATCGCAGTGGAGACCCGCGACATCTCGCTTGCCGGGCGCATACTCGCAAACTTTCCGGACGAGCTGAGCGCCACGCAGCGCCAGCCCGACGATCTCGCCGAGCTCGGCGAGCTCACGCAATCCCCGTCGGCCAACATCATCAAGCTGCCGAACATCAGCGCCTCGATTCCGCAGCTCGCCGCGGCGATCACGGAGCTGAATTCCCAGGGCTATCGCATTCCGGCCTTTCCCGAGGAGCCGCAGAACGAGCCGCAACGGAAGTTGAAAGCCCGCTTCGGCAAGGTGCTCGGCAGCGCCGTCAATCCGGTATTGCGCGAGGGAAATTCCGACCGCCGCGTCGCGAACGCGGTCAAGCAGTACGCCAAGAAGCATCCGCATTCGATGGGACCGTGGACGTCGGCCTCGAAGACTCGCGTTACGCACATGGAGGGAGGCGACTTCTACGCGAACGAGCAATCCGCGGTCATCCAGAGGGCGGGAACCCTGCGGATCGAGCTCACCGATCGGCAGGGAAAGATCACGGTTCTCAAGGACTCCGTGAAAGTGCTCGCGGACGAGCTCATCGCGGCGACCTTCATGCGCGTGAAGGCGCTGCGAGATTTCTACGAGGCGCAGATCGCGACGGCGAAGCGCGACGGCGTGCTGCTGTCGCTGCATCTGAAGGCGACGATGATGAAGGTCTCCGACCCCATCATGTTCGGGCACGCGGTGAGCGTCTACTACAAGGATGCCTTCGCCAAGCACGCCATCGTACTGAAGAAGCTCGGCGTGGACCCGGATAACGGTATCGGGGACGCCTACGCGAAGATCCGGTCGCTGCCGGACGCCGAGCGTGTCGCCATCGAGGCGGACCTCCAGGCGACGTACTCGGTGCGCCCGCCGCTCGCGATGGTCGATTCCGCGAAGGGCATCACCAACCTGCACGTCCCGAGCGATACGATCATCGATGCATCGATGCCCGCCGCGATCCGCGCCTCCGGTCGCATGTGGGGTCCCGACGGCAAGATGCATGACACCATCGCGATGATCCCGGATCGCTGCTATGCAGGGATCTATCAGGCTGTCATCGATGACTGCAAGCAGCACGGTGCCTACGACGTCGCGACGATGGGCAACGTCAGCAACGTCGGCCTGATGGCTCAATCAGCCGAGGAATACGGCTCGCACGACAAGACCTTCGAGATCCCCGCGGACGGCGTCGTGCGAGTCATCGACGCCGACGACAAGGTTCTCACGCAGCACGACGTGAGCGCGGGCGACATCTGGCGCATGTGCCAGACCAAGGACCTGCCGATCCGCGATTGGGTGCGGCTCGGCGTGGAGCGCGCTCGCGCGACCGGTCAGCCGGCCATCTTCTGGCTCGACGGCGAGCGACCCTACGACCGCAACGTCATGGACAAGGCGCGCCGCTACCTGCGCGACCACGACACCTCGGGCCTCGACATTCGCTTCCTCGCGCCGGTCGCGGCGATCGGCGCGACGCTCGAGCGGCTGCGCGCGGGCAAGGACACGATCTCGGTGACCGGCAACGTGCTGCGCGACTACCTCACCGATCTGTTCCCGATCTTGGAGCTCGGCACGAGCGCCAAGATGCTCTCGATCGTCCCGCTGCTCGCGGGAGGGGGCCTGTACGAGACGGGCGCCGGCGGCTCCGCGCCGAAGCATGTCCAGCAGTTCCTCGCGGAAGGCCACCTGCGCTGGGATTCGCTCGGCGAGTTCCTCGCGCTGCAGGTCTCGATCGAGGACCTCGCGCGCAAGAGCGGCAACGCGAAGGCCGCGTGCCTCGCGCGCACGCTCGACGCCGCGAACGCGAAGATTCTCGAATACAACCGCTCGCCGTCACGCTCGGTGGGCGAGCTCGACAATCGCGGCAGTCACTTCTATCTCGCCCTGTACTGGGCCCAGGCCCTCGCCGAGCAGGCCGACGACGCGGATCTGCGCGCCCGCTTCGCGCCGATCGCCGCCGAGCTCACGCGCAATGAGCAGAAGATCGTCGGCGAGCTCAACGCCGCACAGGGCAGGCCGGTGAGTATCGGCGGCTACTATCACCCGGATGCGGCGCTGTGCGCCGCGGCGATGCGGCCCAGCGCGACGCTGAATGCGCTCCTCGGTACACTCGGCTGACGACGCCTCGCCGGCGAAGCCGTCGGCCGCTCTCGGTACGCAGGTCTCGAGCCGCTCGCTCACGATCGCGCTCATCGTTGCGTGCGCGTTCTTCATGGAGAACCTCGACGCCACGATCATCGTGACGGCGATTCCGCCGATCGCGCACAGCTTCGCGACCACCGCGACGCGCATGAGCCTCGCGATCACCGCCTATGTGCTCGCGACTGCGGCATGCATCCCGGCGAGCGGCTGGATCGCCGACCGCGTGGGCGCGCGGAACCTGTTCGCGGCCGCGATCGGCGTGTTCACGCTCGCATCCATGACCTGCGGCGCGGCGCCGACGTTCCTCGCGTTCATCGGGGCGCGCGTCGTACAGGGCGCCGCGGCCGCGATGATGTCGCCTGTCGGGCGTCTGGTCGTGCTGCGGACGACCGAGAAGCGCGACCTGATGGGCGCGCTCTCGACGCTCGTCTGGCCCGCGCTGTTCGCTCCCGTGATCGGACCGCCCCTCGGCGGCTTCATCACGACCTCGCTTTCGTGGCGCTGGATCTTCTACGTCAACGTTCCGCTCGGAGTCGCGGGTGTCTGTCTGGTGCTCGCCTTCATCCCGAACCAGAAGGCGGCGCAACGCACGGCGTTCGATGCGAGGGGATTCGTGCTCATGGCGGTGGCGCTCGCATGCCTCACCTACGGGCTCGACGCCGTCGGCTCGCGAGACATTCACCTCGCCCTCGCAGCGGGCCTCATGCTCACCGCCGCCGCCGTCGGCTACCTCGCCGTGCGCCACCTGCGCAGCGCGGCCGCCCCGCTCGTGCGCCTCGCGACGCTTCGCGTTCACACCTTCGTCGTGGGATGCGTGTCGGGGGGCAACGTCTCGCGCGCCGCCATCAGTGCGACGCCCTTCCTGCTGCCACTGATGTTCGAGGTCGGCTTCGGACTCTCGCCCGCCGCGGCCGGGCTGCTGCTCCTCGTCTACATGGCCGCCAATCTCGCCATGAAGGCCATCACCAACCCGATCTTGAAACGCTACGGCATGCGCGCGGTGCTCATCGTGAACTGCACGATCGCCTCGCTCGGCATTGCGGCCTGCGCGCTCATCTCGCCCGCCGTGCCGTGGGTCGTGAGCGGCCTGATCCTCGTTCTCGCGGGCGCGAGCCGCTCCATGCAGCTCACGTCGATCACTTACGTGACGTTCGCGGACATCGAGCCCGAGGACCGCAGCGACGCGAGCGTGATCTCCTCGCTCGCGCAGCAGATCAGCATGGGCATGGGCGTATCGCTCGGGGCGCTCATGCTCAACTTCAGCCGGGCGGCGCGACATGCCCCGAGTCTCGGCCTCGCGGACTTCCGCATCGCTTTCGTCGCGGCGGGTGCGCTCTGCGCTCTATCGATACTCTCGTACCGCCGGCTCGCGACGAATGCCGGCGCGGAGATCAGCGGACATCGCGCCGCCGCGCATTGAAGAACCAGGAGCGGATGGATGAAGCTGTGCCGCTTTGATCGAGACCGCCTCGGGATCGTCGAGGCCGATGAGGTCGCCGACGTGACCGCCGCGCTCGAGGCGATCCCCGCGACCCGCTATCCCCTGCCGAAGGCCGATCCCTTGCTGCTGCACTGGCGGGCCGTCCGGGCCGCTGCGGCTCGGCTGCTCCCGGGTGCGCCCCGCCGGCCGCTCGCTTCGGTGCGCCTGCTGAGCCCCGTCGCGAACCCGCCGCGCATCATCGCCGCGCCGGTCAACTATCGCCGGCATCAACAAGAGGCCAACGCCGACGGCGGCGTTCACTTCGATAAGGACGTGAAGACCATCGAGACCTACGGCCTGTTCCTCAAGTCGTCGACGGCCCTCGTCGGTCCATCACAGGGCGTCGAGCTCGGCTTTCCCGCGCGGCGCAACGACCACGAGATCGAGCTCGTCGTGGTCATCGGCCGCGAGGGGCGGCATATCCCCAGACGCGACGCGCTCGATCACATCGCCGGCTATGCGATCGGACTCGACATGACGCTCCGCGGTCCCGAGGATCGCAGTCTTCGCAAATCGCCCGACTCTTTCGCGGTGCTCGGACCGTGGCTCACGCCGCGAGAGGACGTCACAAATCCGAACGATCTCGGCATGAGTCTTCACGTCAACGGCGAGCTGCGGCAGTGCGCCTCGACCCGGGATCTCATTTTCGACGTCGAGCGGCTGATCGAATATGCATCCTCGTTCTACAGCCTGTTTCCAGGGGATCTGATCTACACCGGCACGCCTGAAGGAGTCGGGCCCGTCGTACCCGGCGATGTGCTGACCTGTGCGATCGACGAGCTCGGGACCATGACCGTCGAAGTGCATTGACCCCGGGCGGTGACGCGCGCTAGCCTCAACCGACTGCGCCCGGGATGGCACGAGAGCGCATGACATAATTCGCCGCCGTCCCGCCTCACAAGAGCAATAAGGCGAAGGGGACGGAGATGAAGACGAACATCCTGCTGCTGTTTCTGAGCGTGTCGACGTCCTTGCTGGTCATCGCGCTCGGGCCGCGAGTGTCCCGGGTACAGGGCAGCTCGGCTTCGAAGAGAACGCTGCCCGATTTGCGGTGGATTCCCCCGGCGGCCTTTCGCAGGACGCGCGTCGCGCTGCTGATCATCTCGGCGGCTCTGCTCTACATGGCGCTCGTGCCGCCGGGAACGCACTGACCACGCGCGGCGGTGAATCGCGACCCTGAGCGCAGCGGCGCTGATATCGCGCTCAGGCGAACGCAGTGGCCACGAACACGATCGAGGCCGGCTTGCCGGACCGCGGATCGAGCGGCTCGCGCACGCGCAGCAGCCGCAGGCCGCTCTCCTGAAAGAGCGTCGTCCACGCCTCGATCGTCCTGAAGTACCACGGGGGTGGCAGGCTGAAGCTGCGGCCGAGCCCCGCCCACGAGCCCTCGCGCCACCCGCACTCGTAGGGCGCATCTCCACACTCGATGAGCGGATGCAGAGTCTGCACGACGACCAGACCGCGGGCCGTGAGGAGCGACGGCAAGGCGGCGACGAGCCGATCGACGGACTCCTTCCCGAGGAGCGAAAAGTTGCACACGGCGACGTCCGCCGTGCGCTTCAGCTGTCCCGACGCGATCTCATCGAAAGAGTAGACCCCGAAACCGCCGCCGCCCGCCTTCTGGGCACTCGTGACCAGATCCGGGACGGCGTCGACGCCGGCCACTCGAATCCCGCGTCGAGCGAGCGTGCGCGCGAGCCACCCTTCGCCGCAACCGATGTCCAGGACCGATTCCGGCGCCAAGCCAGCGATCACATCGACGACGGCCGGGTCCGTCACGAGCGTGCGGGTCTCGATGCGCCCTTCGCGCAATGCCGCGGTCCAGGCCGCGGCGTTGCGGATCCAGGAATCGATGATGCGACGCTCATTCAGCTGATCGGTCGTCATGTCGGCCCTGAGAAGCTCACCCCGCAGGAGTGATCCGGACAGTAGCCGTCCGGGTTCTTCGCAAGATACTGCTGGTGGTAGTCCTCGGCGTAATAGAACTCACCGGCCGGCCTGATCTCCGTCGTGATCGGCCCGAAGCCCGCCGCGCGCAGCCGCCGCTCGAACTGCTGCTTCGACTGCTCCGCCGCCAGGCGCTGCGCTTCATCGACGGGGTAGATCGCCGAACGATACTGTGTCCCCACGTCGTTCCCCTGGCGCATGCCCTGCGTCGGATCGTGGCTCTCCCAGAACTCCTCGAGCAGCTTTCGGTAGGAGAGCTTCGCGGGATC
>Ga0335075_10018082_pt1 | contig 10458 bp, 6 predicted proteins | sample Lox_Sample_24_FD_206723 | JGI IMG/M metagenome (GOLD analysis project Ga0335075, IMG submission 206723) | Soil microbial communities from Loxahatchee National Wildlife Refuge, Florida, United States - Lox_Sample_2.4 | ecosystem: Environmental > Terrestrial > Soil > Wetlands | place: USA: Florida... | reverse complement strand
GCGGCCAGCTTCGCTATCGGCCAGGTGGCGACCGGCGTGGTGGTATTCGGGCTGGTCGCGTTCAACGTGATCATGGGCACCAACCAGGAGCTGAAGGCCCGGGCGAGCGTTGAAGCACTAGCCCATATGCAGGTGCCGCACACCAGGGTGCGCCGCTCTGGCCTGGTCGAGGAGGTCGAATCGACGCAGCTGGTACCCGGGGACGTCGGGCTGCTGGAAGCGGGTGACGTGGTCCCGGCGGATGGCCGGATCGTCTCCTCGGCCACGCTGGAAGTCCAGGAAGCCGCGCTGACCGGGGAGAGCGCGCCCATCGCCAAGGACCCGTCGACGCTGCCCGGCGGCGAGGTGGCGCTGGGCGACCGGACCAACCTGGTGTTCCAGAACACACAGGTCACCCGGGGCACGGCCACGTTCGTGGTGACCGCCACCGGGACGGCGACCGAGATGGGCCACATCGCCGGCCTGGTCACCGCGACCAAGCGCACCAAGTCGCCGCTGCAGCGCGAACTGGACGGCATGACCAAGGTGTTCGGCCTGATCGCCTGGCTGGCGGTACTGGTCATCGCCATCTTCGGCCTGGTCCGCGGCCAGGACCTGACCACGCTGGTGCTGCTGTGCATCTCCACCGCGATCGCGTCCATCCCGACCGGCCTGCCCACGTTCGTGCAGGCCATGCTGTCGTCCGGGGCCCGCCGTCTGGCCGAGGCCAAGGCCGTGGTCAAGTCGCTCAGCGATGTGGAGACGCTGGGCGGCACCACGGTCATCAACTCCGACAAGACCGGCACGCTGACCATGAACGCGATGACCGCGACAACCATGTTCGCGGCGGGCGACTGGTACAAGATCGAGGGCCCGGGCTACCAGAAGGCCGGCGCCATCCTGGGCCTGGCCGGCGAGGAAACGCCGGACTGGCGCCGCCTGTCGCTGGGCCTGATCCTGTGCACCGACGCCACCGTGGCCGACGACGGGTCGGTGGTCGGCGACCCGACCGAGGCGGCGTTCGTGGTGCTGGCGGCCAAGATGGGCGCGGACGCGGAGCACACCCGGGCCAGCCTGCCGCGGCGGGCCGAGGTGCCGTTCGACTCCGAGTACAAGTTCATGGCCACGTTCCACGACTGCCCCGACTGGCTGGCCGGCGGAATCCTGCAACAGCCGCACTTTGAAAGCGTGAAGGGCGCCCCGGACGTGGTCGTGCAGCGCTGCGGGCGGGCGCTGTGGCATGGCCAGCAGGTGCCGATGTCCACCGTGCGCGAGGAGATCCTGGCGGCCAACCGGCAGCTGTCCGAGCGCGGCCTGCGGGTGCTCGCGTTCGCCGCCCGCGACCTGGACGACGGGGCCATGTCGGCCGCGCTGGCCGACCCGATGGCCGCGGTCACCGATCTGGTGCTGGTCGCCCTGGTCGGCATCGTGGACCCGCTGCGGGCCGAGGCCAGGCAGGCGGTGCGCACCGCGCTGGACGCCGGGATCGACGTGCGGATGATCACCGGCGACCACACCGTGACGGCCCGGGCCATCGCCGACGAACTGGGGCTCGGCCCGGGCGTGATCACCGGCACCGAGCTGCAGCACCTGACCGACCAGGAGGTCCTGGACCAGCTGCCCGAGCTGCACGTGTTCGGCCGGGTCGCACCCGAGGACAAGCTCCGGCTGGCCCGGCTCATGCAGGAGTCCGGCCAGGTGGTGGCCATGACCGGCGACGCGGTCAACGACGCGGCCGCGCTCAAGCAGGCCGACGTCGGCGTGGCCATGGGCAGCGGCTCCGAGGTGTCCAAGCAGGCGGCCAAGATCGTGCTGACCGACGACAACTTCGCCACCCTGGTCCGCGCGGTGGACTACGGCCGGGACATCTACCGGCGGATCTCCACCTACATTCGGATGCAGCTCACCATCCTGTCCTCGGTGCTGCAGCTGATGGTGTACGCCACCATCTTCAACATCAACGGCGGCGTGGCCCTGTTCCCGCTGCAGCTGCTGTTCTGCAAGTTCTTCGTGGTGATCACCGTGGTGATCGGGTTCATCGTCGACGTGCCCGACCCGGGGGTGATGCAGCGGCCGCCACGCAAACCGGGCACGAAGATCGTCAACCGGCCGCAGGTCATCCGGTGGTTCGTCACCGGGTTCGTGATCGCGGTCACCGCGCTGTGCGTGCTCGCGTTCGGGCCGGGCCAGCCGAGCACCACGCACGCGTCGGTGTCGATGACCATGGCGTTCGCCGTCGTCTCGTTCAGCGCGGTCAACGTCGGCCTGGTCATGCGCCGCGAGCGGCAGGCGCCGTGGTCGTCGCCGGTGTTCCCGTTCCTGGGCTGGATCATCCTCGGCTGGATCCTCACCTGGCTGGCCGTCCAGCTGAACGTGCTGCAGCAACTGCTCGACACCACCTCACTGAGCGGGGGCCAGTGGGGCACCGTGCTGCTGCTGTCGCTCATCGCCCCCGCCGTCGTGGGAGTGGACAAGTTCCTCCAGCTACGGCGGCAGCACGCGGTCAGGATGGGGGCGGAGGTGTGACGGTGCAAACCGGCAGCGCCGGCCAAACGGCCACGGCTGGCCGGGCCTGGTACGCCCTTTCGCCCAGCGAGGTGGCCGCCCGGCTCGGGGTGGATCCGGCAGCCGGGCTGACCGCCGCCCAGGCCGCGGAGCAACTGGCCAAGGACGGGCCGAACGCGCTGCCCGAGGAGAAACCGAAGCCGGGCTGGCGGCGCTTCCTGGACGAGTACCGCAGCTACATGCAGATCATCCTGGTCGCGGCGGCGATCGTGTCCCTGCTGATCAAGGAGTGGAGCACCGGCGTCCTGCTGGTCGCGCTGACCGTGCTGAACGCGGTGGTCGGGCTGCGCCAGGAGGGCAAGGCGGAGAGCGCCATGAATGCGCTCAAGTCGATGATGAAGGCCACCGCCCGGGTCCGCCGGGACGGCATTGAGTCGGAGATCCCGGCTGAGGACCTCGTCGTGGGGGACGTGATCCTGCTCGCGGCCGGCGATCAGGTGCCCGCCGACGGGCGGATCATCGCGGCTAGCGCGCTGCAGATCGATGAGTCGGAACTGACCGGCGAGAGCCTGCCCGCGAACAAGAACGCCGGAACGCTGTCCGGCGGCCAGCTGAGCGATGGCCCGCTCAATCCTGGTGACCAGAAAAACATGGCGTTCATGAACAGCCCGGTCACGCACGGCAGCGGGACGGTGATTGTCACGGCCACGGGGGCCGGGACCGAGCTGGGCAAGATCTCCGGGATGCTGTCCGCCACGGCCCGCGAGGAATCCCCGCTGACCAGGGAGCTCGACCGGCTCACGCTGTGGATCGCGGCGGCCGCCGGGCTGACGATGATCGTGATGTTCGTGCTGGGCCGGGCTCGCGGCCAGGCCTGGGACCACCTGTTCGTGGCGGCCGTCTCGCTGGCCATCGCGGCCATCCCCGAGGCGCTGCCCACGGTCACCCAGACCATCCTCTCGCTGGGCGGCGTGGACCTGGCCAAGCGCAACGCGATCGTGAAGGACCTGCCGTCGGTCGAGACGCTGGGCTTCACCTCGGCCATCAACTCCGACAAGACCGGCACGCTGACCATGAACCAGATGACCGCGGTCGAGGTGGTGGACCCGGCCGACCGGTACACGATCTCCGGCATCGGCTACGGCCTGGACGGCCAGGTGCACCACGCCGCGGGCCGCGGCGACAGCATCGAGGACGCCGTGCTGCCCTACCTGGTGGCCAGCGACGCGACGCTGGTGAACGGCGAGGTGGTCGGCGATCCGACCGAAGGCGCCCTGCTGGTCCTGGGGTACAAGGCGGGCCTGGACATCGACGCCACCCGGGAGCGGCTGCCCCGGCTGGCCACCCTGCCGTTCGACCCGACCTACAAGCTGATGGCCACGTTCTGCGACGCGCGCAGCGACGCCGGGCGGCCGGTGGTGCGCTGCTTCGTCAAGGGTGCCGCCCCGGCGGTGATGTCCCGGGCGGCCACCGCCCGGTCCGGCGGGGCCAGCATCCCGTGGGACAGCGAGCTGCGCGACCAGCACCAGGCGCACATGGAGCGGATGGAGGGCGAGGGCCGCCGGGTGATGGCCGCCGCCACCCGGGACCTCGATCCGGCCGACTTCGACGCCAGTGGCGACCTGCTCGGCTACCTGACCGGGCTGGAGGTGACCAGCCTGGTCGGGATGGTCGACCCGCCCCGGGATGAGTCCAGGGACGCGGTGGCCAGCGCCCAGGCCGCGCATATCCGGGTGCGGATGGTGACCGGGGACGACGTGACCACCGGCGCGGCCATCGCCAAGCAGGTCGGCATCGGCGGCGAGGCCATCCTGGGCGCCGACTTCGCCGCGCTGCCGGAGTCCGAGCGGCTGGCCCGGATCGACGACATCGGCGTGGTCGGCCGGGTCGCGCCGGAGCACAAGGTGCTGCTGGCCGACACGCTGAAGAAGAAGGGCTACGTGGTCGCGATGACCGGCGACGGCGTCAATGACGCGCCGGCCATCAAGGCGGCCGACATCGGGATCGCCATGGGCACCGGCACCGAGGTGGCCAAGAACGCCGGCCGGATGATCCTGTCCGACGACAACTTCGCGACGATCGTGTTCGCGGTCGAGCAGGGCCGCAAGATCTACGACAACCTGACCAAGTACATCCGCTTCGTGCTGGTGCTGCTGGTCGTGTTCGTGCTGACGTTCCTCGGCGCGACCCTGTTCAACATCGCCCAGGGCGAGCCGTTCACCCCGGCCCAGGTGCTCTGGGTGCACTTCTTCGTCAACGCGCCATTCGGCTTCGCGCTCGGCTTCGACAAGGAGAGCCCGGGGCTGATGACACTGCGGCCACGGCCGCGCGGGCAGCCGGTGCTGACCCGGAGTGTGATGATCACGGTCGGGCTGGCCGGGCTGGCCATCACGATCGGACTGCTGTCGCTGATCGAACTCGGCCAGCACCACTTCGGCGGCGTGCACACCGGCCAGTCGATCGCGTTCACCTCGTTCGCGCTCTGCCTGATCGTGGCGGCGGTGGAGTGCCGGAGCGAGACCGGCACCGCGCTGACCACGGCCACGTTCGACAGCAAGCAGATGAACTGGGCCATGTTCGGCGAGTTCGTGCTGGCCGTGCTGGTCACCCAGATGGACGTGTTCAACCGGCTGCTCGGCACGACCGACATCAACCTGCGCGAGTTCGGCTGGGCGCTGGTGCCGGCCATCGCGCTGCTGGCCTTGTGGGAACTCGGCAAGCTCATCGCCCGCCGGTCAGCCAGCCAGGCTGCACCGTCCACCGCTACCGGATCAACGAGGTGATCAACGTGTCTTTTGGAGCGCACTCCGAGGTGGGCAGGCTGCGCCAGGTCATGACGCACCGGCCGGGCCTGGAACACAGCCGGCTGACCCCGTCGAACGCGGCGGAGTTGCTGTTCGACGACGTGCTGTGGGTGAGCAAGGCCAAGGCCGAGCACGACATGTTCTGCGAGGTAATGCGCGACCGCGGGATCGAGGTGTTCCTGGCCGAGAACCTGCTGGCCGAGGCGCTGGCCAGCCCGGACGCCAGGGAGTGGGTGTACGGGCACATCCTGAGCGAGCGCGAGGTCGGCATCGCCGCGGCGCAGCGGGCCCGGGAGTGGGCCGGCTCGGCCGACCCGGCCCAGGTGGCCGAGTTCCTGGTCGGCGGCATCACCAAAGCCGACATCAAGCAGGACGTCGGCCTGGTCTGGGAGTCGGCCGACCCGACCAGCATGCTGCTGCCGCCGCTGCCGAACTTCCTGTTCCAGCGCGACCCGTCGTGCTGGATCTTCGACGGGGTCACGATCAACCCGATGACCAAGCCGGCCCGCAAGCCGGAAACGATGATCATGGAGACCATCTACCGGTTCCACCCGATGTTCGCGGCCGAGAAGTTCCCCATCTGGCTGGGCGGCGTGGACGAGGACTGGGGCCGCTGCCATGTCGAGGGCGGCGACGTGCAGCCGATCGGCAACGGCACGGTGATGATCGGCATGGGCGAGCGGACCACCCCGCAGGCGGTGCTGTGGATCGCCCGGTCGCTGTTCCGGGCCGGCTCCGCCACCCAGGTGCTGGCCGTGCACCTGCCCAAGTCGCGCAGCTACATGCACCTGGACACGGTCATCACCATGTGCGACCGCGACCTGGTCACGCTGTTCCCGCCGGTCGTCTACGGCGCGCGGACCTGGGCCATCCGGCCCGGCGGTTCCGCCGACGACCTGGTGGTCGAGGAACAGCCCGGCACACTGCCGGAGAACATGGCCCGGGCGCTGGGCGTGCCGGAGATGCGGGTGGTGGAGACCGGCGGCGACACGTTCGAGGCCGAGCGCGAGCAGTGGGACGACGGCAACAACGTCGTCGCGCTGGAACCTGGTGTCGTCATCGGCTACGAGCGCAACGTGGGCACGAACACCGCGCTGCGCAAGGCCGGCATCGAGGTGATCACCATCGAAGGCTTCGAGCTCGGCCGCGGCCGCGGCGGCTCGCACTGCATGACCTGCCCGCTGCAACGCGACCCCGCGTTCTGACCGAGCACCAGGAGCCCGGCAATGGCGTTCAATCTGAAAAACAGAAACTTCCTGAAAGAGATGGATTTCACCCCGCGCGAGCTTGGCTACTTGCTGAAGCTGTCCGAGGCGCTCAAGCTGGCCAAATATGCCGGTACCGAAGAGCCGCAGCTGACCGGCCAGGAGATCGCGCTCATCTTCGAGAAGACCTCGACCCGGACCCGGTCCTCGTTCGAGGTGGCCGCGTACGACCAGGGCGCGCACGTGACCTACCTGGACCCGTCCGGCTCGCAGCTCGGGCACAAGGAATCGATCGCCGACACGGCCGCCGTGCTGGGCCGGATCTACGACGCGATCGAGTACCGGGGCGCGCGGCAGGCCGACATCGAGGAGCTGGCCGCGCACGCCGGCGTGCCCGTCTACAACGGGCTGACCGCGGAGTGGCACCCGACCCAGATGCTGGCCGACTTCCTCACCATGGGTGAGGCCAGCGGCAAGCCGTACGACCGGATCGGCTACGCGTTCGTGGGTGACTGCCGGTTCAACATGGGCCGCTCACTGCTGATCATGGGCGCGCTGATGGGCAGCGACGTCCGGCTGGCCGGCCCGCGCGAACTGCAGCCGCCGAAGGACATCGTGGCCAGCGCGGAAGACATCGCCCGGCAGACCGGCGCCCGGATAACGGTGACCGATAGCGCGGCCCAGGCGGTGGCGGGGGCGGACTTCATCCATACCGACGTGTGGGTGTCGATGGGCGAGCCCAAGGACGTCTGGGACCAGCGGGTCCGGCTGCTCGCGCCGTACCAGGTGAACGCCGGGCTGCTGGAGAAGACCGGCAACCGGTCGGTCAAGTTCATGCACTGCCTGCCCGCGTTCCACGACACCAACACCGTGGTGGGCAAGGAAATCATGGAGCACACCGGGATGACCTCGGGCCTGGAGGTGACCGACGAAGTGTTCCAGTCCGGCGCGAGCATCGTCTTCGACCAGGCGGAAAACCGGCTGCATACCATCAAGGCCGTGCTGGTCGCCACTCTCGGTTAGAAATCAAACACAGAAAGGAAAGAACCATGGCTGATCTGATCGCCATCGGGTACCCCGACGAGACCACCGCCGACGAGGCGGCCGCGGAGGCCTACCGGCTGGCCCATGACCTGATCATCCAGCCGGATGCGATCGCGGTGATCATCCGCAAGCAGGACGGCAGCTACCAGGTGCACACCAACCACGGCGGGGGCGGCGGCGCCGGGGCGATCTGGGGCTCGTTCTGGGGCTTCCTGTTCGGGCTGCTGTTCTTCATCCCCATCCTCGGCATGGCCATGGGGGCCGGCATGGGGGCCATCATGGGCCACCTGACCAAGAGCACCATCGACAACCAGTTCAAGGAGCAGGTGCGGGACATGCTCAAGCCGGGCACCTCGGCACTGTTCCTGATGCTGGAGAAGGTCACCCCGGACAAGGCCATCGAGGCCATGCGCCAGTACGGCGGGACGGTGCTGAAGACCTCGCTGTCCAAGGAAGACGAGCAGGCGCTGCAGCACGAACTGCACGGGACGCAGGCCAGCTGAGCGGCCATGAAAAAGATGAAGCGGAAGGAGTACGAGCGGCAGATGCGGCTCCTGCATGGCGAACTGGTCGCCATGCAGGAGTGGGTCAAGGCGTCCGGGGCCAAGATCTGCATCGTGTTCGAGGGCCGGGACACCGCCGGGAAGGGCGGCACCATCAAGCGGATCACCGAGCGGGTCAGCCCGCGGGTGTTCCGGGTGGTGGCGCTGCCCGCGCCGACCGAGCGGGAGAAATCGCAGATGTACATCCAGCGGTATGTCCCGCACTTCCCGGCGGCCGGCGAGGTGGTGATCTTCGACCGGAGCTGGTACAACCGGGCCGGCGTGGAGCGGGTGATGGGCTTCTGCACGCCGGACGAGACGGACCGGTTCCTGGCCCTGGTGCCGGGGGTGGAGAAAGCCATGACCGACGACGGGATCGTGCTGCTGAAGTACTGGCTCGAAGTCAGCCAGGACGAGCAGACCCGGCGGCTGGAAAGCCGCATCCACGACCCGCGGAAGATCTGGAAGCTGTCCGACCTGGATCTGAAGTCCTACCGGCGCTGGTATGACTACTCCCGGGCCCGGGACGCGATGTTCGCCGCGACCGACACCGAGTGGGCGCCGTGGTATCTGGCGCACAGCGACGACAAGCGGCGCGCCCGGCTCAACATCATCAGCCATCTGCTCAGCCAGATCCCTTACAAACCGCTCGCGAGCCGCGACGTCACGCTGCCCAAGCGGCAGCGCCCCGGTGGCTACACCGAGCCGGACCTGCGGTTGCGGTACATACCGACACCGTTCTGAGGAGGCTTGTTACCGCGGCTGGGGGGTGAGCTCCCGGTCCGGCAGAGCGTGGAATCCGGCGAGCTGCCGCAGCCGTGGCCACTCCAGAGGGGGCTTGGCCGCGGGAACCCCGGGCCGTTCTCTCGGCACGATCACCCGGAGCGCCCGGGGTCGTACCGCGCAGCGGACCGGGGTTGGCATCATGATCGTCTCGCCGTCGATCCCGACTGGGATCTGCGGCACGTCGGCCTCGACCACCACCTCGTCGGCGGTGACCACGGTCAGGCCGTGGCCGTGACCGCGGCTGATGAGCTCGACCGCCTGCCGGGCACTGCCCACCAGTACGGCGACCACGCCCAGCGTGCCCGCGTCGATCCGCGGCCGCCGGCCGAGCCCAGCGATGTCCCCCATGCCGTACGGGTTGTTGCTGACCAGCAGGGCCTGCGGGCCGTCGATGGTGGTCTCCCCCGCCCGGGCGGTCAGCCGGGCGCCCTCATGGCCGCTGAGCAGGTCGGGGAGCATCTGCAAGGTAGTGCCGCGTTTGTCATCCCGGTAGGCCGGGCTGCGCACCACCTCGGCGTAGGCACCGAACGAGGCGTTGTTGACGAACGTGCGGTCGCCGATGATGCCCAGATCCACCTTCAGCTCCTCGCCGTCGGTCAGCGCATCCAGGCAGGTGGCCGGGTCGTCCCGGTCCAGGCCCAGGTCGAGGGCGAAGTGGTTGCGGGTGCCCGCGCTGATGACCAGGAACGGCAGGCCGTGCTCGGCGGCGATGCCCGCCACCAGGGCCTGGGTCCCGTCGCCGCCGGCCACACCCAGCAGGTCAGCCCCGTCAGCCACCGCCTGGCGGGCCAGCGCGGCCACGTCCACCAGGCCCGGGCCTTCGAGCAGGGCAACGTGGGCGCCCAGCGCTTCCGCCTTCTCCTTCAGGTGGAACTTGGTCACCTTCCCGCCGCCCGACCGCGGGTTCATGATCAGGAACGGGCGCTGCGGACGGGTGGCCGCTGCCGCGGGCAACCCGGCCGGGGCCGGGTCCGTGCCCAGCGCGGCCCGCCCGGTTCCGGCGGCCAGCAGCAGCAGCACCACGGCCACGATGGCCACCCACAGCAGGCTGTGCAGCGCGAACGTCACCAGGATCAGCACCGGCGCGGCGATCACCAGGATGAGCGAGAGCCACCGCAGCACACCCCGGTTGGCCAGGAACCAGTACCCGCCCGCCAGTACCGCGCACACGCCGATCACGGTCAGGCCAATCATGGCCAGGCTCCGCCACCCGGCCACCGCGAGCAACAGCACCACCGCGGCCAGTACCAGCGCGAACGCGGCTCGCGCCAGCCAGCGTCGGTCCCTCATCGTCATCACACCAGGCTCGCCGGGCCGGGTGGCGATGTCGTCACCCGCGCGGGGGTGAATCACACACCACCCTTTCACCGCGAGCGGTTCCGGCCGGCGGCGGCAGGAGCACGGGACGCTTGCGCTGATCACCCGCGGTCGATCCGGCGCAGGCCGTGCGCGGGCGTCCACCACTCGACCACGAGCATGGTGGCCTGCTCGTTGAGGTGGGTGTGCACCCGCCACGAAGTCACCCGCCCATGATCGCATCAGTGAGCGGCCAGGCTGAGCAGCGCTGCCGCGCACATAGCTCATACCAACTTC
>Ga0335075_10018081_pt1 | contig 10458 bp, 8 predicted proteins | sample Lox_Sample_24_FD_206723 | JGI IMG/M metagenome (GOLD analysis project Ga0335075, IMG submission 206723) | Soil microbial communities from Loxahatchee National Wildlife Refuge, Florida, United States - Lox_Sample_2.4 | ecosystem: Environmental > Terrestrial > Soil > Wetlands | place: USA: Florida... | reverse complement strand
GCCGAACGCGCTGCGCCATGAGACCCCCGGGGTCCTCGCCCGCTTCCCGCTCATCGCCCTGCGCGACACCCTTCGCGGGCTGGCCGGCCGCGAGCCCCTGGTGGTGCCGCTTGCCGGGCCGCGCGGGGCGGTCGCGATGCTCACGACCCCGGACGCGACCGACGCCGGCCCCGCGCTCAACCCGGGCAATGCCTACCCGCGGTGGCAGCAGACCATCGCCGCCCGCTCCGTCATACCGGCGGGCCTGTACCGCCCGGGTGGCACCGCCGGCCGCATCAGCTGCCCGCTGCTGGCGGTGATCAGCGCCGGCGACCAGACATGCCCGCCGGGACAGGCGCTGAGGGCCGCCCGCCGCGCTCCCCGGGGCGAGATCCTGCGGGTCGACGGCGGGCACTACGCCGCCTTCCTCGACCAGCACGAGAAGGCCGTGGCCGGCGAGCTCGACTTCCTGCGCCGCCACCTGCTCCAGAAGGAGTGCTGACATGCTCAGGACCGGTTCAGCCACCCTCGACACACCAGCTACTGCCCAAGGCAGTGCCCGCGGCCCCGCCTGCGGTCCAGCGCGTTCGCCGTCGTGATCCTGCTCCTGCTCCAGTACGCCCTCGGCATGTGGGTGAACCTGTTCGCCGCGACCCCGGCGTCCGACTAGGGGAAAGGGGCATTCGCGGCGTTCGGCGTGGCGATCGCGCACGGTCCGGTCGGACTGACCCTCCACGCGCTGGTCGGCACGCTGCTCCTGCTGAGCGCGATCGCCTTCGTCGGCCGGGCCGCCCAGGCTCGCGCGAAAACCGCGACGATCCTCGGCGCGATCGGCCTGCTCGCGATCATCGCCGCCTGGGTCAATGGCGCCATATTCGTCGGCAACGGCGCCAACGGGGCGTCGTTCGGCATGGCCATGGCCGCCGCGCTGGCCCTGCTCTGTTAGTTTTGCCCGCAATAGCGCACAGAACTAACACAATAATTCTCGTGGCGTACCAAGGCATCGGACAAACCAGGCAAACGGCGCGACCTTCGCGCCGTCGGCCACCGCTAATGGGTGCTATCCCAAATTTGCAATCCACTAAGTTGCCAAACGCAACGCTTTGCCACTTACGACAAATTTGTCCTTTGTCGGCCCCCCCCGTGCATACTGTCCTTAGGTGTCCACTAAGGAGGATGGTCATGCAGGATGTCGAAGTAATCGAGATGACCCGCGAGGAGTTTGACCGGCAGGCCGACAAAGAGCTTGACCAGCTAGGAATTACCTACGAGGAACTCGCCGAGCAGGCGCGTAACTGCGATTTCTCGAGCCACCGCGCTCGCGGACTCTGGCTGGTGATCGGTGGCAGCCGTTAACCGCCGCTTGCTTGGCCTGGCACGCGATTTCGCCGAGACGATCCAAAATGTCCTGGCTTGAAGTCGGGTACAGGCTGCGCATGGACACTTCAGGCGCCTCGTCGTCGAGGGATTGGCGGACGCGCGCGACGGTTGGGAAGACGCGCTACGCGCGCACCGCCAGGCGTACTGGCGAATCCAACTGCGCGCGGCCATCCGCCGGGACCCGCAGACGGCCCTGGACGCCGTGCGGGAACTGGCGGCGGTCGCCTGAGGATGGGTCGTTGTCTCGGGAATGCCATTCGGCGCTCCACGGCGGATAAGCCGCGGAGCGCCGCTGGGTCAAGCGTTGCCTGAGGGCTATCGGTCAGCCGCGGTCCGCGGTGCCGCCCGCGGTGGTGATGATCCAGGCCAGGACCAGCGCCTCCTCCTGCCAGGCGTCGTACCGGCCGCTGCGGCCGCCGTGTCCCGCCTCCATCTCGGTCTTCAGCAGGAACGGACCGCCGCTGGCGACGGAACGTAGCCGCGCCGTCCACTTGGCCGGCTCGTGGTAGAGCACCCGCGTGTCGTTCAGCGAGGTCAGCGCGAAGATGGCCGGGTACTGCGTCGGCGCCACGTTCTCGTAGGGGGTGTAGGACTTCATGTACGCGTAGACCTCGGGGTCGTGCAGCGGGTCGCCCCACTCCTCCCACTCGGTGACGGTCAGCGGCAGCGACGGGTCGAGTATCGAGTTCAGCGCGTCCACGAACGGCACCTGCGCGACGATTCCCGCGAAGTCCGCCGGCGCGAGGTTCGCCACGGCGCCCATCAGCAATCCGCCCGCCGACCCGCCCCGCGCTACCAGCCGGGACGCGGACGTCCACCCGGTCGCCACGAGGTGCCGGGCGCAGGCCACGAAGTCGCTGAACGTGTTCTTCTTCTCCAGCATCTTCCCGTGGTCGTACCACGGCCGCCCCATCTCGCCCCCGCCGCGGATGTGCGCGATCGCGAACACGAACCCGCGGTCGAGCAGCGACAGCCGGGTAATCGAGAAGCCCGGGTCGACCGAGTGCTCGTAGCTGCCGTACCCGTAGAGCAGGCAGGGCGCCGACCCGTCGCGCGGCGTTCCCTTGCGGCAGACGAGCGAGATCGGCACCCGCGTCCCGTCCGGTGCGACCGCCCACTCGCGGTACTGCTCGTACTCCGCGGACGAGAACGGGACACCGGACGGCGAGGGCAGCACCGGCAGTTGCTTCAGCACGGTGAGCTCGCCGGTCGCCACGTCGTAGTCGTAGACGGTCGATGGCGTGACCATCGAGTTGTAGCCGAGCCGGAAGTGGTCCTGCGAGTACTCGGGGTTCGCCCCGGGGCCCACCGTGTAGAGCGGCTCGGGGAACGTGACCGGCCGCTCCTCGCCGACGCCGGACGGCGGCAGCACGGAAAGGCCGGTCAGCCCGTCGCGCCGGTAGTACAGCAGCAGGTAGGACTCGAACGCGTCCACCGAGAGCAGCCGCGTGTCGGCGCGGTGCGCGATGACCGGCGTCCACGCGGCCGTGTCGCCCTGCCCGGGCAGCGGCGCGGAGGCCAGCTCGAAGTTCACCGCGCCGTCGCCGTTATGCAAGATGAGCAGCCGGTCACCGGCGACCTCGACGTCGTACTCCACGTCCGGCCGCCGCGGCGCGACGACGGAGAACTCGCCAGTCGGCGAGGCGGCGTCCAGCAGCCACACCTCGCTGCTCAGCTTGGACGAGGTGTGGATCATCACCCACTTCTCGTCACGGGACGTCCCGACGCCGAGCCAGAACTTCTCGTCGCTCTCCTCGAACACCACCACGTCGTCCGTCGTGGGCGTGCCGACAACGTGCCGCCATACCCGGTATGGCCGCCACGTGTCGTCCACCGTCACGTAGAACAGGGCAGACCCGTCAAGCGACCAGGCCGCGCCGTAATAGGTGTTGGGTACCTCGTCCGCGAGGGTCACGCCGGCGGCGAGGTCCTTGACCCGCAGCGTGTAACGCTCGTCACCGGAGAAGTCGGTGGAGTAAGCGAGCAGCTTTCCGTCGGGCGACACGGAGAACGCGCCGAGCGAGAAGAACGCCTTGCCCTCGGCCAGTTCGTTCCCGTCGAGCAGCACTTCCTCGCCGTCCAGCGGCTTGCCGTCCTCCGGCATCGGCGGCGTGACCTCGCCGTCGCGGACCAGGCGGCGGCACTGGATCGCGTACTGCTGCCCCTCGACGGTCCGCGTGTAGCGCCACCAGCCTCCCTTGCGCACCGGCACCGACAGGTCGGTCTCCTGCGTGCGCGCCTTGATCTCGTCGAACACGGCGGCCCGCAGGCCGCCGAGCCCAGCGGTCAGCGCCTCCGTGTAGCCGTTCTCCGCCTCCAGGTAGGCGATGACCTCAGGGTCCTTGGAATCGGCGAGCCAGGCGTACGGGTCGATGACCGTGTCGCCGTGGTGCGTGCGCTCGGTCGGAACCTGCTTGGCGATCGGGGGGGTAGGCGCGGACGAGGACTCAGTCGACGGCACGGTGCTCATGACCGCAAAGTCTAGACCGTGCGATCACAATCAAAATCAGTCTCCCGAACGGGTTGGGCTGACTCCCTCACACAAATGACACGGGAGGCTCGGGCGGGCCGCCTGCCACTATTTCCTGGCCGCGGCGGAGCACCGCCTCGTTCCGGTTCTCCGACGTCAGGATGTAGAACCGGCGCGACCTGATCCCGTCAACCACCATCCCGGCGACCTCGGCGGGGGACGCGCCGAGCAGGGACAGCTCATCGAAGCGCCCGGCGGAAGCCTGCTCAGCCTCGTCCCTGGCCGCGGCCGGCCCGGCCCACGCGGGACGGTTGCGCGCGGAGGTGCCGAAGTTCGTTCGAACCGCGCCCGGGCAGAGCACGGAGACGCCGACGTGCGTGACGCCAAGCGACTTCAGGTTGAAGTGCAGCGTCTCGGTCAGGGCGGCGACCGCGTGCTTCGAGACGCCGTACGGGCCGAGGGTCCCCGCGAACACGCCGAAGATCGACGACGTGTTCAGCAGGTGCCCGGCGTCCTGCTCAAGCAGCACCGGCATGAACGTCCTGACGCCGTTCATGACGCCTTCCAGGTTCACCCCGAGCACCCAGTCCCACTCGGCAGGCGGGCATTCCCACAGCGGGCCGTGCGGCCCCCCGACACCCGCGTTGTTGCCGACCACGTGCACCGAGCCGAACGCGGAGAGCGCCGCGTCGCGCAGCGCGTCGACCGACGCGCGGTCGGACACGTCGGTCACGACGGGCAGCACGGAGGCCCCGGCCGAGGCCAGCTCGGCGGACGCCTTCGCCAGCGCGGGCTCCTCGACGTCGGCCATGACCACGTGCATGCCCTCGGCGGCGAACCGCTCGGACAGGCCGAGCCCGATCCCGCTGGCCGCCCCGGTGACGACCGCGACCCGGCCCGGTCCGATGGGATCAGGGGTGACCCGATCCCTGGAAGCGCTGTTCATGACCTCGTTGACACTCATGCGGGGTGTCCTAGCCCCCGCAAATGCCAGGAAAACCTACGGAGTCGGGGGAGCCGGGGTGTTAGTGGGATGACCACCATTGAAGTGCAGCAGCGCTAGTGCCCCCGTCGCAATGGTCAGCCAGCGGGTCAGCGAGTTGCGCGGCAGGAGCGCGAGCGTGACCCACGCGATCGATGAGTACCAGGGCAGCTGCCACGGCACGAAGACCATCCACGCGAACGTCAGCGCGCAGCTCGCCGCCACCACGGTCGGCACGTCCGGCGAAAGCCGGTTGTAGAGGTACCAGGCGAACAGCAGCATCAGCGGCACCCAGATGAACGTGAACGTGCTGGTGACCGTCGCCTCCGCATGGTTGCCGTAGAAGTGCTGCACCAGTACCTGGACCAGTCGCCAGGGGGTTGGCGAGATGACGAGCTTGGACTCCTGGCGAAGCGCCGTCCAAAGCGCGGAGAGCCCGTAACTGAAGAAGTAGAGGCAGAACGTGGTCAGCGCGCCCACGGCGGCGATGCGGGCGAGCCGCGCCCAGGCCCGATCGTGGATGAGGGGGATGGCGATCGCGAGCGCGACGAAGGCCGCGGTGACCTTGACGCCGCCCGCGATGCCGAGCAGCAGCCCGACGCCCAGGTCATGCCACTGCCGGGTGCACCGCCTGGCGACCACGATCGCCACGATGGCGGCCAGGGCGACGAGGCCGTCCAGGTGGCCGCCCATGACCAGTTCCACGATCAGGAGCGGGTTGGCGACCCACAGCAGCACGGCCCGCACCGGGTTCTCCGCGGTGCGCAGCAGCACGTACCCGGTGGCGAGGAACGCGGCGCCGGCCATGATCATCAGCACCCAGATCGTCAGCCAGGCCCGCGTGCCGCCGATGCTGGCGGCGAGCAGTTGCTCCCAGGTCGCCACCGGGCCGTAGACCGACGGGGCATGTGTCCACTGGGGGCTGACGATCACCGTGTACGCGTTGTGGGGCCCCAGCCCCGAGGGGAGGAACGTGTACGGGTTTTGCCCGAGCGCCGCGATCCGCCCGTAGGCGGCGTAGGACGCGACGTCTCCCGATCCGACCGGCGTGATGTTCACCAGGACGGCGACGGCGCCTGCCGCCGTCCAGAAGACCTTGCGCGGGCTTGGCGACCAGCCGCGGCTGTTGGCCCACAGCATCATGGCCAGGCCAAGGCAGCACAGCGTGATCGAGGCGTACATGATCAGGTTGGCGGCCAGGACGGGCAGGTGCGGCGTCCCGAGGTTCCGCGCGACCGAGGTCAGCGGCAGCAGCACCGGCGGCGTGGCCACGCTCGGCTGGGGTGCCGTGGCGCACAGCCCGTTGAAGGCCACGCCCGCCAGGCCGAGCGCGCTCAGCACCACGGCCGGCAGCGGGCGAGCCAGCGGGCTGTGCGAGAGAACCCGGATGAGCCTGCCCATCAGGGCCTCGACGCGGCCCCCGGTAAGCGGCGGCTCAGCGAGCTTCGGCTCGCTGACGTCGGGCTCGCCGACCTCGGGTTCGCGCGGCTCGGGCTCACGTAGCCCTGGCTCGGTGGTGATGACCGGGGAGTCCGGCACGGCGCCGCCCTCGCCGGAAGCCTCCGACGGCGCCTTGGCGGAAGGCCCGTCCCCAGCGCCATCACGCTGTGGCGGATCCACCAGCAGGGCCATCGATCTCCTCCCGTAATAGCCGCTAAGCGGGCGAACGTACCCCCTGCCCCGTGCACGCGAAACACGCTGTCTGCCAGCGATCTTACTCCGTGATCGCGCCGGAGCCTTCCCTGCGAGCCGCCCGGCTAATCCCTTTTGCCGCTAAGCAGCCAACCACAGCCCCGCGCTGGTCGGCGGCCCGTGAAAGATCTTGTCACCGACATGTGATCACGTTCACAAGTGAACAAGTGATTGGCCACGCTACACCGGGTTGGCACGCGACCTTGCGAGGGAAACGCTGAGAAATCCCGCGCGGGCCCGTCGGGGTTGTCCCCCCCGCGAACCCGTCTGGTCCCGGCGAGCAGGCACAATGGAAGGCGTGGCACACCGAGCGCGATTCGCGGCTTTGATGACGGCGATCACCAAGCGCCTCCCGTTCGGGCTATCCGAGGTCGTCGCGCCGAGCCTTGTCGGCTACCTGCTGATCAACCTCTGCACGTTCTTCATCGACCTGGCGCTGCTCGGCCTGTTCCACGGGAAGCTCCGGTGGCCCATCCCGGTCGCGGTGACGTGCTCCTACGGGACCGCGTCGGTGCTCAGCTACATACTCAACCGGGTACTGAACTTCCGCAGCCACGAGAACGTCGGCAGGCAGTTCCCGCTCTACGTGGCCGTGAGCGCAAGCAACTACCTGATCTTCGTCCTTGGGCTCACCGACCTGCTTTCCGCCATCGGCGTCTACTACGAGCTCTCCCGGGTCATCGCGGCCTGCTGCGAGGCGGTCTACCTGTACACCATGTTGCGCTTCGTGGTGTTCCGCAACAGCCCCGGCGCCATGGGAGGGCGGGAACCGGTGGCGGACACCGAGCCGGAGCCGGCCGCGCAGGAACCGCAGCCCGCGAAGACGGAGTCCGCGCCGACGCCGACTACGACGGAGCCGCGTTAGCCGCCAGCCGCGCGCTGGGGACGAGCTTGGTGTCGTTCAGGTCCCGGTGCACCACCTCGGCGACGGCCTCGACCGTGTCGATCCCGTACTGCTCCGACGGGTCTTCATCGGTCAGCACCGCGATCAGGTAGTTCTTGTCCTTCCCGGTGAACGCGCCGATGCTGTTGATGTGCCAGCCGGTCCCGTCCGGCAGCCACCCGTTCTTCACGTGTACGGTCACGTCGCTCGGAGCGCCGGCCGGGGTGCCCCAGCGCTGCGACGAGATCACCTGAGACATCAGCCCGAGCTGGTAGGAGCGCGAGGCGGCCGTCAGCACCGAGTTCGGCCCGGTGAGCAGCTCGAGCAGCCGCAGCTCGTCGTGCGCGGTGACCTGGGTCAGCCCCCAGTACCCGTCCTGGCCGAGCTGCGTCTGGTCCATCTTCGCCAGGTCGAGGAAGTGCTGCAGCCGGCTCATGCCGACCTCGTCCCACAGGTCCGTCGCGGCGTCATTGTCGGACTGGGTGATCATGAGCGTCGCCTCCTGCTGCTCCTCCTGCGACAGCGGCACCCCCGTCTCCTGGTGCCAGCGCAGCAGGGCGGCCAGGATGATCGCCTTCACGATGCTCGCCGAGTCGAAGTGCCGGTCTTCGTTGGCGGCGCAGGAGACCCCGGTCACCGTGTCGTCCACCGTCACGGCGTGGTTCCCGGTGCGGCCGCGCAGCGCGCCCTGGATGTCGGCCGACAACTGCGCCGCTAGCTTGCTGTACGCGGCGGGGGCCGTGCAGATCCCCTCCGTCACCCGGACGTCGGGCGTGGCTTCTGAGCCGGAACCCTCCGTGGTCTGGGAACCACGCCCGCGCGCTGCCGCCGTGCTCCGCCCGGCCCTGGCCGCGGGCTTGAGCACGGAGGCCGCCGTCACGCCCGCGCCGACGATCAGGGCGCCCGTGGTGAGCACGGCCGAGGCGATCACGAGCGCCCGCGGGCGCATCGCCCAGCCCCGGCGGGCCCTTCTCCTCCTCCCGCGTCGGCGGGGCGGGCTCGGGTGGTCCGCATCGTCAGAAGGAAAGAGGTTCATCCATAGCCCCCGCATGGTGTCCGCAGCAGCGCCGCTGAGAAATCGAGGAACAGCTATAGCAGCGCGGGCAGCTAAGCTCAGCGACCATGACATCGAGAGCGCCCGTGTCGGACGCTAATCTCCTGATCCGTGGCGGTTACGTCCTGACGATGGATACCGCAGGCGACCTCCCCGGCGGCGATGTCCACCTCCGGGACGGCGTTATCCAGCAAATCGGTCGAAACCTCGACATACCTGAGGCTGAGGTGATTGATGCCTCCGGAAAGATCGTCGCGCCCGGCCTCGTGGACACGCACTGGCACATGTGGAACACGCTGCTGCGCGGGATGTCCGACGGGCGGCCGACCCCTGACGGCCCCGATCGCAGCGGCTACTTCGCGACCTGCGTGGGGATCGGCAGGCACTTCCTGCCCGCTGACACTTACGCGGGAACCCGGCTGGCCGCGGCCGAGGCGATCGACGCGGGCATCACGACGGTGCACGACTGGGCGCACAACATCAGGGGCCTGGACTGGGCCGAAGCCGGCCTGCGGGCACTCGGCGAGTCCGGGCTGCGGGCGCGCTTCTCCTACGGCTACGAGACCGGCCACGCCAACGACCAGCTGATGGCCCTGGAGGACCTGGCCGGCATCAGGGCGGCCTGGCCGTCCTATCGCGCCGACGACCGTATTCACCTGGGCGTGGCCTGGCGGGGAACCGGGGGGTCCAACCCGGCCATGCGGGTCGCGCCCGAGCTGTACCGCGCAGAGATCGCGGCCGCGCGCGCCCTCGGCCTGCCGGTCTCGGTGCACGCGTGCGGGCCCGCGGCGGCGGCCGGCCAGGTCCTCACCTACGCGGAGGAAGGGCTGCTCGGGCCTGACCTCCAGTTGGTGCACATGAACAACGCGTCGGCGACGGAGATCGCCCTGGCGGCGGAGGCCGGAAGCCCGGTGTCGGTCTCGCCGTGGACCGAGCTGCAGATCGGTTATGGCCAGCCGGTCACTGGCGAGCTGCTCGCGGCCGGGCTGTCCGTCGGTCTCTCGGTCGACACGACGATGTTGTCGGGGAACGCCGACCTGTTCGCGGTCATGAAGGTGACCCAGGCCTGCGCCAACGGCCAGGCGCGGCACGAGTTCGCGCTCACGGCCCGGGACGTGCTCCGGCTGGCCACGATCGACGGCGCGCGAACCCTGGGCCTGGAGGCGGTCACCGGCTCCCTGACACCGGGCAAGCGGGCGGACGTCATCGTGGTTTCCGTCGACGCACCCAACCTGGGCGTGCTCACCGATCCCGCCCGCCTTCTCGTCACCGCCGCCAGTCCCCGCGACGTGGACCTGGTGATCGTCGACGGCCGGATACTCAAGCGCGACGGCTCGGTTACCGCCCTCGACATCACAGCGGTGACCGACTCCGCCCGCCAGTCCCTGGCGGGTGTCCTGTCCCGGGTGGCCTAACGGCCCAGACGGCGTCAGGAAGGGGCGGTGCCCGCCTGCCAGCGGTACGATCCGTGACTCTCGGCGGTGTTAGCGGCATTCTTAAGATACGGAGAGTAACATCCTCCCGATGTCCTTATGATTCGGCGGGGTGATTAGGCGCTTTGGCTAATTGGCAGGATATTTATCGACATGACACCGTACGATCGGGTCTGGTTTTTTGGCCCCTAGCCCGATGGAGTTCTATGCACCGCCTGGCCGCAAGGTTGGTGATCGGGGTAACGGCCCTGGCAGTGACCGCGACGGCGGCAGGCTGCTCGGCCGCCCCCGGCCTCGCCTACGCCCAGGGCGCGACCCGCCCGGCATCCTCGTCGTCCAAGGCCGTCACCGCGATGGTGCCGGCGGCCGCGCGCGCGAAAGTCACCGCCGGCCCGGAACTCGATGTCGTCGGCGCGCCCAAGGCGGTCAAGGCGAAGTCGGGGATCCTGGTCGACGCCACGACCGGGCAAGTTCTCTGGTCGCAGGGAGAGAGCACGGAGCGGCCGATCGCCTCGATCACCAAGGTGATGACGGCGCTGGTCATTCTCCAGGCGGGCGACCTGAACCGGGAGATCGCCGTACCCA
>Ga0335075_10018079_pt1 | contig 10459 bp, 7 predicted proteins | sample Lox_Sample_24_FD_206723 | JGI IMG/M metagenome (GOLD analysis project Ga0335075, IMG submission 206723) | Soil microbial communities from Loxahatchee National Wildlife Refuge, Florida, United States - Lox_Sample_2.4 | ecosystem: Environmental > Terrestrial > Soil > Wetlands | place: USA: Florida... | reverse complement strand
GCTCCTCGACGCCGAGTAACGCGTCGAGGGCCAGGAAGCGGCCGCGGTCCAGCGGGCCCGGAGCGGTACTGGACGAGGAGCCGGCCCCGGGCGAGGGGGCGGTCCCGGACGCGGCGACGGGCCGCGCCGACCCCCGGCGCACCACCCGCCGCCCCGCCCGAACCAGCGCGGGCTCGGGCGAGAAGCCGTCGTAGCGGCGGCCCAGCCACGCCCTCCCGGCGGCGTAGCCACGCCACTGGCGGCGCAGGGCGCGCACGGTGGTGCGGTAGCGGTGCTCCACCACCGCGTCAGAGCGCCCCTCCAGCCGCCAGCCGGCGCGCTGCAGGCGCCAGGAGAAATCGGTGTCCTCGGCAGCGCGCACGCCCTCGTAGAACCCCCCGATGGCCTCGAAGGCCTCCCGGCGCACGAGCAGGTTCGCGGCCACCGCGCGCGGCATGAACGAGTGAGCCAGGTGCGCATCCTGATCGAGGAAGCTCTTGGCGGCGCCGTAGCGCTCCGCCAAGCCGGGCTCGGATCCCGCCGACCCCGTCGCGGCGACGACGGCGCCGGCCAGGGCGCCGACGTCGTCGCCCACATCGCGGGCGAAGAACCGATCGAGCAGGTCGGCGGGGGCGGTGCAGTCGGCGTCGAGGAAGAGGATCCACGGCCGGGAGGCGCGGGCCGCCCCGGCGTTGCGGGCATGCGACGGCGACTGCTCGCCGCTGGCCGGCACCACCGTCACCCGGTCATCGGCCGGGGCGACGCCGGCGTTATCGGCGAGGATCAACTCGTCACCGGGACCGGTACTCAGCGCCCGCAGCGCCGCCAGCGCCGAATCGGCCTCCAGACGGCTGCCGGCGAACGGCATGACCACGCTGACCGCGGGGCGGCTCACGACTCGCCCGGGGCCGGACGCGAGCGATCGGGCGGCCGCAGCCGGGCCAGCAGCGCGCGGGCCTGCGCCAACTCGGCGCCGTGGGCAAACCCGGTGGCCAGCAGCGCCACCGGGATGATCGCCCACACCGCCGCGCGGGCGATGAACCCCACAGCGCCCGAGGTCGGCAACAGCACGTCGCCGGCGGCGGCGAGGCCACCCACGATGACCGTCAGCTGCACCAGGCGGCGCCACTCGAAGGCCACCGGGAAGGCCCGGCGGGTGAGCAGGTGCATGACCCCGAGCATCACCACGTAGGCGCCGCACAGCGCCAGCCCAGCGCCGGCCAGCCCCAGCGGCGGGACGAGCAGCAACAGCAGGATCACGTTGGCGGCCAGGCCGGCGATCGCCGCCGGGAAGTTGCGCTCGGTGACCTTGGCCCGCCCGGCGACGGCCAGGAAGACCACCCACAGCCCGTACATGGCCCACCCGAGTGCCACCCACGGCAGCGCCTTGTAGGCGTCAAAGAACGACGGGGCGGCCAGCAGGCGCAGGATCCAGCGAGCCTCCAGGGCCAGCCCGGCCACCACCCACCCGCTGACCAGCAGGTAGTAGGTGGTCACCAGCCCGTAGAGGCGCCCGGCCTCCTCGTCGTCGGTCACCGAATAGGCCAGCGGTGGCCACGCGTACTGGAAGGCGCGCACGATGAAGGCCACCGCCCCGGCGAGCTTGACCGCGATCGAGTACAGGCCGGCCAGCGTCGGGCTGCGGTGATGAAAGATGTAGTAGCGATCGACGATGCTGAGCGCGTACACCGACGCCTCGGCGGGGACGGTGGGCAGCCCGAAGCGCAGCAGCTCACCCATCCGCTGGCTCGGGTGGAAGTGTCCCCGGCCGCCCCGAAGGCGGTGGCGCATGGTGAACCACAGGACGAGCAGCACCACCGTCGAGGCGCCGTAGTTGCCCAGCAGCAGGCCCTGGGCGCCCCTGCCGAGCACCACCACCAACACCACCGAGGCGGCCACCGTCATCAGCACGTTGCTCACCGAGGCGATCGCGTAGGCGCGCAGGCGCTCGTCGACGCGCAGCAGGCCGTAGGCGAGCTCCAGGTTGGTGAACGACCACAGCCCCAGCGAGGCGATCCGCAGCGTGCCGGCGTCCTCGTAGCCGAGCACCACCCGGCTGACCGGACCGGCGAACACGGCGAGGATCACCGACACGATCGTGGTGGCGATCAACAGGAAGACGATGGCGCGCCGGGCCAGCGCGTCGCGGCGCTCGTGGTCGGAATCGGTGAAGTAGTAGCGCAGGAACGCCTCGATCATCCCGAAGCGGGTCAGGATGCTGATGAGGATGACCCCGTTGGCCAGCAGCTCGACGACGCCGTAGCCCTTCGGCGTGACGTACCGGGTGTAGACCGGCAACAGGATCACGGCGATGAACTTCGAGACGATGTCGGCGACCTGGTAGGCCGCGAGTGACGACACCAGGCGCTTGAGATACGCGCTCACGCCGCTGCCCGACTCTATTGCACGGTGACCGTCGCCCCCGGCTGCCCCGCCGGTGTGACCGGTGAGCGCCCGGTCGTGCAGGCGTCGTCGGTGTACAGCACGCCGGCCTCGTAGGTCCCCGGCGGCGCGGGCCGGCCGCCGGCGACGGTGCCGTCCCAGGTGCTGGAGCCTGACCGGGTGGTGGCGTTGTAGCTCTTCACCAGCCGGGGCGCGCGGCCGGCGCGGACGCGGTAGATGAGGATGCGGGGGCGGGCCGTGCCCGTGCCGGTGTAACGAATGGTCACCCGTGTCGATCCCCCGCGCGTGATCGAGGCGGGGGTGACGCCGGTGACCCGGACGACGGGCCTGGTTCTCTCCACGGTCACCGGGAGGGCGGCCGTGCTGTTGGAGATGACCAGTGAGCGGGCTTCATGGAACAGCGACACCTTGACGTAGTAGGTGCCCGCCGGGGCGAGCGACCCGTTGGCGAGGCGCCCGTTCCAGGTGAAGTAGTGCCGCTTGGGCGGGTGGGCGCGCATGAACACGTTGTTGGCGATCTGGCGGACCTGGTCACCGTCGCGGTCGACGATGTAGACGCTGACGTTGTCAGAGCGGTTCTGCAGGTAGAAGGAGATCCCCATCTGCCGATAGCTCAGCAGCACCACGCCCTTCCGGGTGCGTCGGGGGCACACGCCGCCGTAGACCGGGTTGATGGTGTTGGGCACCGGTGCCGGGCGATACTGGATCAAGGGCGTGGTCACCTTCAGGTGCTGGGTGACAAAGAAGGCTGCCACCGTGGCGATGACCAGCGCGACGAAGGCCGCCACCGGCGCGCGGCTCACAGCGGTACCACCGCCACGTTGGGCACCTCGAAGGTGTGAAAGGCATCGAGCCCGCGCGGGTCGGCGGCGCACAGCATGACGCGAATGCTGCCGCCGTGGCAGACCACGAGCGCCGGCAGCGGCGCGGCGGCATGAATCTCGACCAGGGCCTCGGTGACGCGCTGCTGGTGCTCCAGCAGCGACTCGCCGCCCGGAAAGCGGAACTCCGCGCCGGCGCGGCGCCAGGCGGCGTAAAGCTCGGGCTCGTCGCGCTCGATGTCCTGCATGAGGTGGCCCTCCCAGCGCCCGCGCGCGCCTTCGCGCAGCCGGGGATCCAGCGCCGGGGCCATCCCGATGCGCTCCCCCACGATCTCGGCGGTCTCGCGAGCGCGGCTGAGGTCAGAGGCCCACAGGGAGGCGATGCCGTCGCCGGAGACCCGCTCGGCCAGCTCATGGGCCTGGTGGCGGCCGGTGTCGTTGAGCGGGGTGTCGGTCCAGCCTTGGAAGCGGAGCGGCGGGACGTTGTCGTCGGTCTCGCCGTGGCGAGCCAGCCGGATGCCGCCCAGGCCCAGGTCCATCGCTACACGAGCGCGGCGATGGGGCGCTCCGCGCCGCGGGCGTCAGTCATTGAGCTCGGCAACCGCGGTGTCGGAGCGCAGCCCGACGCGGATGGTCTCGAGCGAGAGGACGTCCTCCGGGGTGATGTTGCCGAGGTTGACGTCGGGGCCGAGCCGGCGCACGAACCACACCTGCTGCTCCTTGCGGGGGGCGTCGAACATGATCTTGTCGCCCGGGATGGCGTGCAGGATCTCGTCGACGAGCCCCTGGCGCACCTCGCCGTCGTGGCGGAAGATGCCCACCGCGCCGCTCTCGCGGCCCTCGGCGATCACCTTCCAGGCGCCCGCCTCGAGCTCGGCGGTCATCTGCTCGACCCACCGATAGGGAGCCATGATCCGGGTGTCGTCCTTGGAGCCGACCTCGGAGAGGACGGTGAACTCCTCGGCCAGCCGGGAGATGAGCTCGAGCTTGCGGTCAAACTCGATGTTGAGCGTCCCGTCGGAGAGCTCGATGTGCTCCAGCCCGAGCTCCTTGAGCCACGCCACGAGGCGGTCCAGCCGGTTCTGGGCGATTGCCAGCTCGGTGAGCGTGCCGCCGAACATCACGGTGACGCCATGCTCCTTGTAGCGGGCCAGCTTGGCCTCGAGGTTGCCCGAGGCCACCGCGGTGCCCCAGCCGAGCTTGACGATGTCGATGTAGTCGCCGGCGACCTCGATCAGGCCATCGATGTCGGCCACCGACAGGCCGCGATCGAGGACGTGGGTCAGCCCCTCCTGGCGAGGCTTCTCGGTGCGGGCGGGGAGATCGAGGAGATCCTTCATTTCGGACGGAAGAGAGTAGCGGCGAGTTTGGGCCAGCGACGTGCCGGCGGGATCGAGGGGCGCCACGCGGCCCGTCAGCCCGTCTGCGCCAGGTCGGCGCCGGCGGTGACGATGACCTGCGTGGTACAGGCGGTGGTGGTGCCACAGACCTTGGCGCGGTCACCCTGGCTGACCCCCTGAACCGAGGCCGGTCCGAGGTCCAGCGACTTGGCGACGGCCAGCGCGTCGGCACGTGCGCCGGAGGTCGTGTAGCCCACGATGGTCGAGGTGACGCCGGTCTCCGAGGCGTTCTGGGTGCCGGAGGCCTTGTAGCCGACGCCGGTGAGCTTGGCGGCGACATTGTGCGCGAGCTGGTCGGTCGAGGTCCCGTTGAGCACCTGAACCGTCACGTCGCTGGGGGTGACCGTCGTCGCGCCCGTCTTGCGCTTGTGCCCGTTCTTGCCCCGCTGCGCGCTGTTGGTCTGCGAGGACGAGGCCGAGGCCGCCGCTGATGAGGAGTGCGAGGCCGAGCCGGAGTTGCCCGAGCCGGTGACGAAGATGAGCACCACCGCGACCACCGCGACCACCAGCACCCCGGCCAGGACGAAGAACACCGGGCTGATCCGGCGTCCGGAGGACCCCTGTCCGCCGCGGCGAGGCGGCGGGGGCCCCATGGGCGGGCGGGCGGGCGGGCGCTGCTGCTGGCGCGGCAGAGCGATCCGGGGCGGCGGAGCGGCCTCGGTCACCGGGCCCAGCGTCGGCATCGGGACGGGCGCCGGGCCACGGGCGGTGCCGTTGCCCCCGGCGGCCGTGGACGGCGGCGGGGCGGGCGGCGGGGTCGCGACCGTGTTCTCGGAGACGTGATTGTCGCCGTCGCCGTTGGTCGAGGGCCGCAGCGACCGGATCGAGATCTCGTCGGGATCGGTGAGCGGGATCAGCCGCGTGGCGGAGCTGAGCGCGGGCGCGCCGACGCCGGCCGGCGCGGCGGGGATGAGCGTGGCCACGCCGCCGCCCTCGGCCTCTTGCTCCCCCGGGATCGCCCGGCTGGCGGCTGCCCGCGCGGCGAGGGCCGCGGCGGGCGGAGCGGCCACCGGAGCGCTGACGGTCTGCGCGGGGGTGGGAGCGGCCGCATGCTGCGTGCGCTGGCGCGACAGATGATCCACGTAGAGCTGCAGCTGGTAGAGCTGCTGCTCGGCCTCGTCGGCGCGGCGGCGCAGGTTCGCCGTCTCGCGCGACTGGGTGAAGAAGAGCAGGACCAGCAGCGCCAGCCCGATGATCGCGGCGAACCCGGCCTTGGCGCCCACCGTGTTGATGAAGTGGGTGATGGAGAGGGCGTACGGGATCGAGGCCATGGGCGTTACGGGCGCAGTCTAAGCGCGGACGTGGTGGCGTCGCCGGAGGGCAGGGTGGCGCGCGCACCGGACAGTTCCGACACGGTTTTCGCCAGCGCGGCCGCGTCACCTTCGAGCACGAGCAGGTTTATGTCCGCGAAGGTGCGCTCGACCCATTCGGGGTCCAGCCGGTCGTGGGCGGCGCGCTGGATGCGTTGGACCGGGGTGGGCTGGGGGTGCTCGTGAGTGTCGAAGAGCTCCTCGTGGAACTTCTCGCCCGGCCGGGCCCCGACGATGTCGATGGCGATGTCGCGCTCGGGCTCCAGGCCTGAGAGGCGGATCATCGTCTTGGCCAGCTCGAGAATGCCGACCGGCTCGCCCATCTCGAGGACGAAGACCTCGCCGCTGGCCTCATCGCGCAGCGAGCCGGCGCGGATGATGAGCTGGACCGCCTCGGGGATGGTCATGAAGTAGCGCGTCATCCGCTCGTCGGTGACCGTCACCGGGCCGCCGGCGGCGATCTGGCGGCGGAAGATCGGCACCACCGAGCCCGAGGAGCCGAGCACGTTGCCGAAGCGGACGGTGGCGTAGCGGGTGCGGGGGTGCTTGGTGGCCTCGGCCTCCACCGCCCACTCCGCCAGCGCCTTGGAGGCGCCCATGACCGTGGCCGGCTTGACCGCCTTGTCGGTGGAGACCAGCACGAAGGTGGCCACGCCCAGCTCGCCGGCGATGCGCGCCACCAGGCGCGTGGCCAGGGCGTTGTTGCGGATGGCCTCGACGGGGTTTGACTCCATCATGGCCACGTGCTTGTAGGCCGCGGCGTGGAAGACGACCGTGGGACGGTGCTCGGAGAGCACCTCGCGCATCCGCTCCTCCTCCTTGCAGTCGGCCAGGACGCTCACCGCGGTCCGCACGTGGCGCTCCTCCTCGAGCTCGCGGCGGATCTCGAACAGGTTGTCCTCCGCGTGATCGACGAGGACCAGGCGGCGCGGGCCCACGCGGGCGATCTGGCGACAGAGCTCGGACCCGATCGAGCCGCCCGCGCCGGTCACCATCACGACCTCGCCGGCCAGGTAGGCGCCGACGCGCTGCAGCTCCTCACGGACGGGCTCGCGCCCGAGCATGTCCTCCACGCGGACCTCGCGCAGCTGGCGGGTGACGCGCAGCTGGCCGGAGCCGTCGCGGAGCAACTCGAACACGGTCGGCATCGTGCGCACCGGGATGCCGCGGTCACGACAGGCGGTGACCACGCGGCCGCGCAGCTCACCGGGAGCCGACGGGATGGCGATGACCACCTCGTCGGGCTCGACCTCGTCGAGCACGCGGGCAAGATCGGAGTCGGTGTTGCCCAGCACCTTGAGGCCGTGCTCGTCCTTGATGCCGACCTTGCGGGGGTCGTCGTCCAGGAAACCGACCGGGGTGAGGGCGAGGCCGGGGTTGCGCATGAGCTCGCGCACGACGAGCCGCCCGCCTTCGCCGCCGCCGACGATGAGGACCTCGCGGGCCCCCTTGCCGGCACGGATGGTGCGAATGCGGCCCTCCACGACGAGCTGTACAGCGAAGCGGGCGCCGACGAGCAGGGCCAGGCTGAGCAGGAAGAACAGGGCGATGACGCTCCCGGGCAGGGCGACTCGCGCCGGCGGCCCGGGGACGAACTGGGCGAAGTGGTGGTGCCTGACGCCGGGGATCTTGATCGTGGTCGGCCACTGCAACGGATGCGCCAGCGCCACGATGCCGACCACCACGATGGTGGCCACGAACACGGCCTTGAGCACCGCCTCGTAGTCGCGCTGCCCGATGAACCGCCACAGCCGCTGGTACTGGCCGAAGGCGCCGAGCGCGATCAGGGTCACCGCGACCACCCATCCGATCGTGTCGGTGAGGAGGTGGCTGTAGCGGGGCGGGAAGTGGCCCTCGAAGCGGAGCCAGAAAGCCAGGAAATATGCGAGCGCGACCAGCAGACCATCGACCACCAGCTGGGGGAGCGCGTGACGATGGACGGGGAAGGCCGCGGATCTGATCCGTCGGCGCATGCGGCGCGGATTCTAGTGGCGGATGTGTGAAGAACTGCTAAGGGTCGACGTGGGGTGGGCGCGGATCTGAACCGCCCGCGGCGATCACTTGGGGACGAGCACGCCCTCCGGGTGGCGAGCCGTCGGCACGTACAGCGCGTTCATGCTCTTGGCGCACACGCTGCCCGCGGGCTGGTGGTTGCCGGTGACCTTCCACCCGTTCGGCAGCGACAGGAAGTACACGTCGGGCCGCTTCTTGGCGAGCTCGATCTTGGGCCGGTAGCCGATGACGCCGGTGTTGCGGTGCAGGTACCAGCCCATGATGCTCACGTACTCGACGTTGAGGACCGGCCACCCACACGCCTGGACCTTCCCGGGACCACCCAGGGCGGCGATGGTCGCGCCGAGCTTGTTGATCTCAGTGGTGCGCTCGCGCTCGTGGTAGATGTCCTTGTGCTCGGCGCGCGCGTTGGCGATCCCCTTGGGGACCATCACCGCGAAGAGCACGACGGCCACCGGGATGCCGGCCCAGCTGGGCAGGGCGCGCCAGTAACGCTTGGCGTCCAGCAGCAGCCAGCCGAAGCAGATGCCGGCCAGCACCGCGGTCAGCCCGGCGGGCTCGAAGAGGTACCGGGGGACGCCGGGGAAGCCGTGCAGGACGAAGGCGATCTCCACCACGACCCAGCCGGCGGCCATGACCGCGAGCGTCACCACGGTCCAGTTGCGCCTCAGCAGGGCCAATCCCAGGACCAGCAGCGCGGCCAGCTCCAGCGCGAAGTAATCCAGCGCGGTGAAGCGGCTGATCGTGCAGGTGATCTTGCCGGTGGTGCACTCGCGCGGGGAGCGCAGCGCCAACTGGCCGGCGATGTTGGGGCGGCCGTTGGTGATGGTCGGCACGCCGAACCACAAAAAGAGGGTGATCACGGCGCCCCCGACGACGTCCTTGCGCATGTTGGGGTGCTTGCGCCACAGGAAGATCCCGTAGACGGCGAGGAACGGCCACACCTCGGGCCGGCCCCAGCCGGCCAGCACGCCGAGCCAGAAGGCCCATCGCAGCCGGCCGCTGAGGTACATGTCGATTGCGGCCAGGCACACGGCGACGAGCATCGAGTCCGACTGGGCGCTCATCAGATAGTGGAAGTAGTCCTGGATGCCGAGCACGGCGGCGCCGGCAAACAGCGCCGCGCCCCAGGCGGCGAAATTGCCGCGCCCGGCCCCGCCCTCGTTGGCGGTCATGCGGTAGGCGATGCGCGCGCCGAACACCGCGCCCGAGAACGAGATCGAGACCGCCGTGAGCATCCACAGGTACAGCGACCAGTGGCCGAAGATCGCGTAGACCACGGTGAAGACGAAGGTGAACGGCTTCCAGGACGGCGCGCCCCCGAGGTTGAGCGTCCCGTGCCAGGTGTGATAGCCCCAGTCCAGCCAGCCGTAGGGGTCATAACCGGGGCGGGTGTTGGCCCACCGCAGGGCGATGGCCGCCGCCAGCACCACGCCGAGCCCGACCAGCCACCAGACGTAGCGTTCCAGCAGGGCGCGACCGCCCGAGCCGGATCGGCTCGGCGGCGAGGAATCGTGGCCCTCGGGACCGAGGGAGTGCGGCGTCTCTAGCGTGGTGTCAGACACGAGGAGCCACGCACGGTACCAGCCCCAGACCACGATGCCGCCGCGAGCCCACCACGCTGTTAGCGCGGTGTTCAGGCCAGATTGGCGGGGCGTGAGAGCAGGTCGACCAGCACCTGCGGATCGCGCCGGACGCGCTCGCGGGCGGAGTCGGCCCCGGCCCTGGCGCCGGTGCCGGCGTCGGCCGCGGTGGGGTCAGCCTCCCGTGCCTGGCGCTTGACCAGCGTCACCTGCTCGGGGTGCTGGAGGCGGGCCAGGCGGCCCTCGGCGATGAGCTGCTCGTCGACGGCGCCCAGCCGGCCCTCGAACACCGTGAACACCGGCGTGTTGAGCGCCACCGCCTCGCGGTTCATGGTGCCGCCCGCGGAGACGACGAGATCCGCGTAGGCGATCAGCGACTGGGCGTCGATGGCGGTCTCGGGGACGATGAAGCCCCCGGTGCGCGCCAGCTCTGCGCGCTGCTCTGCAGTGCGCGGGAGCACCACCGTCTGGGCGCCGCGCAGCCGCTCGAGCACCTGGCCGAACACATCGTTCTCGAAGCGGTGATAGAGCGACACCGCGGGCGGGGTGCGGACGACGGCGATCGGCTCGGCGGGGTCCAGGCCGAGCGCGGCCAGGACCGTGTCGTCGGGCTCGAAGTCGGCCAGGTAGTACTCCTCCTTCAGCCCCGGGTAGCGGCCGAGCTTGCGCCGGGCCCCGTAACGATCCATGCGCTCGGGGGGGATCACCTCGGGGATCACCACCGCCTGGGCCAGTCGGCAGTTGATGTTGTGCTGGACGGTGGCCCACTCGTAGTCGAACGTGGTCGAGCACGGGATGCGCAGCAGCGCGGCGGCCACGGTGATGTCGTTGGAGCCGTGACCGATGGCCAGGTCAAATGGCCCGTGGCGTCTCGCCCAGCGCGTGAGCTGGGCCGAGCGGGCCCCCAGGCCACGCGCCTTGTTGAGCAGGCCCGCGCCGCGGTGATGGCC
>Ga0335075_10018078_pt1 | contig 10459 bp, 11 predicted proteins | sample Lox_Sample_24_FD_206723 | JGI IMG/M metagenome (GOLD analysis project Ga0335075, IMG submission 206723) | Soil microbial communities from Loxahatchee National Wildlife Refuge, Florida, United States - Lox_Sample_2.4 | ecosystem: Environmental > Terrestrial > Soil > Wetlands | place: USA... | reverse complement strand
CGGTCGGCAATCACACCTCCGTAGGGCCCGAGCAGCAGCACGGGCAGCGTCTGCAGCGCGACTATCACCCCCAGCGTCGTGGAGGAGCCGGTGAGCGTCAGCACCAGCCACGACTGGGCCGCCATCTGCATCCACGTGCCCACCAGGGATACCGACTGGCCGGCGATGTAGCGACGATAGTTGGGTACGGCCAGGGCGGCGAACGTGGTGCTGCCGGCACGGCTCAACCGGGTCATCGCGCCCACCTGTGCCGGTTCAGTCTCGGTTCCGGCGGTTGCGACCGGTCGTGCTCACGTTGCATCTCCGCTCTGTCGGGCTGCGTCAAGTCGCTTCCACATTGACCACTAGTTGCTCGTACAAGCACTATAGACGCGGCGGGATCGACGCGACCCGGGGTGACGGGATCTCGTGGAGAGACACAACGCAGGCTCCGCGCGGATCGACGCAATCCCCCTCCGGCGGGCTCCGCGCGAATCGACGCAATCCCCCCTCCGGCGGGCTCCGCGTTTAATCCTTCCTAATCGACGTCTTTTAGAGTCCTGCGCTCGCATGTCGCCCGCCCGCTCGTCCCAGCGCCATCGCCGCTCCTCCATGCCTCCACTGGCGGTCAAGGTCCCGGAGATCGCGGCGATGTTCTGGGCGTTGAAGATCCTGACGACCGGCATGGGCGAGTCGATGTCCGACTATCTGGGCAGCGTCAGCGTCCCGCTCGCGGGGCTGATCGGGATCGGCGGGCTGTGCTATGCGCTGCGGCGGCAGTTGCGCGCGCGTGAGTACCGCGCGCCGACGTATTGGTTCGCGGTGATGATGGTGGCCGTATTCGGCACGATGGCCGCCGACGGCCTGCACGACGGCGCCAGCCTGCCCTACCCGGTGACGACCGTTTTGTACGGCCTGCTCGTGGCGGTAGTGTTCGTGGCGTGGTATCGCTCGGAGGGCACGCTGTCGATCCATACGATCGACACTCGCCGGCGCGAGTGCTTCTACTGGGCGGCCGTGCTGGCGACGTTCGCGCTGGGGACCGCTGCGGGCGATCTGACCGCCACCACCCTGGACCTCGGGTTCCTCGACTCGGCGCTGTTGTTCGCGATGTTGATCGCGATTCCGGCGATCGGCTGGCGGTGGCTGGGACTGAACCCGGTGGTGGCGTTCTGGGCGGCCTACATCATCACCCGCCCATTGGGCGCCTCGTTTGCGGACTGGTTCAGCAAGCCCCCCTCGATCAGCGGACTCGGTCTCGGCGACGGATTCGTCAGCGCCATCGCGCTGATCGTGTTCGTAGCGCTGGTCGCCTACGTGACGGCGACCGAACGGGGCGTGCAACGAGTCGCCCCCGCCGAGGCGCAAACGAGCCAACCCGGCGCCCCGTCCCGCACCCATGTCCCACACCCGCACATGCCCCAACCCCACGTTCCTCATCCCCACATGCCGCAGGTCGGCCCGCAGGAGGAGGGAGCGGCGCTGCAACCGGAGTGACGTGGCGGTGAGTGGGCCGCGTGCGCTTGTGCGGCTCGGTCCCGAGGACAGCGCGATACTCGCGCTGGAGGACCAGACTGTCGTGGGCCACACGTGCAAGATCGTGCGTCTGGGCGCCGGCGCCCCGGGCGTGGAGGAGCTGCGCGAGCGGATCGCCGAGCGGATCCAGCTCGCCCCGGCGCTGACCCGTCGCCTGGTGGGCGAGCCAGGCTCCTACGGCTGGGCGGCCGACCCGGAGTTCGACATCTCCCGCCACGTCCTGCCGGCGTCTGGGCCGGACGCAGGCGCCGCGCTCGACCAGGCCGGCCTGCGCAAACTCGTGGCCGAGCTGTTCGAGCGACATCTCGAGCGCGACCGGCCGCTGTGGCGCATGGATGTCGCACAACTGCAGGATGGCGACACGGCGATCGTGTGGCGCATCCATCACGCGCTCGCGGACGGGGTGGCCTCGATGCGTTACGCGAGCATCCTGCTGTGGGACGACGCACCGGAGCTGCGAGCCGCTCCGCATGAGCTCGCCCGGGCGCACGAACACGACGAGCGGCGGCGGATCGGCCACCTCGCCGGGTTCCTGCGCCGCGAGTTCCGGCCCAGACACTCGCCGTTCGACGGCACGATTGGGACGCGCCGCGAGGTCGCGTTCAGCGTCGTGTCGCTGAGCGAACTGCGCCGGGCGAGCCGAGCGGTCGCGCGGGCGACCGTCAACGACGCGGTGCTCAGCATCCTCGCCGGCAGCCTACGTAACTGGGTAGACGACCACCACGGACACCTCGGTACCGTGCGGGTACGTGTGCCCGTCAGCCTCCACCACGAAGGCGAGGACGCGGCCAACCACGACTCCTACTTCTCGGTCGGGCTGCCGCTGTACGAGTCAGACCCGGTCGCCCGGTTGCGCCTCGTGCGCCGGCGCACGACCGAGCGCAAGTCCGCCCACGACGCCGAGCACATGGACGTGCTGCTGCACGAGCTCTCAGACGTCTCACCGCGCCTTGAGCGGTTCTGCGCGCGCGTGCAGTCCAGCCCCCGCGAGTTCGCGCTGTGCGTCTCCAACGTGCCCGGTCCGCGTGCGCCCGTGCGCGTGCTGAGCGTGCCCGTGCACACGATCCACACGCTCGCGGAGATCGGCCAGCATCACGCGTTGCGCGTGTCGGTCATCTCCCTCGCCGGCTCGCTGTGCTTCGGGTTCTGCGCCGATCCCGGCCTGGTCGACGGGGTGCAGCACATGGCCGACGGGGTCGTCGCACAGGCGCGCGAGCTGATCGGCGCGGTCCAGGCCGTGTAGCGCGAGAGCGCGAGTGCGGCCCAGGCACGGGCATGTCGGCAAGATGGTGGTCATGAACGCAAACGGCAGCCCCCCACGCCGGGGGCTGGGAGCCGTCCTGCATCCCCCGCTGTGGGCGCGCTGGCTGCTCACCATCGCCGCGTTTGCGGTGCTGATCGCGGTGGTCGCGATCGTGGTGCACAACCTCAACCACGAAACCGGCGGCAGCGGGAGTCCGGCCTCGGAAACAAAGGCGGAGGCCGAAGCCAACCGGGAGGGACAGATCGTGATCGAACAGGACCAAGCTCCACACACCGCCGGCTTGCGTCTGCACGCGGGCATCACAGTGGCAGCCGCGCTGGAACACGCGATCGCAGACGACGTACACGCACGGATCGACAACGGCCAGCTCACCGGGCCGCTGCAGAGCATCCGCTGCCGACCGGCGGGCGCAACCTCGAGCGAGGGGCGCCGGCCTTACCGCTGCACGGTGCGCAGCGCCGGCATCGCCTACCCGTTTCTCGCAGTCGCGAACTCGCGCAGCGGTCGGCTGACGTGGTGCAAGGTCGATCCCCCGCCCACTCCGGGCCTGGGCGAAGTCCCGGTGAGCGCGGACTGCCGTGCCTGAGCGCCGAGGGGCCCGCTGCCGCCTGAGCACAGACGGCCCCACCGCGAACGGACGGCGTTACCCGCGAGCGCGCCGGTGGGATGGACTGCTCGTGTGTGGGCGCGCGCGATGAGCGTGGGTAGGAGAAGCAGCGAGATCCTCGCCGCTCAGACCCGCGTGCTCCCCAGCGCGCCCCGTCCCCTCGGCGGCGGAGGGCGAGGGGGCGGTCGTGGTTTCAGCCGCCGTGGCCGCCTGGGAGACGATCGTGGCCGGCGTATCGGCCGCGGCTGCGACGTGGCGAGGCGAATGGGCGGCGACAGACGCCGCTTCGTCGGGCCAATACCCGTGGGCGTCCAGAAAGTCGCGGGCGGCCTCCTCGGATTCGCGCACGCGGTCGCCCTCGATCGAGGCGCGGTACAGCCAGTTCATCCCCCATACGGCCAGCCCGGCGCTGACGATCCCGGCGCCTCCCTCCAGGTCGATTTCCGAGCCGAACGCCATCACGATCGCCCCTCCGAGCACGATCGCCACGGGCAGGACGTAGCGCAGGCCGACCATCAGCCAGTCCACGTGCCGCAACCCGTCGTCGCTGTCCGGAACCCCGGGATCGGTGTCACGTTTGGGGATCTCCGTCGGAGGAGAAGGTATGCGACCCGAATCATCCAGCCGAGGACTGCTCGTGTGGGCCATGGCGATCATGCTAGTGGCCGTGGGACTGAGCGGCTGCTCGGCCGCAGCGCCGGGCCGGCGGTGTCGTGCCCGCGGCTCGGGCCTGTACTCGCTCCCCGATCCCCGCTGCACGCCAGGCGCGATCGATCCGGCGGTGACCCAGAGAGACATCGCGGAGACGATCTGCCGCCCCGGCTACACCCGTACCGTCCGCCCGCCCGAGTCGGTCACCGAGCCGGAGAAGCTCGCCAGCATGGCGGCCTACGGCGACACCGGCCCACCGGGAGCGTACGAGTACGACCATCTGATCCCGCTGGAGTTGGGTGGGGCGGCGAACGACCCGCGCAACCTGTGGCCCGAGCCGGGTGCCAGTCCCAACCCGAAGGACGCGCTCGAGGATCGGCTGCACGCGCTCGTGTGTGCGGGCAAGGTCAGCCTGGCGGCGGCGCGGCGGGCGATCGCGGCTGACTGGACGGCAGCGTACCGGCGCTGGGTGAGGTCCAGGTGACGCCCAGACCGCGAGCGCCTGGCGAGGATCCTCGTGGTAGCCTGACCAGTCGCGAGTCGGCGCTACACGGCGATCGGGACCGCCTCGGCCGATCGGGGCCGCCCACGGCCGACGCTCAGCTGTGCAGACCGTTCCTGCAGTAGGAGGCCTTCGGACCCGTGACCAAGGTGGCTCGCAGGAGCAGTTCCTGGTGAGGATCGGCAGCGAACCCTTCAGCGGCGCCTGTCACCGAAGGACTGAGTACGGCTCCGTTGCCGGTGCCTCCGCCCTTCACGAAGGAGTCCATCCGGGCATGTCTCATAGAGGCAATCACCTCGTACGGTACGCCCGAGCGGTAGAAGTTTTCGACATAACCGCCCTCGTCGTTGAAGGCGACGTAATCTCCGCGGTCGATACACAGGCCGTTCGGCTTGTACGCGCTGACGGTCGAGCGGCTCACCCCATTCTGGCCGCAGACCGGCAGTTCGAAGCTCTGGGAGGTGAGTTCGACTTTCACCGCCCCTCCCCCGGTCGGAGCGAGCGTCTGGAAGTGGATCTGGGTCAGGGGAGCAGGGCCGCCGCCGGCGGGCTGAGCGCAACCCTCGAGGCTCACCTCCTGCACCTCTCCGTTCGCCGGCGCTGTCGCCCGCCCGCCGCTGACGACCACGTTCCACAGAGCCGTGTCCGCACCCACGTGGGTGGTGTGGATGACCCGGCTTCCGTAGGGAGTGTTGATGCCTTGGTAATCGAGGTTGTCCGTGGTCAAGCTGCCAGGGATCCGCAGGGAGCTTCCGAAGCGCAGGATCGCCGCGGTGGCGGAGGCCGGGGCAAGGAAGGCAAGGAAGGCAAGGAAGGCGGGGAAGGCGGGGAAGGCGACGGCAAGGGTCAGAACGCCAGTGATGCGCGCTGCGGATACGCGTGCGCGGGGGCGGGGGGCTATGGAGTTCACACCTGCTCCTGTGGTCTGGTAGATGATCGGCTGAGACCCCCCGTGTCACATGAGCAATGCCCGACCGGCGATGACGACAAACGCCACCGGCCACCGGACAGACGTCGTATGACGCTCGACAGTCTCGCTCGCGCGGCCGCGTGATGCGCCGGCAGAGGTCAGGCGGGCGGACGACGGGGAACGCGGGAGACCCGCCCGTCAGAGGATCAGACAGGCATGAGCATGAGGAGCAACTGCCCGGCAGGAGGTCAGAGGGGCTGGGCGGCGGCGCGCACGCCGCCGGCGATCGCCTGCGCCACGACATCGACCGCCACCGCCTCGACCGCATCGTATGCCGCGGGCACGGCGCCCGTGGCCATGCAGAAGATCGTGTCGCCGTCGTACATCGTGTGCGACGGGCGGATCGCGCGGGCGATGCCGTCGTGGGCGACCGTGGCCAGGCGGTTGGCCTGTTCGGTGGTCAGCTGCGCGTCGGTCGCCACAACGCCGATCGTCGTGTTGGCGCCCGCCACCAGCGCCGAGGAGTGATCCCATGGGCCGGGCTCGGCGACCCACTCATGGCGTCGGTCATCCCAGATGCCACCCACGGCGTTGACCACCATCAGCGCAACCACTCTCGCGGCGCCTGGGGCAGCCGCGCCATTCCCACCACCCCTGCTATCCCCGCTATCCCCGTCACCCGTCGCGTCGGCGTTGCCGACTGTCGCAGCTGCGATGCCAAGCCCACCCGGGCGCAATCCCGAGCCGTCGCCGCCCTTGGCCACGCTCGCGCCCGTACCTGCTCCCACGGAGCCGACCTCGGGGGAGTCGGTGGCAGCGGCACAGGCGGCATAGCCAGAGTCGCGATCGGGACGCGCACGGGGATCGCCGATCGGCAGGTCGAAGATCACGGCCCCAGCCACGATCGGCACCCGCGCGGCCACGAGCTCGTAGCCGATGTCGTGCTGCTCGAGATAGCGCATCACCCCGCCGGCAGCCTCCAGTCCGAAGGCGCTGCCACCGGTCAGCAGGATCGCGTGGACGCGATCGACGAGCGTGCCGGGGCGCAGGGTGTCCGTGCACAACGTCGAGGAGGCGGCGCCGCGCACGTCCACCCCGCCGACGGCCCCGTCGGGGGCGATGATGACCGTGCAGCCGGTACGGCCCACCCGGTCGGTCCAGTGTCCGACGGTCAGTCCCCGCGGGAGTCGAGTCTCGTTGGCCGCAACATCGTCGGGCATCAGAGCGAGACGCTATCGATCATGTGGCTCCTGTGCGATCGACCACATCGACCGCGATACCGATCGAACTGGCGGTCCGAGCCGGCCTTGGGTTCGGAGAGGCGAACGTCCGGCGGGACGCCTACGCAACCGCTGCCGGCACGCGCTCGGCCTGAGCGTCGGAGCCGGCGGGCGAAGCGCTGCGCCGGGTGGAGCGCACCATGGTGCGGTGGCGCGGCGAGAAGGTCACGTTGCGTCGCGTGATCCGCTCGGGATGGGGACTCGCGGGCGTGAGCACGGCGCGCCCGACGATCGCCTGGATGACGATGCGCATCTCCACTTCGGCGAACGCGGCGCCGAGGCAGCGACGGATGCCTCCGCCGAACGGGATCCAGCCATAGGTGGTGGGAGGACTGTCGAGAAAGCGCTGGGGTCGAAAGGCGTAGGGCTCGGGGTAGAGGTCGGCACGGGTGTGGGTGAGCCAGATCGCGGGCGTGACGTCGGTTCCGGCAGGAAGACTGAGGCCGTTGACGTTGAGGTCTGAGGCCAGACGCCGGCCGGCGAGCGGCACGACGGGACGCAGACGCAGCGACTCCGAGATGACCGCGCGCAGGTAGGCGTCCTCGCCCGCATCGATCTCGGCGGTCAGCCGCACGAGCGTGTCGGGGTAGTGCAGCAGCAGATCGAACGTCCAGGCGAGTGCGGTCGCGGTGGTCTCGTGGCCGGCGAGCAGCAGCGTGACGAGCTGGTCGCGGATCTCACGATCGCTCATCGCGGTCCCGTCCTCGAAGCGCGCGGTCAACAGCAGAGAGAGGATGTCGTCGTGCTCGGAAAGGGATGGATCGGAGCGGCGCTCGGCGATCTGCGCGAGCAGCACCTCGTCGATCTCGCCGATCAGCCGCGCCAGACGCTGCAGCGGATCGCCGCGGCCCAGACGATCTGAGCGACCCTCTGAGCGACCCGTGAGCCCGAGGCGGCGTGCGAGCAGGACCCGGAACTGCAGTGCCGGCGAGGCCGTGTCGCCGAGCAGCAGCGGGAGCAGCCGGCGCAGCTGAGCGCCGCGGTCGCGATCGGAGTCGGAGTCGGTGACGCCGAAGACCGCGCGCAGGATCACCTCGAGCGTGACTGCCTGCATGCTCGGGTGCAGCGCGAACGGGCGATCCTCGGGCCAGCTGTCGATCTCGCGCCCGGCGACCTCACGGACGGTGTCCTCGTACGCGCGCATGCGCTCGCCGTGAAACGGTGGCAGCATCAGCTTGCGCCGGGAGAGGTGCTCGCGGCCTTCGAGTAGCAGAATCGAGCTCGGCCCCATGATCGGCAGCAGCGCGATCGTGCGTCCCGGGGGCAGGCCGTGCTCGTGCGCGGTGTACAGCGCGCGGATCGCCTCGGGATCGGACAGCATCACCATCGGGCGCTCGAACCCGAGGAACTGGACGGAGAACGAGTCGCCGTAGCGCCGCCGGCATGACTCCATGAACGCGATCGGCCGCACAAGCCAGCGGGCGGTCTGGATCGCGGGGGCGACTGTCGGGCCGGGTGGGTTCACGAGACCAACTGTTGCACGCGGTAGCGGCGGGCGCCGCGCGGTGTCTGCACCTCGACGGAGGCGCCGACCGCACGATCCAAGAGCGCCCGTCCGACCGGAGACTGCGCGGAGAGCTTGCCCTGAGCGAGGTTGGCCTCGGTCGAGCCGACGATCGTCCAGGTGAAGGTGTTGCCGGTTGACTCGTCCAGCACCTCGGCGGTGCGCCCGAACGCAAACGTCGCCCCCGCCTGACTTGCGACATCGGCCTCGACCTCGACGATCTGGGCGTTGTTGCGGCGTTCGCGCAGGCGCTTGATCTTCGTCTCCAGGTGCGCCTGGTCCTCCTTGGCGATGTGGTACTCGGCGTTCTCGCTGAGGTCTCCCAGCTCGCGTGCCGCCTGGATGCGGGCGGCCATCGCCCGGCGCCCCTCGGTCTCGAGCTCCTCGATCTCGGCCTCGAGCGCGGCCAGGCCCTCCGCCGTGATCGGCTCTGCGTCGGGGGCGGTAGCGGTCATGTGCTCACCGCAAGGGATACTCGCAGATGACGTTCGGGCACGGCGCCCTACCCGGGTTCGGTCGTTGTGCGACGATGCGACCGTCTCGCGACATCTGCGCGGTCATCCGATTCTGGCGTGATAAAGTACTGCAGGTTAGGGGATAGATTTTATGGCATCCGCATCCGCACTGCTCACCCGTCGCGAGGCCGCCGAGATCGGCCGCGTTCCGCTGAACGCCATCGACAAGGCGATCGAGCAGGGCGTCGTGAAGCCCAAGCGCCGAGCTGGAAGGCCGCTGCTGCCCGCGCACGAAGTCGCGCTGCTCGTGCTGCTACGCCAGATAGACGTGGCGCTTCCAAGCAAGGCGAAGATACGCCTGCGCAGGTGGTTGGCGCACCTGCAACCGCTGACGGTCGGGGCCGAGCTGGCGCTGTCTGAGGCCCTGCGCGTGGCGATGACCGAGGATGTCGCGCAGACGATCGAGCGCGCCGAGTCCTACGCCCGCCTGCGCGAACGCTACGTCGAACGCAATCCCGCTGTGATGGGCGGCGAGCCCGTCATCGCGGGAACCCGCGTGCCCGTGCGCACGATCGCGAGCCTGATCGAGATGGGCGAGACCCACGAGGTGCTGCGCGAGGACTACCCGCACATCCCGCAGGAGGCGTACCCCGTCGCGGTGCTGTGGGCGCACGCCAACCCACGCCGCGGCCGGCCCGCCCAGCCTTGGGACACGACCGCAAGCCGTCCCGTGCGCGCACGCCACGCCACACAGAGCGTGTGAAGTTCTGGATCGACGAGTGCCTGACCCCGACGCTTGTCGGTTGCGTGAACGCTCACGGCTACGAGGCGACGTGCACACGCGACCGGGGGCTGCTCGGTATGCAAGACGACGAGCTGCTGACCATCGCCATCAACGAGGAGCGCGTGTTCGTCACGAACAATCACGCCGACTTCACGGGACTATGCGCAAACGCCGAGCTGCACACGGGACTCGTCGTTCTGCCACAACGCCCACGCGATGCGCAACTGCCGCTCCTTGACAACGCCATCGCCCACATCGAGCGCCACGCCGAGCGGGCAGGCGAAACACCTGCCGACTGGATGTTGAATCGGGTGGTGGAGGTCGATGAGGGGTCCGGAGCGTGCGCAGACTCCCCGCTAGGTCACGGTTGCGGTACTCCTCAGCCAGAAAGATCACCTGGCTCTCATCCTTGACCTGCCCGGCGTGCCGCGAACGGTCTACGTGGGCGGCGTCGGATCGACCCAGTCGTCGGGCGCCTCTATCTTAAGCCTCGATCGCCGCATGCTCATGCAGCAGGTAGAGCAAGTTGCTGCCGTCGATCAGCTCGAGCGGCTTGCCGTTGGCGAACTCGTGCGAGGCCTGACCGTAGCCACTGGTCGTCACGAGGATGCCCTTGGTGGCACCTTCGTTTTGCATCGTCCCGAACAGGTCGCGGACCGCGCTGACCCCGACCGTGTTCTTGTAGCGCTTGGCCTGGATCACGACCTTGCCGCCAAAGATCGGCCGTGAGTCGTAGGCGACGCAGTCAACTCCGCCATCACGTGAGGCCTGTGTCAGACGCGTCTCGAGGCCCATCTTCTCGAACAGGTTGGTGATCAGCGACTCGAACTCCTTCGGCGTCAACTCCATCAGGTTGGGGCGTGTATCGAGGGTCTGCAAGACCTGTTCCTCGGTGACGAAACGCGGATCGGCCATGTCGAACTCGATCAGAGGACGGACCGGGACAAGCTCGGCAGGACTGCGCGACATGGCGGCGCTCAGTCCCCG
>Ga0335075_10018077_pt1 | contig 10459 bp, 9 predicted proteins | sample Lox_Sample_24_FD_206723 | JGI IMG/M metagenome (GOLD analysis project Ga0335075, IMG submission 206723) | Soil microbial communities from Loxahatchee National Wildlife Refuge, Florida, United States - Lox_Sample_2.4 | ecosystem: Environmental > Terrestrial > Soil > Wetlands | place: USA: Florida... | reverse complement strand
GGAGGGGTAAGCGATGCCGGGAGGAACGTGATGACCCTGACCACCGGGCACCAGGTGCCGGCCGCCCGCGCCTCGGCGCCGGCGGCGCTGAGCGCGTCGGTGCTGGGTGCGGTCATGCTGATCACGGCGATAGCGCCGCTGGCGACCGACATGTACGTGCCGGCCTTCCCCGTGGTGGGCCGGGACCTGGGTGCTTCTGCTACCCAGGTGCAGCTGACGCTGACGACGTTCTTCGCCGGGATGGCCCTCGGCCAGCTGGCCGGCGGTCCGGCCTCGGACCGGGCCGGGCGGCGCCGGCCGCTGCTGGCCTCGCTCGCGGTGCTGGCCGCCGCGAGCGTTGGGTGCGCGTTCAGCCCGGTTATCACGGTGATGATGGCCGCGCGGCTGGTGCAGGGCCTGGCCGGGGGGTGGGCGATGGTGACCGCCCGCTCGGTCGTGGTGGACCTGGCTTCCGGTGACCGGCTGGTGCGGGCGCTGAACGTGGTCGCCGGCATCGCCGGGATCGCTCCCATCGCGGGGCCGCTGCTCGGTGCGGCGATCTTGGAGTTCTCGCACTGGCGGGTCTCGTTCTGGGTAGTGGCCGGCCTCGCCGTGGTCATGATGGCGGTGGTCGCGGCCTGGGTGCCCGAGACGCTCCCGGCCGGCCGCCGTCACGGCGGCGGCCTCGGCCAGCTGGCCGCCTCGGCGCGGGTGGTGGCCCGCGACCGCCGGTTCGCCGGGTACCTGCTGGTGTTCGGGTTCTCGATGGGCGTGATCTTCGCTTACGTGGCCGCCTCGGCGTTCGTGCTGCAGTCGATGAACGGTCTGTCCCCGGTGCTGTACTCGGCGGACTTCGCGGGCAACGCCGTCGGCCTGACCGCCGCGACCCTGCTCGCGGCGCGGCTGGCCGGCAAGGTCCCCACCAGGGTCGTCGTCTGGGCCGGGCTGGCCGCGACCGGCGTCGCCGCCGTGGTGCTGCTGGCCGGCGCGGGGTTCGGGATGCCGCTGCCCGTCGCGCTGGCCGGGTTCCTCGTGCTGATGAGCGCCCAGGGCCTCGTCGGCCCCAACGCCGGCGCGCTGGCCTCCGGTGTGGTCCCGGACCAGCCGGGCACGGGATCGGCGCTGCTCGGCTTCTTGCAGTGGACCATGGCCGGCGTCATCGCGCCGCTGGCCGGCCTCGGCGGTGCCCGGACCGCCGTGCCTATGGCGGTCATCGTGGCCGCCCTGACCGCGGGCTCGGTGCTGGCCCTGGCCGTGCTCGCCCGGCCGCGCTCCGGACACCGCGGCCATCCTTAAATATCAACCCGAAAGGAATCCGCCATGCGTGGAGTAGTGATGTACGGCCCCGGTGACGTGCGGGTCGAGGACCGGGCCGACCCGAGGATCGAGCAGCCGACCGACGCGGTCATCCGGCTGTCCGCGACCTGCGTGTGCGGCTCGGACCTGTGGGCCTACCGGGGCACCGACAGCTTCGGCTGGCCCGCCACGATGGGCCACGAGTACGTCGGCGTCGTCGAAGAAGTCGGGGACGAGGTCACGACGGTCAGGCCGGGCGACTTCGTGATCGGCTCGTTCTTTGCCTCCGACGGCACCTGCGAGATCTGCCAGGCCGGTTACCAGTCCCGCTGCATCCACGCCGAACCGGTCGGCGCGCTCGGCACCCAGGCCGAGTACGCCCGCATCCCGCTCGCCGACGGGACCCTGGTCGCCACCCCCGGCCTGCCCGGCCCTGACCTGGTCCCCTCGCTGCTGGCCGCCTCCGACGTGCTCGGCACCGGCTGGTTCGCCGCGGTCGCGGCCGCGGCCGGCCCGGGCAAGACCGTCGCCGTGATCGGCGACGGCGCGGTCGGCCTGCTGGGGGTGCTGGCGGCCCGGCAGCTCGGCGCGGAGCGCATCATCGCGATGTCCCGCCACGAGCCCCGCCAGAAGCTCGCGCTGGAGTTCGGCGCGACCGACATCGTGACCGAGCGCGGTGATGACGGCGTCGCCGTCATCAAGGACCTGACCGGCGGGTACGGCGCCCACTCGGTCATCGAGGCCGTCGGCACCCAGGAGTCGATGATGCAGGCCATCCGCTCCACCCGGGCCGGCGGGCACGTCGGCTACGTCGGCGTCGCCCACGGCACGCTGCCCGCCACCGAGCTGTTCTTCTCCGGCGTCCACCTGCACGGCGGCCCCGCCCCGGTCCGCCGCTTCCTGCCCGAGCTCATCCAGCTAATCGGGGACCGGCAGATCGACCCCGGCAAGGTCTTCGACCTCACGCTCCCCCTGGAGCAGGCCGCCGATGCTTACCAGGCCATGGACCAGCGCCGCGCCATCAAGGCACTGCTCCAGCCCTGACCAGCCGTCAGCCGCACACAGGAGAACCACGATGCAGTACACGCAAAGCGGCGCTCAGACTGCGGCCGGGCCGGCGGCCTGGTTCACCGGCACGGTCTACATCGACGGGACCCGCAACCCGGACGAGCAGTCAGCGGTCGGCTGCGCCCACGTCCGGTTCACCCCCGGCGCCCGCACCGCCTGGCACCACCACCCAAAGGGCCAGACGCTGTACGTCACCGACGGCATCGGCCTGGTCGCCCGCCGCGGCGGCCCGGTCCAGGAGATCCGGCCCGGCGACGTCGACTACATCGAGCCGGGCGAAGAACACTGGCACGGCGCGGCCCCCGGCCGCTTCATGGCCCACGTCGCCATCCAGGAAGCCGACGCCAGCGGGCAGGTCGTGACCTGCCTCGACCACGTCACCGACGACGAGTACAACACCCGCTAGCACCATCGAAGGGAACCACCATGCAGTACGCGCACCTCGGGCGCACCGGGCTCCGGGTCAGCAGGCTCGCGCTCGGGACCATGAACTTCGGCGACGTCACCGACGAGCCCGCCGCGCACCAGATCCTCGACGCCGCCCTGGACGCCGGCGTCAACCTCATCGACACCGCCGACGTCTACGGCGGGCCGCAGCGCCCCGACATGGAGCAGGGCTACGGCACCTCCGAGGAGATCATCGGCCGCTGGCTGGCCAAGGGCGACGGCCACCGCGACCAGGTCGTCCTGGCGACCAAGGTCTACCAGCCGATGGGCCGCGGCCCCAACGACAAGTACCTGTCCGCCTGCAAGATCCGCAAGGCCGCCGAGGACAGCCTCCGCCGCCTGCAGACCGACCACATTGACCTCTACCAGATGCACCACGTCGACCGAGAGACCCCTGGGAAGAGATCTGGCAGGCCATGGAGCAGCTGGTCCGCGAGGGCAAGGTGCTCTACGTCGGCAGCAGCAACTTCGCGGCTGGCACATCGCCACCGCCCAGGCCAAAGCCGACACGCGCAACTTCCTCGGCCTGGTTTCCGAGCAGTCGCTGTACAACCTGGCGACCCGCGCGGTCGAGCTCGAGGTGATCCCCGCCCTGCGCTACCACGGCCTCGGCCTCATCCCCTGGAGCCCCCTCGCAGGCGGCCTGCTCGGCGGCATCCTCAAGAAGGCACAGCAGGGCCACGAACCCGGACCGCGCGCCGCCTGGCAGCTCGAACGCTGCCGCCCCCAGGTCGAGGCCTACGAGAACCTCTGCCCCAAGCTCGGCGAGGAGCCCGCCTACATCGCCCTGGCCTGGCTGCTCCACCAGCCCGCTGTCACCGCCGTCATCACCGGTCCCCGCACCCTTGACCAGTTCCGGCAAAGCCTGCGCGCCTCCGGCATCCAGCTCGCACCCGAGACGCTACGGGAACTCGACGAGATCTGGCCCGGGCCGGGCGGCGAAGCTCCCGAAGCCTACGCCTGGTAACCGGGCAACCAGCATCCTTCCCGCTAGCTCGTCCTGGATGTCGTTCTGGTCACCCCACAGCACCCGCCCCGGTCGGGCAACCCGAGCTTAGCGGTGGACCGGGTCAGGGCAGTTCGGTGGCGGCCGACGCTACTGTCGCTGACCGCCCGCTTTCTGCGATCGGCTGCCTCTCGCACGAGGGCCATCTGGCTTGCGAGGGCCGGGCGGGCGACGACCTGGATGTAGTGATTTCAGAGGGCGATGGCGAGCGTCTTGCTGAGAGATGTTTTGGGGTTGAATGTCCTTTTGGAACTGTGCGTATCTCCAGGATCTTCACGACCTTCGAGGGTGCCAGCGAGTTCCCGCGGTGCCACCGCTCTATGCGACCGACGGGTCTGGGACCTGCGGCGAGGGTGCTAGGTGAGTTGTGAGAGGTCGAGGGTTGCCTGGTGGCCGTCGGCGAAGGTGACGATGACGCTGGCGCGGCCGCCGATGGCTCCGAGGTCGGAGTTGAGGGTGGACAGGAGCAGGTCGTGGGGCTGTTCGATGCGGCTGATGACGGCCTGGGTGACGCCGAGGCGGCGGGCGAGCTCGGCCTGGGTGAGTTCGGCGGCTTGCCGGAGGGCGGCTAGTCCCATGGCGTAGGTGCGGTCTGCTTCGGCTATCTCGGCGCGGATCCGGCTGACGCCGTCGGCGATGTCGGGCCGCTGGGCGAGCTGGTTGATGCGGTCTTGCCACGGATGAACTTGACTTCCTCAGTCATGGAGCTTCCCTTCTGGCGCAGCCAGGCATCGACTAAAGCCTCTCCGCGGGCCGCCGCTGTCCGTCAGCCGGTACCCGCCGCCGGAGCCAGCAGCGGCTGCGGCATGCTTTCGCCGAGTGGTCTATACCATTGCTGGCTCATGGCGTGTTAGGGGGCAGACGGTATGCGCGGTTGCGGCTGGAGGGTGGGGCTGTCGCTACTAGTTGTCCGTCTGTCACAAGCCGGGCAAGGTGTCGGTTGGTCATGGCCTTGCTGAGGCCAGTGGCCTGGGCGATGTCGGAGGCGGTGAGGTCCTGTTGGCCGGTAAAGAGGGCCAGGATCTCGGCGGGTCGGCCGGCGAGGTCCCCGCCCGCGCGGGGAAAGCCCCCTCTCGCACCGAACTCGTCGCTGCTATATGCGTCGCGGGTGAAGGTGACGGTGAAGTGGCTGATCGCATTGGAGAACTTCACTGATGCGGTGCCCGAGCGGCGCAGTTGCTCAAGCATTGTCGGGATGCCGGTACCTCTGTTTTCGCAGATGACCCGGTCGCTGTCGGGTAGCTGCACTTCCTGGAGCAAGGCGGACAGGACGGGGTTGCGGGACGAGGTGACTCCTTCGGTGCCGAGTTCGCCCTCGGCCACGGGACCGAACAGGCCTCCAGGGTTTCGCACGACAAGCCGACTTGGGTACATCTCGACCTGGACCTGCGCTCCTCGTGACGGCGGTGAGTAGTCCCGGTGCATGATGGCGTTGACGATCGCTTCTCGCAGCGCCTCAACCGGGTACTCGTATACGTCCTGCCTGCCGACTCCCCGCACGGTGCCCGCGAGCCGCATGTTCCTTGTGATGGCGTCCACGGCATCGGACACGACCCAGGGGATCGCGCCGTTCAGCGAGCGGTTGTCGATGAATCGCGGCCCGCCCTCCGGGACGATACCCGCCTGATCCGAGGGGAACACCACGAAGGTGACGTTCAGTTGCGGGAAGAACTGCTGCGGGTAGGCTCCGAGCGTTAGCAGCCCTGCCAGCGACGGCACCAGCCTTTCCGACTCCGGCGGCTCATCTGGCACCAGCACACCCAGCCGCCGCAGGGCCACCTGATCGGATACCTGGCGAAACGCCCGGGGCTGCCGTCGTCGCATCCGCTGGAGGAGCGCCGAGACGGCGTCATCGTCCAGATCCTCCATCGACGCCCCAGCGACCGGTTCCCGGTCGTCGCGCGGCTGCCCCCGGTTCGCGTGCAGCAGCGCGACCTCGTAGTCCGACAGCTTCCGGTCCCCGTCCCCGCCCCTGATGAACGATCCCTGGTACTCCCCCCGGCCAGGTACGTACGCCGGCTTGCTGAGCGGGCTGATCTCGGGAACCTCCGTCACTACAACCTGGGCGCCCTCGAACGGAAGGATCTCTATAACACTCCGCACCGGAGGATGGATATCGTCAGCGCACGCACGTGCGAGCGCTTCCCGGGTTCTCAGCGCGTCGAACCCGGGAGCGGGCTGGAAACCCGTTCCCTCCTCCAGCCCCAAGATCACCGTGCCGCCGGCGCTGTTGCTGAATGCGCTGAGTGTCTCGGGAAGCGACTTAGGGAGCTTCCCAACCGCTGACTTCACCTCGACCGAGTGCGTGTCCGCTCTGACAGAGCGAAGCTCGGCGACCAGACGGTTCAGGCCTTCAGTATCCATCGGCGCCTCCAGCTCCCGCGCGGATGTCGGCGCACCAACCGCATATGCGGCTGCGCATCATGCGCCGGACGTCAGTCTACCATCAATCTACCATGACATGCGACTGACGGTAGACTGACGGCAGCGCGGGCTGTCGGCCAGGCGTGCCAACAGACCAGCGAGCCCAAGTCCAGTGGCGAGGGAGACGACAGTGCTCAGACCTCCTGAAATGGCAGGTCAAAGGCGATAAGCGGGGATGACGGTTGGTATAACCGCTCCCACCGGCCCCGTCCGTGATCCTTCCCGCCGTCGTCCGTGAGCTGGTCCGGCTCCGGTCCGTGAGCTGGTCCGTGGCCGTCCGTGGGCCAGCCTGCGACGGTCTGTCGACCGCTCGGACCCCCGAAACCCGGCGCCCACGGACGCATAGCGGACGGCGGCCATCTTAAATCCCGCCTCGAAAGACATAACCGCAGGTCAGCGGAATTAAGACTTGAACACGAGGATAGGGCTGTAAAACCGTCGGCTCAGCCTACGTTGGTTCGAACCCAACAACTGCCACACTATTTCCGCAGGTCAAAGCCGGTGTCATCGGATGGTGGCACCGGCTTTTGCGTGCCGGTGCGAGCGGTTCGCGGACCGTCGATGGGCCAGCTGCGGGCCAGGCCGAATAGTGGGCTGGCGTTCTAAGATTGGCTTTTAGCTGGCTAAACGCTTGTCGATAGGGCTGCCGGGATGGCATGCGGTCGGCGTGATTTGTGGGTCGTCGGCGGGCCGGGCGGGAAAATCACGGACGCATGGCGGACGGCGTCCGCGCTCATCGCGGTTGGCCAACCGCTGGTCTTTCCACGGAGTCGCGCGGTCGGTGCACACCGCTGGCTTTTTCACGGACGGCCACGGACCACGTCCTTCGGGCGGTCTGAGGACACGGCCAATCTGCTGGTTGAGCAGGTCGTCGTGGCCGTGGATGCAGTGGGTATAGACGGTGAGCAGGACCGCGACGCTTGTTGACAGCCCTCGCGGCGATCTGGGCCGTGTCTCCCCCGGCGTTCAGCAACAGGGACAGGGCCGCGTGGCGCAGGTCGTATGGACGCCGGGCGAGCCCGCTGGCATTCGCGCTGCACGGCGGGCGGGCCACCGTCCGCGCCCCGAATCCCAACTCCCGCAGGAGCGAAAGGGACAGCGCATGAACCTGGCGAACGACAACACGACCAAGGCGGCTCCCAGACGGGTCCTCCGCGACCCGCTGGTCATGCCATTCGCCAACGTCCGCCACCTCGGCTTCCGCGACAAGATCCGTGCCGCCAAGCTCGCCGGATTCGGCCAGCTGTCACTGCACCCGCACGAAACGCGGGACACGATCAAAGACGGACTCCGGCGCGAGGACATGCTCGAGATCGCCGCGGAGAGCAACGTGGCCATCACACGCCTCGATCCGCTCAGCAACTGGAACCCGCGATGGCTCCCGACCAACATGGACGCTTCCTACATCGACGACTTCGACATCGGGGCCACCGAGTTCTTCGAGCTGTGCCAACAGCTCGGCATCGAGTACTGCAGCCTGAACGCCACCTTCGCCGAAGGCATCTACACGGCCGACGAAGTCGTTGAGTACTACGCGTCTACCTGCGATCTCGCCGGGCAGTACGACGTCACCTGCGATCTGGAGAACCTTCCCATGTGGGGAGTGAAAACGCTTCGCCAGGCATGGTCGATCGTCTCTTCTGCGGGCCGGCCGAACGCCGGGATCGTCTTCGACATCCTCCACTATGTTCGCAGCCACTCGACCCTGGACATGCTCAAGGAGATCCCGGGGGACCGGATTCACTGCGTGCAACTCAACGACGGCCCCTTGCAGTTGCCAGCCGGCGTGACCCTCGAGCAGAACTGCTTTGACCGCGGCTGGCCCGGCACTGGCGAGTTCCCGTTGATCGAGATCGTACGGACCCTTGCAAGCATGGACGCGCTGCGTCAGGTGAGCCCTGAGGTGTTCTCGCCCCTTAACGCCGCGCGCAGCGCGGCCGAGATCGCCGCCCTGTCCTCCGAGTCGCTGCACGCCCTGCTCGACGCCGCGGGCGTCGCTTACTGACCCCGGCGTCGGCGGACTCGCAGAGAATCATGGGCGTCTTTGGCTTGGCCGGGAGGTCGTTGTCGCGGCAAGCATCACCGACGGCGTTCAGCCTGTCGCTGGCGGCCCCGTCCTCAACTGGGTGGCGTGAGCGAAGCCAGACCTTGCTTATTCACATAGGCTGAAGATATTATCATGTTTTGTGAAAGTCGGTCCGTCCATGCTCACGCCTTTCCTGCGCTCTGACGCGCAGGGTGCCGTGCTGGCGGAGACACTGCTCGATCCCACGACTGAGCTTACGATCTCAGAGATCGCCCGTCGTGCGGGCGTGCTCCCAGCCGTGGCTCACCGTGAGGTCAGCCGCCTCGTTGAGGCTGACGTGCTGCGCGATCGACGCCAAGGCAACAACAGGCTGGTACGCGCCAACACGGAACACCCGCTATGGCCGCTCATGTCACAGATCGTCGTTGAAACCTACGGGCCGGCCCCGCTGCTGCGCGATCTGCTTGCTGTACTGCCCGGCATCCGCGAGGCCTACATCTACGGCTCCTGGGCAGGTCGGCGCGCCGGACAGCCCGGCCCTCCGCCACGCGACATCGACGTTCTTGTCGTCGGCAACCCATCCCGGACCGACCTGCTTGATGTCGCCGACGCTGCTCAGCAGCAGCTGCACACTGAGGTCAACATCCGCACCATCACACCCGCGGAGTGGGCCGCGAAGGATCAACCCTTCCTGATGACGGTCGCGTCCCGTCCCCTCATCGCCCTCGTCGGCCCGGGGACAGCCGGTGACTGAGCGCAACCCATCTACAGACGACCTCGGCTGGTTGCCTGACGCTCCTGCTACGGGGTTTCTGCTCGACCGCAGGCAGATCGGGCGCGTTGAGGCCAACCCGGCTCATGCCCGCACCATCCTTGCCCAGGCCAGGATGCATCTATCATCGGCCCGCATCCTGGCCGCCACCGAGGATGCCGCCGCAGCATTCGTTACTGCGTACGACGCTGCGCGGAAGTCGCTGTCGGCCATGCTCGCCGTCCAGGGCTGCGCGCCAGGGGCGGCGACGGCGGGCACCGTGTACTCAGCGAGCTCATGCAGGCGCAGCTCCCGCAGCACAGGCGCACCCTGCGCGAATTTGACTGGATGGGCCAGAAGCGCAATGACACCCAGTACCCAGACCCCGCTAAGCCGACGGCCACATCGAACGACGTCACCGACGGCATCGCGGCAGCGCAACGGATCGTTGAGCTGGGAGAGCAGTTCGTGGGATTCGTCACCGCTAAGCGGAACACAGGGCAGGAGCTTTAAGGCCGCCAGGCATTGCCCGACGGGGCCGGTTCCGCTCGGCTCACTTCGATGCCCGTATCACGCGCCGCCCAGCGGAACTCTTGCGCGCTGGCGTCAGGACCGAAGGGTGCGCAGGCCGGCGCGGATCTCGCTGACCAGGATCTCGGGCTGTTCCAAGGCCGCGAAGTGCCCGCCCTGGCCGACCTCGCCGTAGTGGACCAGATTGCTATAGGTGTCTTCGATCCAGCTTCGCGGCAGAAGTGGGATGTCCTTCGGGAAAACGGTCACCGCGACCGGAAGCGTCAGCTTCGGGCCGGCGAACGTGCTCGCCTTGTTCTCCCAGTAGATGCGGGCGGATGACGCTGCGCTGTTGGTGAACCAGTAGAGGGATATCGCGTCGAGCATGTCGTCGACGCTGAGGACGTCCTCGGCGAGCCCGTGGTTGTCGGTCTTGGACTGGAACTTGTCGTAGATCCAGGCTGCCTGGCCAGCGGGAGAGTCCGCCAGGGCGAACCCGACAGTCTCCGGCTTCGTGCCCTGGAGGTGGTTCGCCCCGCCGAGATCGCCGGTGTAGAGGGCGACGGTCTCCACGGCGTGGCGCTGTTCGGGCGACAAGGTGTCGGGTATCTGCGCGGGAAAGGCGTACTGGGTGTTCAGATGAATTCCGAGCAGCCCCTCGGGTTGCATGGCCCCGAGGGCGGTGGTGACGACGGCACCCCAATCGCCGCCTTGCGCGGACCATCTCGGGTAGCCGAGACGCTTCATCAGCTCCACCCAGGCGCTTGCGATGCGCGATACGGTCCACCCGGTCTCCGTTGGCTTCTGGGAGAACCCGAACCCAGGGAGCGACGGGACGACGACGTCGAATGAATCGGCGGCGTCTCCTCCGAACGAGACCGGATCGGTCAGCGGGCCGATCAGCTTCAGGAACTCGACGATCGAGCCCGGCCATCCGTGCGTGAGTATCAGC
>Ga0335075_10018076_pt1 | contig 10459 bp, 15 predicted proteins | sample Lox_Sample_24_FD_206723 | JGI IMG/M metagenome (GOLD analysis project Ga0335075, IMG submission 206723) | Soil microbial communities from Loxahatchee National Wildlife Refuge, Florida, United States - Lox_Sample_2.4 | ecosystem: Environmental > Terrestrial > Soil > Wetlands | place: USA... | reverse complement strand
TGACGCCACGCCCATCCCGCCATTGCCTTGGCAGGTTTCCAAGCCCTTCTAGGTAAATGAGTCTATTCCGTTCTGCGTATGTCTCTCTAACCCGAACCCAGGCCTGCCGATTCTGCCATAATGGAAGAAGAGATTATAAAGCTGCGACAGCTGCTTCAAGAAGAGCAACGCCGATGCGAAAAGGCCGAAACGCTTGCAAAATCATCACAGCCGCAAGCTTTACGGGACTATTTGCATGGCTGTCACTTGCTCAGTCTTGCCATTCAAGTAGTCACTGACCCTTCTTGCACGACGCAAGGCGATACTACTAAACCAGCTGGTCGGCTCTTCCCGCGGCGGATCATTCCATGGAACGACTTCGCAACCGAACAAGAAAAGACCTGGGACTCCTAACGCGCATGACGGTAAATTTGCCGATGCTCGTGCCGCCGCTTTTGGAGGCTCATTTTTCCCCATGACCCTCTCTTTTATAGCAACCATGTTTTCTACCATTGAGAAATTTGGTGAGTGGAGACGAATAGATTTGCTACATAACTACCACCATCACCGGAGGTATATTTGCTGTGAGATCCTTGCCCATATGCACCGTGCAATATAGTGATAGTTCCATAGAATAACAATGAAATCGACCACTATAGCCATACATGCCCAAGAAGAAAGTGACATTTCAGCAATTCCCTCTACGGCTTGCTGAACGGCCGGAGATGTTCCTTCGATGATTTCGATATAGCAATCAAAGCAAACGCTTTCAAATCCCTCTGTCCAAAAACTAGCTAAAGTCGCAGAGCCCATATCGCTCAGAAGGCTACATAACTGATCTGGAAACGCGGCTAATGACAGACCGCAATTCTGCTTCAAAATCATCTGTTTTACCTTCTACCTGGCTACATTTATATTTTCTCTTCCGGATTGGCCGGTTTAAGTCGACCGATTTCAGGGCCGGACGGTCGCGGATCTCCGACCTCTCGAAATCGACTATCATGAGATTGTCCGTTTGTCTGTCGTATACCATGTTGCGTATCTCTGCGTCTCGGTGAAGAACATGCAATCGGTGCAACGCTTTGAAAGCGATAGCTGCCTTGTTTTGGAGGCGCTCCTTATTATCCCGGTTGATACACCTCCACAACGGCTGTCCGGCCCAACTTAGCAGTAGGAAGCGAACGTACACGCCGCAATCGTAGTAGTATGGTAGAAGCAGATCTGCCACGCCGATACATACTGGGACATGATATCCTTGAATGGAGTCGAGCCGATCGTAGCACTTGCTCTCGAGTAGTAGAAGACTGCGGTCACAATCTTCGACACCCTTGGCAACGAGCGTATAACCATGCGAAGATAATCGTACCTTGAAGAGTGCCCCGCGCGAACCGGACAAGTAGAGCGGCACGCAGTCCGCGTCTGGCCCTCGGTCCCTGGCGAGCTGGTCACGAATGAGACGGACAAAAACTTCTCGTCTGATATGATTCCTTCCATGATCATGCGCATTAGGACACTCATTGTCCATTGGCCCGCCATGCACCAATCCTCGGAGGCATTTCTGAGTACAATAGGGCCGGTCTTCTATTTTCTGCCGCGTCTTCTGCGTGGGCTGAGTGCCTTGAGTGCCCTGAGTGCCTTGTTCTTGCTTGCCTTTCGAATTTATCTTTGCGTTGCCTGTGGTTTCTGCCAGGATAGTACGAGAACGAGTGGTTCGACCTTGAGTTGGAGAGGGAGGGGGGCTATCGTCTTCGTCGTCATTCTGTAGAACATCGGCCTCAAATGGCTTGCAGCGAGAGCGGGTCCGAATGGGTGAACGTTGAAAGCCTTGCCAACGTTGAGGTTTGTAAGGGGAATGATAGCGCTGTTTACGGACTGTCTCAGGAATGTTCCTCAAGATGTCGACATATTCTACGTCCCAAGTGTCCAAGGTCGAGGTTTTATCTAGCCATGATTGGTCAGGTAGCTTGGCACGGAGGGCACGGAGGACAAAGGCGAAGACTTGCGCGACAGCCGTACGATGGAACCGATTTTCATCATCCTCTTGGAAGTCCAGATTTGGAACGGAAATGGAATAGTGGACTTCGGTAGGGTCATCAGGTATGTGGAGGAAGACAAAAGCTTCGCCCGTGCACACATATCCATACTGGACTCCCTTGCCGATCATGTATGAGAAGAGTTGGGTAATGACGGCGGCGGCTAATGACTTTGGTGCAAATCCGAAATCGTCATCTACTTTGTTGATCACATCCCGCTCTGGTTGGATCTCGGATTCCAGCCCTTTGACAATCTGATCTACACGTAGCTTGTGTGGCGCCTTGTATTCTATCGCGACTGTGGGAAAGTCTTGGCCGTCCGAGGTCCTGCATATGCAAAATTGGTCTGCTCGATTGCCCTTTCCTCTCGCTTTACGGCGTTTCTTAGGAGTTTGTGGCAGGACGGGCTGTAGATTTTGCGCTGTCTCTTTCCCTTTGCGACGTCTCTTCGTCGCTCTCTCGGCGTTATTTTGATTGTCTTCATTCATCCTCGTCTGCGCCATCGATTCAGTAATCGAACTGTCGTTGGTCTCCCCAAGGTTTGTGTGGCTCTCAAATGTCACCGTTCCTCGAAGCCCAAGTTGATTCCGTAGGAGATTGTCATCGTATACCGTATTCACCAACGTCTGAACAGCGTTCTCCACCGTCTCACGTTCGTAATGTCGAAGCCCATGCTCTGCGCTGATGGGAGCGATCATTGATTGCACATATGCAAGCTGGTGCTGGGACGGAAAGGCGCGTCGAGAGTGAAAATCATTGCTTATCAAGAGTTGGTCCCAGGTCTTTTCTTGTTCGGTTGCGAAGTCGTTCCATGGAATAATCCGCCGCGGGAAGAGCCGACCAGCTGGTTTAGTAGTATCGCCTTTCGTCGTACAAGAAGGGTCAGTGACTACTTGAATGGCAAGACTGAGCGAGTGACAGCCATGCAAATAGTCCTGTAAAGCTTGCGGCTGTGATGATTTTGCAAGCGCTTCGGCCTCTTCGCGTCGGCGTTGCTCCTCTTCGCGTCGACGTTGCTCCTCTTCGCGTCGACGTTGCTCCTCTTCGCGTCGACGTTGCTCCTCTTCGCGTCGACGTTGCTCCTCTTCGCGTCGACGTTGCTCCTCTTCGCGTCGACGTTGCTCCTCTTCGCGTCGGCGTTGCTCTTCTTCGCGTTGACGTTGCTCCTCTTCGCGTCGACGTTGCTCCTCTTCGCGTCGGCGTTGCTCTTCTAATCGCCGAGTCTCAGATTCGTGAAGCAGCTGTCGCAGCTTTATAATCTCTCCTTCCATTATGGCAGAATCGGCAGGCCTGGGTTCGGGTTAGAGAGACATACGCGGAACGGAATAGACTCATTTACCTAGAAGGGCTTGGAAACCTGCCAAGGCATTGGCGGGATGGGCGTGGCGTCAATTACGCCGAGCGTCCATCTCACAGCCGTTGTTTCTGTGACGGTACAAACACACAGAGAATCACGGTTGAGATAGTAATCTATTAATGGCTGACTATGAAAACGGTGAAGAAGAGGAAGGAGTTTCAGAGTTGAATGCTCTGTGATGTGATGGGGGAGATGTTGGTTGCAGAAGCAAGGAGGGTCAAGTAGAAGCCCTAAATACACGCGTGCGCACATGTGCCGAAGAAATAAGCGAGGCGACCATACCCGAAGGGGGGACCTCCTAAACCCGAGGGGAATTTCCCGTCACCAACTTTACAAAACCAAATTGTTCGTTCATACTGATCGTCATCGAGCCTCATATATCGTTGACTTAGGTTGAATCGTCATTTGCACTGGAAGAATCGTAGTTCCACACGTCTAAGACTAAGAACACTATCTAGCCCGGGCCATATAGATGTTAAATTTTAAATAAAGCATGGTATGAGAGGATTGGTCGAGTGCGACCGGGAAAATGCAAGAAGCTACAGTCGAGTCTTGTCATTCTAGTGAACAATGAACACGCGTCTGCAGAGATTTTACAATTTCTGAGGGTGAGGGCGCGGCAAAGGAGGGAAGAGGAGAAAAAAAAAGGTTTATCAAGACTCAGCTCCGGTGTATTGGATTAAAGCCGGACGCCTTAAGCCACTGGGCCATTGAGGATATGATGAGTTTCGGCCAAAATCCATATTAGCGTAAGTGAAAGGCTCAAACAAACGGTTGCAAATCGAGGTTGAGTTACTAGGGAATGATGACCTAAGAGCTTCTAAGTTGACAGAAACGTATGACAGTACCAATAGAAGAGGTTGCCTTAATCCCTTGAAGAAGCATGTTACAATTCGTCCATTGCCAGTCTCACTGGCCCTTGGATTTTATCCAGGCGCCGCCAAGGAGGATTTTCCGTCCGCCATGCTTCTATATCACTCTTCATCACGAAGTCGAAGAGAAGGAGAGAAACTCGCATCTGCATAGGCCAAAGTCGGACTAGGGCTTAGGCGTGGTCGCCGGGTTTGCATGAGCCAGCCAGGGACGACAACAGCACGGCGCCTACACGGCCAATCAACTGGTGCAGCTCCAGCTTCCAACTATCAACGGGCGACAGGTACGCAACAGCTGCACGCGGCACTGTGACAGGCGAGCATGGCGCCTCCAAATGGTCGTCCCCCTCTCGGAGAGCCTGCATTTGCTTTTCCACCACCGCCCATTGCACATTCAGATCGACCCAGGACCCTCATATATCACGGCACGCAGGTAACCCACAGCATACCTGGATGATTGACTGGGCCCAGCTCCAGCCATGCTAGGAGACGAATTCATCTTTATCTCGGCGGTTCTGTTGTTTGCTTCACTCTCTACCGCCGCAGATATCTCCTCCGCCGTCCCAACCGCTTCGTCGTCGGCTGCAGCATCAACCACGAGCTGCGTCCGCTACAGACACACGGGCTTCTGGGTAATCGACATTGATAATTACCCGGATCTCCCGTGGTACTGCGACCCTCCAATCTCCCAGCACGCTCTGCGCGACAAGTCCAAGTTGCCATTCGAAGCCATTGGCGTCGCCGGCGCATACATCTTCTGTGCTCTCTTCTTTGGGACCGCCCTTTTGACCGTCGGAAAAAGGATGCGAAACGACGCCATGGCGTCAAACGGCACGCTGGAGATCGAGATGGTCAAGTCGCCCAAGAAGCAACTGGTTGATGGGAGCCCCGTCAGCCCAGCGAGCACATCAAGGAGCTGGATGAAGAAGGGTATCAACAGCCTGAAGAGCTTTGGAAGCAGCGGCAGCACGCGAACGAGCAGGGCAGGTAGCAATCCGAACAGTCCCGGAGTTGCGTCGCTGAGTTCGTTCGACTCGAGGGTGCTGCAGCAGGACCAAGAGAACAGGCAAGCGGAGATGGACAGGCTGTATGCGGCCGTCATGGCGCATGATGCAGCCAAGAAATCCGGAGCGTCCATAGACGAGGTGGAGCGCGCACAGGTAGAGGCCATGTCAGCTGCCGTGCCTCTCAGTCCAAGACCGAAGATGAAGCTTAACGTGGACGTACCGGCCTCTGGAGGATCGCAGCCGCAAAGCCCAAGGAGTCCCATCAAGGCCATTTACCCTCCCGATCATCCTCAATGGGCACAGACGCAAAAGCAAGCGCAGAATCCCATCACTCCCGTGACACCGGTGAGTCCGATCGTGACCCAGGTTGTGGAATCGAACATGTATCCCGCCAGTCCACCACCGAAAACTCCCACACGAATGGGTTTCCAGTCGCGAGGAGACGGCGCTCGGCAGAATGCCCATTCACCTCCATCCTCGCCTCGAAAGCTGCTGCACCGGCGTGACGGCTCGCTGGGCGGCAACTCCACCACTTCAACCAGCAGCAACAAAAACCGCAGGTCCGTGCGAGAGATGCGCATATCCCGTCCTGTCCGTGTCGACCCCAACGACATTGAAGACCAGCAACCTCTCACTCCGAAGAACTACGCCGACCCAGGAGCGCCACCTCCCGTACCTCGTAAAGATACTTTGCCCCCCTCCACAGCACGCACCGAGGACTCGCAAGACCTGGCAGCAGAGGCTCTCGATGAGATGAAACCCCTTCCGCAAGCCCAGCCCCATCGCCGGCCAGGCAACCTCACCCTACCGGTCAACGGCAATGGCAACGGCAACGGCGCGAATTCAACCATATCGGCAAACAGCTCCACCTCGACGCTGCCCTTCCGCGCATTGGGCTACACGAGCTCCGAGACGCTTACGTCGCCACTGCCAACCAAGACCACCTATATCGAAACGCGCCGGGATGCTATTGGCAGAGGGCCGCAGACGGGCAGGACGCCGAGGACGGGTGTGCCCGCGACGCCGTATAGTGCATACATGCCGTTTTCGCCGCTGACGCCGGTTACGCCGCGGCTGGTGACGAGGCAGGATCGCAAGGCGGCGAAGAAGGCCGAGGGGAAGAGGGTGATTACGGAGGAGGATGCCGTCAAGGATGACAAGGAAATCTGGGGTGGGTATTGATTGTTTGGGATTGAGTTTTGGAAGGGCGATGTTGGCGAATATTGAGATATCGTTTTTCTGACTTTGGAATTTTCTTTTAGAATTTTTTGATGCTTCGGAGTGGAAGGGGTCGTGCTGCTACTGAACATGTTGGAATGCAGGATGAAGGACATACTTTCTCACGACACGGTCATTCATTTCTTCGATTTGACATGTCAAATTTTGGGTTCTGTTGGGCGGTACCATGACATGTGATCATTAATTAGTCCAGATTGAATTCGAGTCGATGCCGATATCAGGCTTCAATTCCACCAACGCTACAACTCTATCTATCAATCAATCATTTCCAAGGCATCGGACATGTCAAAACGTAGGCTCAGTGTCACCGTCTCCCCGGCCTCTTCGGCCGTGCAAACCCGCTCTTCTGCTCCTCCTTTTGCCTAAACTCATCCTCGAGCGTCTGCGCATTAATTTCACTCGGATTCGTCGCCTCCAGCTTCCTCACCAAGGTGAGTCCCGCGTCCCTTTCCGCGAGTGTCTCGACGCTCCGTTTCGACGACGCGTATATCATGCGCTGCTTCACCGGCGTCGCAGTCGGGCATGTATAAATAAACACCGTCGCCTCCTCACTCTTCCCACCCTCCCCAACATATCCGTGCCGATAAAACGAATACCTCGGCTCCTCCGCCCCAATCTTCGCCGCCAGCTCCGCCGGCCCAATATCACTCTCCTCCCGCACAAGTACAACCTCCTCCGCCTCCGAAATTCCCAACACTACCAGTCCCCCCGTACTCCCCTCCAACCGGCCCAACGCCTCCACCACCCCCTCTCCTGCCCCCATCCTCAATCCACTCGAACTGCCCCCATACCCAGCCCCCCTCCTCCCCATTCCCCCAACCTCCATCACCTCCTCCTCCTTTAACTTCCTCCACTCCTCCTCCTCCCTCGTCAATGGCGCATCCCCCTTGGCATGTCGCTCGCGCTTCTCCCACCCCTCAGCACTCAACTCACTGGCCTCGGTAACAAACAAAGTCTCGGCAAATACGTCGCTGCCCAATTCCCGCAGCAGCGTGAGCCGCGTGGACGCGAAGAGCGTTTTTTGCCGGACGGGCGCCGCGTCCGGGACGTAGGTTATTGCGACGAAGCCTGATGCCGGGGGGTCTGGGCGGAGGATTATGTAGAGGGGTTGGGTTGGGGTGAGGGCGGAGCGGAGGGAGGGGAGGTCGCTGGAGAGATGGGAGGTTGTACTGGGGATTGCAGAGTGCGGGACGAGGGATTCGGAGGTTATTGTTACGAGGAAGGCGCGGGTCGTTGGGTCGGTGGTGAACGCTTGGAAGGCTGTGTGGAGGGAGGGGGATGCTGTGAGGGTTGTTAGAGGAGGCGGAGTAGGAAGGGGAGGGGAAATGGGATACCTGTGATTCCGGATTGCATTTTGAGGGCTTCTGGAGGGGGATTGAGGGAGTTTTGGAGGACGGGTAGAAAAGTTGGTTGTTGTTTAGGAGCGGACGTGAAGCTCGAGGTTATAATTTTGTGCCTCAGGCTTTTGCGTCTGCTTCACAGATGAACATATCGGTTCATCCTTCAATTCATATCGAACATCACCCTCTACGGCTCCAATTGCGCTCTCCTCAAATCCCTACCTCACCCTCACACAAGCACCGTTCCAAAATGATCCAATTAAAAGTACCGTACCCAACTCAAGCTCATCGCCCTAACTGCTCCACCTAACAAACCCCAGACCTTATTAAACTGCATCGACAACTCCGGTGCCGCAATCGTCGAATGCATCAAAGTGCTCAAAATGAAGCGCGCCGCAAAGATCGGTAATCACCCTTTTTTTTTACCTCCTCTCCATCCAAGCACCCAGAACCCATCTGTCTATGTGTCAGTCCAAAGGTAAGAAGAAAACAGGCTAACAAACTCCACAGGCGACCGTATAGTCGTCGTTGTCCAACGCCAGCGCAACTTCGGCCCGGAATCCCTTTCCTCAAACTCGGCGCAAATCTCGGCTGCGAATAAAGTGCGGCGCGGGGATATTCGGCATGCCGTCGTCGTCAGGACGAAGAAGAAGCTGCAGAGGAAGGATGGGAGTGTGGTGCGGTTTGACGATAATGCGTGCGTCCTGATTGGGAAGAATGGCGAGCCGATTGGGAGCAGGTTGACCGGTGTCGTTGGGAAGGAGGTGCGGGAGAAAGGGTGGGGGAAGATTCTGAGTTTGGCGCCTGTGCATGTTTGAGGAGTTTTGGGATGGACGCAGGGCAAAGGTGGGATGAGAGGGAGAGGATTTGTCGTTGATGGAGGGATGGATGTGTTCTCTTTGGTTTCGTGGTTTTTGCATAGCGTGGGCATACGGCATATCAATCTCCATGAGCAACGGGCGGCGTTAATATTCCAGCAAAATCCATCTAAAATGCGTATATTTCCGTTCCTTTCTACCCGCCTTCCTCACGCTTATGCCGCTCTCACCCACCCCCTCTACTCCCCCAAAACTGCTCCCCCAGCAGCCTCCCCAACGTCCTCCTCCTCGCCTCCCCTCTTCCCCCCCCAGCATTCCTTCCCGTCCCTTCCCCCACAGCCTCACTTTCCAACCTCCTCCTCAACGCTTCAACCTGCGCCCCAGCCCTACGCGTCCCAATCAACCACCCCGGGACCCTCCACCCGGTCCCAGGTAGCATCTCATTCCGATACGCGTGCCCGATCCCCCACCCCACCGCCGCCGAGAGCAGCGCATGCGGAAACTGCGAAAGCGCCAGTTGCAGCGGGAGCACGTAATGCAGGCTCTTTGACGTGAGGGTGATACTGACTTCGGCGATGGTGGGGCGAGAGCCAGGCTGTGCGGGTGAGGAAGAGGAAGAGGAAGGGGCGCCGTTGGCGGTGCTCGAAAGGTGGTCCGACGTCGTACCGATCTTGTACTTATAGATTGCCGGGATCGCGGCTTGCCATTGGGCGAGGAGGGCGAAGAGGAGGGGGGTTGGGCCGGCGGGGATGTAGTTAAGGTGGCCGAAGGTTAGCGGGCGGAGGATGAGGGTGAGGATCAAGGGTGGGAGGAGGGAGGTCCACGGATAGGTTAGGAGGATGAAGGACTGCGGATGAGAGTCAGCGTGCTGTTTAAGGAGCACCGAGAGACCCGAGAAGGGAAAACACATACGAGGAACTTTCTAGTTCCCCATAATCTCTCTACAACACGTAGGTGGTAGAAGGTTAGCGCTGCGAAGAGCACCTCTGTGGAGTTTGTGTATGCGAACTGTATTCCAACCACTATCAGTATCAATCCACTCCATTCCATCCTTGAGCAATGTACCTGCCACACAAATAGCCGCCAAAGTTGCCTCCAGCCCCACAAGTGCGGAACGATGCGGATGAAGAAGTAGTACTTGGTGTCCGTAATACTTGCTAGGATGGAGGCGACCACGGTCCAGCAAAGGAGAATTTCGGAGATGGGAGCATTTTTGAAACCTGACGAAAGCATTATGGTATTCGTGGTTTCATGGTAGTGGTGAGGTGCGAGTGGAGTGTGTAGGGTCTGGAGGTTTAAAGGTTATTATAACTTTCACGAATGTAGCCCGTTATCACGTGGCACAAGGCAAGCCGGACGAGAAATTTTGATGCTTGTGAACAGAGTTGATTGCATTGATGCCTCTCCTCTAACTGATTAACCAAGTCAAGTCGGCCGTGAGTGGGTAATAGTACAGTGTCATATGAAGTAGCTAGTTTTGCGGAGCTTTTTTGGAAACCTGCACCTATCCGATCCAAGATTAAACTCCTGCAAGGCCATGCAAACTCATGTCTTGCAATCCAAACAAAAAGTCAGATGGACAGAAGAAATCGCTCGAAATTGCTCGCTATGCAAAATGAAGAAAAAAGATTACTTTGAACGCAGCGAAGATTGTCGAGGAGGTACAGTCTTGGGCGACGGGGTATGCCGCCAAGGGGACTTCATCGGCGGCGTCGTTGCGGTCACTTTTTGCTCCTCCTCACCGTGGAAGAGGATGTCCCGATGCGCCAGGCCAGCGCTGGGTGGCCATTCCGGCAACTTGCGCGGCCAACGAT
>Ga0335075_10018075_pt1 | contig 10459 bp, 5 predicted proteins | sample Lox_Sample_24_FD_206723 | JGI IMG/M metagenome (GOLD analysis project Ga0335075, IMG submission 206723) | Soil microbial communities from Loxahatchee National Wildlife Refuge, Florida, United States - Lox_Sample_2.4 | ecosystem: Environmental > Terrestrial > Soil > Wetlands | place: USA: Florida... | reverse complement strand
GTTCTATTTGCATCCCAGGTGCGGTGGCGTCGGGTTGACCGGCGGCGTGTGTCGGCGGAGTTTCTCTGGATTCTTCACTGCGGCCGTCCGCTGCGCGGATCGTCCTTCGTTCAGAATGACTCGCTGAGATTGGTTAGGTAGCGAGGTGGAGATGGTGGAGGGCGGCTTGGGCGCCAGCCAGGTCGGTTAGTTTCATCTCGGAATATTTGCGGGAGAGGATGATGCCGTCGGCATTGCCGTGGAAGGCGGCGAGGACGGCATCGCGAACGCCGTCGGGAGAGCACTTGCTGTGGGTGGGCTCGGTGGGGATGTCGACGTCGATGCCGGACCACAGAAGAGTATTAGTACCGGCGAGGCCGGCGCGGGAACGCTGGGTTTCGCGAAGAACGTAATCCGAAGAGAAGCCGGTGAAGGGAATCTGGGCGAGAGATTTCTCCTGATAGTTGAGGACGCGGTAGTGGAAGTCGAGGAGCTGCTGCGGGGGGACATCGCCATAGAGAGTTTGGGAGACGCTGCTGATGTAGCCGGCCATGCGCTCGCCGGCGCAGTTGTTATACATGACGATTTTGATGAAGTCGGAGTTGGGGGCGAGGGCGGCGAGGTCCTGCTCGGCGCGGTAGATGGGGTTGAAGGAGTTGGTGGAGGAGATGTGCCAGCCGACGCCGAGGGCGGGATTAATTTGTTTGACGTGGTGATAGATGGCGGCGTAGGTTTCGCGGAGGCTGTCGGTCCATAGCATCTCCAAGGCGAGGAGCTCGGGATAGCGGAGCATGAGACGCCAGACCTCAACATAGTAGCCATCGACAGGGCGCTGCGATTTGCGGGCGGCGGTGACGAAGGCGGCGAGGGCGAGATATCCCTGGCGGGCGCGGTCGGGATTGATGCCGCGGTCTTTGGCTTTCTGAATGCAGAAGGGACAGAAGCAGGTGACCTGGTAGGGGTTGATGTCGCGACCTTCCTGCTCCGCACCGAGAGCATTGGAGAATGCGCCCTGACGTTCGGAACACCACATGATGCCGTCGATGTCGTAGGAGCGGGACCAGTCTTCGACGATGCCGAGAAGAAAATTTCTATAGTTGGGATTGTTGAAGCAGACGGTGTCGGCGTGGTTGCCGGAGAGATCGATTTCCTGAAGCGCTGAGATGTTGGGGAGGTTGGAGCGGAAGGCATCCTCAAACCAGCAGATAGTTTTGAGGTTGCGTTTGCGGGCGGCGGGGATGACGTTGGCGAGGACGTCGTAGTTGCCGAGCTCGGTGGCGCGAGTGCCGTGGAAGACGGTGTTTTTGTAGTACTGGGGATGGATGGTGGCGTAATTTCCGCCGGTGAAGGTGGTGGTGTCGTACTGCTGCTTGCCGTGGTCGGGGAGGGGCTGGCCGGGGATCTGGCGACCGGCGATGCCGCGACCGTAGGTGAAGGTAGCGAGGAAGAGAGTGTTGACGTCGGCATATTGCTGGAAGTTGTCGAGGACTTTTTCTGTACCTTCATCGACGAAGGAGACGGCGCCGACCTGGATGCCTATGGTTTTTTTGTTGGGGGTTGCGGCGCGGGTGGTGCTGGCCGCACGGGCATACTTTGGGCTGGCGGTGCTGGCCGCACGGGCATACGGTGCGGAGGCGGATTCGGGAAGTGCGGACGGGGTAGAAGCGACGGCGTTGGGGGAGGCTGCGGCAGTTTCGGGGAGAGAGGTTGCGAGGGCGGCGGCTGCGGCGGTTTGAAGGAAAGCTCTTCGATCCATGGGTGATGGGTACCTCGACGCTGGAGTGGGTTGGGTCGCGCGATGGTGTCTGCCATCAGTGTAAGAGGTGCTGGCAGAGATTGGAGGACTCTGGGAATTTTCATGAGGGGGATGGGTAGATAAGCTAGTTTAAGATACCTATTTACAAAATAGGTATGTTGAGCTATGTTTGCAGCATGGCGAAGAATCCTGAACATCGCGATCTATTCCCTGGAGCACTGGAGATCATGATTCTCCAATCACTGCGACGCAAGCCCATGCACGGTTATGCGCTGGTCAAGCACATCCAGCGGGTCTCCGATGACTTGCTGCAGGTGGAAGAAGGCTCGCTCTATCCAGCGCTGCAGCGCATGCTGAAGGAGGGCTTGCTGCAATCGAAAGCGGGAATTTCTGCCAAGGGGCGCCCGACGCGGATTTATCGGCTCACTCCTGCGGGCGTTCGCCATCTGGAGCGCGAGGTGGTGAGCTTCGAGAAAATGTTTGCCGGCATCAGCCGCGTGCTGGCTGGGGCGGAAGCGTAGGGAGGGTTTGCCATGGCGAATTTCTTCCGAGTCTTCTTCAGGAAGCAGCGATACGACGACATCGCGGTCTCCATTCAGGAGCACATCGACGAGCGGATCGATGAGCTGGTGGAGGAAGGGCACTCGCGCGCAGAGGCGGAGAGCATGGCGCGCCGCGAATTCGGCAATCGCACGCTGGTGGAAGAGCGCAGCCGCGAAGTATGGCAGTGGCAAAAACTGGAATCGCTGCTGATTGACCTGAAGCACATTGGCCGCAGGCTGCGGCGCTCGCCAGGATTCGCGATCACTGTGGTGCTGACGCTGGCGATTGGCATCGGAGCGAACACCGCAGTGTTCAGTGTGATCAACAGCGTGCTGCTGCGGCCGCTGCCGTATCCCGAGCCGCAACAACTGGTTTCGCTGCATCTGAACGCGCCGGGCGCACCGGGGCTGGCAGAATTTCGCAGCGAGCTGCGCCTCTCGCCATCGATGTATTTCACCTTTGCGCGGCACAACCGCACCTTTCAGGCCCTTGGCATTTGGGGACCGGGAACGGCCAGCATCACCGGCATCGCGCGGCCGGAGCAGGTGAACACAGCGCAGATTTCCAGTGGAGTTCTTGAGACGCTCGATGTTCCTCCGTTGCACGGGCAATGGCTGACAGCCGCCGATCAGGACCCGCATGCGCTGGGGCGAGTGATGCTCAGCTATGGATATTGGCAACGCCGCTTCGGTGGTGATCCTGCGGTGGTCGGACGCACCATCAGCGTCAACTCACAACCACGAGTGATCGCGGGAGTGATGCCGCGTGGATTCAAGATTGTGAACTATGACTTCGATCTGCTGGTTCCCATGGGTCTCGATCCGGTAAAGGAGCCATTGGCCGGTTTCGCCTATCGCGGCATTGGGCGGCTACGACCGGGCGTGACGATTCCACAGGCGAATGCGGATCTGGCACGCCTGCTCAACGTGTGGATGGACTCGTGGACGAACCCGTTGGGCGGCAATCCGCACTGGTATCTACGCTGGGAGATTACGCCGGCGTTGCAGCCGCTGAAAGATACCGTGGTGGGCAGCATCCACACCATGCTTTGGGTGGTGATGGGAATGATCGCAGTGGTGATGCTGATCGCCTGCAGCAACGTGGCCAACCTGCTGCTTGTCCGCGCCGATATACGGCAGCACGAGTTGGCGGTGCGCGCGGCGCTTGGCGCGGGACGATGGCGGATTGCGCGTGAGCTATTGCTGGAGAGCGTAAGCCTGGGTCTGCTGGGAGGAGCAGTGGGCGTGGGCGTTGCTTACGGCGGCCTGCGACTGTTGACGGCGATTGGGCCCGCGGACCTGCCGCGCCTGAGCGAAATCTCGCTGGACGGTTGGTCGATCGGCTTCACGCTGATTCTCTCCGTGCTTTCCGGACTTCTCTTCGGCGCTATTCCAGTATTGCGTTATCTCCCTTCGCGGAATCGCCAGACCTTGCTGGGAGCGACGCGGACAACCAGCGCGAGCCGTGACCGGCAGCATGCACGCAATTTGCTGGTCGTCGCCCAGGTAGCCATGGCGCTGGTGCTGCTGATCGGCGCGGTGCTGATGATCCGCACTTTTTTCGCCCTGCGGACTGTCGATCCCGGTTTCTCCGATCCGGCATCTCTGCAGGTCATGCGGCTTTCGATTCCGGAAACGCTGGTGCCCGATGCAACGACCGTGGTGCGCATGCAGAACAACATCCTCGATAAACTCAGTGCAATTCCCGGTGTTTCGTCCACCGGCTTTGCCGCGGCCGTTCCTATGAGCGGAGCCGAACCAAGCTGGGACGAGATCCTGGTTCAAGGAAAGATCTACAGCGACGACAATCCGCCGATGCGACTTTATAACTACGTTTCGCCGGGATACTTCCACACTGCGGGCACGCGGCTGATCGCCGGCCGTGACTTCACCTGGACGGATATCTACGGCTTGAGACCGATTGGAATCGTCTCTGAGGGACTTGCCCGCGAACTGTGGGGATCGCCGAGCGCCGCCATCGGCAAGCACTTTCAGGAATTTCCCAGCACGCCCTGGAACGAGGTGGTGGGGGTAGTCCAGGATGTGCGCGAAAATGGTGTGGATCAGGTGTCGCCGGCAACTGTGTACTGGCCATCGCTGATGGGCGATGCTTCCGCGCCGCAAAAGCAGCGAGCGTGGCGCACTGTCTACTTTGCGATACGCACCCGTCGCGCGGGTACGCAGGCCTTCATTGATGAAATGCAGCATGCCGTCTGGTCGGTGAATGCGAACCTGCCGGTTGCGGACATCAGCACCATGCAGGATCTTTACAGTGACTCGATGGCGCGCACCTCTTTCACGCTGGTGATGCTGGCGATTGCCGGAGCGATGGCGCTCGCTCTTGGCATTCTTGGAATTTATGGCGTGATCTCGTATGCGGTTTCGCAGCGGACACGCGAGATTGGCATCCGCATGGCGCTGGGCGCAAAGAAGAGCGAATTGACGTGGATGTTCGTTCGCTCCGCGTTGCTGCTGACTGGTGTTGGGACGGCGGTTGGTCTGGGCGCGGCGGCTGTTCTGATGAGTCTGATGCGAACGCTTTTGTTCGGCATCCGCCCACTCGACCCTCTTACCTTTGCCGTCGTACCGATTGCATTGGTGGCAGCCGCGGCATTGGCAAGCTATCTGCCGGCGCGCCGCACCGCTGCAATTGATCCCGTCATTGCGCTTCGCGCCGAATAATCAGGGCAGCCGGGCGCTGATCGAATCTATCGAAAACACAGTTAAGCAGAGGCAGTGCGTCACTCGTAGCGGAGGGCGACCATGGGGTCGACGTGCGCGGCGCGGTGGGCGGGGAGCCAGCCGGAGAGCAGATCGACGACGAGCAGGGCGACAACAGAGCCGACGACGCTGGCGGCATCTGTGGGACGGATGCCGTAGAGCATATTGGCGACAAGGCGACTGCAGGCGAGGGTGACGGGGACGCCGATGGCAATGCCGATGCCGACGAGGAGGAGAATTTCTCGCATCACCATCCAGCTGACGGACACGCGGCTGGCGCCGAGAGCGATGCGGACACCAATCTCATTGGTGCGGCGCGAGACCATGTAGGACATTAACCCATAGATGCCAATGCAGGAGAGAAAGACAGCGAGCAGTCCGAAGAAGGCGGAGAGCTGGGCGACGGTGCGTTGCTGGGTGATGGAGCCAGAGACTTGCTCGTTGAGCGAGGAGACGCGGGTGATGGGGAGGCTGGGGTTGATGGAGTGGATGGCGTTCTGCACGTCGGTGGACACGGTGGTTGCGTCGCCATCGTAGCGGACGATGAAGTCCTGCAGATATCGCTGGCGCTGGGTGTAGGGCAGGTAGTCGGTAGCGATGCGGCCTTCGTCGAGTCCCTGGAATTTTACGTCTTTGGCGATGCCGATGATTTCCATGTCGTACTGGGGAGTGTCCTGGTCGACGCCAATGGCGAAGTGACGGCCGATGGGATTGATGTTGGGGAAAAACTTTTTGGCGAAGCTCTCGCTGATGATGGTGACTTTTTGCGACGTGGCAGTGTCCTGTGGTCCGAAGGCGCGGCCGGCGAGGAGCGGAACCTGCATGGCCTTGAAGTAATCGTTGCCGACGACATTCTGGTAGATGTTGTGGGAAAGGCTGGGATCAATGCCGGGGATAATGACGGAATTGTTCCAGGCACCCTGATTGAAGGTGAACTGGGCGAAGCTGACGGCGGTGACGCCGTGGACGGCGGCAACGCGTTGCTCGATCTGCTGGTAGAGGTCGATGAGGCGAGGTTCCGTGTCCTTATAGCCGATGGAGCTGGGGTCGAGGTTCATGACGAGGGCGTGATGTCGATTGAAGCCGGTATCGACATGGTTGAGGTTGATAAGGCTGCGGACGAAGAGGCCGGCGCCAACCAGCAGAACCAGCGAGAAGGCGACCTGGAGGGTGATAAGCGATTTGGCGAGGGGAGTTTTGGCCGCACCGGAGCCGGGGGAGCGGCCGTCCTTGAGGACGTCGGTGAGGTCGAGGCGTGTGGCGCGGAGAGCGGGGAGAGTGCCGAAGAGAATCGCGGTGCAAACGGTAACGGCGAGGGTGAAGAGCAGAAGACGAGAGTGGATGGAGACATCGAGCGGAAGCATATCTCCGCCGGTAGAGACCATGCGGAGGAGAAGATGGTCTGCCAGCACGGAGAGAGCGATGCCGAGCACGCCGCCGAGAGTGGCGAGCAGAAGCGATTCTGTAAGGAGCTGACGGACGAGGCGAGACCGTTTCGCGCCGAGAGCCTGTCGGACAGCGAACTCGCGGGCGCGAGCGGTGGAGCGGGCAAGCAGCAGGTTGGCGATGTTGGCGCAGGCGATCAACAGAACGATGCCGCTGAGAGCCATGAGCATTTTTAATGGCTGGGAGAATTCGCCGCGGATCTGCGAAAGGCCGGTGGCGATGGGCGTGAGCGGAACGTGCGTGTTGTGCAGCTCGGTGAGGTCAGCCTGGTTGGTGTGAGCGTTGCGATAGCTGAGCCAGATCTGGTGGAAGAGAAGATCGATGTTGGCAGTCGCCTGCGCGAGGGAGACGCCGGGCTTGAGGCGCCCAAGGATGTAGAGGGATTCATTGCGCTTGTCGGAATAGCTGCCCCAGTTGGGCGGGACGGAGGCGATCATCGACATAGGAACCCACATGTCCGGCTCCTGGCCGACGGTGGTGCCGAAAAATTCTGGCGGGGCGACACCGACGATGTCGAAGATGGTGCTTCCGAGTTTGAGCTTGCGAGAGAGAACGTCGGGGTCGCGGGAGAGTGCGCGGTTCCACCAGGCATAGCTGACGACAGCGACGGGATGGTTTCCTTCGGTGCGGTCGTCGTCGTCGGTGAGCATGCGGCCCATGAGCGGGCGGACGCCGAGGGTGGGGAAGTAAGTGCCGGAGACGAGTTGGACCTTCATCGGCTCGGGGTGAGTGCGGCCGGAGACGATGCCGTAGACCGGGTTGGTCATGCTGAGGATGGAGGCGGTGTTGGAGAAGACGGAGTTATCCTTCTGCAGTTCGCGGAAGAAGGGATAGGAGTAGAGTTCGGTGATGCCGTAGGCGTCGGATCTGCCGCCCCAGGAGCCGGTGCCGACGAGCACAAGTTGCTGCGGCTGCTGGACGGGAAGATCACGGAGCAGGACTGCATCGAGAAAGCTGAAGATGGCGGTGTTGGCTCCGATGCCGAGAGCGAGCGAGAGTAAAGCGACGGCGGTGAGGGCGGGACTGCGAAGCAGAGAGCGCAGGCCGAAGGCGATATCTTTCAGGAAGCTTTCGAGCCATCCCCAGCCCCAGGCAAGATGGCTTTGCTCGCGGAGAAGAGTGGGATTGCCGAAGGTGAGATGGGCGACGCGGCGGGCTTCATCAGCGGGAAGGCCGGATGTAGCCTGCTGCTGGGCGCGGAGTTCGAGGTGAAGGCGCATCTCTTCGTCGAGGTCGGACCGGAGGCGGCGGCTGTTGAAGAGGGCTCGGATGCGGCGAAGAAATTCAGTGAGCAGGTCCATGATGGCTCCCGAGTGCGATCAGACGGTGCGGATCAAGCCGGTTGAATCACGCCGGTTGAATTACGCGATGGATGGCGCCGATGACGCGGTTGAACTGCGATATTTCGCGGGCAAGCTGCTTGCGGCCGGCGGCGGTGATTTTGTAGTAGCGGGCGCGACGATTGCCGGCGGTGGTACCCCACTCCGCAGTGGCCCAGCCCTTGAGCAGGATGCGCTGCAGCGCGGGGTAGAGCGAGCCTTCTTCCACCTGAAGGACATTTTCCGTGGTGCGCTGGATGGAGTCGGCAATTTCAAAGCCGTGAAGTTCGCCGTGGCGGGCGAGAGTTTTCAGAATCAGCAGATATAAAGTTCCGGGTGGAATTTCGTCGCGGTCCATGGGTTGTCCCTCACTGGCATAGATAAACTATGCTAATGAGTCTACTGACATAGATAAACTATGTCAACGAGAAAAACTCTTTTTAGGCGACGGTATTTTTTTATCCACGTTAGCTGCGCCCACCAGGGAAACCCGAAGCCTTTCGATGACAAAAACGTCTCTTCCATCCCCACTCAAGTGAGTGGATGGCTTGCGGATGCGCTTTGGCCGTGCATTCCTGGTTCAGTTTTGTTCTAATTTCAGCTGCCCGCTACGTGGTGGGATTTTCGCAATCTATTTATCGCGCGGAAGCCAATGGACAGTTTCGGCGCAACGATGAGAAAGCTGGCTCAAGATGAAGAAATACGTTGCCTTCGCGATCTGCCCTCTTCTGTTTGCGGTTCCATCGTTCGCTCAACAGAAGCGACAACCTCCGCCGCAGCAAGTGGACCAATGGCATCTGCAACACCATCCATTCGACGATCCTCATCTGCCGACAGAACAGCGCATCGACAATCTGCTGTCGCTGATGACGATCGACGAGAAGATCGACTGCCTGGGCACGCAGACCGGAGTGCCTCGGCTGGGAGTGCCGAATATCGGCAGCTCGGAGGGCATCCACGGTGTGGTGCAGCGTGAGGCGAGATTCGGGCGGCAGCCGATCACCACCACGCAATTTCCGCAGCCTCCGGGAATGGGCGAGTCGTGGGATCCAAAGATGGTGCAGGCGGCGGCGAACGTAGAAGGCTATGAAGCGCGCTTTATTACGCAGACGCCGAAGTACGATCGGCAGATTCTGATGTTGTGGGGGCCGCAGTCGGATCTCGATCGCGATCCGCGATGGGGCCGCAGCGAGGAAGTGTATGGAGAAGATCCATTCTTCAACGGAACCATGGCGACGGCTTTCGTTCATGGTCTGCAGGGCGACAATCCGAAGTATTGGCAGTCTGCGGCGCTGTTGAAACATTTTTTGGCGAATGAGAATGAAAATCTCCGCAACAGCTCGTCTTCGAATTTCGATGAGCGGTTGTTTTGGGAGTATTATTCGGTGCCATTCCGGATGGCGTTTCTCGATGGCGGCGCAAAGGCGGTGATGGCTTCGTACAACGCATGGAATGGCACGCCGATGGCGGTCAATCCCATTCTGCGCAGCATTGTGATCGACAAGTGGGGCGTGGATGTGGTTTCCAGCGACGGCGGGGCGGTGAAGCTGCTGGTGAGTCCGCGTCATCTTTTTCCCAATCAGGAAGCTGCCGTGGTGGCGTGCCTGAAGGCTGGGATCAATCAGTATCTCGATACTTATAAGGATGAGTTGCACGCGGCGCTGAAGGATGGGTCGATCACGGAGGCTGATATCGATAATGCGCTGCGGCGGAAATTCCGCATCACGATCAAGCTTGGACTGCTCGATCCGCCGGATATGGTGCCGTACACGAGCATCAAAGATTCTCCAGAGCCATGGAACACGGACAAGGATCGCGATGTTTCTCGCAAGATGGCGCTGGAATCCGTGGTGCTGCTGAAGAACGAGAAGAATTTTCTTCCGCTCGACAAGAAAACCATCAAGTCCATCGCGGTGATCGGACCGCTGGCGAATGTTGTGCATTGGGACTGGTATGGCGGGACACCACCGTATGCGGTGACGCCGCTGAAAGGCATTCAGAATGAGGTGGGACCGAATGTGAAGGTGAACTATGCCGCCTACGATACGCCGGACGGGGAAACCGCAGCGATGACAGCGGCGAAGGAATCGGACATCGCGGTGGTAGTGGTCGGGAATAATCCGACCTGTGGCGACGAGGCGCACGACTGGTACAACTCGCCGACAGAAGGCGGCGGCATCACCCTCCCTTGTACCGTGCCCAGCGATGGGCGCGAGGGTCGTGACCGCGAAACGATTGACCTGTACCAGGAACAAATCATCAAGCAGGTCTTCATCAAGAATCCGAAGACAGTGGTGATGCTCATCTCCAGCTTTCCATACGACATCAACTGGACGGAAGCCAATGTGCCAGCGATTCTGCACATGGCGCAGGCATCGCAGGATGAAGGAACGGCGCTGGCGAAGGTGCTGTTTGGTGACTATAACCCCGGAGGCCATCTTGTGGAGACGTGGCCGAAATCGGTCGATCAGCTGCCTCCGCGCATGGACTACAACATCCGTGATGGATATACCTACATGTATTTCAAGGGCGAGCCGCTGTATCCGTTCGGATTCGGCCTGAGTTACACGACGTTCAAGTTTTCGAACATCAGGACAAGCTCGCCACGGCTAGCCAGCGATGGAAGCGTAACGGTGAGCGTGGACGTGACAAACACAGGCAGTCGCAGCGGCGACGAAGTGGTGCAGCTCTACGTG
>Ga0335075_10018074_pt1 | contig 10460 bp, 7 predicted proteins | sample Lox_Sample_24_FD_206723 | JGI IMG/M metagenome (GOLD analysis project Ga0335075, IMG submission 206723) | Soil microbial communities from Loxahatchee National Wildlife Refuge, Florida, United States - Lox_Sample_2.4 | ecosystem: Environmental > Terrestrial > Soil > Wetlands | place: USA: Florida... | reverse complement strand
CTCCCAGCGAAATTGCGCAACAACCTTCTACCTGGGCCACTACCTTCATGAATTTTCAGCAACGACACACGGAAATCGAGGCTTTCCTTCAATCCAAAGGAGTAGGTCCGGTTGCCGCAACCGACGGTCGCCGGCCCATCGTTTTCTTGATCGGTGCAGGCACTTCTGATTATATTGGTCAATCCTTGATTGCGCTGCTTCGTCAGAAATGGCAATGCGAAGTGAACGCAATTCCCAGCACAGACCTACTTACGAACTTTGACGATTTCATCCTCCGCGACACTAACTACTTATGGATATCCTTCTCGCGATCCGGCGATAGTCCTGAGGGTGTCAACGTCCTCGACAAAGCACTCAGGGAGTATCCGAATATTTCCCACCTTGTGGTTTCATGCAACGCACAAGGAAAAATGATTCGCGATCATCGGGATGATCCGCGTGTCTTTGGCTTGTTGCTGGACGACGCAGTGAACGATCGCGGCCTGGCCATGACCAGCTCGTTTTCCAACATGGTTATTTGCGGACAATGCATGGCGCATATTTGGACTCTGGAAGAATATGAACCAATCCTGCAATCTTTGATTGCCGCTGGAGAAAGATTTCTCGATGTGGCGTCGGAATGCGCGGCAGACCTGGCCCAAGGGCCTTATTCCAGGGTGTGCTTTGTCGGGTCCGGCTCATTAAAGGCCGTCGCAACGGAGTCTGCGCTGAAGGTCTCTGAGTTGACTGCCGGCCGCATTCAATCCATGTCTGAATCGACACTTGGCTTGCGCCACGGACCGCTGGCAGCCCTGAACGCGGAAACTTTGTTCGTCAGCTTCATTTCCAGCGATAGCCGTCGCGAACGCTATGAAGCCGACCTTCTCCGTGAGATTGGGAAAAAAGGGGTGGTCCAGACTCGCGTGGCAGTTGCCATTCAACCCAGCAAAGAAGTCCAGAAAGAATGTGAACACTTCTTGACGCCGGGGTTGTCTGTTTCAATTCCGGACTCATATCGGCCACCACTCGACGTGATGTTCGGACAGTTGCTTGGGCTTTTTTTCTCGATTCACTGCAAACTGAAGCCGGACGCTCCCAGCCCCAGCGGCGCCATCAGCCGCGTCGTTCAGAACGTTCCGATTCACTAGGATTGGTTGGGATCGGGCCTGAAATGCTCCGTGCGAGCGATTGCCCATCCGCATACCCTTCAACTCTTCGCCGTGAGTCGCCGCTATTGTTCCTACCCGACAGCTTCTTCTAAAATCTTCGCCGCTACAAAATCCGGAACTACGCCATCCGATTGCTCTGTAAGCGGCCATCCCGCCAGGATCAGCATCGGCGCCGGACCCGGCTCCAATTCGCCTAGTCCCGCCAGCGTCGTACGTCGACTGTCTTCATCAGGCAGCGAAACATGACTCATCACGATGATCGGTAACTCCGCCGGCAGTCCAGCCTGCAGCATGTCCCACGCAAGCGCGCGAAGATCCCGTCCGGGCATGTAAATTCCCAGCGTGGCATCGTTGGGCAGAGGACCACGCCAGAATGATGGCCGATCCTGACCCTCGCTGTGCGATGCATGATGTGCGGTCGTCAAAATCACTTTCGATGCGCTGCGCCGGTCGGTCAGGGACTTTTTGGCAGCCGCAGCGGCTGCGAACATGGTGGTCACGCCGGGAACAACTTCGCACGGCACCTGCGCTTGCTCTAGCGCCTCAATCTCCTCGCCAGCGCGCCCAAAGATTAGCGGATCGCCGCTCTTCAGGCGGACCACACTCGCCCCGCTGCGCGCTTTCTCAATCATCAGCTCGTGAATCTGCTGCTGCGTGACACGTCGACTCCCGCAACGTTTTCCCACGCTGATGATTTTTGTCTTCGCTCCGGCACGGTCGAGAATTGCCTGCGGAACCAGGTCATCGTGCAACAAGACATCCGCCGTCGCCAATAAATCCGCAGCTTTCAGCGTCAGCAATTCCGGATCACCGGGCCCCGCGCCGACTAAATACACAGTGCCCTTCTCTGCTGTCGTCCGCGCCGATTGCTTCTTCGGCTGAAGCTCCGGAAATGCAAGTTGTCTCGATGGGCACGCATCCGAGCTGCACAGCGGACGCTCCGCAAGGGTATGCAGCAACGCCTTGCGCTCAGCTCCGGCCGGATGCGATGCCAGAATCTCGCGCCTCAGATTGCCGAGCTGATCGAGCCAATCGGCAGTATCGACTGGCAGCTGTGCATCAATCTCTCGCCGTAATCGCTGCGCCAGCGCGGGGCTTTCGCCAGCCGTTGAAATCGCAATCTGTAACTTGCCCCGTTCGACGATCGAGGCGAAATAGAAATCGCAATTCGGCGGATCGTCGACGGAGTTGCATAATATTCCGCGTTGCTGCGCTGCGAGAAACACTTGCCGATTAACATCACGAGAGTCCGTAGCCGTAATAACGAAGGCTTGCCCATCCAAATCAGCTTCCTGAAAGCGGCGAAGCTCCAATGCAATCGCGCCATTCTGCGCAAGCTCGCGAACCGCATCACATGCTACCGGAGCGACCACGCTCAATTGCGCGCCGGCACGTAGTAGGCTGGTGATCTTCTCCAACGCGACATTGCCCGCGCCGACAATCAGGCACGGCCGCCGCTCCAGCTTCAGAAAGATTGGAAAAAGACTCATCGCATTTCCTTCGTGCTGCGTAGATTGTCAACCCGCCATGTGCGGAACTGGTCCCGGCGAAACATCGCGTGCCACCGGAGCAACAACTGTTCCCGCCAGCTGATCTCGTAAATCCGCATCGCTATGACGCGCGAAATAACTACGCAAGTTCTCGCCTTCCGCGCGGCTGGCCAGATATTTCCGCAATAATCTCTCCATCGCATCGGGCACTTCCGTCGCCGCGCAACGATATCCCACCGGCCGCGCGGTTCTCTGGTGTGCTCCCACCGCGCCGCCCACGCAGAAGTAATACGCATCGACCATCTTGCCGTCGTGCTTGATCTTCTTGCCCTCAATACCGATATCGGCAATCCAGTGTTGTCCGCAGCTGTTCGGACAACCCGTGACATTCAACTTCAGCTGCTGATCGAACTCAGGAACGCGCTGCTCCATCTCCTCCACCAACCATCGCGTGAACCCCTTTGTCTCGGTGATGGCAAGTTTGCAGAATTCAGTGCCCGTGCAAGCAATGGCGCCGCGCCAGAAATTCGAACCTTCCACGCGAAGTCCGGTTCCTTCCAACTCCTTCCGCAATTCGCCTGTCTTTGCGGTCGGAATATTGATCAGCAGCAGATTTTGCATCACCGTCAATCGCACATCGCCGCTGCCATATTGTTCCGACAGCGCCGCAACGTCCGCAAGCTGATCGCCGGTCAGCCGTCCACGCAGCACGGAGGCGCCAACATAACTTAGCCCCGGCTGCTGCTGCGCATGGATACCCACGTGATCGCGAAAGACATCGCTCGGCAATTCTTCTTCGGCGCCCGGCTCCAGACGATATCCCAGTCTGTCTTGCACCTCGGCGAGAAATTTATCCGCATCCCATCCCTGCTTGAGAAATAAATATTTCAGCCGCGCGCGATCGCGGCTTTCGCGCAGCACCTGCTGATCGCGGAAAATTTCTGTTACCGTGCGAACAACCGGCACAACCTGATCGGGATGCAAAAATGCATTCAGTCGAACGCCAAGATGCGGCTCGTTTGAAAGCCCTCCGCCGACACGAATGGAATATCCGGTCTCATCTCTTCCATTCAAATTTCTCCGTACCGCCGTCAATCCAATGTCATTGATCTCCGGATAACTACACCACGATGGACATCCTGTGATCGACACTTTATATTTGCGCGGAAGGTTATAAAACTCTGGATTTGCCGTCAGCAGGCCCGCGATCTCCAGCGCCAGCGGTGAAGCATCCGCGATCTCGTCCGCCGCAATCCCAGCCAACGGGCATCCGGTCACATTGCGGGAAACATCGCCGCACGCGCCCTTGGGCGACAGACCCACACCGGCAAGCACATCCACAATTTCCGGCAGCGATTCAATCGTGAGCCAGTGCAATTGAATATTTTGTCGAACCGTAATGTCCGCAAGATTGCGCGCGTGTTGCCGCGTCAAATCCGCGATGGTCCGCAGTTGGCGCGAATTCAAAATTCCATTCGGCACGCCAATCCGCATCATGAAGTAGTCGGTGGTTTTGCCTTCGCCGCCTTTGCCGCCGGTGACGCCCACACCGTCACCCTGGGTATAAATTCCCCACCATTTAAAGTAGGCCGATGCCCACTCCGGCACCACACTGCTACGACCCTTGCGAGCAAACTCGCGAACTTCATTGAAAAATTCCCACGGATTTTTTTCGCGCTTCAGGCGCTCCATCCGTTGCGCCGCCGTTTCCTTCACCACTGGAGCAGCCACCACCTCGGTCATCGTCGTCGAATCTGTCATTGTCCCTCCTGCAATGTGGTCAGAGGAGAGGCCTGCGTCTCCGTGAATGTATGAATGCCGCATTCCAGTTTCCGGCCCGACCAGCGTCCGGAACGCGGATTATTCGGATCTTCTGGAATTGACGTGCACGGTTCGCAGCCGATGCTGGAATAGCCCTGATCGTAGAGCGGAAGATATTCAATCTGATGGCGCGAAATGTAGCTCCACACCTGCTTAAAATTCCAGTCCGCGAGCGGGCTTACCTTTAGCAAAGTTTTTCCAGTCGGCAATACGTGCGATTCCAGCTTGCGAAGATTCTTCCGCGTCGGCGATTGCTCGCGCCGCAAACCCGTAAACCAAATGTCGTACGGCTCCAGTCCCTGCATCAATGGTGCAACCTTGCGCAAGCCGCAGCACCGCGTGGGGTCGGTCTGGTTCAGAATGCCGAACGCAGATTCCTGATCCGCTACCGACTGCTTCGCCTGCAGCGAAATCAGATTCAGCTCCCATTCCTTTGCGATCCGATCGCGATACGCGTAAGTCTCCTTGAAGTGATAGCCCGTGTCGAGAAACAGAACGGGAATATTCGGCGCAATCTGGCGCAATAGGTGCAGCACTACCATGTCTTCAATCTGAAAACTATTCGTCAGGCAGGCTTTTCCTTCCTGCTGCAACACCTGTTCCACCAGCGCATCAGGTGCAAGCGTTTCCGCTAGGTCACGATCGATGTCAACAGTTTTCATCGGCCCTCCTCCGAACGTGAAATTCGCAGCCCCTCAACCCATGCGACGATTTTTTGTAACAGCGAAGCATCATCTGCATCTTTATTTAGCGTGCTCACATCCAGCACACGATCCGGCTGAATCGTGGAAGTCAGCAGCGCCTTCTTTTTCTCCACGCCTTGATGGCTCGAGTACAGAACGATCATCCCCGCGGAATAGAGTCCGCGTACCAGACCCTCACTCCACTCGCCTGGGTTCTGGACATCGTCGATGACAACCACGTGCAAGCCTGCTTCAAATAAAGCGCGTTCCAGCGGCGCCGCCAGCGAGGTTCGCGATCCCAGCCACACCGCGCCGGGATGATGCCCGCTGCGATGCACTCGCTCCGAAATCGCCACAGAAGCGATAGGCGAAGTCTCGGCTGCCTTCTCCACACCTGCAACTTCGTGATCGGCTCGTCGATTTGTTTTCTCAAGATTCTCTGTGATCATGCCGGCGCCCACGGTGGCATTGGTCAGCGGATCAATCAGGATGAAGCTGCCGGAGTTGCGGTTCTGCGAATACAAGTCGAACGAGAGATTCCGCGTCGCCTCAAATTCCACAATGCCGATATCGTTCAGGGTAAGGTGCGACGCCAGCGGACGTTCCATAGTATTCACGTCGATGCGGCTGCGAATCTTCGCTGCCCGCACTCGAACTTCATCCGTGGACTGGCGCATGATCCATCTTTTTTTCAGATCGAGCGGCGTATCGTGCAGCCAAACAACATTGGCAGCAAATTTCCGTGAGATATTCGGCAAGCCCTCTTCTGAAACCAGCAGATCGCCTCGGCTCAAATCCAGTTCGTTTTCCAGCTGCAGCGTGATGGACGATCCAGTGCCTGCCTGCGACAATGGCCCGTCAAATGTGACGATCGATCGAACCCGCGTCTTCTGCTTCGAAGGGAGTGCCACCACGCGATCTCCCGGCCGCACGGAGCCGGCAATGATCTGCCCGGCAAACCCGCGGAAACTGTCATCTGGTCGAATTACATATTGCACTGGAAAACGAAACGCTTCCGGACTATTCGCATCGGCAATCGGAATCTCTTCCAGATATTCGAGCAGGCTGGGACCCATATACCAGGGAATCTTCGCGCTCCGGGTCACGACGTTTTCACCTTCGAGAGCGCTGATCGGGATGCAATGAATCGTCTGCGCTCCGGAGGGAGAAATTTGCAACGCCAGCTCATGCAGGTCGGCCTCCACTCGCCGAAACACTTCCTCGGAGTAGTCGACCAGGTCCATTTTGTTAACCGCCGCAATGATGTGCGGAATCCCTAACAGCGCCGCAATGGTCGCATGGCGGCGAGACTGCGGCAACACGCCTTTGCGCGCATCGACCAACACCACAGCGGCATCCGCCGTCGACGCGCCAGTCGCCATATTGCGCGTGTACTGTTCGTGGCCCGGAGTGTCGGCAATAATGAATTTGCGCCGCGCCGTCGTGAAGTATCGGTACGCGACATCGATTGTGATGCCCTGTTCCCTCTCGGCGCGCAAGCCGTCGGTCAACAGAGAAAAGTCCATCGGCCCCGTCGAACGATTCAGTTTGCTCTGCTGGATCGACTGCAGCTGGTCCTCATAGATTGCCTTCGAATCGTAGAGCAGCCGCCCAATCAACGTCGACTTGCCGTCGTCAACACTGCCCGCCGTGGTAAAGCGCAGCAGATCGCGCTCCAGATGCTGCGTTAGAAACTGCTCGAATGAATGACCGGCGCTCGCGCTATGTGCCTGCGGTTGCATTAGAAATAGCCCTCGCGCTTCTTGATTTCCATCGAGCCTTCCTGATCGTGATCGATGGCGCGGTTTTCCCGCTCCGAACGATGGAACCCGAACATCTCTTCGATGATCTTCGGTAGAGTGTCGGCCTCGGATGCAATGGCGCCGGTGCACGGCACGCAGCCCAGCGAGCGCATGCGCACCTTGCGCCGTTCCGTTTTTTCGCCGGGAAGCAATGGGATGGGCCCTTGCGGAAGCAGAACCGATCCGCCTCGCACCACTACCTCGCGCTCCTTCGCCAGGTACAGCGGCACGATCGGAATATTTTCTTTGTAGATGTAGAGCCAAACGTCCAGCTCGGTCCAGTTCGACAACGGAAAAATGCGGATGTGCTCACCCTTGTCGAGTTTGCCGTTGTAGTAGTTCCACAGCTCCGGCCGCTGATTGCGTGGATCCCACTGCCCTGCAGCATCGCGGAAAGAATAAATCCGCTCTTTCGCGCGTGATTTTTCTTCATCCCGTCGCGCCCCTCCAAATGCCGCGTCAAAACCACCCTCCGCCAGCGCATCCAGCAGCGAGCGCGTCTTCAGCAGGCCGCAGCATTTCTGTGTTCCCAGCGCAAACGGAGTGGCCCCATCATCGAGCGCCTGTTGATTCTTGTGCACAATCAATTCCGCGCCAATCTCTTTCACGTAACGGTCGCGAAACTCAATCATTTCGGGAAATTTGTAGCCTGTATCGACGTGCAGCAATGGGAAAGGAATTTTGCCGGGATAAAAAGCCTTCTGCGCCAGACGCAGCAGCACGGAGGAATCTTTGCCGATCGAATACAACATCACAGGCGCAGCAAAGCTGGCAGCCGCTTCGCGGAAAATATGGATGCTCTCCGCTTCCAGCTTTTCGAGATGGCTTAATCGCGGCACGGATCGCAATCCTTCCACGCTTAACGCGGGAAGTTCATCGCATTCCTCTTCGTATAGATATTGTGTCATCGGCAGTCCTGTTCCCCTTCTTGATGGCTGCCGAACGGGTGGGGATTCTGCCTAAATGAAAAACCCACCTGAACGGCTCTTCCGTCGGTGGGCGTCTGATTTGGGTTACTTCGAAGCTTTTCAGCTTTTTATGCTACCCCGACCCTGCAGAAGGCATGAGATTGTGTGCGCATACAACACACGCAACACAGACAGCCCGTTCTGGTGGCCGAGAAATTCATCGCTGTATCCACTGTAACGGTTTGCGGCGCTGAACGCAAGTGCAAGATAAAACTGCAGCCCATTGCCTTGTTTGACCTCATCGCTTGCGGTCGCGCGCGAGCTCGTACGGCACATAGACCGGCTCCCAGATATTTGAATCCAGCTCGCGCTCCAACATTTCCTCGTCCGCAATCTGTGCCTCGCCATCCTGTAGGGCCCGCTTGCCCACCGCCCGGGCGATCAAACGGCTCAGATAGCGCGAATCTGACAGCGGCGGCAGCAGATTTGCGTTCTTGTCCTTATGCGTGGGCACCAGCCGCGCCAATTCCTTGGCCGCGGCCATGATCATGGTATCGGTGACATGCCTCGCCTTCGATGCGATGATTCCCAGTGCTAATCCAGGAAAGATATAGGAGTTATTCGGTTGCGCAATCGTGACCTTTTTGCCGTCGAATGCGACCGGCTCGAAGGGACTTCCAGTCCCGATCAAAGCCCGTCCTTCCGTCCATTGCACCAGGTCGTGCGGAGTCGCTTCGCAACAGGATGTAGGGTTCGAAAGCGCGAAGAGGATCGGCCGGGAAGTATGTTTGGCCATTTCGCGCACCGCCTCCTGCGTAAAAGCACCGCACTGACCCGAGACTCCGATGAGAACTGTAGGTTTGGCATGGCGCACCACGTCCAGTAGCGAGACACCTTCCCCGGAAGATCTCCACGTTCCCACCTCTTCCTCGGTGCGAGCGAAAGGCAATTGCTCCGGTCGCACGTCCTTGCCGCGCTCGGTAATCAGCCCGCAACGATCGACCGCGTAGAAACACTTCCGCGCCGCCTCAACTGAAATTCCTTTGTCCAGCATCAGCTGCATCAGAATGTTGGCGATTCCAATGCCGGCGGTCCCGAAACCAAAGATGACAATTCTCTGTTGTTCCAGCGGCACGCCCGTCACATGGATCGCGGAAAGTAGCGTTGCCGCCGCCACTGCCGCCGTGCCTTGAATATCATCGTTGAACGTGCATAGCTCGTTTCTATATCGAGCCAAAAGCCGCGCGGCATTCGAACCGGCAAAATCTTCCCATTGCAGCAGCACGTGCGGCCAGCGTTTCTTGGCGCTTTCAACAAAGGTGTTGACGAACGCATCGTACTGCCCGCCCCGGACCCGATGATGTCTCCAACCGATATAGATGGGGCTCTTCAATCGCTCTTCATTGTCCGTGCCAACATCCAGCAGCACCGGCAAACAATGCTCCGGATGAATGCCGCCGAGTGCCGTGTACAGCGCCATCTTCCCAATCGGGATGCCCATTCCGCCCGCACCCTGATCGCCCAGGCCCAGAATCCGTTCGCCGTCGCTGACCACGATGCATTTCACATCGTCGAAATGCGAATGGCTCAGGATCTGTTCGATGCGATCTTTATTGGGATAGCTCAGGAACAGTCCGCGCGGCTTTCGCCATATCTCGCTGAATCGCTGGCACCCCTCCCCCACAGTGGGCGTATAGACAAGAGGCAAAACCTCTTCAATGTTTTCGAGAATCAGCGCGTAAAACAGCGTCTCATTGGCATCCTGCAGGTCGCGCAAAAACGTATATTTATGGAATGAAGTCGGCTGCTGACGCAACGCCTGAAGCCGTCGCTCAATCTGTTCCGCCAGGGTGCCGACGTGCGGCGGCAATAATCCGTGCAGATGAAATTCATCGCGTTCGGAATCCGAAAATGCCGTCCCCTTGTTGAGACGCGGAGAATTGATCAGGGAATATCCAGACAGAGAAATTCTGCAGGCCCTGCGATCGATTGTCTTTCGTGCTCGCTCAGTTACTTCCATTCCATGTTTCACCCATCAGTTGCAATATCGCGGGACATTCCTCATTTCACTGTCGATCTTTGCACACGGCATCTTCGCCTGCAGGATTTAAAGTTTTTTTTCGTTCACCTTAGTAATGGTGGTGTCAGGTACTCCCCTGCTCAACGCACAATTAAAGTCCTGCACACCACGCAGAGCGAAGGTCGGCACGCCCGCCTCTTTCTGAGCCTTCACGCGAAGAAAATCCGCACCCTGCACATCATCCAGTACAAAACCAGGCCGCGCATCTGGAGCAATCGACGTAATTTCGATATGACTCATGTCGATGTTTTTCACGTGGCGCAAATAAAATCCCTGCGCCGGTGTCACCCCAAACATGTTCGGCTCCGGATATTGATTTCCGCCTTCCGGCAGGCGCAGTGCGGCCTGCTCTCGCGTTCCGCCGCCCTGTTGCTCAATGAAAATATCACTGATCTTGATATCTTCAATGGCGTGATCGGGAATACCGCTCAATATCGAGCATTGATGCGGGCTCACGTTCGACGCAACAATATTGCTGATCAAAACACGCCGCAGCTGACCGATCGGCACATTCGCAGGTCCGCGCAT
>Ga0335075_10018073_pt1 | contig 10460 bp, 8 predicted proteins | sample Lox_Sample_24_FD_206723 | JGI IMG/M metagenome (GOLD analysis project Ga0335075, IMG submission 206723) | Soil microbial communities from Loxahatchee National Wildlife Refuge, Florida, United States - Lox_Sample_2.4 | ecosystem: Environmental > Terrestrial > Soil > Wetlands | place: USA: Florida... | reverse complement strand
AGGCCGGAATGAATGAGCGCGCTGCCGGCGTGCTGCAGCAATGGTGGCGCGATGGTCACCCAGACGCGCGGCGGCGGGCCGGGCGGAGCGTTCAGGACGGGACCGAACAGGGTTCCGCTCCGGGTCAAGGCCAGGATCACCTGGAGCGTGGTGAGGACGGCGAAGAACCAGAACACCCAGGTCACCGCCGTGGCGAGTCGGTCCAGGGTCGCGAGCCGCTGCAGCCGGCTGCGCGGCTTGAGTGGCTTGAGGGCAGGTGCGGACATCGGAAGCTCACTTATCGACTATCGTTATTATCGAGAATCGTAAATAACGATAGTCGATACGTCAAGGGCGGCCGTCCGGTCCGCGCTCCCGGCCACGGGGGCCGCGCCACGTCCCGGCCAGCTCCGAGACCAGGTCAATCTCAGCTACCAGCACCTTGCTGAGCGGGCCCGATGACCTGCGCGACGTTCTCGACCGCAGCCACGGAGGGTCGGGCGCGCACTAACGTGTCACAAGTCGGGCCGGGCCTACTCGGCGCCCACATCGGGGGACTGCGCCGAGACAAGGCGGCCCGCGTAGTCACGCAGCGCCGGCTGCAGCACGCGCAAGCGAAGTCCCGCGCCGATCAGCGGCGAACCGGGCCGGAGCGCGAAGCCCGCATCCGCTTCGCCGACGGTCGTCGCCCGCAAGCCGAGCACAGGCCCGGTCAGGCCGGGATCCACGGCGAAGCCGGCCGGTTTGCCTGCGCTGGTTTCCTGGCCGGTCGCGGAGCGCCAGGCGCTCAGCGATGCGTACGAGGCTGTGCCCCACAGGACCGCCCAGGCCGGCGAGGACGTGTAGTAGTCATTCCCCTGCAGAAGTGCCGCCGACGGGCTCAGGGCGGCCTTGGCGGATACGATCGGGCCCGCCTGTGTCATCAGGATGTTGTCGCGGACGGTAACCCCGTGAAGCTGGGCGCTCAGAACCAGCGCCGGCGAGAACCCGCCGGGCGACCGGGTGACGACCGTGTTCTGGTAGACGGCAGTATCGCTGATCACGCCCGTGACCATAATGCCGCCAAAGTTTTCGTTTCCGTCGCGCCCATTGCCGCTGCTGATGTTGAACCGCACGACGTTATGCGCTTGCTGCCCATTATGATAAGGGCCGTAGATCAGGTAGCCGGCTCCGTCATTGCCATAAGACAAGTTGTATTGCAGGTACGAGTCCGAGGTGTTCTGGTCAAGACCGAGGCCATTGCCGTCGATTCCGTCATGGGTCCGGTTGTCATAGGATATGTTGTGCTGGATGACAATGCCAGTGGAATTATAGGCCCAGATTCCTTCGGGTCCCTGGTGAGACCCGCCTCGGCCGCCATTATCATAGGCGGCCGACCACGATATGCTGCCGTCTCGCACGCTTCCGAGAAGGATTCCGCTGCCCGAACTGGAAGCATGATCCGCGGGGTTTCCCGGGTTCTGGAACGCCACCACGCGCGAGACGTTTAGATCTTCATTGGCGTAGACCGGCGAGCCCGACTGGAAGTTCGTGCCGTAGGTCTGCAGGCCGGCGTCAAGGTTTCCGTGCAGGATGGAGTCGCTTATCCGGACATCCCGGAAGCCGGTGGCACCGTTTGCGGCACCGACCGAGATCCCGTTCGCGAAACCGCTGACGTCGACCTGGCTGATCGATATGAGATCGAGCCTTTGATCACGGTGCAGGTCGCTGTAGACGTTGATCCCGGCGCCGCTCGCCGGCCTGGCTGACGTCCCGGTTACGGTAAGGTCGCTGATCTCAATCCCGGCCGTGTCGTAGATGCCGAGGCCCGACGCGCTGCTCGTCACGATCGTGGCGCGGCCCTTGCCGTACGAGCCTATGCGGACCGGCCGGGCCGCGTCGCCCGCGTCCCGCGGGCCGAGCGTCAGCGGGCCACTGAACCGCCGGCCGCCCTGCAGCAGAAGCCGGCTCCCGGGCGGGAGGGTGGCTGCGGTCGCCCGGCCGAGGGACCGCCAGGCGGTGGCGGGCGAGGTGCCGGCGGCGGCATTGCTGCCGGACGGGCTCAGGTAATAGGTCAGCGGCCCAGCCGCCGGCTGGCCGGGCACTCGGCAGGACGACAGCAGCGCGCCGACGGGAAGGAGAACGAGGGCGCACGCCAGAAAGCGGCGAGATGGCTTCCGCCGCGTCCTGCGGTGCCTTACAAGTGCGGCCACGAGACCCCTCTTGACAATGCCTCGAGTATGCGGCTGTAAGAGGCGGTGGCGGTGACGCCGAGAACCAATGTCATCAGCATCGCTGCCAGCGACGGGACAATGCACAGCCGGAGATACCGGCCGGCAGAGATTCCCGCGTGGCCGAGCCCGCGGATTTCCTGACTCAGGATCAGGAGGAGCAGGAGCCAGAACAGGGCGGCCTCTTCCAGTGCGAAGAAGAGATAGCCCTGGCAATCGCCCGTGCCATAGCGGGCTATATACAGCCAGCAGGCCGCGAGCGGCGCCAGGATGAGCCCCATGTACGGGGCCAGCGGCCGCAGGCTGATGCGGCGCCCAGCCCCGAGGCCCTTTTTCGTGATCATGTACGGCTTCTTGACCCGGAGCACGACTTGCGCGAAAGCGCTGACCACGATGATCCAGCGTGCCATGTGCAGCGCGACTCCCCGCCAGCTCAGGGACACTTTCCCGGGCTGGTGCCAGGAGCGGCTCCACCACCATACGGCGGTCGCGGTAACCGCGGCGGGGATGCTGTGCAGCATGAAGTCCCACAGCGTCACATGAGAGATCGGCCTGTTGATCACCAGTGACACCAGGGGAGCGGCAAAGAGGGTCAGCATGGAGAGGGACCAGAAGGTGTACCACGTCTGGGCGAAGAGGAACTGAAGCGCCTGCCGCGGCGTATAGCGGCGGATCAGCCTCGGGGTATAGCTGAACAGCACCTGGATCATCGAGAACGCCCATGCGAACTGCTGCGCGAGGTATGTCTCAAAGCTCTCCGGGCCGTCGCCGGTGGCAATGACCTCGGGAAGGTAGACACCCTCGTAACCCCTGGCGGCCAGGCACACCGTGTCGAGATGATCCTCGGCGCGAGTCGGCTGGAAGCCGCCGATGCTCAGTATGGCCTCCATGTCGTAGGTGCAGTGGCTGCCGATGATGAAGGGCGTCCGGCAGAACCCGAAGAAGCCCATCTGCAGCGGTCCCTGGAGCACGACCTCCTGCTCAGAGGAGCCGCGCGCGGTCCAGAACTCGTGGTTCCCGTAGACGCTGGGCGCCTGGACCCATGCCACGTTCGCATCCATGAAGAAGCCAAGGACGCGGCTGAGGTAGGAGGGCTCCGGCCGGTGATCGATGTCGAACTGGGTGAAGTGCGTGTACCGGCCGCCGTACTGATCCAGCCAGCTGTTGACGTTGCCCGCCTTGGTCTTCGCCTGGAACGGCGGACCCGGCTGGTTCCACCGGGCCACCCTGGCCGCTCCCCAGGAAGCCATGTCATGCCGGCTGAAGTAGCAGACGCCCATCTGGCGGGCCAGTTGCTTGATCTTCGGCGAGTGTTCCTTGTCCACCAGGATCCAGCAGTCATGCGGGTAGCGGATCGCCTTCATCGCGGCCAGCTGCCGCCGGACGAAGTCCAGCGACTCGGACCCGGGCACGGTCAGGGTGATGACCGCGACGCGGCCGACAACGCCGGCTTCCTCGGCGTGACGGGCGCTCATCGCAACCGGGCGGCGCATGCATCCCAGGTAGAAGAGGTAGAACGTGGGCAGCAGCGTGGAGCTGTAGAACAGGGCCACCGAGAGAACGACGAACAGCGCCAGGCTGCCCGCGTGACCCGGGACGGCCCACCATTCCCAGAAATAGCCGGTCGTCAGGAGCCACAGCCCGGCCAGCACGGCGTACTGCCCTTGCTGGCGGCCGCTCAGCGCAGCCGTGGTGAGTACCCGCTGCCGTCGCGACGGGGCAGCTGGCGCGAGGGCACCTGCCGCGCGGCTGGGGTACATCGGCCGGATGGCGTCCGCCCTGGCGCGCCCGCTGCGGTCACGGCGGCTGTCCGGCTGGTGCGATCCGGGCCGCCGGTGCCGCGCCGCCCGGCCGGGCGTGGCCGTCCCGGCGGTCAGCGCCGTATCCGGCGGGACGGTCTCACGCGGGTCTGCTGCCGCCGACCGTGCCAGGACGGACGCGGTGCCAAGCAGTTCCTCAGGCTGATCGGACTCGTCGGACAGGGCGATCAGGGTGGTCAGTCCCGCGACCTGCGCGGCGCTCCGCGGCGGGGCTGGCCTGACGGTCCGGCGCATTGTCGTCTCGGAGCCGGCTAGGCGATCGAGCGTAGCCTGGCCGCTTGCGGCACGGCTTCGGGCGCTGCGATTCCAGGCTCTGCGGCCAGTGGTGGGTACGGCGCCGGCCCCGCGATGTCGGCACCGTCAAGCTCGCCGGGCCGGGCGCGGAGCCAGCCGGCGGTGCGCAGGACGCCCTGCCGCGCGGGCGTGCGCGGCTGCCAGCCGAGCAGCCGGCGGGCACGGCTGATGTCCGGGCACCGCCGGGTGGGATCGTCGGCCGGCAGCGGCCGGCGCTCCACCGCCGAGCGCGAGCCGGTGATCTCCAGCACGAGCCGGGCGAAGTCCGCAACGGTGAACTCCTCCGGGTTGCCGAGGTTAACCGGGCCCGGCTCGTTGCTGTCCAGCATCAGGAGAATGCCCTCGACGAGATCATCGACGTAGCAGAAGCTGCGGGTCTGGCTGCCGTCGCCGTACATCGTCAGCGGCCGGCCGGTCAGCGCCTGGGTGATGAAATTCGTCACGATCCGGCCGTCGGAGGCGCTCATCCGCGGTCCGTAGGTGTTGAAGATCCGGATGATGCCCGCATTCAGCCCGCGGGACCGCCGCCATGCCGACGTCAGAGCCTCGGCGAACCGCTTGGCCTCGTCGTACACGCTCCGCGGGCCGATCGGGTTGACGTTTCCCCAGTAGTCCTCCTGCTGCGGGTGCACGGCCGGGTCGCCGTAGACCTCGCTGGTTGACGCGAGGACGAACCGCGCCCCTTCCCGGTGCGCCAGGCGCAGCGCGTTCTCGGTGCCTTTGCTCCCCACGGCCAGGGTCTCCAGCGCGAGCCGCAGGTAGGCCGGCGGTGACGCCGGGCTCGCCAGGTGGGCCACGGCGTCAAACGGGCCGGGCAGGTCCAGCCCCGCGGAGACGTCCGCCTCGGTGAAGGCGAAGCCCGGCCGGCCGATCAGGTGGCCGATGTTTTCCAGCCGGCCCGTGCACAGGTTGTCGACGCAGGCCACGTCGTCGCCGCGCGCGACGAGCGCGTCGCACAGGTGTGAGCCGATGAAGCCCGACCCGCCGGTGACCAAGACTCGCATGCCAGCTCCTCAGGCCAGTTCCGGTTGGGGTGACCGAGCTGACCCGGCCGCTGCCTCGCGGCGCGTGCCCAGGCCGCGAACGGTCCAGCCGGCGGCTGCCCACCGGTCGTGCGGCAGCGCGTTGCGGGCGTCAAGCAGGTTGGGCTGACGCACCACGGCGCGCAGCGCGGCGGGGTCGATCTCGCGGTACTGCGGCCACTCGGTCAGGTGCATCACGACGTCGGCGCCGGCGCACGTCTCCGCCACGTCCGCCGTGTAGTCAAGGTCGGGGAAGACAGCGCGCGCGTTGTCGATCGCCTGCGGGTCATGCACGCGCACCCGGGCCCCATCAAGGTGCAGCGCGGCCGCTACCGCGAGCGCCGGGGAATCGCGAACATCATCGGTGAGCGGCTTGAACGCGGCTCCGAGCACCGCCACGTCACGCCCGGCCAGCGACCCCCCGGCCAGCTCCGCAGCGACCTGGGCGGCGCGCTCCCGGCGCCGCATGTTGACCTCGTCCACCGCGTAGAGGAATTTCAGCGACTCGGCGACGCCGAGCCGCTCGCCGCGGGCGAGCAGCGCACGCACGTCCTTGGGCAGGCAGCCGCCACCGAACCCGAGCCCGGCAGACATCCCGCGCGCGCCGATCCGGGCGTCGTACCCTAGCGTCTCCGCGAGCGTCACGACGTCAGCGCCGGCCGCGTCGCACATGTCGGCCATCGCGTTGATGAACGAGATCTTCGTCGCGAGGAACGCGTTGGCTGACACCTTCGCCAGCTCGGCTGTGGCCAGGTCGGTCGAGATGTACGGCGTTCCTGCCGCGATGACAGCGGCATACACCTCGCGCAGTGTCGCGTCCGCCCGCGCCGACATCACCCCCGCCACCAGCCGGTCCGGCCGCAGCGTGTCCCGTATCGCCATGCCCTCCCGCAGGAACTCCGGATTCCAGGCGAGCTCGGCTTCCGCGCCCGCGGGCGCGAGGGTGGCAAGCCGCCTGGCAAGCCGTGCCGCCGTACCGACCGGCACTGTGGACTTGCCGACGACGAGGCACCGGCGGCGCAGCCACGGCCCGAGTTCCTCGATGACCGCGTCCAGGCTGCCGGTGTCTGCTGCCAGCGAGCCCGGCAGCTGAGGGGTGCCGACACAGAGGAAATGGGTATCGCCGAACTCGGCCGCCTCAGCCAGCGATGTGCCGAAACGGAGGCGCCCCGTGCTTACCCCCGTGGCCAGCAGCTCGCCCAGCCCGGATTCGTAAAACGGTGCCTGGCCGCTCGCCAGGACGCTCACGCGTCCCGCGTCGGCGTCCACGCCGAGGACCTCATGGCCGATACCGGCCATGCAGGCGGCGTGGACCGCGCCCAGGTACCCGGTGCCAATGACAGTGATGCGCAAGGAAACCCCTTTGGGATGAAAGGATCTTCGTCTTCTGTGACAGCTCTAGCCGGTGGGCTGTTCTTCGTAGCCACGGGGATGGGCCAGCTGGAAGCGCCATGCGTCCCGGCACATCGCGCGGATGTCCCGGCTGGCACGCCAGCCCCACTCCCCGTTGACGAGGCCCGGGTCGGCTACCGCGGTCGCGGCATCCCCGGAGCGCCTCCCGGCGATGTCATACGGGACCGAGACGCCGCAGGTCTCCTCGAATGTCCGGACCAGCTCCAAGACCGACACACCGGCACCGGTCCCGAGGTTCAGCACCTGCATTCCCGGCCGGTCATCGAAATGCTTCACGGCAAGGCAGTGCGCCTCCGCCACGTCCATGACGTGGATGTAGTCACGGACAGCGGTGCCGTCGGCGGTCGGGTAATCCGCGCCGAAGATTTGCAGCCGCTCCAGCTGGCCGGCCGCCACCTGCATCATGTAGGGCATGACGTTGTTCGGCAGGCCCTTCGGCGCTTCGCCGAGCATGCCGCCAGGATGAGCGCCGGCTGGATTGAAGTAGCGCAGCGAGATCACGGCGAGGTCGCCGAAGGCGGTGCACGCATCCGCGAGGATCTGCTCGCAGATCAACTTTGAGCGGGCATACGGATTCGTCGGGCTGGCCGGCGCATCCTCGGCGATAGGTGCGCTGTACTGGCCGCCGTAAATCGAGCACGATGACGAAAAGACCAGGCGGCCCACGTCATGCCTTGCCATGCAGCGAAGCAGGCTGGTCGTGCCCGCGATGTTGATATCGAAGTACTCCAGCGGCATCCGCAGCGATTCGCCGATGGACTTCTTGGCCGCGAAGTGGATCACGGCCTCGATGCGGTGCAGCCCGAAGACATGGTCAAGGGCACGGTGATCGCGCAGGTCGAGCTCGTGCAGGACCAGTTCGCGGCCGGCGAGCCGGCGCACCGCCGTCAGCGCCGCAGGCGAGCTATTGGAGAAGTCGTCGACCACGACGACCTCATAGCCGCAGTCCAGCAGCTCGAGACAGGTGTGGCTGCCGATGAAACCGCAGCCTCCTGTGACCAGAATTGGCATGTGCGTATCCCCTTGGGGAGCCCAGTTGATGGCTCCTCAGCCAGAACGGCGGCGCACCATGGCGCAGCCGGGCAACGTGAGGCCGCATCCCGAGCGGGAAGGGCCGGCGGCATGAGCACGCGCTGCTAAGCCGGGGACCCAGCGGAGGCCCACCGCCGGGCCTGCCTCAATCATTGCTACGCACATCTACCTGACGAGCCCGGCGGCACACGCCGGGCCGAGGTGGCTTAAGGTTTAGCTCAGTACTTCTCGTCTTGCCTGATGTCATCATCAACTCCACCAGTAAGACGTACGACGCTCTGGGTCGGTTTACCGACTATCGACGCTCTGGGTCGGTTTACTGACTATCGACACTCTGAGTCGATTTACCGACGTTCAGCGCTCTGGGTCGGTTTACCGACGATCAGCGCTCTAGGGCGGTTTACCTACGATGTGGGCCCAGACCGGGCGCCTGCCGCTGCCCTGCTCTCTCCCGATGCCCCGCCCAGCCCGGTAGCGGTCCGCCACGGCCGTGGGGCATCCGGAAGTCTCATGACAGACATTCCCAGCGACGTGTCGTTCCCGGAGCCGCTGCTCCCCGGGCAGGGGCGCGGCGCCAAGGGGCGCTTACCGGGTTGCGCCGGTGCCGGAGCGCGCGGGCGGGGGCTTCCACGGTGGCCAGCGCCGCATGGGCGGCCAGCCCAGCCGGTGTGCCGGGCTACCAGGCCAGCGGGCCGCCGACGTCGAAGTACCCGCCGGTGGGGCCGTCCCGGCCGATCTGCGCCATCCGGACGATGACCTCGGCGCCCTGCTCGACGGCCTGGGTGCCGGTGCGGCCGTTGAGGTCGGTCGCGGTGTAGCCGGGGTCCACGGCGTTGATCTTGATGCCGGGGAACGCCTTGGCGTACTGCTCGCCGCGGCATGAGCGGACGCTGCTACCATGGTGCGAACTACCGAGGTAGTATGGAGTCATGAAGGTCGACAAGCTCAGCATCTCTTTTGAGCCCGAACTTGGCGATGCGGTGCGGTCGGCGGCCGCTCAAGCCCGCAAGCCCGTGTCGGCTTGGCTGGCGGAGGCCGCCGCCAGCAAGCTGCGAGCCGACGCGCTCGCAGACTTCCTGGCCAGATGGGAGACCGAGCACGGGGTGCTCACGGCCGAGGAGGTCGCCCGAGCCGAGGCAGAACTCGGCCTGGCCACAGGCGACACGGCCGCGTGAGCGCGCTGATCCTCGATTCGGGCGCCCTGGTGGCGGTGGACCGGGACGATCGTGCCATGGCGGCCAGGCTGCGTGCAGCCCAGCAGCACGGACTGGAGCTACGCAGCAATGCCGTGGTCATCGCCCAGGTCTGGCGCGACCGCCACGGGCAGCAGGTGAATCTGGCCCGGCTCTTGCGCGCGGTGGACGTGCGCACGGTCACCCAGCAAGATGGGCGGAATGCCGGCGTCCTGCAAGCCGCCGCCGGCACGGCCGACCCCATTGACGCGACCGTCGTGCTTCTGGCCGCACCCGGCGACCGCATCCTCACCAGTGACCCTGGCGACCTATCCCGCCTAGCGCAAGCAGCCGGGAACCGGCCCCTTATCGTCGCCTGCTAGCACTCGCACGCACCACTGGCGGCAAATGGGGATATTGCTCCGGACTCGTGGCCTTTGACGTCGCCAGCGGTCGCCTCGACGGCCAGAGTCAGCTCGACGACACTGGCGAAAGGCCTCCTCTCCGGTCACCGGGTCCCTAACGATCAATCTGCGCGCCTGACCGCGCCCATCCTGCGCACGCCTCGAAGCCATGCTGGATCGTGATCAGCAAGAAGGCGCAGTCGGGTGAGCATGCCAACGACTACATGAGCATGCGCTCGGATCGCATAGCCGTCGTTTGCATCCGCAAGATCGCGCCGGTCCAGCCGGATGCGGCGCGAAGAGCGGCAGATGTGCGCGTTGGCCGGTCAGGTCATGACCGACTGTGCTGTAGCCGTGTGTGGCTGCGTATTGGAGCCACGGGCCCGAGGTTGTCCCCCTGCACGTGCTGCGGCATTTCTGCGCCTACAGTTACCTGGGCGGCATGACGGGCATACTTCTGCCGTAACTCGAAGGGGCATGAACAGTGGGCGAACGTACATCTCCCGCAACGGAGGTCGATACGTTTCTGACTCGCTTGAGCAACGCAGACCGGAAGGAGTTGGAGCGCGCGAGCTCGGCCGTTCGGTCAGATCAGTCGGCGTGGGAAGCTGCGGGAGGAAGGGTCGCGCAGGTTATCGCAAGCATGGGTCTCGTCGAGCAGAGAGCGCAACTATGCCAGCAAGCAACGGCGATTGTCCGTGGAAAGGCAGCGCAAATCCAACCCGAGGATCTCCAGTTCGCCCTCTGGGCGGCTCAGGGCGTGATCGTGGGCCTGCTGGCTGGCGGCAGCGCCAAGAGGACTGACCTACGCCTGCTTTGCAAGCCATTCGCCCAGTTGCTTCGGGAAACGCCGATTCCAGCGCCTGGCGAGAACACCTACTGCGAGAGGCACCCACGAGTGCCCCTCACATATGGCGGCTGTCATGTGTGCCGCCGCGGTGACGACGAGCGCTACAGCCGGTAGAAGAACTCGGCAGCTCAGCCGCCGGGTTGGGCTCAGTCCGGAGCCTGTCAAACTGAATGAGACATCAGGCTGCTTGTGTGGTTTGTGGTGATGGGCTGGTCTCGATGGTTGCGGGTGGCTCGTTGATCCACACCTTGGCGGGCAGTGGCT
>Ga0335075_10018072_pt1 | contig 10460 bp, 6 predicted proteins | sample Lox_Sample_24_FD_206723 | JGI IMG/M metagenome (GOLD analysis project Ga0335075, IMG submission 206723) | Soil microbial communities from Loxahatchee National Wildlife Refuge, Florida, United States - Lox_Sample_2.4 | ecosystem: Environmental > Terrestrial > Soil > Wetlands | place: USA: Florida... | reverse complement strand
GGTGATGGTCCAGCCTGGCGCCACGGTGAGGATGACGCCGTCGGTGAAGTTGACCGTGTTGCCGCTTGCCAGCGACTTGCTTGTGGATGCCAGCACCAGGGTGCCGAACGCCTGCCCGCCGCCGGTGGCGGCCGCGGTGTGATGCGTGGTGGGCACCAGCCCGCCCGTCGCGGGCGGTTTGGGATGGGTGGCCGGCCCACGCGCCACCACCGCCACCGTGATGCCGACTGCCACAATCACCACCACCGCAACGATCGCGGCCACCACCGCCCCATGCAGCCGATGCTCCAGCGGGCCCACATCACCAGCAGCCTCACCGGCGGTGTGCAGCGCCGCCCGCGCCGCCGCCAGCCCCGCCCCGGCCAACACCACCGCCACCAACGCCGTCAACACCAGCCCACGCGCCCCATAGGGCGCCAGCAAGGTGACCGCCAACCCATAGCCCACCACCAACAGCGCACCCTCGCTAAGACCGACACCAGCACTGACCCCCTCACCACGCACCCCCAAGACCGCCACCGCCGCCGCCGCCGCCAAAATCACCGGCTGAACAAACCCCAACGTCAACGCGATAAACGCCACCCGCGTCGGCTCCCCCACGCTGGCCTGCACATGGGTGAACGCCCCATGCTGCACCACCACGCAATACCCCAACGACAACGCCGCCCCACTCAACGCCGCCGTCACCACCACATCCCACGGATGCTTGAACGCCGCCCGCGACGTCACCAGCAGCGGCACCAACACCACCCCCACAAACGCCACCACCGGTACCACCACACCCAACTCCACCAACCGAGACAGCGGCGGCAACCGATACCCCGCACCGGCCACCGAAATCCCCGGCGTGAACAACGTTTGCACAAACCCCACACCCACACCCACCACCAGCGACAGCGCAAACGTCAATATGATCACCGTCCACGGCTCATCACGCCACAACGAATGATCATGGACATAGGTCAACAACACCGCCGGCAACGCCACCGCCGCCAACACCAACGCCACCGACAACGACCCAAACGCCGCCGCCAACAACGCCGCCAACAGCGCCAACGCCGCCGCATTGCGATACACATGATGACGCTCCGCCGCCAAATGCGGCATCAACGTCCCCACCACCGCCACCGCCCGACGCGGCTCAGGACTCTTCGACTGGTTCGGAGTGCTCATCAAATTCCGCCTAACTGCGCCGATGATGTATTTGCCCGGAGCTTATTAAAATGGCGAGCAACCAAGGGAAAAATGGCCACAATGCACCGGCTCGCTAGAGCATCGACGTGAACATTGCGCTGGCATCGGGGAATGCCGCCCGTAGCAGCTCAGGGGTTGAGAGTTGAAATCGACGAAGCCGTGATCGGTCCGGCAGGGTTGATCAGCGTCACCCAGAGCCCGTAGAGCTGCATGGTGCCCTGATTGGTTTGCACTGTGGCGGCCTAGTGCACCTGCTGGGCCTGGGGTGAAGTTCTTGCCCTGCACCGTTTGGACCGGGGAATGTCGGATTTGGGCATGCCCGCGGCTAGGCCGGAGCGTCGGACACCGCCACAGTAATGTCGGTTGCCAGCGCAGCACCGACCGCCAGCTCACGGGTCTCGCCACTGAACCGGTTGCGCAGCTCGACCGTCCCGTCCGCCCAGCCGCGTCCCACTACGACGATCCACGGCACACCGAGCAGTTCGGCGTCCTTGAACTTCACCCCCGGCGAGGCCTGCCGGTCGTCGAGCAGCACCTCGATCCCCAGCCGCTCCAGGTCGGCGGCCAGCGCCATGGCACCGGTACGTGCCTCGGCGTCCTTGTTGGCGATCACCAAGTGCACGTCGAACGGCGAGATCGCCGACGGCCAACGCAGCCCCAGCTCGTCGTGGTGCTGTTCGGCGATCACGGCGACCAGCCGTGACACCCCGAGGCCGTAGGAGCCCATGGTCAGCCGCACCGGCTTGCCGTCCTCGCCGAGCACGTCGACGGTGAAGGCGTCAGTGTATTTGCGCCCCAGCTGGAAGATGTGGCCGACCTCGATGCCACGCGCCGACACCAGCGGCCCCGCGCCGTCCGGAGAAGGGTCGCCGTCGCGCACCTCGGCGGCCTCGATAGTGCCGTCAGCGGAGAAATCACGGCCGGCCACCAGCCCGACGACATGCTGCCCGAGCTTGTCGGCGCCGGTGATCCAGCTGGTGCCGTCCACCACCCGCGGGTCGACGAGATAGCGAACTCCGTTGTTCTGCAACGCTTTCGGACCAATATAGCCCTTCACCAGGAAGGGATACTTAGCGAAGTCGGCATCTTCGAGTAACGCATAGTCGGCTGGTTCCAGCGCCGCGCCCAGCCGCTTGTCGTCGACTTCGCGGTCGCCCGGCACCCCGATAGCCAGCAGCTCCCAGTCGCCGCCCGGCTGACGCACCTTGAGCAGGACGTTCTTCAGGGTGTCGGCGGCGGTGACGGTGCGGCCGAGGCCGGCGCCGTTCGCCCAGTCCACCAGGGTGGCGATCGTCGGGGTGTCGCCGGTGTCGTGCACAACCGCCTCGGGCAGCCCGTCAACCGGCCGCGCCTCCGGGCGAGCGGTGACGACGGCCTCGACGTTGGCGGCGTACCCGGACTCCAGGCAGCGCACGAAGGTGTCCTCGCCGACGGGGCTCTCGGCCAAGAACTCCTCGGAAGCCGAGCCGCCCATCGCCCCCGACACCGCCGACACTATGACGTAGCGCACCTGGAGCCGTTCGAAGATGCGCTGATAGGCCTCGCGATGCGCGTGATAGGCAGCCTTGACTCCGGCGTCGTCGATATCGAAGGAGTAGGAATCCTTCATCAAGAACTCGCGCACACGCAGGATGCCGGCACGCGGCCGCGCCTCGTCGCGGTATTTGTTCTGAATCTGGTACAGCACCAGCGGAAAGTCCTTGTAGGAGCTGTATTCGCCCTTTACCGTCAGGGCGAAGGCTTCCTCGTGGGTCGGGGCAAGCAGATAGTCATTGCCGCGGCGGTCCTTGACCCGGAATATGCCCTCGCCGTATTCAGTCCACCGGTTTGTCGCCTCGTAGGGCGCCCGTGGCAGCAGGGCCGGGAACAGGATCTCCTGCCCGCCGATGCCGTTCATCTCGTCGCGGACGACGCGTTCGATGTTGCGCAGCACCCGCAGCCCGAGCGGCAGCCAGCTGTACAGCCCGGGCGCGACCGGTCGGATGTAGCCAGCGCGGATCAACAGCTTGTGGCTGGGAACTTCGGCGTCTGCGGGGTCGTCGCGCAGGGTGCGCAAGAACAGCTCGGACATCCGGGTGATCACAGCGCGCAAGCCTAACGGTGAGCCTGGTCAGTCCGCCAAATAGCAGCCACGGCTGCGATCAAAAGCCGATCACGACCGTGACTTCTGCCTCGTGTCACACAACCGGGAGCTAGATCTCTCCGACGTCGATGGCGTGCTGGACTTCCTGGGCGTGGGCCACCTGCTTGGAGGTGTATCCGATGAGCAGCGCGACGCCTCCGGTGAGGACGGCAACCCCGGCCACCCACAGCAGCCCGTAGGTGTAGCCGTGGTCGAGCGCATGCAGCTGAGCAGCGTTCATGAACTTCACCGGTCCATTGGTGCCGCCCAAGTACAGCGTGCGCGAGGTGATGACGGCCTGGATGACGGTCAGCACCAATGGGCCGCCGAGTTGCTGCAGCATCATCACGATTGCCGACGTCGGCCCGATCCGGTCGAACCCGACGTCCGTGATCGCCGAGAGTGCCAGCGGCACGATGATCATGCCAATACCGATGCCGCCGAATGTGATCAGCGTGACCAAAGTCGGGAAGTACGGCATGTTGCGGTCGAGCGTCGAGCCGTAGAGCATCGCACCGACCACCAGAATTCCGCCGGTGATGACCACGACGCGCGGCGGGAACCACGACACCAGCTGTGAGGACGCTCCCAGGCCGATACCCATCGCGATGGTGAACGGGATGAAACCGACACCGGCACGCAGCGCGCTGTAGCCCATGAGCTCCTGCACGTAGAGGCCGATCAGCACCGTGACGGTGAACAACACGCCGCCGCCCAGGAAGATGGCCACAAACGTAGCCAGCCGGTTGCGGTCGAAGAACAGGTCGAGCGGGACGACGGGGTTCTCGGCGGTGCGTTCCACGATCGCGAACGCGATGAACGCCGCCAACGCCACCACACCCGAGCCGATAGTGGTCACGGAGATCCAGCCCTTCTCGGGGCCGATCGAGAAGGCGAAAACGGCAGCGGTGCAGGCCAGCGTTGCGAGCATGGCACCGGTGGCGTCCAGCTTCATCCGCTCCTTCACTGTTTCCCGCAGTGTGGTGCGAGCCAGGTAGATCATGACGATCCCGATCGGCACGTTGACCAGGAACGCCAGCCGCCAGGAGAGCTCGGTGAGCGCCCCGCCGACGACCAGTCCCATCACCGAGCCGACACCGGCCATTGCGCCGAACACGGCTGTGGCCGCGTTGCGGGCCGGGCCCTTGGCGAAGGTCGTGGCGATCAGCGCCAACCCGGTGGGAGTAGCGATAGCCGCGCCCACACCTTGCAGCAACCGTGCGATGACCAGGGTCGGGTCATCCCAGGCGATACCGCACAGGGCCGAGGCGATGGTGAATAGCGCGACGCCGACGGTGAAGGTGCGCTTGCGGCCAATGGTGTCACCGAGTCGGCCGCCGAGCAGCATCAGTCCACCGAAGGTCAGCACGTAGGCGGTGATCACCCAGCTGCGACCCGCATCGGTCAGGCCCAGCTCGTTCTGGATCCTAGGCAGCGCAACGATCGCGATAGTTCCGTCCATCGTCGCCATCAGCTGCATGCCGCAGATGGCGATAACCGCTGCGAAGAAGCGCCGAGTCGGCCGCCACGTCGGTTGCGACCCGCTAGTGGGGCTGGCGGCGGTCTTGGCTGGGTGCGATGGGGGCATATGAACTTCTCGCTCCGAGGGTTCAGACGTCCATTCTCGGACAGCCCGCTCTGCGTCGTTGAGAGCCGTCATAAGAACTTACCCTACAGTAATCTTAGAAATCTTTTAAGCGCTGAATGCCGCTACGGTACCGATCACGATGATCGCGGGGGGGCGAATTCCCTCCGATCGGATCTTTTCCGCGACATCAGCCAGGGTAGCCCGCAACGTGTGTTCGGCCGACGTCGTTCCCTGCTGGACCACTAGTACCGGCGTATCCGCAGGTCGACCGCCTTTCAGCAGGACGTCGGCGAAAAGTTCGATGCGCTCGACCGCCATCAGCAAAACGATGGTGCCGGACATTGCCGCTAATGCGTCCCAATTCACTAACGATTCGGGGTGCCCTGGCGCAAGGTGGCCGCTGACCACCACGAACTCGTGATTGAGGCCGCGGTGGGTGACCGGGACACCGGCGGACGCGGGGACCGCTATGGCACTCGTCACACCGGGCACCACCGTCACCGGAATGCCCGCCTCGACGCAGGCCTGCACTTCCTCATATCCGCGGGCGAAGACGAACGGGTCGCCCCCTTTGAGGCGGACCACAAACCGTCCCGCCCGGGCCCGCTCGATCATCACGTCGTTGATGGCGTCCTGGGCCATCGCACGCCCGTAGGGAATTTTGGCAGCGTCGATCACCTCGACGTGCGGGGGCAGCTCGGCGAGCAGCTCCGGTGGCGCCAGCCGGTCGGCGACGACGACATCGGCCTGGGCGAGCAGCCGCCGACCGCGGACGGTGATCAGTTCCGGATCTCCGGGTCCCCCGCCGACCAGCGCCACCCCGCCGCGGACGACGTCGGCACTCGCAGAGCTTTCTAGGGTGATTAACCCTCGCTGCAGGGCCTCGCGGATCGCCGAGCGGATTGCCGCAGAACGACGGTGCTCACCTCCGGCCAGCACTCCCACCGACAGCCCGGCGTACTCGAACGACGCCGGTGTCACCGCGCTGCCCTCAACCGCAACGTCGGCGCGGACGCAGAAGATGTGATGCCGGTCGGCCTCGGCGATCACCGCGGCGTTCACGTGCGCGTCGTCGGTCGCCGCGATCGCATACCAGGCGCCCGCCAGGTCGCCGTCGCGATACTCGCGCAGCGACAAGGTGATTCGGCTCATCGCCTCGACCGCAGGAGTGGCTGAACGCGCAATGACATGCACGTTTGCGCCGCTGGCGATGAGCAGCGGCAGTCGGCGCTGAGCAACGTTGCCACCGCCGACGACGACAACCTTCTTGCCGGCCAGCCGCAAGCCGACCAGGTAAGGACTCTCCGGCGTCTTCACTCGCCGAGCCTCACAGCTGCCCCGCCAGGCGCGCTACTTGGCTCGCCCGCTGACGATGCAGGCCGTGCAACGGCCTGAGGACGAGGCGGGCTACTTGGCTTCAGCATCGGAACGTGCGGAACACCGTCGTCGACGAAATCGTCGCCGTCGCGGACGAATCCGTGCTGGGCGTACATGTCCGTCAGATAGATCTGCGCGTCGATCCGACAGGGATAGTCGCCCACCTCGGCGAGCGCGGCGCGCAACAGCCGGGTGGTGTGACCCTGCCCGCGCACACTGCGTTCGGTGCACAGTCGCCCGAGGCGAAATGCCTTCTGCCCGCCCGCGTGCTCCTCCATCAGCCGCAGCGTGCAGATCACTTCGCCGTCGGGCGCTTCCAGCCAGAAGTGCCGAGTTTCGGCGAGCAGATCGCGACCGTCCAACTCGGGATACGGCCGGGCCTGCTCCACGACGAAGACCTCCACCCGCAATTTGAGCAACGCGTAAAGGGTCGGCACGTCAAGGTCTTTGGCCCACGCCCGGTGCAGCGCCGCGCTCATGACTCGCTCGCTGACTGCAGCCCGAGCGCCTTGGTGCCCCATGACCACACCTCCTCGAACAGCGCCGGCTCATCGGAGAGGTTGGCTCCCAGCGACGGCACCATGTCTTTCAGCGTAGGCAGCCATGCCTGATACCGGTCGGGAAAGCAGCGCTGCAGCACGCCGAGCATCGCGGCGACCGCGGTCGAAGCCCCCGGCGATGCTCCGAGCAGGCCGGCGATGCTGCCGTCGGCCGCGCCCAGCACCGTGGTGTCGAATTCCAGCACCCCACCTTTATGCTTGGCTGGCCGGATCACCTGCACGCGTTGACCGGCCGTCGTCAGCTCCCAGTCGGAATCCACAGCGCTGGGAACGAATTCGCGCAAGGTGTCGACACGGGCGGGCTGCGACAGCCGCAGCTGGCCGATCAGGTAGTTGACCAGTTGCAGCTGGGTGACGCCAACGCCGATCATGGTCGCCACGTTTCCCGGCGTGACGGACCGCGGCAGATCGGTGACATGACCGTGTTTGAGGAATTTCGGCGACCACCCGGCGAACGGCCCGAACAGCAGCCACGGCTTGCCGTTGACGATCCGCGCGTCGAGATGTGCCGCTGTCATCGCCGGCGCACCGACCGCGGGTAAGCCGTAGACCTTGGCTCGGTGCGCAACGGCGACCGCGGGATTGCCACTGCGCAGGAACTTTCCGGCGATCGGAAAGCCGCCGAATCCCTTGGCTTCGGAGATGCCGGACTTCTGCAGCAGCCGCAGCGCCTGTCCGCCGGCACCCACGAAGACGAATTTGGCGTTCAGTTTTCGGTTTTCACCCATCCGGCGGTTGCGAACTGTCAGCGTCCAGCTGCCGTCGCGCTGGCGAGACAGGTTGCGGACCTCGTGACCGAACAACGCGGTTGTCCCGTTGCGCACGCCATAGCCGATGAGCTGTCGACACAGAGCACCGAAGTCGACGTCGGTGCCGTCGGCGGCCCAAGAGAGCGCGAGCGGTTCGCCAAAGTCGCGCTCGCGGGCCATCAACGGCAGCCTGCGGGCGAATTCGTCGGCGTCGTCGATCCACTCGGTGCGGACAAACAGCGGATTTCCCGCCAGCGCCTGGTGTCGGCGGCGTAGGTAGTCGACGCGCTCTGCGCCCTGCACGAAGCTCACATGCGGAACCGGGCTAAGGAAGCCGCGTACGTCGGAGAGCATGCCGTTGCACGCCGCATAGGACCAGAACTGGCGCGTGACCTGAAATTGCTCGTTGACGCGGACCGCTTTGCTGACGTCGATCGAGCCGTCCGCCCGCTGTGGTGTGTAAAACAGCTCGCAGAGCCCAGAATGCCCGGTGCCGGCGTTGTTCCAGGGGCCGCTGCTCTCGGCGCCGGCAGCGTCGAGACGCTCGACCAGCGTGATCGACCAGTCGGGTTCCAGGCGCCGCAACAGTGCCCCCAGCGTGGCGCTCATGATGCCGGCCCCGACCAGCACGGCGTCGGCCTTCGCTGCTACCTGCGGGTCTGACACCGGGCCTTCTTTGCAATCGAGCGGCTGTTCAAATCGCCAGGTTATCCCCGCCGCCCGCAAGCCAGCGATAGCCGAGACCCGGACGCCTTAAGCTGGCGTGCGTGACTGGCTGGCAGCCCGACGTCCTACCCGGCTTCTGGCAGCTCACCATCCCGCTGGGCGACGATCCCGACGGCGAGGGCGACGTCGTCGCGACACTGCTGCGTCGTGGCGACACCGCTCACGCCACCAAGGCCGGCCAGGCCGTGCTGGCCGTGCACGGATACACCGACTACTTCTTCCACACCGAGCTTGCTGATCACTTCGCGGACCGCGGCTTCGCCTTCTACGCGCTCGACCTACACAAATGTGGGCGGTCGTGGCGGACGGGCCAAACCCCGCACTTCACCACCGACCTGGCCCGCTACGACGCCGAGCTCGATCGCGCACTCGCGGTCATCCGCGAACAGACCCATTCGGGCCGGGTTCTGGTGTACGGCCATTCCGCCGGCGGGTTGATCGTGTCGCTGTGGCTGGACCGGTTGCGGCGACGCGGAGCGACCGCACGCGCGGGCGCGGCCGGGCTGGTGCTCAACAGCCCATTTCTGGATCTGCCCGGTCCGGGGGTTCTGCGCTGGCCGACGACGACGACGCTGATCGACGCGATTGCGCGCGCCGGCGTGAAACGAGTCGCACGGGCCCCGAGCGACGGCGATGGTGGCTATGGCGCCAGCCTGCACCGCGACTACCACGGTGAATTCGACTACAACCTAGAGTGGAAACCGTTGGGCGGCTTCCCCATTACCTTCGGCTGGCTGCGCGCGGTCCGGCGTGGTCAGGCGCGGCTGCATCGCGGGCTCGACGTCGGCGTGCCGAACTTGATCCTGCGGTCAGACCACAGCGTCACCGAGAGCGCGGATCCCGTTGCCCTGCAATGCGGGGACGCGGTTCTCAACGTAGCACACATCGCCCGCTGGGCCGGCTGCATCGGCAACCGCAGCACGATCGTTCCGGTGAGCGACGCCAAGCACGACGTGTTCTTGTCGATGCCGCAGCCGCGGCAGGTGGCCTACCAACAGTTGGACACGTGGCTTGACTGGTATCTGGGCGCCGCGTCCAACGTCACGACCGGGAAAGGCTGAGAGGCCGCCAGATGGAAGCTTACGACCTCGCGATCATCGGAACCGGTTCGGGCAACAGCATTCTCGACGACCGCCATGCGCGCAAGCGGGTGGCGATCTGCGAACAGGGAACGTTCGGCGGAACCTGCCTTAACGTCGGGTGCATCCCCACCAAGATGTTCGTCTACGCCGCCGAGGTCGCCGAGACGATCCGCACCGCCGCCCGTTATGGCGTCGACGCCCGCATCGACCGGGTGCGTTGGGACGACATCGTCTCGCGCGTTTTCGGGCGCATCGACCCGATCGCGATCAGCGGCGAAGACTACCGACGGGCCTCCCCCAACGTCGACGTCTACGACCGGCACACTCGGTTCGGGTCGGTCCAGCCCGACGGCCGCTATCTGCTGCGCACCGACAGCGGCGACGAGTTCACCGCCGAGCAGGTGGTCATCGCCGCGGGAGCGCGACCGGTGATCCCGCCGGCCATCCTCGAGTGCGGGGTGCACTACTACACCAGCGACACCGTCATGCGGATTCCAGAGCTGCCCGAGCACCTGGTCATCGTCGGAGGTGGTTTCGTCGCAGCCGAATTCGCGCACATCTTCTCCGCGCTCGGTGTCCGGATCACCTTGGTGATCCGCGGCGGCGCACTGCTGCGGCACCTCGACGACACGCTGTGCGAACGGTTCACCCACATCGCCTCGACCAAATGGGAGCTGCGCACCCGCCGCAATGTCGTCGGATCGCATCAGGACGGCTCCACCATCGTGCTGGAGCTCGACGACGGTTCGGCGCTGAGCACCGACGCCCTGCTGGTGGCCACCGGCCGAGCGCCGAACGGCGATCTGCTGGACGCCGAGCAGGCCGGCGTCGAGCTCGACGACGGACGCGTCATCGTGGATGAACATCAAAGAACTTCGGCGCGTGGCATTTTCGCGCTCGGCGATGTGTCATCGCCGTATGAGCTCAAGCACGTGGCCAACCACGAAGCACGCATCGTGCAACAGAATCTGCTCTGCGATTGGGACGACACCGACGCGATGGCCACCACCGACCACCGTTTCGTTCCCGCGGCGGTGTTCACCGATCCGCAGATCGCCACCG
>Ga0335075_10018071_pt1 | contig 10461 bp, 12 predicted proteins | sample Lox_Sample_24_FD_206723 | JGI IMG/M metagenome (GOLD analysis project Ga0335075, IMG submission 206723) | Soil microbial communities from Loxahatchee National Wildlife Refuge, Florida, United States - Lox_Sample_2.4 | ecosystem: Environmental > Terrestrial > Soil > Wetlands | place: USA... | reverse complement strand
TGGTCGTTTGGGGACCTAACTCCTCGGCGACGACGACGACGACGACGATGACAACTGCAACGACACTGGTGACTATGCAACTCGACGACCGTTTGGCCGGGTTGGCGTAACCAGGTCTGAGCCCTACGACCCCTATCTTCCTCGCGGAGGTGCGGCTGGTAGCAGCAGCGGGGCAACACGGGGAGCTGGCGGCTCGTCGCAGACGGCGCACATCCAGAAGCAGATCGACGAGACGGTGTCTGCTATGCGTGACAACATTGCTAGCGTCGCGGAGAGGGGAGAAAGGCTGGACGCGTTGCAGGACAAGACCGGTGCGTTTTCCTTGGCCGCTAATTTTGGAGCGATCGAGAGCCTAGGGCGGAGGGACCGTGTCCAAAGAAGAAGGGTTTTTTTGCTGACTGAAATCGGGTTTCTATTCCGTAGATGGACTTGCGGTGTCTGCACAAACCTTCCGCAAGGGCGCCAACCGTGTTCGCAAGAGGATGTGGTGGCAGAACATGAAGGTATGGTGTGGTCTCCTTAGACCGTGACGGTTTCCATTAACAGCACTTTTAGTGGACGCTCATTGTCGCACTCGGCGTTATCGTTCTTCTCATTATCATCATTGTCCCGATCATTAGCTCGCAAACGAAAAAGAACTAAGAAGGCCCTCGTCCTGGACCAGAGCCTTTCTTCCCTTGGTTCTTCTATGGAAAAGTACCTCCTCCCCTTATGCCAGCATGCCGTCGTAGCGTATATAGTGGGCTCTGCTACTCTCCGACATTGTGTTATTGAGACGATTTATGTATGGACCTTTTGTTTCTCTCTCTCTCCTCGTTTTGTGTGAGAAGCAAAATGCCTTGGGGAAAACGGACCGAGGTTTGGGTGATGTCCGATTGCTCGAAGCCGATGAATCATTATTACCCACCCTGGCAAGACGTGAGAAGAGTGTTGAATCACGACGCAAGATGTTAAATAATGGATGTTCTATTCTAAGCATTGATGAGAATGCAATATTTTCATTTAAGCCGCCTTGTCTAGCCGGTAGTCTGTCACATATCAACAATCCCCCATTTGTCTTGGGAGTCCATCCGGGCCTCCCCAGGCGACAAAGAACGACTCTTAGTAAGGAGAAAACTCACTCATGTCACTTTGGGTTCTCACGATAGCATTCGGTCTAGCATAACCGGGGGTTTAGTGGTAGTATTATTTGTAGACACTCACAGCCTTATTTTCCCGCACCTCACTTATCCACTTCCTCGTCCATCCTACGACAGGAATAATCAAGGATATCGGCGGTTATATCCTTCGAGCAAGAGTTTCCGTCAACGATCACCCAAACGATTTGAGATACCAGCTGCCTGGCTGATCACCTATTCTCGAAAGCCACACATTAGGCACCAACCAGCCCGACCCACGGAGCATTGCTTGATTCTTGGTGTTCAAAGCCAACCCTTGAGCTCTTCTCCAACTTCACTGCCGCCGTGTACCGTGACATCAGCGTCACCCTAATTGGCCAGCCACCTTACTCGACCTAGAGTCACAACGAAAGTCGACCGACTCTGAGCCTCTCGTCTCACAGTTCTCACACCAATTAAACCTATTTGAGGTTGCTTCAAGAGGAGAGCCTTGCGGAAATGCGTACCCCTTGCACACTACTCTCCTTGTCCTTGGCACTCCTCGGTGCATCCATTCCTGCCATTGCCGGGACGACTATTCCTGGATGGAGAATAAATAACCCGTTTGCGGAATCTGACGGCGAAAATACGTCTATCGAGTCAGGTAAGCCTCCCGGAACACCGGTCCCCCCAATTTCTCATGGCGAGCAATCACGCCGCTAGCTATGGCGTCCACTCGTAATAACCACCTGCCATACATTCACAGACGACCGTAAAATCGCCATGGAGGCCAACGGGTATACTCTCACATCCTCCACCGCCAACGGGGACGGGTTGACGATCGAGGTCTGGTCACCCACACCTGACCCGCTCGGAAAGCGCACTCCTCTCCTTCCCGACTCCCTCCCCGGTTTCAAACGCGATGGCCCTGCACCGACCTCGCCTGCCAAACGCGAATCCCTCACTCCTTCTCAGCTTCGAAAACGCGATTCGGCTCCTGCGTTTGCCGTGCCGGAGAAAAGGAACGATGCGATCGACATTCAAGGACGCACGTGTTCGACGTCATGCGCGTGGCAGAACTGGCAGAAGGCGGATACGAACGATTGCGTCTCTGCCTACTTGAAGCTCTACAACACCCAGGGTATCTTCACCCTCAGTCCTGGACAGGCATTGAGCGCGATAAGTGATGAGAATAAGTGCTCCATCTGGACGGTCAACCATAGTTCCTATACCATCAGTCCGTAGTCATTATGTTCCTCTTGTCTGTTTGATTACTTACACTCCCCACAGCGTACGACTTCTGGGATGCAGGAGGCACTGGACAGTGGCTCAACGGCTATTGCCTCATTGACCAGGGCGCGACTGTCGGCGTGTGCCAATACGACGGCATCGGGGACAGCGTCACCAATGGCGTGTACACTGCTATTTGCGACCCGAGCTTTATGACCGGCATGGGTATTCATTGAGCGTTCGTTGTCGATGACTGCTCCGAGGCCTGTGATGCATGCACAGGCTGTCGCCATTTGGAGTCGATTTGTTGACCAGCGTTTACCGATACCCAATCAATTGGGCACACGCTCTATTTGTTCTTTCCAAAGGTTTTTCTTATTGCCAAACGAAATTGGAACACCCATCCTGGGTGCATCTTCCGCATTCCTTTGACTGGGTCTCTTTTCATCGTCATCTTGGTTTAATTAGCACCTCTTCATAGTTATGGATATTCCGAAGCTTTGGGTGAATCGAATGCCGTCTTTAAGGGCAACAAACTGGTCCCATTTTCCAAGCAAACGAATGTACAACTGCCGATGCAATGCAATAAGATATCGTCGTATATGATAGCTGAGTCGTTCTCTACCAATTGGGTCCTTCATATGCATCGTCGTTCACTTGCCACCACAATGGTTTAGCGCGAGTCCGCAAAAGTTGGCGATGAGGAGGTAGACGAAGAGCTGTGGAGAGAATTAGGGAGGCACAATATCCATCTAGGGTCAAGAAGGCTACGCACAATGCCGACTGCAATGCTCAAGATTAAGATCTTCTGATTCCTCCAAAACTGCTGCCTCCTCACGTTCCTGGCACCTCTCCTAAATGCCCAGGCCTGACCGGCCATAGTATCCGTCTTGTCCACAAGGAGTTCGATCCTCTCTCCGCGGCTGAGGATCTGCTCCACATTGTGTACCATGATGTCCTTCACCTGCGCAAGGTGGCCCTGTGCTGTGGCGAGTGCGTCTGGAGGTGGATTTGTGTTATACGTGTGCATGAGGTTCGCGAGAGTGGGCGTGAAGGCCGCATAAGCAGATGGCTGAGAGGGAAAGTTGCTCGAGGAAGAGGATGCCGGTGTGAATGCCAGGAACTTGGTTTGAAGATCATCTAGGAATGCAAAGGGCATGCGTCTGTATCAAGGAGGATGGTTAGTGAGTGGCTAGTGAGAGTTTGGGGATGACGCTGCTGCGGCTGTGGCCGCGCATGGAGATGGCACATACCGGCCTGCGGCATCATCTGCCATAACGAGGAAAGTGTAACCCCCTTCTGAGATATAATGAAATAGGTATTGTTCCCAGACATCTGCAAAGGAGTTGGTTAATGAGCTACGAATTACTCCACAGCGTGGGCTACTCAACATGTCAACCTGCTATTATTTGGAGGGATTTTTGAGAGTATTTTTTGCACAGCTGAAGATAGATGGCGTTATCGCATCGTCTAGTGCGCTGTAGAAGGGCGCACGAACCTTGAGAGAAGTCGCGGTTGCCAACGGAGCTCTCGGTGAGGACATTGCCTTCATGAGCGACACAGGCATGAATCAAAGACATTCTCCCAAAATTATCGCTATTTATTGCGGGGCGAGGTTGAATTTTAGACAATTTAGGGTCGAACGGGTGGGGTACCAGGCTGTCAATCCTTGAACTCTGCCAGCAAATCCTACTGACGATATGGTCTGTTCTCTTCCTTCCACCAATCGGTCCTCTCACTACTTATTGACTTGCTTTCGTTCTCGCTCACTTTCTTGGCCTTAATCCGACCTTCCCTCTGTTCTTCGCGTTCGACGTGGCTCCTCCAGTCCGACTCCGACCGTCCTTCCTCACCGAACACGAAGTCGGGGACGTCGTCTGCTATCGCTAAGCCACCAGGCGCTCAAATCCGGTACGCCCATCCGCTAGAACCAGGGGGAGTAACGGCCAAACTGACTGTCCATCCCCCGCCCATTCAACACCTGTTGTCATCAAATACTCCCACCAAAAGACGCAGAGCAACTGGATCAACAACCGTCTCGAAACCCAATTCAACCCGCTCAGCTGGTGCTGGGGGGTCATCAAACACAATGCTGAAGCTATACACCGACGACTCGCCAGGTCTGCGTGTGTAAGTCCACGTCCAGCCTCACATAGCACGTTCCTAAAGCGTCTCTCAGTGACCCGTTTGTTGTCCTCATCCTCTCGCTGTCGTTCATTGGCTCCATCTTCTTCCTTCACATCTCGGCCAAGATCATCCGCTCTTTCAGCAAATAGAGCGCTCATTGGAAGGAACGCGCCTTCTTCGCACGCACTCTCGCGTTGGGACGGCATTCGTCCGTATCTATTGGCTATACGTTGCACTACACGCGACTTCTGTACAAAAAGCACCGTGCATCGTTTCGATGGCAATATATGCTATTTTTCGGGAAGTGTTGCGCAGTGTGTGACTGTGGTGAGAGGATCCATCTAGGTCCAAAGTTGACCCACACTTCTGAGGTTTTGCAGCTTCTCCGTGCACATGGCATTAGACTACGTATATTTTGCGTGAACTCAATGGATTTTAGATCCATATGTGGGGTGGGAACGACCACAGTGCATCCTGTGGCTCTATGGATCAACCAAGTACCTGTGCACGGGGATGATGACCACTTTGGGCGGTGGACGCCGCGGATCCTACAACACAGGGCATCACAAATGAAAGCATGTCGTGCCTTTTAGGAAGATCGAAATGTGACCTGCCCAGTCAATTTGGGTGCTAGGAAAAATTGGAAACTGACCATTGACCATAAGAGTTTAGAACTGATGTCGCATAATATCACCCCAGGAGCTCGATCTCAGCGGTTAATTGTAAGCGGCCTTTGAATAATAAAAATATGATAATTGAATATAGACATGCATAACAGGCGAGAACGAAGCAAATTTAAAAAAAAAATTTTTTTTTTGTTCGTGATGTCGTATAGCAGGCACGTAAATGACGGGCGTGATCATGGAACGCGCGTAGTATTGGGATAGTCGGTGCACCGACTGCATAGGAGTCCTGTCGAACGCGGGTCGACTTTATAAATAAATTATCGGCCGTTAAAGGAATGTATGGTAATTGCCCTCCTTGGGGCCCAAGTATTAGCTGCCTCGAGGTGAAGGGGAGGCAATAATTTACTTTCAGAGGCAATTCATACCTGTGCCAATGCAGCCTGGCTCTTCTCCCCTATCGTTTCCGGTGTCGGCGTCACTTGTCCGCTAGCAAGCGGACCATCCGTCGTGTCCGGGCTCCTCGGGACACCGAGCGTTCTCGCAGGAACCTCAGGAGGTACCGCATCCGACGACCCCAGCCTCCCGCCGAGGTCCGCTGACATCTTCCCAGCGGACGCCAGTGCCGCCGCAATGCCACCGCCGCGAGCAGGCGCCGTCGCTCGTCGTCCAAGGGGATGAAACTCCTCCTTGCCGTCCGCATCGTTCGCACTGCCCTTGCGGAGCTTCTTCCCTTTGGTGTTGATGGGGGGCAAGACTGGTCGGCTTGGTGACGTTGCAGGAGAGATCGCGAACGACCTTGGGTCAGTGCCAGAAACGGTCGAGTTGGATGCAAACGAAGGGTCGCTAGTGGTCGACATGTCCGTGGCGGCTGATTCGCCGGTGCCACTCCTGTGAGGCGCCCGCTTCACCCCTCTGGCGCCGTTTGGAAACTCGACGAATTCCCAGCCGTCTCCCTTCCGCCATACGGCGCGTGTGGTCTCCTCGCGGTCCTTGCGCTGGTTCATATCAAGGGCAATGTCCAGTGCCATTCTTTGTTGACTATGAAGGGACCCGTGACGCCAGTGAACAGGAGAACGTGAACCGGAGTGGGATTCTGACGTAGAGGAACGTTTCTCGCTATGCTGAGATTCTGGGGCGTCACTGTCTTCCCCATCACTGTATTCATCTCCTGCATTTCGTCTCGGCCCATCACGGGGCCTAGGAGTCGACACTTCTTTGAGTTTGTTGGCGCCTGTGGTGTACGGGTCGGGTGAGGACGTGTGGGGGATAGCGGCTGGAGAAGGTTTGAATATGGTTGGGTTGAAAAGAGCCTCAATGACGGCTTCTGTTTCGCTCCTTGAAGGCACTATTGGATGCTTATAGCCAACAGAAGAAGCAGAGGATGAAGTAGTAGACGAATTGCGAGTCAGGTTAGGGTTATGGGTGTCATTGGTATTGATGAGTGCCATGTCTCTTCTTGGTGGGCGGACGGGTTCTTTTCGCCCAATGAGGAGATGATCCTGCCGTAACGCGGGCCTACCGAATCATTTCATGTTAGTAGATAGCACAAGATCAGCTATGCTTCAACATACTTGCGGAATTCTATGCCCTGCTTCGTGGTTAGAATGTCCAAGGATATGGTGACCATTGCGTTGGTCTTGCTTCGCTCCAGTAGATATTTACGCCTAACCTTGCCCTCATTGACAAACTCGGCGAGGTCGACGTATTTGTGACCGACACGAGGTTCGAATTTACGGTTCGAGCCAATGACTTCACTATCGTCCGTTCGCTATTGAGGGTAGCGCGTGATTAGCACAATAATAAAGCGTGTGTCTGTATATAATACGCACCCGCTCAATGACCAGCTTAAGCGGATCTCCGATGAGTTCGCCTTTGACGATGCGCATGCTGGCGACGACCTCCACGGTGTGCTCAAATGTGACGGTATGGTCTTTCTTCAAGTTCTTGTATGGCGTACTCCCACGCTCGTCGGCGCTAAAATTGACGAACTTTTCGGTGGCAGGGGCGGACGAGGAAGAGGTCGAGATGCCCGACTCCGAGGTTAAGCCCGTCGTGGACAGGGAAGAGGAATCAGCGGAAGAGGAATGGCTCGCGGGAGGTCTGTCTGTGTCCGTATTGATTCTATGTCCGAGACCACCAGCCACTTTGTTGTCGTGCTCCTTCATTTGCTGCTTGACCGCCTTTGAATCGATGTCCCGAAACTTCCAGCGGACCCTAAAGGCGCCGTCGAGGACTGGGAGGTTGGAGACGGTGTGGATGGTGAGCCTCACGCGACAATTGACCTCCTTGGCTCCAATGGCGGAGATGAGGACCTTGAGATTGGCCTTTTTATCATCGAATTGATGGGTAGCCATTATTGAAAATTAATTTAAGATAGTTGGAGAACAAACGGTCGTGTGTAAGCAGAGAGGCTTGAGGGGGCCGAATCCAAGCCAACATTATTGCCTTCCTCACGAACGGGATAGCCCAGCGCTTAGACCAAGGTCACTGCTTCGTTCCAGATGAATTTATTCGCTCTTTTTTTCAAGAATTATTTACAACAACGGACAAGACGAGGAGCCTGCCATCCACCCGGGAGTCATCCTGGCCTTGCAGCACCACCGAATCCCACTGCTGCATCCTAAACTCTAACAGCGGCGCAATTTAGTTCAGAGTCGGCCATCAAGGAAGAAATGTCTATGCACATGCAGAACATCCCTAACGAGGAATCCCGACCATGGCCAAAAAAGGAAAAAGAACAAAGTCCATCCAACGAAGAAAGCAACTGCGCTCAGCCCGTTGCTATAGTTGTACCCTCGTAGCAGTATATAATTCCTTCAAGAATCGACAGCGCTTTCTCTAGGATATTCTCTCTTTGGACTTCAAGCCCGCGCTAGTCGCCATATAATCATGTCTAACACCCAACAGACCGCCTATCAATTTGCTTATGATATCTCGTCCTCTCCTGGATATAAGTCGTCTCAGTTGTCGCCTCGTCGTTTCCCTGGACCAAATCTTCGAGAAAATCTCAAAGCTGTAAATCTGCCGGTTATACGTCTCAGCAACACCATCCCAAGGATTCCCCCAAAGACACACAAGGCACACCGCAATCATCTTCAAAGCTACTATGACCCTTCTCGGGCTCTTGTGACCGTACTCCGACTGAGGCAGACCTTGTTCCATCTGAATATCATCGAGTGTGAGTAACGCGTCTCGCCGTCATCTTCTTGATTCTTATGTAATTACCCTATAGACATCGATACTGTCCCATCGCAGCCAGCGCGTGGGGCACCTCCCGTAACCAGTCCCAATGCCCTCCCTCCTTCAGACCCCGTATCGAGTCTGTCTGACATTTCTAGCTGCGTTTATGCATATGGATTGCTACCCATGCAGCAGATTTTTCACCAGGCGAACCCGTCTATGAAAGGCCATCAATGGTTAGCTCCCGGAAGCGGTGCAGATGAGATGGGTCTCGACAAGAAGTTGATTCGGGTGTTCCACTTCAATACCTTGAAACGATCTGAAGCGAACGGGGTCGTTGACTATCCCGCCCCTCGCATGATTGCTTTTGTCCAAGAGCCTTGGGTGCTCAGCCACAGGGACTTCACCAACTTTGTCAAGACAAAAAGTGTAAGTCAGCTAATTTTTGGTTATTTTTTTCTTATTCCCCTCACTAGATGCCTCAAGCCCCCCGTCAGCTCACAGGAAAGGAAAGATTGTGGGCAAAGGTCTGTGCGCCACAGCGGCTTCTGCGCCATACTGATTCAGAACCAGATCTACGACGAATGTACGCGAGCCAGTTGCTATTGGTTTGTGGTCACGACCTATCGCCAGTGGTCATTTGGCGTCTTTTCTGAAGGCACGTCTTCGCATGTCACCTCAAATGCGAGTCCTAATATTTCTCAGGATACCAATCCGTGTTTATTACGTTTGATATTCCTAGTCCCAACCCTTACGTCCCCTTGGTAACTCCCCTCCAAACCCTTTACTACTGGATGGCATCATGCATGGGACTTCCAGAAACTTTCGTACCGTCACAGATGATGGAATCCATTCACCCCCGGGGGACCCCGCAACCCTCACAGCAGAGCCATCAGTACACCGGGGACGCCGAGTGGAACCCCGCACCAGTATTCCAATATTCGGAATCAGAGGCATCATCCGATTCCGAAGAAGAAGAGCACAGAACTACGAACTTCTGCTACGCAGACCGTCATACCTCCGAAATATTCCCCCAAGTCGTCGGAGATTTGCACTTGTCCGTACCGACGCAAGCCCTCCCCCAGCCACCGCCCTCGGGCCACCATCCCCACACACGCCGGTTCCCCGTTGCGGGGAATCAGCTCACGAAAGATGCCGTCCTTCCTCCTCGGCACTGGGGCTCCGAAGAAAAGGCGAAGATGATCGAAGACGCGCACCAGGACGACCAGAAGAACGACGGAAAATACCGTACCTTTGACTGGCTCGAGGAACGCGACTGGGACAATTGGGGAGACGGCGGACCGTGCGGTGATCCTTCCACGGTGAATGGGATCACGTCTACGATGAGAAACCTCAATTTGAGGGAGAGATGGGTAAACACGAGGGACGGGGCACCACCTAGCCCTACTTTAAGTGCTGTTTCTCGAGACGGCTCGATGGTCGTTGGGAAGAGAGGTGGTGCGGTTGGGAAAGCCCAATTTGCTATTGCCCGTGAGTACCCTTTTTGGACCCAGTACGAATGGTGATTAACATTTTCCAAAGCTAAACATCCACGTCGAACATTCGCTTTTCAGGCTTAAACCGGCACGTAAATATCCTTATGATGGCTCCACGATCCCAGACGCCACAGTGGCGGCGAACGTTTAGGCTTTTGAAAATATTTATTTACATATTTGCAAACTGGGTATGGCCGGTGGCCGCTGTACCGTCATAAATCAAATTGTTTCATGCAAAGAGATTACACGTGAATAGATCAAGAATGTTACCTTGTAAAAGCGAGTAGTGGAGAGCAGGAGGCGATCACAGAAACAGGCACCCGTACTAGTTTCTTGGGAGAGGATGTCGGCATAAGGGGCATGTAGACGCTGAAAGAAACCATTGCTATCGAGCATTTCAGTGCACATTCGGTATGAACCAGAGATCTCTCACTCACCCGAACACAGGGCCGGTGGAAGAAATGGGTACACTCCAACGTTACGCAGACATCGCCAGGGGCGTACTCTTCCAGGCAAATCGAGCATTGGGCGACCCATTTACCCGTTCGAGCATGCCGTACCCGCGGTGACGCAAACGTCGCAAGGGTAGGTGACACTGAGGCCGCCAAGTCGCTAAAGTCATTTTGTGAAACCGTACTCAATGTGGGTGAGAGAAGTTCAATGCCGGGTTCGAGATCCTTGAAAAGGGCAGTTTGGAGTGCGGCA
>Ga0335075_10018070_pt1 | contig 10461 bp, 7 predicted proteins | sample Lox_Sample_24_FD_206723 | JGI IMG/M metagenome (GOLD analysis project Ga0335075, IMG submission 206723) | Soil microbial communities from Loxahatchee National Wildlife Refuge, Florida, United States - Lox_Sample_2.4 | ecosystem: Environmental > Terrestrial > Soil > Wetlands | place: USA: Florida... | reverse complement strand
CGCGAAGCCTTGAATGATCCAGTAAATTTCCCATGACCAGCGTTTGATCGGTCGAAAAGGAATGAAATTGCTTGCGGAGGCGAGCCCGCCGATCCAGTGATAAATTACGCCGAGAAGCGGATTTGGTCCCAACAATCACCTCGTTGCTCTCGAAGTCGGCGCGCGTTCGGAACTGCCGCACGAGGCCAATGGCATGCTATCGCACGGGCAACGCGATTGTGAAATAGAATTTCTATTGAAAAATTCTGTCACGAGCGATTAAACTTCGCTTGGTGCTGCAGCCCCCGGAGGAGGGTCAATATGGGAACGAAGAATGCGGGTTGCGATGGGGTGCTCTCCAGCGCGATGAATGCGCTGGAGAGCCTGAGCATCGAGGTGCCTTCCTGGGGATTTGCCAACACCGGCACCCGCTTCGGCAAGTACCTGCAGCCTGCTGCAGCAACTACGCTGGAAGAAAAATTCGCGGATGCGGCGCAGGTGAATGTCCTCACCGGAATCACTCCGCAACTTGCGCTCCATGTGCAGTGGGACCTCCCTGCAGGGACTGAGGACGTCGCCAGGACAAAGCAACTGGCGGCGAAGTATGGTGTGCGGCCGGGCTCCATCAATCCCAACCTTTTTCAGGATCAGGACTACAAATTTGGGTCGATCTGCAATCCTGATCCGGGCATCCGCCGCAAAGCCGTCGATCACCTGTTGGAATCAGTGGAGATCGCCAAGGCGCTTGGGTCGGACGTCTCTCTGTGGATTGCCGACGGTTCGAATTACCCCGGCGCGCAAAGCATTCGCAAGAGGATCGGCTGGCTGCTGGATGCTTTGAAAGCGACCCACGACAGCCTCGATCCGGGCCAGCGAATGCTGGTGGAATATAAGCCGTTCGAGCCTGCCTTTTATCACACCGATGTGGCTGACTGGGGTATGGCTGCGCAGCTGGCACAGGCTGCGGGCCCGTACGCGTGCGTCCTTGTCGATACAGGCCATCACTACCAGGCGCAAAATATCGAGCAGATCGTGGCGTGGCTGCTACATCTGCGGCGACTGGGCGGCTTCCATTTCAATGATCGCCGTTATGCGGACGACGACCTGACAATTGGATCGATCGATCCCTATCAGGTGTTTCGCATCTTTCACGAGATCTTCAGCGAGCGGGACGCGGCAGTCTCCGACGAGATCGCTTACATGATCGACCAGAGCCACAATATCAAGGGTAAGGTCGAAGCCATGGTGCAGACCGTCGTCACGGCGCAGGAGTTGTATCTCAAGGCGGCGCTCGTCGATCGCGACCGCCTGACTGAATTGCAGTTAGAGGCGAAGACGGTGGAAGCAGAGGAGTGCCTGCGCTCGGCTTTCTGGACCGACGTGCGTCCCGCGCTGCGTGAGTGGCGGCGCAAACGAGATTTACCTGAAGATCCGCTGCAGGCCTTGCGCGACAGCGGCTATGTCGAGCGAATTGAAAGAGAACGCCGGGCAAAAAATGCGACAATGTCCGTAAGTTACGCGTAGCGCGTGTTGCAATCGGAATATTGGTTTCCGCCCGGCATCCTTGAGCTCCGCCCTCTCGCGGGAACCAGCGAGCCGGATTCCTGCGGCGAGACCGGCGATATAGTCCTGACCGGAACGATAGTGGTCAGCAGCACCAACCAGGAAATGAGGACGTATGTCAGTCATTACGGAGACGAAGGGCCGAGTCAGGCTGCAGCATCTGCAAGACCTGTGGGATGAGAGTGTGGCCGCCGGCATGGATGAACCTGAGTTGTTGCGCTACAGGTCTAACCTGCTCGGAGCGGACCTGCGGATCACAAACTTTGCGGGCGGCAACACCAGCTCGAAGGTGCGCTCGGCCGATCCGCTCACCGGGCAGCAGGCGGATGTTCTCTGGGTGAAAGGGAGCGGCGGCGATCTGGGCAGCATTCGCCGCACGGGCTTTGCCACCTTATATATGGATAAGCTGCTGGCTCTCGAAAAGCTCTATCGCGGAGTCGATCGGGAAGACGAGATGGTGGAGTTTTATCCGCTCTGCACCTTCGGCCTGAATCCCGTCGCGGCTTCGATCGACACGCCGCTCCATGGCTTCCTGCCGTTCCGGCATGTGGACCACCTTCATCCGGATTGCGCCATTGCCGTGGCGGCGGCGGCGAATGGAATCGACAAGATGGAGGAATTTAACCGCAGCCACGACCACAAATTGATATGGGTTCCGTGGCAGCGGCCGGGATTCGAACTGGCTATGATGCTCAAGAGAGCGGTCGAAGAGCAGCCGGACTGCGACGGCATCATTCTCGGCGGCCATGGATTGTTCACCTGGGGAGATACGCCTCGGGAATCCTACGTTAATACGATCTCGATCATCGATGAGCTCACCAGCTTTGTTGAAAAGCACCAGCAGAAGAAGGGCAGTGCAATCTTCGGAGGTCAGCACCATATCCCGCTGGCCAATAAGAAGGATGTCGCGGCCGAGATTTTGCCGTTTCTTCGCGGGCGAGTCTCCTCACAGAGGCGCTTGATCGGCAACTACTCGGACCTGCCCGAGGTGTTGGAGTTCGCAAATTCGCACGATGCCGAGCGGCTGGCGTATCTCGGAACCAGCTGCCCGGATCACTTCATCCGCACGAAGATCCGCCCGATGTATGTGCCCTGGAATCCGACAAGCGGCATCGACGCGTTGAAGAAGGCGATCGACGAACGCATTGCCACCTATCGGGTCGAATACGCCGATTATTACCAAAAGCACGCGGAGCCCACGTCGCCGGCCATGCGCGATCCGAATCCTACCGTGGTGTTGATTCCCGGCATCGGAATGTTCAGCTTCGGAAAGAGCAAACCGGAGGCGCGGATCACGGGTGAACTTTACGTGAATGCGATTCACGTGATGAACGGAGCGGCCGCGCTCGAGGAGGGTCCGAAGCCGGCCACGGTCCCGCAGTGCGGATCGGATGCGCTCGCCGAAGCCTTCCAGGTCTACAGCAACTACGTCGCACTGCCCTCGTCGGAGGCTTATCGCATCGAATACTGGGTGCTTGAAGAGGCGAAGATTCGCAGGCAGCCGCCGGAGAAGGAGCTGAGCCGGCAGATCGCGCTGGTTGTCGGAGGAGGGAGCGGTATCGGCCGCGAAGTAGCCCTGCTTGCTGCGGAGCGCGGCGCGCACGTGGTGGTGGCTGATCGCGACCATGAAAGCGCGGCGCGGGTGGCCGACGAAATCCGGGCAGCCAGCGGCAAGGAGTCGGTAGTCTCGTCCCCGGTCGATATCCGCAGCCGGGATTCGATACGCGAAGCCCTGCGCCAGACCGTCACCGCGTTTGGCGGCGTGGACATTCTGGTCAACACCGCTGCGCTCTTCCCGTCTTCGCCGACAGGGGTGATCTCCGAAGCGCAATGGGCGCTCACACTCGAGGTGAACGTGACAGCTAATTACCTTCTGGTCGAAGAAATTGGCAAGGTGCTGCGCGATCAGGAGCTGACTGCCAGTGTTGTGCTCACGAGCTCAGCAAATGCTGTGGTGCCGAAGCGCGGAAGTGAGGCCTACGACGTGAGTAAGGCGGCGTTGAGTCATCTCGTCCGCGAGCTGGCCGTGTCGCAGGCCCCGAATGTGCGGGTGAACGGGATCAGCCCGGCCACCGTGGTAAAAGGATCGACGATGTTTCCGCGCGACCGGGTTGCCGCTTCGCTGAAGAAATACAACATCCCATTCGTCGAAAGCATGACCGACAACGAGATGCGCGAACTGCTTGCCGCTTTCTATGCGGAGCGCACGCTGACGCACCGGCCAATCGATCCGCGCATTTGCGCCGAGGCTATTCTGTTTCTGGCCGGACCCAAGTCTCCCTGCACAACGGGTCACCTGATTCCTGTGGATGGCGGTCTGGCGGATGCGTTTCTGCGGTAACCGGGCTCCTTGAATGATGAACGGCGATCTTCCCAATCTTGTCGCCATCGATCTGGGTGCGGAAAGCTGCCGCGTCTCTCTCCTGGAGTGGAGAGGCGCAACCCCTCATGTCGAACTGATCCATCGCTTCAGTAATTCGCCGGTGACGATCAGCGACAGCCTGCACTGGGACTTGAGCCGCATTCTTTCCGAAGTCGAAGACGGACTGCTGCGCTGTACGGAGAAGACATCTGCACGTATCGTTGCAATCGGAGTCGATGGTTGGGCGGTTGATTATGTGCGGCTTTCGGAGAACGATCTACCGATCGCGCAGCCCTTTTGCTACCGCGATCTGCGGACAGAGGCGATTGATGCTGAGCTGGACCGCCGATCTTCGCGCGAACAGCTCTTCGCGATCTGCGGAGTTCAGCCGCTGCGCATCAACACCCTGCATCAGCTCATGGCCGACGAGAGTGCCGGAGTTTCGTCAACAGCGCGATGGGTCAATCTGCCGGAGTATGTGCTGGCTCGCCTCGGGGGAAAGATCGTTGCTGAGTTTACCAATGCTACCCACACTGGCCTGGTGGACGTTGCAAAACGAGCGTGGTGCCCCGAGGTATTCGAGTTGTGCGGCTTGAATCTCGGGGCCGCGCCCGAGCTTGTCTCCACAGGAACGCAAACCGGGAAAGCACAGGGCTCTCTGCGGAATCTGCCGCCCTTCAAAGAAACGCGACTGATCGCGCCGGCCTGTCATGACACGGCGTCAGCCGTCGCCGGGATACCCATGGCTGGAGACGACTGGGCATACATCAGCTCCGGAACGTGGTCCCTGGTTGGAGCCTTGATTGACGAGCCGATCAAGAGCGCAGCAGCCTGCGCAGCGGGATTCACGAATCTTGGCGGCGCCGGAGATCGCATCTGCTTTCACAAGAATGTGAACGGCATGTGGCTTCTTAAGCAGACGCTGAATCAGCTTTGTCCGGACGAGAATCCGTGGCCGATGGCCGAGCTTGTTGCCGCCGCCGAACTCGTGGACAAACCGGAGGGCCTGCTGGAGGTTGACGACCCTGACCTCTGGGCCGCGGGCAACATGGCATCACGCATCAACAGCCAGTTGCAACGCAATGGGCTTCGGCCGATTGAGGAACATCCGGCATCGATGCCAGCGTTCGCCAGCCTCATCTTTCACAGTCTGGCGCAGCGATATGCTATCGTGCTTTCGAATGTAGAAGAGCTCACCGGGAAGCGGCTCAAAAGGCTTGCCGTTGTGGGCGGAGGCAGCTTGAATCAATTCCTGAACCGCTTGACCGCCGAGACCACCGGCTTGCAGGTTTGTCGCGGTGTTGCGGAGAGCTCGACGGCAGGCAACTTCGCGGTGCAGCTGGCCACGCTGGAAGGCGCACCAAATTCGCCGGAGAGAATCGCTCACTGGGCGGGCGCGCTCAGTACTTCAGACCATTCCTGACATGCGCATATCCCTCTTCATCACGTGCTACAATGACACGCTCTTCCCGGGAACTGGGAAGGCAGTCGTCTCCCTGCTTGAGCGGCTCGGGCACATCATCGATTTCCCGCTGGAACAAACCTGCTGCGGGCAAATGCATTTCAATACTGGATATCGGCGCGAAGCATATCCGCTCGCGAAAAGATTCGTTGCGAGTTTTCAGGACGCGGAGGCTGTCTGCATTCCCTCATCTTCGTGCGTGGCGATGATTCGCGACTACTATCCGGAAATCGCGCGCGAGAATGGCGACCAGCAATTCGCTACGGATGTGAGCAGTCTGCTGCCGCGCGTCTTTGAGCTTACGGAGCTATTGACGGATCGCCTCCGGCTTGAAGACGTGGGCGCCTCTTTTCCTCACCGCGTGACCTACCATGCCAGCTGCCATGGACTGCGCAGTCTTCACCTCGGGGACAAGCCGCTGCGATTGCTGCGAAAGGTCCGCGGCATCGACCTCGTCGAATTGGAGAACTCTGACCGCTGCTGCGGGTTCGGCGGGACCTTCGCGGTGAAGAATGCAGCCGTTTCTACCGCAATGCTCGACGAGAAGTTGGGTGCGGTTCTGAGCACGAACGCCGAAGTCTGCACCGCATGCGATAACTCATGCCTGATGCACATACAGGGCAGGCTGCATCGCGAGAACTCGCCAGTTCGAACCATGCACATCGTGGAGATTCTCGCCTCCGAAATCGAATCGTCTGGGGCCGCTCGATGAGCCTCATCACGCTGGACCCGCGCAAAGCCGAGCCCTTTCCTATTGCGGCAGCGGAGCTATTGCAGGACACGCAGCTTCGTAGAAACGTCGCCCATGCTACCGATGTGATTCAGCGCAAGCGCGCGGCACTGGTTGCGGAGAAGGCGGACTGGCAAGCCCTTCGCAGCGCCGGTGCTGCCACCCGGCGCGAAGCGCTGCTGCACCTCGATTCCTATCTCGAGCAGTTCGAGAAGCAGATCACCGCGGCCGGAGGCCATGTGCACTGGGCCTCCGACGGGGATGAGGCGCGGCGCATCGTAATCGGTCTGCTGCGCGATGCACAGGCGAAAGACGTCATCAAGATCAAGTCGATGACGACAGCCGAAATCGACTTGAATCCCGCTCTTGAGGCTGACGGAGTTCATGTCTTCGAAACGGATCTCGCCGAACTTATCCTGCAACTGGGCGCCGACCAGCCTTCGCACATTATTGCGCCGGCGCTGCACAAGAACCGGCACCAGGTGCGCGAGCTGTTTGCGCGCGAGATGCATCTGCCAGACCTCACCGATGACCCTCCGGCGCTCACTGACGCGGCGCGACGCTATCTGCGGGAGAAATTCCTCAAGGTCGATGCAGCCATCTGCGGCGCCAACTTCCTGGTGGCGGAAACCGGTTCGATTTGCATTGTGGAGTCGGAGGGCAACGGGCGCATGTGCTTGACGCTGCCGGATACGCTCATCTCGATTGCCGGAATCGAAAAGGTCATTCCGCGATTCTCCGATCTTGAGGTGCTGCTGCAGACGCTACCCAGGGCGGCGACCGGCGAACGCATGAACCCCTATAACTCCGTCTGGACAGGCGTCACTCCCGGCGACGGGCCGCAGAATCTGCACGTGGTGCTGCTCGATAACGGACGCAGCGAATTGCTTGCCGAGGACATGACCCGCCAGACCCTGCAGTGCATTCGCTGCGCGGCCTGTCTGAATGCATGCCCGGTTTACCGCCAGACAGGCGGTCACGCATACGGGTCGGTGTACAGCGGCCCAATTGGCGCAATTCTCACTCCGCAGCTTCACCGCATGGAGTATGCGCAGTCACTGCCGTACGCATCTTCCCTTTGCGGCGCGTGCTACGAGGTCTGTCCGGTGAAAATAAATATTCCCGAAGTTCTCGTCTATCTCCGTTCGCGCATCGTCGAAAAGAACAAGGGCAAACTGGGTTCGATCTTCAACCAGGAACGCATCGGCATGAAGATGATGGCGCGAATCTTCCTAAGCCATGATAGGTTCGAGAATGCGCAGCGGGTGGCGCGCGTTCTCGAAAAGCCGTTCGTTGGCAGGGATGGCTGGGTTCACAAGCTTCCCGGTCTTGCCGGTCAATGGACAGCGGGGCGCGATTTGCAAGCGTTGCCGGCCCAGACATTTCGCGAATGGTGGCGAAGCCGCAATGGGCGGGAGGAAAGACCACGGTGAGTAAGGAAGAGGTTTTCGCTCGGGTGCGCGCGGCGCTGCGCGGCAAAAAGTCCAGTACGCCGGCGCCGGAAACCTACACGCGCAACGGCTCACTTGGCGCGGAGGAGCGGCTGCGGCTTCTCGAAGAGCGGCTCCACGAATATGACGCGCGGGTCTTCCGCTGCTCCGAAGGTGACCTGAGCAAGCAGATTGCGAAGGTGCTGGTGAGTAATGGCAAATCGAGAATGGTGCATCCATCAGGATTGCCTGCGCAATGGCTGGATGCTCAAATTTCATGGACTTCCGACTCTGAAGACACAACCGAACAACTGTCTTTTGCGCAGATCGAGGCATTCGACGGCGTTCTGACCGGGGCAACCGTGGCTGTTGCCGAGTCCGGTAGTATCGTGCTGCAACACGGCCCAAAGGAAGGACGCCGAGCGCTTACGTTGCTGCCCGACTATCATCTCTGCCTCATCTTTGGGAACCAGGTCGTCGAAACTCTGCCTGAGTGTTTCGACCGCTTGAGGCCGAGTGCGACCCGGCCGACTACGTTCATATCCGGGCCCTCAGCGACCGCGGATATTGAAATGACGCGCATCAAAGGCGTGCATGGGCCGCGATATCTCGACGTCATTATCGTCGGCTAGACCCCTGGGGTCTCGAAGAAATGAGCCTGGATTCAGCCGACGGATATCTGTTTCCAATAGAGAAATTGATATAATCCGCGCAATCGGAGGCGCGGTGTCACCACAAAAGATCAAACGGCTGTATCTCATTCCCATCCTTTCCAAGGCCCTCGATATTCTCGAGTTGCTTGAAGCCGAGAAAAAGCCGCTCACCCTCGAGTCGATTTACCAGCGCTCGGCGATCTCCAAAACCAGCGTTTACCGAATACTGAAGACCTTCGTGCACCGCGGCTACGTTGCGCAGACCCAGGACGGCGCATACCGGCTGGTTTCGCGCCCCAAGAAGATGCGCTTCGGGTTCGCCGGGCAGAGCGCGGAAATGCCATTCTCGGAGGCGGTCACGCGCAGCCTGAAAGAGGCAGCGTCGTCCTCCGGCATCGAACTTGTGGTACGAGACAATCGCTATGACGCGGACGTTGCCATCAAAAATGCGAACGAATTTGTTGCCGAAGGCGTGGACCTCATCATCGAGTTTCAGATTGAAGAGCAAGTCGCTCCGGCAATCGCCCACATCATTGCGCGTGCCGGCATTCCGCTGATCGCCATCGATATTCCTCATCCCCATGCAACCTATTTCGGCGTCGATAACTATCAGGTCGGCTTTGAGGCCGGGGAAATGCTCGCACAGCATGCAATTTCAAAATGGAAATCGAAGGTCGACTGGGTGGTCGGCCTCGATGTTGCCGAGGCGGGCGCGTTCGTACAGAGCCGCATCAATGGCGCATTCGTTGGAGTGCGTTCTCTCCTCCCCGACATTCCGGCAGAGTCTTACATTCGGCTGGACGGCCGCGGCCTGCGCGAGACAAGCGCGCGCGTCCTTGGCGATTTCTTCAAAAGGCATCCGCGCACCGGGCGCATTCTTGTTGCGGCCGCGACCGACACAAGCGCCCTGGGCGCTCTGCAAATCACTATGCAGAGCCAGCGCGAAAGAAACGTTGCGATCGTCGGCCAGGACTGCATTCCCGAAGTGATGGAAGAGATGAAGAACTCTTCCAGTCCGATCATTGGATCGATCTCTCACCAGGTACATACTTACGGCCCGCGACTCATTCAGCTTGGAGTTGCTATCCTCCGCGGCCATGCCGTTCCCCCCTATAACTACGTGCAGCATCGGGCGATCACAGCAGGCATGGTGCGCGAGGGCGAGGCGCCTTAGCAGTCGACGCAGGCGAGTCTGTTTCGATTTGCCGACGCGTGAGGTGAAGAGGTAAAAAACCGATGCAGCAGATTCGAATCATACACAAAGTTCCTATTGACACTTATTCATTCTTTCACAGATAGTGGCTACGCATGCAGATACGCCACACCTTTGCACTTCCACGCCTCAGGCATCTCCATTCCGCTACGGTAGTCGCCATGCTCGTCGCAGCGCCGGTCGCGTCCAATGCGGCAGGCGCTCAAAAGCCGATCAACCTCAGGTGCGACTCGATGGCCACGCCGATCGGATCGGATACACAACAGCCGCAGCTCTCATGGCAGTTGCAGGACGAGCGCTTTGCAGCCCGGCAAACAGCCTATCAGCTGCAGGTGGCGACCCGATCGGAGCTATTACTGAACGGCAAGGCCGATGTATGGGACAGCGGACGCGTCTCATCCGATAAGTCGGTTGGCGTGGCCTATGCGGGGCCTGCACTGAAACCCGAGCAGCGCTACTACTGGCGTGTAAAGGTGTGGGACAAGGACGGAAATCCCTATCCAACGAGCGACGTGACTTGGTGGGAGACCGGCCTGATGCAGTCAGCCGAATGGCGCGGCCGGTGGATCAGTTTCGAGCAACGCGAAGAAAAGGCGATTCGCGAATCGGGCGCACAATGGATCACCAATGATGGCGGCACTGGCGCAAAAGGCTCAGATACGCAGCACGACTTCCGCATTGAATTCACGCTGTCGTCCCCTGTGCACAGTGCTCATCTCTATGTGACCGGCAAAGACACCGCCGCGGCCTGGTTGAACGGAAAGCAGGTGCTGGCTGCGGAGCCGTTGCCGCCGTGGAAACAGACGCCCTGGAAGAGCTACAAGGTAGTGGACGTCACGCCGCAGTTGCAGCAGGGAAGTAATCTGCTCGCCGTGGGGGTGACGCTCTACGCAACCAGTACCGGCAGCAGTTTTACCGCTGCCACCGTGAGCAGCACTCCCATGAGCGCCTGCCTTTACATCGAAATGTCGGACGGCTCCATCAAGTTGATTCGTAGCGACGAAAGCTGGAAGGCCATGTTGAACGCGCCGCAAGGGTGGACCGCGCCATTTCTCGCCGACTCAACGTG
>Ga0335075_10018069_pt1 | contig 10461 bp, 12 predicted proteins | sample Lox_Sample_24_FD_206723 | JGI IMG/M metagenome (GOLD analysis project Ga0335075, IMG submission 206723) | Soil microbial communities from Loxahatchee National Wildlife Refuge, Florida, United States - Lox_Sample_2.4 | ecosystem: Environmental > Terrestrial > Soil > Wetlands | place: USA... | reverse complement strand
CAACCTAATTTTAAGGACGTCCAATTTATCATAGTGAAATCTTCGCCAATGTATGTACAGTTCGGTCATTGTTAGGTAGCCGCACATCGCGGAATTGGACGGACGCTCTAGTATCTATTTATAGCTGTCTATATCCATAACTTCATTATTGTATGGGCGCCTCGTTAAGTGTACGGTGGATGGACGCTACGTTATATGTGGATCTCCGGACGCTCCATCCGACGTTTATATCGGTGGACGCCATGTTACACGTATTAAATTTTTAATCGTAATAGGTAATTCCCTGCTATGGTTTTAATTAAAGCTCACCAATCACGGAACCACGCTGACCATGTGCACCAAGGTGTGTGTGAGTGGAGGGAGCACTGTGGACTATCGCGTTTTTGTGGTGAAGGGCCAATTCTACCGGCAAGAAAATTACAGTTTCGGGTGACACTAAATTTTCGGGGGTTCAATCCCAATTCTCTCGTAGTTTTGACAGAGATTGAGCGGCTCGGTAGTTCCTTGCCGTCTGTCATGTGACTGTAAAAAAGAGGGTTGGAAATCCTGAAGAGCGATCGTTCGCCAAAGTTCCGTTCACACCAGAGGAGCCAATCAGTACATTCCACGGAAGTATTGGAACAATACCCCTTCGAAGACGACAGAGATGACATTGTTGGGTCTGCGGAATTAGACAATCAACAAAGAAGGCGAAAACCAATCATTCCTTTGTCTCTTATCTACTTCAACCAGAACAGACGGTCGACAGTATTAGCGAACCAGGAGCTGAGAAGGCTCGTGAAAAAGAACCAGATAGAGAACTGAATGAGTTGACGGAGTCACTAAAAGTTGGAAGAATCTCCGAAAGCAGTTTTTCTACTTCTCTATTTAGAATTTTCGACGATCAATCATGTGATCAGTAGGTCAATTAGGCTGGGACCGTATTTGTGCGCCGGTACAGCCAGTTCTTTGTTGTTTCTGTGGGTACAAATTTAACATTGATATAAGCTTGACGCCGTGCCACGCCTACCTCCGAATCTAGGAAACTCATGATCAATCCATTACTTATTCTCCCATTCTTGAGCCTCGTTCGCGGTCAGTGTACATGGACTCCACTAGCTCTCCCGGTAATATCCGATATACATATTTCGTTAATTATAGTCAACGATTACTGACATTCGCAATGCTACAATATTCACTCATACGGAATTGAAGACGAACATCATGAATTGCGAAACTGCTCCGGGCACGGAAACATATTCCTTTACAGCAGTGGTTAGCGGAAGGACATATCTTGCTGAACCCTCAGACGACGCACTGACGATTAATATTACCGCGACATCAGCACTGTTTCCATTTCCAGGTCTAACAGTCACAAGTCTCAATCGAGGAGATCAAATAGTAATGGTAATTCAAGCCAATTTAAATGTAGTCTTTACATGGCTAAATACATAGATTTTCACCGAAACTCGTGGGGGACAGGGAGAATCAACTACGTTCAGCAGCAGTTTCATGTATTCGATGAACAAATCCGAGCTAATTTTTAAGAGTTCCTGTTGCAACTGATGCACTGATGATTCCGCCGCTGGACAGTGTCTCGATCTCGACCACTGTGACTACAACTGCAACGGTGACATATTCCCCTCTGTCGTCACAACTGGCAAGCACCATAACTATAGTCCAAACGCAAACGACTCGGACATCAACTAGTTCAGTGCCTGTAGGAGGAATCGTCGGTGGCGTGATAGGAGGTTTGGCATTGGTTGCTTGCATTTTCACATTTGTCATTTTAGTGCGAAGAATACGCAAAATCGAGGGAGGCGACTACGATCTCTCGCAATGGAATAATGGCAACGGAGGTAGCGGTGCTCCAAGAACTGAGCCCGTTGGCAGAGTGCTCGATATGGAAGTCCACCAACCTTGAGATAACGGGTTAATCGGCATTTCAAGGATCTGCGAGGAGGTAATTAGTTGGTGGTATATATGTAACTCATTGTATGTAACTAGCAATAGTTATTCTACTTGTAAATTAGCTATTGTGTATGTACGAGAGTATTCGTCATGAGCTTAGACATTCCAGCTGTCGATTTGAAAATCGTTCCTGACCAGATGGCAGGTGAAATGCCCGTGTTTGCTTTCCTTGATGTTCCTGTGTACAACTAGAATCGCCTACTCTATATTATACCTGTTAATACACCCTGTACTAAATCGTTAGTGCGCTTGTACTAATGGTGGTGTTCCACCTTATAATTCGTACCCACACAAAATATAACCTGTAATTATACCTATGCATCACAGGTTCTGCTTATTACAATGGTCTCTTCAACAACTCTAACCTATCCTATCCTAACACCCTGAATCCTGATTGTATTGTCGGGATCACCGGGAATGGAGATAGGATTGGGATTAGAGTGTTCATAGGTAACTTTTCATGCTGATTTCGACGGATTACTTTTGGTTTCGATTGCGTTGGAGGTATGATGCATCCCGTGAATTTCGATCGTGGCAAGTCAATATCATCTGAAGCCGATTTCGCTGTCGAATCTGACTGAATCCATGAGTTAGGAAATCTACAGACACAATCGCGATGTGTACACTGCAGCCGGATCCGTCGCATTATCACCGCAGGGTTAGGTGCGGGGACCTTCAATAAAATAATTCTCTGTCACGTCATCACAACCTCGTCTTCAATGGGCACTAGCAATCCCTCAAACACCACACTTCCACCAATCCTCACACTTCCAAACGAAATCCTACATCACATCCTCTCCTTCGTCGTCGACCTCGATGATCCGTTCGTTTCATGGCGCTTCGGTCGACACGTCTACGAAATGTCCCAAATTCTCGTCCTTCGTCACGTATGTCGTCACTTCCGCACAATCACATTAGACCTAAATTTCTGGTACGAAAGTGATTTCGAAATTACCTCCCTACTCCCAGGTTGGTCGAGTCTATACGATGCCTGGACTACTGCTTTTGATCGTCATTCAGAAGAAGCACAATTTCTAGACGATCTTTTTCGAGATAAAACACTAGTTGAGAGTTTAGGAAGTCGTAAAACGGAATGGATGTTTGATAGTGTTGAAGTATTGGATACTGTTATGGATCGTGTACGATTATTCAAGCGAAATGCTCGAGGAATCCATTTGGAGATTGTGGACGAGGAGAACGTGTATGATGAGGATCCACCAGAGCCAGGCGATTCACTTGCCCGGGGAATCAAGATGTTATCAAAGTGTTCTCATATCACATCACTCAGTATACGTTCGGGAGCTAATGTCAATCTCTTTACAATTGCATCTTCATTCCCTTTTCTCGAAAATTTCACTTGTTCGGAAACAGATCATTTCTCTGGTTCACTGGGACAACTCACTCATCTAAAGAAATTACACATGGACAGCATAGGAGACCATAATAAACCGGTACGATCTTGGCTTCCTCTTCGATCTAGACACAGTTTAACAGACCTCACTCTCACCTGTCATGATGGAATTGACATTTCTTTCTTCGACATACCTTCCCTAACTCAATTCACAAACCTTAAATCTTTCAACATAGGACCGTTATCTTCTCCTCTAGTTACCTATCTCCTCAGCTCACAATGCCATCTCGAAGCCTTCAAAATCAGTCTGATTCGCCGTCTTGCATCCATCGACCTCGTCACCTCTATGCTTGGAGCACCCTGTCTCCAAACCGTCAAAGAATTCGGACTATCTAATGTCCATGACGAAGCTTCTTCGGATCGGTCCCCCCCTTCATTACAGGCTACAAAACGCTATTGGACTCGTGTTTTGGATGCATTTACTTCGATGCTCTCTTCCGTTGAAGAAGTCCAATTAGACGTTCCATTAGACGTGGAATCTTGTGCGTATTTTAGTAGGATGACAAAGTTGAAGTTGCTTAATTGGGATGGTTCTCCGTATCCGTATTTTGGCGTTGGGAGTGGTGAGAACCCGAGAGAAAAAGGCGAGAAGGCTTTGGATATTGCGTTCAGCGGGTTTGTCGAGAAACCGCAATTTACAGTGCATTTAATTGAGCACTAGTAGGCACTCATGGATGTATGAGATTGGTATTTTTAAAGTCGTGTTGGTTATTCTTAATCGATGTCTGTTGTAAAGTTCTGCTTTGCTTTTTATTCCGATTATGTACGTTATCCATCTGATCGCTGCAGTCCCATATTGCGGTCCACCGCCGATCCGTCGGAAAATTCAAATGTGATGAATGGGTATGTGAATTTTCGTGGTGGCGCAAAACCCAATTTGAGTGGAAGCACAGTTTTGGGTCATGCGACCATATTTCCGTGCCGGGCCAGGCTTAATTCACATATTGCGGGAAAAAAGTGAGTTTCGGGTGAGACTGAATTTTCGTGGTTTACCATCCCGATTCTTTGAGGAAAATAAAGTTTCGGTCATGGGACTGTCTTTTTGTGGCTTCTCCGTAACTGCAGCATTCGTCTGACCAATCAGAGCGGGATGCTTGATTAATGGTTTTTAAAGCGGAATCGCTATCTACTCAAGTGGGACGGAGAATTACGGACTCCCATGATGCAGAGAGGCCATGGAAGTGCACACAATATTATATTATAATCCACATCACAGCCACATCGCTCGAACTTAAAGAAACCCCGTGCGATCCAACATTTCCATCATCATGAGTCAATCAATCTCTGTATCGACCGCTGACGACAGAATTGTGTGCGTCTGGAAGCAAGCGGTTGCGGAATATTTAGAAATAGCACAGCTATCGAAATCGGACGCCGAATGGTTGGCTCAGACGAAGGCCTCTACAGAGGTTGTGTCGATTGCCGTCCAGGCGCAAAAGACAAGACAGATAGGTCGGTAAAGTTCTCGCAGAAGATGTTCATCGCGGCTGTAATTTCTGCCGGCACGCATACTGAGTTGGTCGATAAAGTCGAGGTCCTGAAAGGAGGACATGTTCCTGCTGTCGTCAGCAATCAAGTTGCCACCTTCCTTAGGTATGCTACCGCCATCGACGCCTTTCTTGACGCAATGGGAAACATAACATTCGCGTCAGCTTTTGTTTTCGGCGCAATTCGTTACATGCTTATTATCGCGGTGAAAAATATGAAATTACTCATCGCGATCCGTGAAAAATTCAATGATATTGAAATACGACTTCGTCGTTTAGACGCATATTTAACTCTCAAGCAACCTTCGGAGGCAGTTCGGTTGATGTGTGTTCGCGTACTAGTGAACATTCTTCGATTCTGTGGCTTGGCGACCAAATATTTCCGCAGTAGTATTTTCCCTCACCGATTGCTGATGTCTTAGAGATTGCGTTCTGGAGCTCTATGCGCTTGAAGAATCAAATGGAAGTGGTCATTGACGATTTGGACAAGGATCTAACGACGGAAATTGCCACAGGTGTTTCTCATTTAAATTCTGCAGTCGAACAAATTAAGGATGACCTCCAGTCTCCGAAAGATGGTAGCTCACCTTATTTAGTCAGTGTTGACTAATATTTTAAGATCTCCCTCAGCCAGGTAAAGTAGTTATCATGCCGTACCAGAGGAACCCGCATATCACCGGACGCGACGAATTGCTCGATCAATTATACGTCAGAGTCAGCGAGAGAAAGCCAAAGCAATATAATCATCGAGTAGCCCTTTACGGCCTGGGCGGTGTCGGGAAGACTCAAGTCGCAATTGAATATGCCTATCGCAACGAGAGTATATACAGTGGCATATACTGGATTAGTGCCGTAGATGAAGCCGCCTTACTATCCGGTTTCCTAGAGATCGCGACTGAGACAAAATGCGTTCCGAGCGTCGAGAACCTCAAACTCACAGAGGTAGCGAAGCGGGTGCTACGTTGGTTACGGAAACGACCGAGCTGGCTGATGATTTATGATAACTTGGATGATATAACAGTCGTCAAGAATTATCTTCCTGATATGACAAGCGAGGGCCATACATTGATAACAACGAGAAACCCCAATGCTATTTCAATCCCTGCGGAAGGCTTGGAGGTTGACGTACTGGATGTCCAAGGCGCCATGGAGCTTCTATGCATTCGTTCGGAAATTGTTGCGCTCGACGCAGTGAAGGCCGAGGCTATAAAAATCGTAACAGAGCTCGGATTTTTACCTCTCGCGATTGAGCAAGCGGCGGCTTATATTCGAGAAGCCTCAAAAGACATTTTCACGTTCTTCGAGACATACCGGGCGAATCGGACACAAATCCATCAACGGATTCCTCACGGGAATTGGGATTATTCATCATCGGTCGCAACAACATGGCTACTCGCCTTCAGTGTCATCGCAAAGAAGAACATCGGCGCCGCAAAGCTGCTACGACTGTTCGCCTTTTTAAATCCAGATCTGATTTTGATTGACTTTCTTCAAGCTGGTCTGGATGGATTAGACCATGAACTACAAAAGGTGGTTCGTTCTCCACTCGTATTTCAGGCAGCGTTGTTTTTATTGGAGCAATTCTCGTTAATCAGACGGTGGAAAGATGGGATCACCATCCATCGACTTGTTCAAACTGTTATCAAAGATAACATGACCGAAGCTGAAAAACAAGAGCAATGGGACTCAGCGATTGGCTTGTGCTATACCGCGTTTCCTAACCCAGCTACTGAGAACCGTATGACGTGCCGCCGATATCAGGAACAAGTTATGGTGCCACTTGCTAGCCAAAATTGGGAGAATTCAAGTAGGTTCGGAGAGATACTGATTCGAGTTGGACAGTTTCTGGATGTCGACGGCAAAGATAAAGAAGCGGAAGCTATGTGTCTCAAATCTGTTCGTATTTTTTCGGCATTACGAGGAGAGACCCATCCCGACACCTTGAACGCCATCCACCATCTTCAGTCAGTATACGCTCATCTTGGAAAGTTTAAGAATGCAGGAAAGCTTGGCAAGCAGAACCTAGAGAACAGGAAAAGGATCCTTGGAGAAGAACATCTGGAGACATTGAGAAGCATGCACACGCTGGCATCGGTATACGAGAGGCAGGGACTATATACAGAGGCCGTTGAGTTATATCAACGCTGTTCGGATCTCAGACTGAAAGTCCTGGGTAGGGAACACCCCGATACCTTGGGCAGTTACCGCAACTTGGGCTGGGTATACATGCGCTTAGGGCGATTTATCGAGGCGACGAAACTGCTAGAGCAGTGCTCGGAGGCCTCAACTCGGGTGTTGGGGGAAGAGCACCCAGACACACTGACTGGTGTGAATCACTTGGCGACGACATACCGACTTCAAGGACGATTGAGTGAGGCGTTGAAGCTGCAAAAACAGTCTTTGGAGATCAAAATTCGGGTGCTGGGTGAAGAGCACCCAAATGTAGTGGATAGCATGGGTAATCTGGCATTGACTTACCAAAGTCAAGGACGGTTGAGCGATGCTACAAAGTTGCAAGAACAGTGCTTGAAAAATGAGATTCAGATACGGGGTGAGGACCACCCGGAGACGTTGAACGCCATGACCAATCTGGCGATCACATATCGGAAACAGGGACGATTGGAGGATGCCGCAAAGTTAGAAGAGAAGAGTTTGGAAGCAAAGAAGCGAGTTCTGGGCGAAGAGCATGACTTCACCCTGGAAAGTGTCAGTAACCTCGCTGCTGTATACTCCGAGCAAGGACGATTCGTAGAAGCCGTTGAGATGGAGGAAAAGAATTTGGCTACTCATAAGAGGGTTTTGGGTGTAGATCACCCCTATACTCTGGACTGCGTGAGGAATCTAGAGGCCATATATAGCAAACGAAGTCAGTCAGTTATGGGCGACACAGTCGACGGCCCGAAACGGCAGGAAGACGGCGGAACATGTGTGCTCGTGTCAGCAGTGGAGAAGGATATAGTTGCGGAATATTGCTGAGAATACCCTACTACAGTATATATAACCGTCTTCCCATCGGCGACAGGCGGGCAAGCCCCACTAGTCCGACCAGACGGATCCTGTCCGTCCTACACTGCGCGCGAGCTACTTTTCTGGTACGACGACGATTTTGACTTTTCCCAGCTCATGAACGATCCTGTCCATCCCTTCGTTTTGTCGCACTTTGTTAATGCGCTGATACTCACCTTGTCAAGTGTCTTAGTAAAAAGACTATATTTCGAAGCTACGCTATATTTTGCTTCGTCGTCGACCGACTCCCATCGTTGCTGTCAATGGTTTCTACAATGAAGTTTTTGTGGTTCGCCGAGGGGTGGCAATATTGTCTTCTTTCCAGGCCTAGATTACTTTTTGTTTCGATTGCGTTGGAGGTATTGAATTTGGATGATGGCGAACCAATAACCTGACTGATCTGCAAAAGATCAAGTTCCTGCCAGCAACCCCGCTTATCACGTACCACTGCGCCTTCATCATTTTGTTCACGCAATAATTTCGGATTTGGTTTGCGCGAAATCTTTGCCAGCATACATATCCGGGCATTGTTGGCTAGGCCTAACCCACACATCGTGGAATTCGATGGACGCTCTAGTATCCAGTATTTATGTACAGGAGCCGGTGGCTATATGCTTAACTTTGGGAGGACGCCTCGTTACGCGTATTAAATTTTTAATCGTAATGCATGTTTCGCAAAGCCTTATCAAATTGCTATTCACTTATATATGTTTCCCCCGTCATGCTCTTCACGATCCGAGGCAGCACAGCTCATACAGATCTGACGCCTTCCGATGTCAGGCCTTCCATCAGTTCCATGCATCTTCTGATCGCCTGCCTGTTCCCCTCCACATCTTCTTCGCCCTCCAAATCTCTGAAATATTGACTTAACGCGCCGGTTTTTTTGACATCATTCCAATACTTATAAAACACTGTCTCGTATCCTTGTCCAATCTCTTGGTACTTGAGCGCATAATCCCCAAAAATCCGTGATATGATGTTGGTCATGTCAGCTGTATCGACGAGAAATCCAAGGGCCTTTTTCTTAAGTTGGTCCAAATCAAAAAGATCTCCGACGCGATAAGCATCTTCAGGAGCGCAGGGTGGAACTTGGTGATAGGGTTTTGCTTCTTCAATTGGAACGGTGGTGAAACAGATAAGGTCTGTATAGAGATAATACAGAATGGGGTGGAGGACTTCGAAGGGTTCGTGACTCGGCAATGTCTGAATGATTTGACCCACCGGGCGATCGCCCGCAGTGGCACTTGCTCCTTCGATGAAGCTGGATTGGAACACTAGTATCAGCAAGTTCAATGGGGGGATACTACTTGTCTTGTAGTAGTTGGATCTTGCTGAAAGGACGTATCGGTGGACGTAGAGGCTTCGTTCCTCCCCTCCTGCGGTTTGAGATTGGAATTGGACATTCCAATCAATTGGAAGGGTCATATTATTGGCCATTCCAACAAGGATGTCGCCCGGAAACGGGGGTAACTCATCTGTAAGTGCGCCCTCCAAAATCAGTATCACCCAATGCTGGACGCACCAAAGTAATCTCTATTTTGAGCTTCATTTGCTCGTGGCCGACCATTTGCGGGTGGCTGAAGAGATTTGAAAATGGTACTCTCTGATCCCTGAACTGTTAGAACGAACGAGCAGGACTTTTAACCAATGCGTGGAGATCCGATTCCCGTAATAGTCCTCCTCAGTCCGAAGCTCCAATTTGTCCCATGGCTGTAAGTCATTATCGTCGGGAGTAGCAATTGCCATGCTTGCCATGCCCGGGATTGCAGAGGGATTTTGAGGTTTCACGATCAAAAGAAAGCTTCGAACGGTGGGTGCCACTTCACCAACTTGCTCAATTTCTGAGAACGAAATCGCCAATGCCTCCCCGGAAACGACTGGCAATTTTTGAGTGAAATCGGCCTTCTGAACAGATTTGTGAACGTCAATAGTGACACAATAGATTCTCTCCTTACTTCCCCAATCGCAGAGATACTGATTTCCGCTTATCATCATTCTTTTGTCGGCGTGTTTCATGTTTGACGATACTGCGCGACGACGGAATTTCAGTTGATATGATAGGTGGGAGACGTACGCACCATCGAAGTCAACCTTATTTCGGGCTCCGGAGTATTCCGCAGTCAGTTCTTTTATATTTCGGCTCATTCTTTCGAAATGTCGTGATCAGCGGCCTATGCAACCCCACGGCCGAAGCCCTCCAACCTAAACATCCGCGCCCATTAATCCCCAATGACGGAATCTCAGAACAGGATTCCGGAACGACCGGAAGGGTTGTTCTAATGAAGTCGACTTGAAATCGACATGTAAAAATCGGCGACAAGTCATCTTGAATTCCATTTCGAATTTTCGCGTTCTTCCTCTCGAGTTCTTGTCCAATCCATCCAATCTTCTAACTATCGCAATCCAAAGACCTCCTTTCGGTGTTGTACGATCATCAATTATGAGCTGCTCTTCCATACGTGGCACCTCCGGCAGCTCCCCATTTACAAGTAAACTTTCTTAAGACGGGTGTTAAGGGATTACATATAGAGATGGCAGAAACAATTTATATTATAACCAGCGTATGTTATGTCAGGGCATAAACTACTATAGCAAAGCACAGAAATA